>SR_TP_S13solDRAFT_1000358_pt1 | contig 19911 bp, 8 predicted proteins | sample SodReaTP_S13sol_FD_11159 | JGI IMG/M metagenome (IMG submission 11159)
TGTTGCGTAGCGGGACTCGCGGATAGCTGCCGATCCGGTAGCCATTGAGATAGCCGTCCGAGACCTGCTCGGCGGGTACCTGCACGAACACGTGCAGGGTGGCGGGCTCGGCTGTCTCGGGCCGAACGGTGAGGGTTTGCCGGCCCGGTCGGTCCGGTGCCTTCCAGGTCCAGCGCAGGGGCGCGGTTCGAAGCAGTTCGCCGGCGCTGGCGACTACGTTCGCCGCCGCCCCTGATTCCAGCTGGATCTCGAGGTCGCTTACCTGCCCGGGCATCACGAAAAAGGCAAACTCGGACCAGTGAATGGCCACTTCGGCGAAGCGGATCGTGTAGTCCAGCGTTCCGGGATCGAAATCACCGTCCGGTGGGGTGGCGCGTCCGTCCGGTACGGCAGCGAACAGGCAGAGGACGAATGCATGCAGACGGATTTTCAAGGAATGTGTCCTTTGCCAAGAGGCGCGGTTCAGTGCAGGATCCGTGGCGCGCGGGTGTCGAGCGCCTCGATCAGGCGCCGGTCGCGCTGATAGATGTCGTTTCGATAGTGAACGGTGCCCGTCTCGTCAACCCAGGCGGTCCAGTAAAGCAGGTGAACGGTCAGGGGACGGTCGAGTCTCACCGTGGTTTCGCGGCCGCCGCCGATGATGCTGTCGATGCGCTCTGCATCCATGATTGCCGACCTCTCGCTCAGCAGCCACCGGGTCAGGCGGTCGGGTTGCTCGAGTCGGATGCAACCCGAACTGAGTGCGCGGTTTTCCTGGCTGAACAGGCCCCGGTTCGGGGTATCGTGCAGGTACACGTTGTGCGGGTTGGGGAACATGAATTTGACCCGTCCAAGTGCATTCTTCGGCCCCGGCGCCTGGCGCAGCCGGTAGGGGAAATTGCGCGACGAGAGCGTCGTCCAGTCGACCGTGGCCGGGTCGATGAGCCGTTCATCCACGCCCCAGCCCTGCAGCAGGGCGAAGCCCATTTCATCGAGGTACTCGATCCCGTTTCGAATTCGCGGCAGTTGATCCTCTACGGCCAGCTTGTGCGGCACCTCCCAGGACGGGTTGAGCACCAGGTAGGTCATGCGGCCGGTAAAGACCGGTGTGCGCCGATAGGGCGCGCCGACCACGACTCTTTGCTCCATGACGATTTCATTGGCACTGACGACGCGCATTCCGAACCCGGCGATATTGACGATGATGTACTCGTCGCCCAGATCGCGCGGCAGCCAGCGCCAGCGCTCGAGGTTTGCGCGCAGCTGGTCGATGCGTGCTTGCGGCTGGATGTTGAGGGCCGCCAGCGTGTGCGGACCGACGATGCCGTCCGCTTCCAGGCCGTGACGCCGTTGAAACGCGATCACGGCGCGTTCGAGCGCCTGGTCATACAGGTCCGCCTCCGCGCCCGTTTCGCGCTCGCCGCTTTGCTCCAGGTCGCCCAGTCGCTCCAGACGCTGTCGGATGGCCGTCACGCGCTCGTCGGGCTCTCCCGGTCGCAGCAGCGGGCCGTTGGCGATGACCGGCCAGCCGGCGTCCCGGGCGAGGTGTCGATGCAGGGCAAGGCGCTCGACCAGAGCCCGGTATTCGCTGTGGTCCGGCAGGAGGGATTCCAGCATTCCGCGAATATTCGTGTTGTGCCCGCGCCTGGCCTGCGTGAGTAGCTCGAGCAGGGTCGCGGGTTCCCGGGAAATGAACCATTCGGGGTCGATCGTTTCCGGATCGACCCGCCCATGGGCCAGGTGAAGCGCCAATGTGAGCAATGCATCCGAGGTCAGCAGCTCAAGATCGACTCCCAGCCGTCGGCGCAACTCGGAAGCATGCGTAGTGGCCAGCCGTTCACGCAATTCGAGCAGTCGCTCGCGATGGTAATCGGCCGGCTCCAGTCCGTGAACCCGCGCCAGCTCGAGTGCGTCGATCGCCCGGTCAATGGCCGCGTCGCCACTGTCATCGTTTTCGAACCAGATCGGTGCCCATCCACGGCGAAGATACAGAGCCTGCAGGGCGGGCACGGCATACAAGGCCTCGCCTGCCGCAACGAACTCGCCGGGCCCGCCCGGCGACTCCAGGCGGTGACGCAGTGCTTCATTCAGACCTGCGCCGGCAAAGGCCGGCGTGGTCACGATCACAAGGGCGGATATTGCCCATGCCCAACCTGAGGATGTCATTGCGAGCGTACGATTCCGAGGAGACGGCAACATGCCTTGGACCCCCGCAAGGGATGAATGATTCCCGTCCCGGGCAGCTGTCGTGTCCGTGGCGGCGCCGGGGACCGACGCCGCCGATGGCAGGGATCCGCTACCTTGCTCAGTTCTCGTAGCGGTCGCTGAAGATCAGGTCGCCGCGATCGACGCATTCGACCAGAATGTCGTGTACGTCGGAGTACTCCATCAGGCCCTGTCCATTCGAAATCGTGCAGTACTGGAGCGGATCGCCCGGCATGGCGAAGACGGTGACATCGTAGCTCTGTCCCTCCTCGAGCGGCTGATCGAACTCGAAGGCCCCGTTGGACAGGATGGGCAGTTCGTCACCGCCGTTGTTGCGCAACACCAGGCCGGTGCCGTTGAGTCCGCTGACCTGTCCGCCAAGGGTGTGCTGGACCAGCCCCGGATGCTCCCAGGGGCCGAGGTCGACGGTCGCGGTACCCGATCCGAGGGCATCGATGATGCGCTCCCGGCCGTCCAGATCGAATGGCAGGTTGCCTTCGACCGGCAGGTTCGGAATGCTGCTGCCGACGATCGGAGTGATGCGGGCCTGGTTGTCGCCCTGGTCGATGGTCGGGCTGTCGAGGGCGACGCGCAGGCTGCCGCTGCTGGTCGGTGCCTCCTGGGAGGGCCTGGGGTCGAAGAACGGCGGTGCATTGCCCGGGTCTGTTCCATCGAGGTTGCCGTCGGCGGCCGGGTTCAGGCCCTGCACCAGGCTGTGCGTGGCGATGATTCGCCCGGCGCCGGGGCCGCCGTGGCTCGCGCTTGGCGTGCCGACCCCGGTGCTGTCGGAATTGTTCCAGATGATGGCGTTGTTGACGCGATTGGCACCCCAGTCGGCCCGGGCATGGTAGATGGCACCGCCAAGCCCGGCGGCATGATTGCCGGCCAGGGTCACGTTGGTCAGCACGTAGTCGAATGCCAGCGTATTCGGATCGATCCACAGGCCGCCGCCTTCGCCTTGTGCTCGGTTGCCGCTGAAGACGGTATTGACGATCGCTGCCCGTCCACGGAAGGAGTACAGGCCGCCGCCGCCGAAGTCGGCCCGAGTCGCGTGGTTGCCGGCCACCCTGCAGCCCTCCATCTCGAAGAGCATCAGCCAGACGTACACGCCGGCACCGCCGCCCGCATCGTTGTCCTCGATGCGGCAGTCCTCGATTCGAAAGCGCTGGCGGGCCGCAGACAGGCCACCACCGGCCAGGGCACCATTGCCACGCAGGACGATTCCCTGCATCTCGAGCGTCGGCAGCCCGGCCCCGGACTCGCTGAACAGGCTGATGCCGCCACCCTGGCCATGGTCGAGGTTGGCGCGGTTGCCCTGGATGACCAGGTTGCTCAGTGTGGGATGGGCCTGGCGCACATGTACGCCGGCGCCGTCGCGGCGATCGAATACGCCGTCGATCGGATTGCCGGGTCCGGTGCCGGAGGCATTGCCACCCGTGATCATGAAACCATCGAGAACCGCGCTGTCATTGACTTCGAAGGCGCGTACGACGTGAAAGCTGTTGCTGCCCGCAATCTGGCTGTAGTGCGTCACGATGCCCGCTTCGTCGCCGGAGTCGTTGGCATCGATATCGCCACTGAGCACGGTCGGGTGGGCCAGCCAGTCACGTTCGGAAAGCTCGGTTTCGTGACCGGCGAAACCGCCGTAGAGCGCAACATTGTTGGTCAGCATGAAGGCGGCTTCGCGATCGCCCGGGCTGTGTCCGGAGCCTTCGTCGGGGTAGTGGACGCCCTCGGCCACCCAGATCGAAATGTCGGCGTACTCGGTCAGGCTGCGGGCCGTGCTCAGTGCGTCCTGCAGGCTGTCGAAGGCCGTGTCCCAGGACAGTCCGTAGCCTCCGGCAGGTGCCGACGGGCGGACATACAGCCGGCCCAGACCGGCAATCGGTGTTGCCACGCTGGCTTCCAGGGTGCCGATGGCAAGCTCAGCGCCCGGATCGATGGTGCCGGTATAGGTCAGCAGCGGCGGCAGACTCTGCTCGAGGTCGACCGTGACGGTGTAGGTCACGTGGCTGTCGACCGGCAGGTCGATGGTATCGCTCAAGTCACCCGTCCCGCTGGCCGCGCAGCTTGCGCCGTCTTCGGCCACGCAGCTCCAGCTGGCTGCGGCAAAGCCTTCCGGCATCGGTGCCTCGACGCTCACTGCGTTTCTGGCTGAGGGGCCGGCATTGCCGACGGTAATGAGGTACTGCGTCGTTTCGCCGGGGGTCAGCGCTTCGCCGTCGTGGTCGATGGCAATATCGAGGGCAGCAACTTCGTCGTTGAGCAGGAATTGCGACACCGGCAGGGCCAGATCGGTGATGCGCGCCACCTGCATGTCGCCTTCGAGCTGGCGGTTGCCGGCATTGAAGGCACCGAGGACGATCGGCGTTCCGGCGGGTGTGGCCAGATCGGCCATCGGGGAGGTGCTGATCTGTGCATCGAGCTGGTAGTCCACGTAGAGCGCGAGGCTGCCGTTGCCGGCATCGCGAACCAGCGCGACATGGTGCCAGCCACCGTCATTGATCGGCCGGGTGCCGCTGATCGACTGCTCGCTGCCATCGCTGATGAGGGCCTGCAGCACGCCGCCGTTGATACGGAACCACCAGGACGCCTGCCCGGGTCCGACATCCTTGCTGATGATGCCGCCCGCACCAGTGTAGCCTTGCGGAACACGGACGATGGCTTCGAGCGTGAAGTTCTGATCGCCGGCAAAGTCGAACTCGCTGCCGGCCACCGGTCCGCCGTCGCCGAAGTCGAATTCCGGTGCGAACACCAGGGCATCGGCGTTGCCGGAACTGAAGGCGATGGCGCCGGCTCCCGGATTGAAGCCCTCGATGACATCGAGTCCGTCCACAACGCGCGCATCATGATCGTTGCAGGTGTCCTCGACGCGCTGTCCATCGGCAAGCGAAGTCGCCGGGGTGAGTGTGCTGAAGTCCCAGCATGCGATCGGCGTGAAGGTCAGGTCTTCGCACTGGACCTGGATGTTGTCGACATCTTCGCCGTTGACCACACCGGATCCGTTGCTGATCGTGCAGGTCTGGGCCGGGTAGTCGGGCTGACTCAGTACGCTCACCTCGTAGCTGCTGCCGCTGGGCAGGGCCTGCCCGAAGCTGAAAGGCCCATCGGCGCTGATCGGCAGGTCGTCGCCGCTGTTGTTCTGAAGTACCAGGCCCGAGCCGGTCAGTCCGGATACGCTGCCGCCGATGGCGAATACCGCGTCGTTGACACAGTCGATGACGATATCGGTCACGTCTTCACCGGAGACAGTACCCGAGCCGTTGCTCACGGTACAGGTCTGGAAGGGCCCGGAAGGTTGTTCGAATACCGTGACCTGGTAGTCTCTGCCGTCGCCGACCGGCGTGCTGAAGACGAAGCTCCCGTTCTCGGCGATGGCCAGATCGTCCGTGCCGTTGTTCTGGAGGATCAGGCCGGTCCCGGCCAGGCCATTGACCTCACCGCCGATCAGGCGCCCGGTCGCCCCGGGCGACTCGTAGGGGCCGAGATCGACCCTGGGCGTGGTGTCGCCATTGCCGTCGACGATGCGCTCGAGGCCATCGAGATCGGACAGCACATTGCCCTCGAGCGGAACGTAAGGGTTGGTGCCCTCGATGCGGCTGATCCTTGCCTGGTTGTCGCCCTGGTCGATGGTCGGGCTGGTGGTGCCGACGCGATAATTGCCGCCGAGTTGCGGCGCATCGGACGGTTCCAGCGGGCTGATGAAAAGCGGGTCGTTGGCCGGATCGGTGCCGTCGAGATTGCCGCTGCCTGCAGGATCGAGGCCCTGCAGCAGGCTGTGCGCGGCTTCCAGGCGCGCCGCACCGGGGCCGCCGTGACTCGAGCCGGGCGTGCCCGTGCCCGAGCTGTCGCTGTTGTTCCAGACGATGCTGTTGTACATCGTCGTCGTGCCGATATCGGCCTGGTTGTGGTAGATGCCGCCTCCGACCCCATCGGCGTGGTTCGCGCTGAAGGTCACGTTGGTCAGCAGCACGTTGAACTGCGTGGTGTCGGGACCGATCCACAGACCGCCGCCATTGCCGCCCGAGTGATTGCCCGCGAACAGGGCATTGACGATGGCACCGCGACTGGAGGTCGCACCCAAGCCACCGCCCCAGTCGAGGGAGGCCTGGTTGCCCGAGATCCGGCAGTCCCGGATCTCGAACCGGGCCGAGAGTCCGCCGATGCCGCCGCTGCGGGTGGCACTGTTGTTCTCGACGATGCAGTCCCGCAGCCGGTAGTCCTGGGTCCAGGCGTAAAGGCCGCCGCCACGGTAGGCGGCATTGCCCTGCAGCACGATCCCGGTCAGGTTCATGAACGGCAGCACGCCGGTCTGGCGGCGCAGGTAGATGCCGCCGCCGTGGCCATCGCCCGGATGGGCGCGATTGCCCTGCACGACCAGGTTATTCAGTTCCGGGTGGCTGCGATGGAAGTTCAAACCGCCGCCATGACGACGTTCGAAGATGCCGTCGATGGGATTGTCTGCGTTGCCATTGGCCAGCCCGCCGGTGATCACGAAGCCATCGAGAACGGCGCTGGCGTTGACCTCGGTTGCGCGCACGACGTGATAGCTGTTGTTGCCGACGATGTCGGAAAAATGCCCGGTCGCACCTGACGCATCGACCGTGTCGTTGTGGTCGATATCGCCGCTCAATACGGTCGGGTTGGCGACCCAGTCGCGCTCGCTGAACTCGGTCTCCGTGCCGGCGAAACCGCCGTAGATGGCGATGCCATTGCCCAGCAAGAAGGCCGCATCGCGATCGCCCGCGGTCTCGGCCGCGCCATGGTCCGGATGGTAGACGCCCGCGGCCACCCAGATGGAAACTTCGGCCAGGCCAGCCACTTCGGTCAAGTCGCGAGCGACGTTCAGGGCATCCTGCAGATTGTTGAAGGCGCTGGCCCAGGACGCACCGTCCCCGGCGGGCGAAGCGGACTGGTCAACGTGAAGCCGTTCCACGCCCACTCGCAGTGTGGTCACGCTGGCACTGGTGTTGCCGAAGGCGACTTGTTCCCCGGGATCGATCGTGGCCGTATAGGTCACCAGCGCCGGCAGGTTCGAGTCGAGGTCGGCATCCACGGTGTAGGTCACGCTGCCGCCGCTCGGCAGATCGGGGGAGTCGATCAGGTCGCCTGTACCGCTGGCCGTGCAGCTCGCGCCGCCGTCGCCCACGCATGTCCAGTTCAGGCCGGCAAATCCGCTCGGCATCGGGGCCTCGATGGTCACGTCGCTGGCCGAGACGGGCCCGGTGTTGCTGACGGAAATGTCGTACTGGGTCGCCGCGCCGGCGACCAGCGGCTCGCCGTCATGGTCCATGTCGACATTCAGGATGCTGACTTCGTCGGCCAGCAGAAAATCCTGAGGTGTCAGCGCTTCACGCACGATGCGCACCATCTGGATGCTGCCGTCGAGCTCTCTTGCTCCGTTGTTGAAACCGCCGATGCGGACCGGCGTGCCTTGCGGAGTCGCGATGTCGTCCTGCACCGGAATGGCCACACTGGCGTCGAGAGCGTAGTCGACATAGAGACTCAGGCTGTCGCCGGGCTCGCGGACCAGTGCGACGTGATGCCACTGTCCATCATTGACCTCCCGTACACCGGTGACCGCTTGCTGGACAGTGCCATCGCCGACGAAGCCCTGCAGGGTGCCGTTGCTGATCCGGAACCACCAGGAAGCCTGGCCGCTGCCCACGTCCTTGGAAACGATCGATCCGACGCCGGTAAACGATGGCGGCACTCGAATCAGCGCTTCGAGCGTGATGCCGTCACCGGTCTCGAAATCGAACTCGGTGCCGGCCACCGGTCCGCCATCGCCGAAGTCGTAGCCGGGCTCGAACAGCAGCGCATCGGAATTGTCCGCGCTGAAGTCGAGTGCGCCGTCGGCCGAACCGATGCCAACGACGACATCGAGCGAGTCGAGTACGCGTGAGTCGTGATCGCCGCAGGAGTCTTCGACGCGTTCGCCGGCGGGCAGGGTGGCATCCGGTACCCGGGTACTGAAGTCCCAGCAGGCCAGCACGTTCGTGCCGGATGCGACCACCCGGGAGCCTCCAGCGCTGGCCAGGCTGGACGTCTGCGGGCTCGCGGCGGGCGCCGATGGCACTGCAGCCACGAGTCCGACAAGCATGAACAAGATGCTTCGAAGATACAGGGTGCTGGTTGCGGTCATTGTCAATCGTCCCCTTCTGGGCTGGTTTCGGGATGGTTGTTCGGCGCTCCACCGCTGGTGCGGGCAGCGTTCGCCGGGTCGTCCTGGCGCCAGATCCTCCTGGCGTCCTCCAGCAGCAGCTGCAGAGCGGCCAGTTCGTCTTCCAGCGCTGCTGAGCATGGTGGCTTGTCGGTGGGACCCTTCATGCCGAAAGTATCGGCCGGCTTCGGCGACTCCGTCCTGATCGCAGGTTGCGAATGCCTGACCGCGCGTTGCCAGGTGCCGGTTCTCAGGCCTTTGCGGGCGAGTCGGGAAAAGCTGCTTATAATCCATCGGGTTTCGACACCAGACCACTTGCCTTGCGACTCCTGCCATTAGTGCTGACCCTGACGTTCCTGCTCTTGCCGGCGGCATCGCTGGTCGCTTCAACCGGGCAGGCCGTGGTTCATCCCGACTGGACGGCACGCCACTGGAGTGTCGAGGACGGGCTGCCGGTCAATTCGATCAACGCGATGGTCCGCGACGGGGAGGGGTACCTGTGGCTGGCGACCATGGACGGGCTGGTTCGATTCGACGGCGCGCAGTTCGAAGTCTTCGATACGCTCAATTCACCCGGACTGGCCGGAAACCGCCTGATGGTGCTGGCCCGCGATACTCGTGACGGGCTGTGGATGACCACAGAGGACATGCGCCTGGTGCACTTCGACCGCGGACGCTTCCGGACCCTGGGGCGTGACGATGGTCTGCCGCATGAACAGGTCACCGCGCTGGAGGTCATCGGTCGGGATGCATGGGCAGGGACGCGCAAGGGCGCGGCGCGCTGGAGCGCAGATGGGTTCGAGGCCTTGCCGGAGGATCTGTGGTCGCAGCCCACCACAGCCATATTCGGGCATCAGGACGGCACGGTGTGGTTCGGCAGCGAATTCGGCCAGGTGCTTCGGCTGGCGCCGGACGGGTCGGGCCGGAAGGCAGCCGTGCCCGGCCGCGTCTGGCAGATCGTTCCGAACCGGCGAGGGGGTGTGTGGATCGCGCATGGTAGTGGATTGGCAAGCTGGGACGGGAATGGCTCTCCCGTGGCGTCTGCCGGAGTGAACTTCGGTGTGCAGCGTCTGGAGCCGGTGGGCCAGGCTCTCTTTCTGGCAGGGGCGGAGCAGGTGTTCCGGCTCGATCACGGTGAGCTGACGGCCCTGGCCGGTCAGGTCCGGGGAAGCGGCCGCGAGCGCCTGGCCGGAATCGGCGGAACAGCCCACTGGATCAACACCGATGCCGGATTGATGCGCGATGGCGAGCTCGTGTTCGAACCTCGCTTTCCGGTCACCAACTGGCTGACCGACAAAGGGGGTGGATTGCTGGTGGCCACGGCCGGCGCCGGGCTGTTCCGCCTGGCGCCCAATGCGTTCGGTCGACTGGCCGGCCCGGAGGCGCTCCTCGAAGCGCCGGTCTATCCGATCGTCAGCGCACCCGATGGCGGGGTCTGGTTCGGCACCGCTGGCCAGGGTGCATACCGCATCGGGCCTGGCCAGGCGCATGCAAGCGCGATTGCAGCCGGGTCGGCACCAGCGGTCGTTTACACCCTGCTCGCGGACGGCGTTCGGGATGGCTGGATCGGTGGCCTTGGCCTGTGGCGTCTGAAGCAGGGCCGCGTCTTCCAGGAGCAAATCCCCGACACGCTACGGGGTGCGGCAGTTCGCGCGCTGTTTCGCGACAGGCACGCACGGATCTGGGCGGGTACCGAGCATGACGGTCTGTGGCGCCGCGACGACGCGGGGTGGCAGCGCCTGACGATGCCGACCGGTCTGGAAAACGCTTCGGTGCGGGTCATGGCCGAAGGCGGCGAGTTCATCTGGCTGGGTACCAACGGCCATGGCCTGCTCAGATTCAATGAGCGGCACGGGTTCGAGGTCGTGCAGGCTTCCCGTCCCGGGCGATTGATTCGCGCTCTGTATGTCGATGAACACAGGCGCTTGCTGATCGGGACCGAAGACCGCGGCCTGTGTCGACTGGATCGACCCGGCGAGCCCCTGCAACAGGATGAGGTGCGCTGCCTGGACCGCCGCAACGGCCTGCCGCACGACGGCATCCATCAGATCCTGCCCGACGCCGCTTCCAATCTCTGGATGAGCACCAATCGCGGCATCTTCTCCGTGCCCGCCAGGCAACTGGACGCCGCATTCGATCATGGCCGACTGTATGCCGCCATGCTGACCGAAGCCGACGGTCTGCCGGAACGCGAAGCCAACGGGGGTGTGCAGTCGGCCGGGGCGGTCGATGCTGGCGGGCGCTTGTGGTTTCCGACGATGCGCGGTCCGGTTTCACTGGACACAGCCCGTCTGGCGCCTGCCGCCACTCCACCCGCCGCAGCGATCGAACGGATGATCAGCCCGGAAGGGCCGGTCCCGATCGGCGCGCCACCGGTCGAGCTGCCGACAGGCGTTCGCAGCTTGACCCTTGGTTATGGCGCGGCGGATTTTTCCTCCGGACCGGCGCTGCAATTCGAAACACGTCTGATTGGCCTGGATTCGGACTGGCATTTCGTCGGCTCACGGCGCGAAGTCGATTTCACCAACCTGCCCAGGGGGGCATTTCGATTCGAGGTGCGCGCCCGCGCGCCCGATGGCCGGGTTGGACCCGCGGCCGGCATGGACCTGCTCGTTCCGCCCCTTCCACACGAAACGCCCGCATTTCGAGTCGGCCTGGTTCTGCTCGTGCTGGGCATGGCATTTCTCGGCTGGCGCTGGCGAGAACGCCGTCTTGTACAGGACCGTGCCCGGCTGAAACATCTGGTCGATGTGCGCACTCAGGCACTGTCGGAATCCATGGCGGAGGCCGAACGCAGTCGCGACCGGATTGCGCGTCAGGCCGAGCGACTGGAGCGCCTGGACCATGAAAAGCGCAGCTTCTTCGCCAACATTTCGCACGAGTTGCGCACGCCACTGACCCTGTTGCTGGGTCCGCTCGAGCAGGGAAAGTCGGATCCGCAAGCAGTGGTCGATCAACTGCCGATGATGCACCGAAATGCGCGGCGCCTGAATCGCCTGGTCGAGCAGATTCTGGACCTGCAACGTATCGAGAGCGGCCAGTTGAACGTCGAGCCGGAGCTGCACGACCTGGCCGCCTGGACGCGCTCGACCGCTGGGCTGTTCGAGCCCCTGGCTCGATCCTGCCGAATCGCACTCGAGATCGAGGAGCCGCGGACGGGCGTGCTGGCCTGGTTCGATGCCGGGCAGATGGAGAAAGTGCTGGGCAACCTGCTGTCCAACGCCATCAAGTACTGCCGACCGGGTGATCGCGTTCAAGTGAGCGCGGCGTGCCAAGGTGAGACTGCGTTGCTCACGGTCGAGGACACGGGGCCGGGCATCGTCGAAGCGCACCTGGGTCGGTTGTTCGACCGCTTCTATCGCGCCATCCCCAGCGATTCTCCCATCGAGGGCACCGGAATCGGACTCGCCCTGGCCCGGGAGCTGGTGCTGCTGCACGGCGGTGAGCTGACCGTCGAAAGTGCTCCGGACGAAGGTGCGCGCTTCTGCCTGCGCTGGCCCGCGCGCGCCACGGCCGGCCGGCTGCTGCCGATTGCCGACCCGGATGCTCCAGCGACCGCGCCGCCCGATGCCAATGCCAGAACCGCGTCACTCGCTCCGGACGCAGGAAAGGATGCTGCCTGCATCCTGGTGGTGGACGACAACGCCGATCTGCGTCAGTGGCTGCGTCATGTACTGGGGGAGCGGTTTCTGGTCGAAGAAGCCGGCGACGGTGCCGCCGCGCTGGAGCGAATGCGCTCGCGGCTGCCCGATCTGGTCGTGAGCGACTGGATGATGCCCGTGATGGACGGCATTGAACTGGTCGAAAGGATGGGGCAGGACGTGCAGCTCCAGGGTGTGCCGGTGATTCTGCTCAGTGCCCGGGCCGAAATGCGTGATCATGTTCAGGGACTGGGCGCTGGCGCGGTGGCTTACGTCCGCAAGCCCTTCAACGCCGCCATGCTCGAGGCCCAGATCGAGTCGCTGCTGAAGCTTGGACTGCGCTTGCGGCGTGATCAGGAATCCCGGCCGGGACGGCCGCATCCGGCTCCGGGCGAGAGCGCGTGGATGGGGCGGGTGCGTGCAATCGTCGCCGCCAGACTGCACGACCCCGCATTCGGCGTCGAGGCCCTGGCCGGAGCCCTCGCGATCGGGCGCACCGGCCTGTTCCGGAAAATGAAAGACGAGTGCGGTCAGAGCCCGTCGGCGCTGCTGCGCGAAGCACGGCTCATGCGGGCTGCGGAGCTGCTCGACCAGCGCGCCGGCAACGTCAGCGAGGTTGCTTACGCGGTCGGATTCGACAGCCTCGAAGGATTTACCCGGGCCTACGCCACCCGCTTCGGCCAGCGCCCGTCGGAGCGCCTTGGGCGAGGGAAGGCGCCTGGCAACAGTCAGGTCCGCGATCGGTCCCCGGATCGAAAGTTCGGGCTATGATCGCCTGATGAAGGACAACCTCGATGACTGGTTCGTGCGCGAGATTCTGGTGCACGAAGACGCGCTGACGCGTTTCCTGTTTCGCACCTGGCGTCATCGCGACGACATTCAGGAACTGCGCCAGGAGATCTATGTGCGGGTCTACCAGGCTGCGCAGACAAGCCGCCCGACTGCACCCAAGTCCTTTCTGTTCACGACCGCGCGCAACCTGATGACTGATCGCGTGCGGCGAGCGCGAATCGTGTCGATCGAGGCAGTGGGGGATATCGAGAGCTTGAACGTCTTGATGGAGAATGATACCCCGGAGCGACGATTGAGCAGCCGACAGGAGCTCCGGCGGCTGGCCGAAGCCTTTGACCGGCTGCCTGATCGCTGCCGCGAAATCTTCTGGCTGTGCCGCGTTGAAGAGCGGCCGCAGAAGGAAGTCGCTGCCCAGCTTGGTATCAGCCGCAAGGCTGTGGAAAAGCAAGTCGCCAAGGGCATACGACGAATCGCCGAGTACTATTTCGGCAATTCTCTCGACACCGCAGGGGGCGGACTGCATAAGCAACACGAGGACGAGCATGGACAGCAGACGGATTGAGCGAACCGCTGCCGATTGGCTGGCCCGGCGTGCTTCCGAGGACTGGTGCGAGGCCGACGAGGCCAGGCTCGAAGCCTGGCTCGCCGAGTCCGCCGCCCATCGCGTTGCGTGGTTGCGCCTGAAGGCCGCGTGGCTGAAAAGCGATCGACTCAAGGCCCTTGGGGCCGGTATTCCGCAGGGGCAGATCCCCGAACGCGGCCGATGGACGTCATCCACGGTTGCCAGTGCGCCGACAGCGGGCGACTCGGCTGCGAGTGGCGATGAAGCCGCCTGGCGCAGCAATCGCCACGGCAAACGGCAACCCTGGGTGCGAATCGCAGGCATGGCTGCCGGCCTGCTGCTGACCATTTCGGCCGTGTGGGTGTTGTGGCAGGTCCGCGCGGTAGAGTCGTCCCGGCACTACACGGAGCTGGGTACAGTCCGGGACATTTCACTGACCGATGGCTCGCAAGCCACCCTGGGCAGTGCCAGCGGCATTGAAGTCTCCTTCTCGCGCCATCAGCGCCGCATTGACCTGGAACAGGGCGAAGCGTATTTCGATGTCGTCCATGATCCGGACCGAGTCTTCGAAGTCCGTGCCGGTACTCGGCGTATCGTTGCTGTTGGCACGCGCTTTTCGGTTCGGCGCAATGGCGGTGACTTGCGAGTGGTCGTGACCGAGGGTTCGGTACGGCTGGAATCGGTCTCCGGCACGGGCTCGGCCCGGCTGCTGACAGCCGGCACCGTTGCCCGCGTCGACGGCGGGCATATGCGGGTGCAGGAGTATCCTGTCGAACAGGCTGAGGAACTGCTGAACTGGCGCGACGGGTTCCTGGTCTTTCGCAATACCCCGCTGTCGGAGGCCGTGGCTGAATTCAACCGCTACAGCTCGCGCAAGCTCGTTATCATCGACCCTGCCATCGCCGATATTCCCATTGGCGGCAATTTCCGCTGGAACAATGCTGACGCCTTCGTGCGCCTGTTGGAGCAAGGCTTCGACGTTCGAGCCAGGCATCACGGCCATGAGGTCCTGCTGACCAGCCGGGTGACTCGGCCCTGAGGTCACAGGGGGGATTTTCACTGACCACTCGTCTCGATATGCCAGCAGCCCAAGCTGGAGCTGTTCACGGATAAGCGAGAGGAGTCATGTTGATGTACACCAGTAATCTGTTCCGAGGCGTCGTTCTTGCACTTGCCTGTTGCGTATCGATGGCGGCATCGGCCCAACCGGACGAACCCAGAAGGCTCGACATTCCAGCCGGAGAACTGATCGACGCCCTGGACGTGCTGGCCAGGCAATCGGGCGCGGAGCTCATCTACCGTGCCGACCAGCTCAGGGGCGTGCAGACCCGAGGCGCCCGGGGCAGGCTTTCGGTGGAGGCCGCATTGGAGCTGCTTCTGGAAGGCAGCGGCTTGACCGTCCGGAAGGATCCTTCCGGCGCCATTCTGATTGTCCGGCAAGACCAGCAAGCGTCACCGGACAGCTCGAGCGACGAGAGCAGGGATGACGCCGCGGATTCGGGTGCAGTCGAGATCGATGCTCTGGTCGTAACCGGCACCCACATCCGTAACGTCTCGCCCGTCGGGTCTCCAGTATTGGTTCTCGATGCCGAGGACATCCGCAGGAGCGGCTACTCCGGAACCGAGCAGGTGATACAGGCATTGCCTCAGAACTTTCGTGGCGGCGAGGCTGGTGCCTCGGCTGACGTCAATTTCAGCGTCGGCTCGCAGCGCGGCTTCAACATGACGTCCGGTTCCGGCGTAAACCTGCGTGGCCTCGGTGCCAACGCCTCGCTCGTGCTCATCAATGGGCGCCGCATTGCCGCTTCATCCGGTGGTACGTTCACCGACATCTCGATGATCCCGCTCAACGCCATCGAACGCATCGAGGTATTTGCCGACGGTGCCTCCGCCGTATATGGAGCCGATGCAGTAGGTGGTGTGGTCAATATCATCCTGAAATCCGACTATGACAGTGCCGAGTCACGCGTTTCCTACGGCGCAACTACCGAGTCCGGTCGCGAAGAGTATCGCGTGTCTCATAGCATGGGCCGCTACTGGGACGGCGGCAACGCGACGATCAGCGCCGACTACCTGGACCAGAGTCACCTGCTTGCCAGCGAGCGTGAGTTCACCTCGCAGGTGCCGGATCCGACCAGTATTTTTCCGTCAAACAAGCTTGCCAGTGTAATGGTCAGTGGCCAGCACGCTCTGACCGACATGTTGACCATGAAGGGCGAGCTGCAGTATTCGCGTGCCGAACGATTCTCGGTTGTCACGGCGGGCAACAACGCTCGCAGTGAAAGCCTGACAAAGCCGGAACGGCACAATATTGCGCTTACCCTGGATTATCTCCTGCAAAGCGGATGGGACGTCGAGCTGGACCTTTTTGCCAGCGGAGAGGAGGCCCGAAGTCGACAGCATGACTATCTACCCGATGGCTCTCTCAACTACGAGTACCTGCACGTGCGCAAACTGGCACAGCAGGGCGCGGAGATCAAGGGTAACGGAAGTCTGTTCGAACTGCCCGGCGGTACCGTCCGGCTCGCGGCGGGCCTGGCATACAAGGAAGAAGACTATCGTCGGACGATTGACCTGTTCTCGGTCGAGCATCGCGTCGACCGCAGCAACTTCTCGGCATTTTCCGAATTGCATGTCCCGCTGATCGGCGACGACAATGCACGCACCGGGTTCCATCGCCTGGACCTGTCCGTGGCGGCGCGCCACGACGACTATTCCGACTTCGGAAGCAGCAGCAACCCGCGAATCGGACTGTCGTGGTCGCCCACGCCGGGCCTGACCCTTCGTTCGAGTTACAGCACGTCGTTCCGTGCACCCGCGATCGGCGAAGAGGCACGCTTCAGCGCGGACGGGCTGCTCGGCGGCGAAGTGGTGTCCTTCCCTTCGGCCGACGGTGCCGGTACCGTGCCTGTGGTGATGTGGTTCGGCTCGGAAGAACTGCGGCCCGAGGAGTCACGCAACCGCAGTGTCGGTTTCGATTGGAACCCGCTGTTCGCGCCGGACCTGTCGCTGTCCCTGACCTACTACAGGATCAAGTACACCGACCGAATCATCCTTCCACCTCTGGACACGGGCGCGCTGAGCAATCCCGAGCTTGATCCATTCTTGCGCCACTACGAAGATCCGGCGCAATTGCGTGCACTGGTGGAAGCAGCCACGGAACGTGGTTTGCCGTTCTTCGATTCAACATTCGGGGAGTTCGGGCCCGATCCGCTGTCGCTTGCGACCGTCGCATACCACTACATGTGGACCAATGCACAGCGTGTAGAGACCAGCGGATACGATGTCAGTATCCACTATCCGTTCCAGTGGAACGAGCATGCCTTCGAGACAGGGCTTGATGCCAGCTACATCGAGCGGAGCAGGACTCAGTTGTCGAGTACCGCTGTTCCATTCGATACCATCGGTACGTTCGGCAATCCGTCGAAGTTGCGCGCGCGCGGCTCGCTGGTTTGGATGTATCGTGGCCTGTCGACAGCACTCAACCTGAACTACACCCATTCCTATACCGATACCAGCGGCCTCCTCGATCGCCCCGTCGGCAGCTACACCACTACTGACCTGACGTCGCGCTACACGTTCGCTTCGGGCAGTGGCGGGTTTGTCGACGGGCTGTCGGTGTCCTTGATCGCAATCAACCTGTTTGACCGACAGCCTCCCTATATCGAGGCAGGCGGCTGGAGCGCGAACTACGATCCGGCCAATGCCAGTCCCCTGGGGCGGATGGTGTCGTTGCAAGTGGGTAAGCAGTGGTAAGGCCAGCCATGAAAGTGATCCGGATGCTTTCGTGCCTCGCTCTGCTATTGCCGATGACCCCTTTCGCTGTGGCCGCCTCGTCGTCTTCGCTCGGCATCGGCGATCGGCCACCGCCGCTTCAGGCGATGGCCTGGATCATGGGAGAACCGCTTGTCGAACTCCCTGAAGGCAAGGTCCATGTCGTCAACTTCTTCGCGACCTGGTGTGGCGCCTCGCAGCAATCGATGCGGCAGATGAGCAGCCTCGCCGAGCAGTATGCCCAGGATCTCTCGATCATCGGTGTCAATGTGCGCGAGGCCGAACATGGCGAGGCAAGCGTTGAGGCAGTCTCAAGGTTCCTTGCCGAGCGCTGGCCGAAGCTGCCCCACTCGGTGGCCATGGACGATCCGGATAGCGCCCCTTTGTTCGAAAGCTGGATGCGGGCCGCGGGGATGTACGGGACTCCAACCGCCTTCATCATCGGCCGCGATGGGCGAATCGCCTTCATCGGCATACCAATCGACCAAAGCGTCGCGTATACATTCGAACAGGCGCTGGCCGATGCGATCGCCGGCACCAGCAACATGGAAGCTGCGCGGGCGGTTCATGCCGACACCGAGCGCGAGATCGCCGAGTATCTCGATGTTCGGTCGATCATGGAGCCGGTGGATGCCGCGCGTGAGGCGGGAGACCATGCCGCTGTGGTCAAGGCGATCGAAGCCATCGTGGCCGAGCATCCCGACTACCGGCTGCGTACTCTGCACAGTCGGCTTTCCGCCCTGCTGCGACTGGACGAGGCCGCTGCCTTCGAGTTCGTGGAGCGGGAGCTCGCGTATATCGACAGCAGCGTCGAGCTGCGTGGCCACCGTGCCGGCATCCGGGGTAGTGTCGGGGCCACCATCGCATCGGTGCCTGAGCTTTCTGCTGCCGCTTATGCCCGTGCACTGAAATATCTTCGGCAGTCGCTGGAGGAAGTGCCGGAAGGCTACGCTGCCCTGCTCAACTGGATGTCGGTCGCCAGGCTCGAGCACGCAAGCGGTCACCTGGACGAGGCCATCGCTGCGCAGGAGTGAGTGGTCGTACTCGCCAGGACAACCCCCGAGGTTCCACCCGACGCACTGCCGCAACTGGAACAGACACTCTCCGACTACCGGGAACAGCGCGCCGCTCGCGCCATCGAGCCTTGATTGCCGTTGTGCTCGTCTTGCCAGCGGCCGAAGAACGTGAGCAGCCTGCAGGGCAAGCGTGAGGCGACAGCGGTCGCATAATACGCTACATTGCTCCCATCGCCTCATTCGCTACGGTAAGCATCATGAACGAACGGCAAAACTGGATTTCCGCAGGGCTGCTGTCCCTGGGCCTGATCGTGGCGTCCGTGGTGGTCGGCAGCGCGATCCGCGATTTCCGTATCAGCGACCGCTACGTCGAGGTCAAGGGCCTGGCCGAGCGCGAAGTGATGGCCGATCTGGCCATCTGGCCGATCCAGTACCAACTGGCCGGCAACTCGCTCGAGGAGATCCGCACTGCCATGGACTCCGCCGACGAGGCGGTGATTGCCTACCTCAAGCTGCGCGGCTTCAGCGAGCAGGAAATCAGCCGCACGCCGCCTCGTATCAATGACCAGTGGATTCACGCCTACGGCGACCAGCGCCCGCAGAACCGCTACATGGCCGAGCGTGGCATCACCCTGCGCACCACACGGGTCGAGGCCATGCGCACCGCGCTGGAGGAAGCCGCCGATCTGATCAGCCAGGGCGTCGTGCTCACGCCCAACTGGGGCCAGGCCGTGCAGTTCCTGTTCACCGGTCTGGAAGCCATCAAGCCGGAAATGATCGCCGAGGCGACGGCCGATGCGCGCGAAGCCGCCGCCCAGTTCGCCGCCGACTCCGACTCGGCCGTTGGGGCCATCCGCTCGGCCCGCCAGGGCTTCTTCTCGATCAACGAACGCGACCCTTCCACACCCGAGGTCAAGCTGGTTCGGGTGGTGACGACCATCGAGTACATCCTGCAATAGTCACGCGGGTTCGAGCGTCCGGTATCGGTTTGAATGGGCACCGTCGCCGGTGCCCACAGCCAGACCCTGGATGCGGCTCACGCCGTACAGTCGAGGCGCCCATTGCCTATCCTGATCGCAGCATCGAGTGCCTCGAACTGGCTGCCAGCCCGAGGGTCATGACCAGCAGGGCCATCAGCAACAGTGTCCAGGGATTGCCCGCCGGAACGGCCAGCGGCTCAACAAGGAAGGTGGTAACCGAGTCGGTCACCTCCGGCACCGGCTCGTTGTCGGGCCCATCACCGACCGCCGTGGCCACGTTGACCAGGGCCCCGTTGGCGACATCCGAAGTCTGCACCACGTAAGTGCCGACCAATACACAGGTTTCACCGACCTCGAGCGAATTGCAGCTGATGCTGTCCGGCGTGATGATGTCGTCCTCGACCACCACGTCGGTGAGCGTCACGTTGCCGGTATTCGTGGCAGTGATCGTGTAGGTAAGCACCGACCCGGCAAGAATGGGCTCCGGTGCATCGGTCAGCGCCTTGCCGAGGGCCAGGGCGGGGGTTCCGGCCGGGCCGTCGGCGGTGGCGTCGTCCACATCGCTGACCGGCTCGCCGCCGGGGCCTTCGCCATTGGCCGTGGCTGTGTTGGTGAAGCTGCCGGCATCGATGTCGTCCTGGTCGACCGTGTAGCTGGCGCTGCAGACCAGGCTTTCGGTCGGCGCCAGGGTGGCCGGCTGGGCCGGGGTGCAGCTCAGTGCGGCGACGTCGGGGTCGCTGATCTCTACATTGTCGAGCGTGACGTTGCCGGTGTTGGTGGCGGTGAGCTGGTAGCTGAT
>SR_TP_S13solDRAFT_1000359_pt1 | contig 19854 bp, 17 predicted proteins | sample SodReaTP_S13sol_FD_11159 | JGI IMG/M metagenome (IMG submission 11159)
ATATCGACAGCCTGCGCGCCCGGGGCGTGAACATGCAGCTGCTCTCGGAGCGTGGCGTGGAGATCTTCTTCACCCAGGTGTTCCGGCACAACTTCTTNCANGCNGACATGCACCCGGGCAACATCTTCGTCAACGCCGAGCATCCGGAGGATCCCAGTTACCTGGCCGTGGACTTCGGCATCGTCGGCACCCTCTCGCCCATGGACCAGCGCTACCTGGCGGAGAACTTCTACGCCTTCTTCAACCGGGACTACCGGCGCGTCGCGGAACTGCACGTGGAGTCCGGCTGGGTGCCGGTGGACACCCGGGTGGACGAGTTCGAGTCGGCCATCCGCAGCGTCTGTGAACCCATCTTCCAGAAGCCGCTCAAGGACATCTCGTTCGGCCACGTGCTGCTGCGCCTGTTCCAGACCGCGCGACGTTTCCACATGCAGGTCCAGCCCCAACTGGTGCTGCTGCAGAAGACCCTGCTCAACATCGAGGGCCTGGGCCGCCAGCTCTACCCGGACCTGGACCTGTGGAAGACCGCCAAGCCCTTCATCGAGCGCTGGATGGACGAGCAGGTGGGCCTGCGCGCCATGATCCGCGGCGCCCGCAAGCACCTGCCGCGCATCCTGGAGAAGCTCCCGGAGATGCCCGAGCTGTTGCATGCGGCATTGGCCAGCCAGGGCCAGGTGGCTGACCATCACGCGGAGCAAGCTGCCCGAGATGAAACGCTGCGCCAGGAGATCCGCGCAGCCAATCGTCGCACCACCCTCGTCCTGACGGGTGGCGTGCTGTTTATCTCCGCGACCCTTCTGACCGCGCTCGTAGCGCTGCCCGGCGCCCTGGGTGTGCCCTGGGCGGCCTGGGTCCTGTTCGTCGCAGGTGCGGGTCTTCTGTCCGTGGGCCTGCTGCGAAGCTGAGACCGGCACATCGGCTCCACTGCCAGCAGCCGCATTTCCTGCTGCGGCACTCAGGTCGTCCCCGTCCAGTCCCCGACCGGCATCCGGTGCGGGGCATGCATTTCCCCTCTTCGCCGGGATGACCGACAATCCCCTACAGCGTGCATTGCAAATCACAATGCGATGCCTCGTTCTTGGCCCTGATTGCAATCTGACTCGGAGGAAATCGTGGGTCGTAGCATCAAGGTTCTGATTCAAAACAAAAAACCTCTATGGCATGGAAGATGCTTTATGTGTCTCGGGCGCCCGTACTCCCCTGGGAGTCAGCCCGAACCTCAAGGCAGTCTCCATGCGCAAGAGGATCGGGGGAGGGCGTGAATGTTTTTTTCATGGTTTGGCAAGAAGAGACGCACAGGAAAGCGAATCGGTATGCAGACGGCAGTCATGGAGCCACACGCAGTGGATGTGCCGGGTCTTGGCATGGTCATCGTTGCGCGCACAGTCAACTGCATCGGTGATGGCTGTCCCAAGCCCCAGTTGCTGACGCTCAAGGCGCTCAACCTGGTGGACGAGGGCGAGATCGTGGAGTTGATCTCCGACAACCCCACGGCGGTAGAAACCATCCCGGCCATGATGCTCGCCGCCTACGGCAGTCATCTGGCGACGGTGCGTGGTGATGGTTGCTGGAAGGTGTATGTGCGCAAGGGCGTATGAGGTCGACCATGTCGAGGTGTCTGTCAGTGCCGGACGTTAACCCTATCTAAACAAGTTGTCGGGGGAAGAGATGAGTAACAGAGATGTATGCGATGTGGGTGTCGCCGGTATGGCGGGAACCAGTACCAAGGGCAAGGTGTATGCGGGGGTGATCGTTGCGCTGGTGGCCCTGGCCTCCGTGATCGCGCTGTCCATCGACAGCCGATTCCTTTACATGCTGGTCTATGTCTGGTTCGGCGTGATCTACGGTCTGTTCCTCCAGTATGGCCGCTTCTGCATGGCCTCCGCAGTCCGTGACCTGTTCGCGGTCGGCGTGCCGCGCATGGCCGTGGGCGTAATGATCGCCGTGGCCTTGTACTCCCTGACTGCCGCGGCCGTGACCATGGCCGGTTTCAGTACCTTCCATGCGCACCCGTTGGGATGGCACATCATCATCGGCGGCGCCATCTTCGGTTTCGGCATCATCTTTACCGGCGGCTGCGCTTCCTCATCCCTGTACAAGAGCGGTGAAGGCAACGTCGGATCCATGCTGGTGCTGGTGAGCATCTCCTTCTCCCAGGCCATCTTCGTGGCCAGCGACTGGTTCAGCGGGCTGGTGCCCGAATCCTGGACCCAGTCCGCCCTGGAGAAGGGCATGCCGGAGGAGTTGACCATCACCTCCACCTGGTTCGACCAGTTCATGGCCGGTTACATCTGGGATCTGCAGGGCGGCACGGTGGCCGAGATGATGGGCCGCGAGGGCACCTTCTTCGGCATCTTCGTGGGCAATGCCCTGCTGGGCGCGATCCTGCCGACCTTCGCGATTCTGGTGTTCCTGTACATCGTGGCCTATCGCAAGGGCTACATGCGCCGCGCGAAGATCCAGAACCCCGCGTTCGGGGATCACATGCGCGGCATGTGGAGCATGTTCACCTCCTCCAAGAACACCGCGCTGGCCGGCCTGGGCATCGGTATCTTCGCGGGTCTGCAGATGTGGACCACCGGCGCCCTGCGCGACTACTACGGTATCTTCAACTTCGGCGAGATGCTGGAGGACATGGGCTACTACACCGGTATCTCCATCCAGGGCACCGTGTTCGATCCGGGTTACTGGTACATCACCACCCAGGAAGCGCAGTGGGGTGGCTGGGTGCTGAACAAGCTCGGCGTGGACAACATGAGCAACATCTTCTTCGGGCTGGAGAATGGCCTGCCCAACCCGCTGCTCAACGCCCCCGGCATGATGTCCATCGGCATCATCCTGGGTGCCGCGATGCTGGCCAACATCAACCGCGAGTTCAAGTGGAAGCTGCCCAGCATGGAGACGGCGATCTTCGCCATCGTGGGCGGCACGCTGATGGGCATCGGTGCCCGCGTGGGCATGGGTTGCAACGTGGGCGCCTTCTTCGCCGCGGTGACCAATGGCGACCTGACCGGCTGGATCTTCCTGTTCGGCATGGCCCTGGGCGGTTACCTGGGCGTGAAGGCCTTCACCTGGTGGATGGAGTGGCGTGCGTCCCGCAGCAACGACGAGTTCGCCCTTTGATTGAAGTGCACCGGGGCCGGGCGCCTGCCCGGCCCCAATGACAAATGACAGTTGGCATACCAACGGGAGGATGCTTCCATGGCAATGAAATTCGAGAAATCGGGCGATGGCGCCTACATGCTCAACGTGACGGGCTACACCTGCCCGCACCCGCAGATGTACACCAAGAAGGCCCTGCAGAAGATCGAGTCGGGTTCGGTGCTTACCCTGGTGTTCGACAACCCCTCGTCCGGTGAATCCATCATCTCCATGTGCGAAAGCGAAGGCAACGAGCTGTTCGAACGCAGCGATTCGGGCGGCACCTTCACCTGGAAGATCCGCAAGGGGTAAGACATGCAGCTTGGAATCGTGGTAGTCGATGATCGCTGCGCGCCGCACGCGATCGGCCTTCTCAAGGCGGCCCAGGCGCGTGACTGGACCAGCCGGTGTTTCCTCACGGACCGCGGCGTGTTCCTGCTCAAGGACCCGGAGTTCCGTGGCCTGCTTGACGAGGGCAAGACCCATTTCTCCATCTGCGAGCTGAGCATCGAGCGCTACGCGGACGACGGGGTTTCGGTGCATGAACTCGAGGACAAGATCGTTGTCGGGGGCCAGTATCAGAATGCGGAGCTGGTGCACAACAGCGATCAGGTGCTGGTTTTCTAGGAGAACGAGATGAGTGATGGCGTAAAGCAGATCCTGGTCGTGGCCGGTGATGACAAGGTGGAAGCCCTGCGCATGGCCACGGGCCTGACCTTGCTGGATGATGCGGTGCGGGTCGCCGTGCTCGGCGATCTGGACGAGACGGCGGACGATGTCCAGTTGCAGCTGGAATCGCTCGAGTTTGCCGATGTGCCGGTGGAGCGTCTGGGCAACGGCCCGGAGAGCTACAAGGCCCTGGCGGGGATGATGATCCAATCCGATACGGTGTTCATGGTATGAGTCAGTCCATTTGCAAGATCCTGTTTCTCAAGATGCCGGGTGCCGGTGATGAACTCTCCGGTGGGGTGGTCGCAAACCTGCCGGCGGACAGCGTGCACCATGAGTTCATGGAGGTCTCGTCAGGGCAGTACGAGGCCATTCTCGACCGACTGGAGGCGGGGGTGCTGCCGGTCGTACTGAAAGCCCCAAGGTGATTGGCAGGGATGCCATGTAGTGACCAGCCGGTTTTTCGGTGCCCTCCGGCTGGGTATTCATGCGCGGTCCCGATGCAGGGGGTCGTTTCCCAGGGCGGCGTTCTGCATATGCCAGCCGGGATCCCGCGCCAGGCACCGATGCGTGTATTTGGTGTGAGGCCTTGAGCCGGGACTTCAGCTTGTCTGAACTCCCGGTTTTTTTTGGCCCGACGGGCAGCACAGAGCGTGTGAGCGTCGTGGGTGATGGACGGTTGCAGATTGCAGACCAATGCAACGGATTCTTAATCTGCAACGAGGCCAGGCTGGTGAGAGTTATTTAATCTACTGATTGTATTGATTATTCGTGGCTGGCACGCAAAGTGCTGAATGTTTGGTTGCTAAGACTGTCAAGCAGCAGACCTGGACCACAGGCAGAGGATCTGTCTGAAGTCCTCGGTCAGACAAGAGTGAAGTCACAAGGCGACGCACTGTCCATCGGGGGGAGACCGGATGCCGGTGCCAGAACAACAATTGGAGGGGTTCCAGCAATGCGACAAGTAACAGGTAATTCAGCCCTGGCGCGGGCACGCGATTCGGTGGCACTTGCCGCTGTACTGGGTTTTGCGCTGGCCGGATGTACGGGTGGTGAAGATACGAGTGCGGCTAATCCTGCCGCAGTAACGATCAATACGCCGGCCCAGATAGCCCAGGTTTCGTCAGATGATTACAACGATAACGTCAATGGCTTGATTACTGGGCAGACGCTCCAGCATTGGATTGATGATTGGGAAAACAACAAACCAGCGGGTGTTAATGGTCGTCTGATAATTCTTCAGTTCGCTAACTTCTCAGAGCCGCAGAATACGCCTGAAGATCCCGCGTTTATCCCACCTGAGGATCGCTTATATATCACACCCAAGCCGCTTGAAGGGGTGCTCAGTTATCAAGTTGATAGCAACCGCCTCACGCAAGTGCGTTCAAACGGCGTCATTGAGACAGTTCAGATGGTGCCCGATGGCAACCAGGTTGACGCCTTCTTGCGTGACTATGCTATCGATCCCCGAAATGACATGGTCGTCTGTGCTATGAACAGGGGTAATTTCAGTACAGCCATGACACAGGGGCGCTGTTGGTACATGTTCCGTTACTGGGGCACCCCCAAAACGAATCTTGCGATTCTCAATGGGGTGGCATCTCAGTCCGTGGTCATGGATCAAAACTACCTGAGTTCCAATGTGACCTGTGATGAGGTGCTCAACGGCACTTCCTGCCTGCCTCGCAATGGGCGTGTTTCGGTCCGCGACCTCCCGGAAGACAACACCTCTATGCTTGCGAGCATCGAAGATGTCATTGATGTGGTTGAAGGCCGAAAGGATGCATTCGTCTGGGATGCGCGTACCGCGAACGAGTATACCGCCGTTCAGGGATTGGCCCCGCCCTCAGGCAAGTACTTGGGCATTGACTTCCGTAACAGTGCGCCCATGCAGGGTCATCCAAAGGGTGCTGTCCTGCTGCCGTATGGCAACCTGCTGACCGATGGGACCACCCTGCGGTACAAACCTAAGGCTGATATTCTGGCCTACATGAATGGTGAGTTGGTGGATGGCGCCCAGTTTACGCGCTATGACGCCGGCTCACTGATTCCACTGGGGGTGGGCGGTGCCTATCGTCCAGGCCAGACTGTGATCACTTATTGCGAAACTACTTTCCGTGCGATGATAACAGGGTTTGCTTCTGCAGCCATTCTTGGCCTGCCGAACCGCTTCTACGACGGTGCCATGGTGGAGTGGAATTCTCTGGCAGGTGGTGTGCAGGACAAGTTCGGATCATTCATTCTGCCGGCGGACTCGCCGTGGAGGACTGATATCCAAAGTCGCTCGAACTGGGAATACAACACCCCGTCTGCGATTGACTCCAGAACCATCGACGACCCCTATGCGTCGCGCACCAATGCAGTGACTGCGGCTGACCGCGCATATCGACTGGGCGTGGGTGGCAATGGCGGTAATGGCGGCGGCGGTGTCGCACCCCCGGCCAATCCCTGTGGAGGTTAACGAGCATACCCTCCTTCCCTTTGAGCCCGCTTCTGCGGGCTCTTTTCTTTGCGGCCGGGCTGCGTGGGTATGCCTGAAACCCTATAATCAACCTGCGTCGTCCATGGAAGTCACACCTCATCGCGACAGAGTTTTGACCCCGTACGCCATGGACGCGCGGCGGATGAATTCAACATCGAGGCACGAGCATCCGCCACGGGCACCGGAACGGCCCGGGAGCCGGAAGGCTGCGCCCGCCAACCCCGTGTGTCGATCATGAAAAGTCGTACCGCCTATCGTTTGCTCGCTGCCGTGGCCATCCTCGGGCTGCTGACGCTCGTGGCCCTGCCGTTTCTCTCCCTGGAGAACGGTGGCCAAGGGCGGGTCGCCGGCACGGACGGTGATTTTCTGGATCAACACTGGGCCTTCCCCCTGGCGCCCCAGGGCGCACCGCCCCATGACTTCAGCTTCAACGAGGCATCCCTGGATGCGCGCAGCTGCGCCCAGTGCCATGCCAGCCAGTTCGAGGACTGGAAGACCAGCCGCCACAGCCAGACCATGAACGCGGGCATCCGCTGGCAATTCCATGTCTTCAGCCAGGCGGAATCCAACAAGTGCATGGACTGTCATTCGCCCCTGGCGGAACAGAAGGCGCTGGTGGCGCGGGAGCTGGGCTGGCCCAACGCGCCGGCCGCGGCACCACCGGATCACATTCCCTCCGGTCTGCACCACCAGGGGCTGACCTGCGCCGCCTGCCATGTACGGGGCCATCAGCGCTTCGGTCCGGAACATCGACTGGGGCTCTCCGGCGATGAGCCCGGGCTGCCCCATGGTGGGTTCCATCCCAGGCCCGCCTTCAGTGACAGCCGCTTCTGTGCCGCCTGCCACCAGTTCCCGGAGGACGGGCCGAAACTCAATGGCAAGCTGCGTCAGGACACCTACAACGAATGGCTGCGATCCCGCTTCGCGGAACAAGGGGTGAGTTGCCAGAACTGTCACATGCCAGACCGCAGGCACCTGTGGCGCGGCATTACCGACCCGGACACGGTGCGCAGCGCCATGGCCATCGATCTGCACGGCGCGCCCGGAAGCGGCGATGTCATGGAGCTGACCTTGCGCATCGCCAACGTGGGTGCCGGGCATCATTTCCCCGCCTACATGGTGCCGAGGATCGATGTTTACCTGGAGTTGCTGGACCCTGACAGCAATGTGCGGGCGCGGGTGATCCATCACGTGATCCAGTGGCGTGCCAGTGTGGATCTCACGCAGGAGGAATTCGATACACGCCTGCCGGCGGGCGAGTCGGTGAGCCTCGATGGACGCATTCGCATGCCGAATGAGCCCGGCTGGAGCCTGGGGCTGCGTCTCGAGGTGGCACCCAAGGAGCATTATGAACGCATGTACCAGGACATGATGCGCCAGGCGGATCGCATGGACCCCATGACCCTCGACCTGCTGCGCATCGCGATTTTCGAGGCGCGCCAATCCCGCTATCGGGCGGTCCAGGAACGCTTGTCGCTGGATGAGCCTGTCAGCCTGACCCTGCGCTATACGCCCATGGTTTCCCTGAGCAAGGACTGAGCCTCGGCAATTGCATTTTGAGGTCGCCGAGGTGCTGCTGCGTTATATGCAATCGAGTTTGTAGGGGTTCTGTTTGTAAGTAATTGAGTTGTAGGAATAAATAACTATGGCACGGTTCCTGTATGCCAAGACGAGAGACGACATGCGAGGCAACGCGATGAGACTCATGATCCTGCTGGCGACGTCACTGCTGATGTTCCCGGCAATGGCCCAGGCAGATGGCCGGACGCAAGACCGGGGAGCCGAGGCCACACAGGCTGAAAATGTCACTGAGGCGCCTCAGCGAAGGGGTCGTCTGAGGTTTCGCGATGGGCCCGTCTGCATGTGTTCACAAGGCATGAGTGAGGAGGATATCCAGCGTGCCGAGAGGGAGCGTCGTGAACAAGCCGGTCGCAGGAACTGAGCAGGTGTAGTCAAGCAGGACATTGAAGACGAACAAACGAAGCAATCAGAACAGATGAGACGGAGGGGTAGATGATGGGTAACAAAAAACAGCGCAAGGGCTTTCTGGGTCGCGTCCTCGGCAGGTTGGGTGTGGGAGGCATGGCTGCGGTGTTCTCGCTGGTGGCCGTGGTTGGTTGGGCGGCGTTGACCGTCGAGAGCCTCACCTATGATCCGCACAAGAACATGATCAGCCTCGACCAGAAGGACTGGGGCGCCGAGGTGTTTGACGCGATCCATGACAACGTGATCGCCCAGGGTCTGGTGCGTCCCGCCAACGCCTGTGGCCTGGGGGCCTCTTCCTGCTTCCGCTGCCACAACGGCCGCCGTGCTCCCGAGCCCACCACGGATCCCATCGCCGCCCCGTGGCATACCGATCATGCGCGGGTCAACAACTCCTGCGCAGGCTGTCACAGCGGCAATCCGCGCCTGATGCGTGAAGAGATGGCCCATCAGAACCTGATCTCCAAGCCGCTGAATTCGCCCAGCGAAAGCTGCGCAAGCTGCCATCGCAGCGCCTCGGAGCTGGAGGGTTTCCTGGATCGCTACCTGGCAGTCCAGCAGTAAGGCCAAAAACAACAACTCTCAGGGGGATGACCCAATGCAAATCGGAAAGCTCGTGCAAGGCTTCAAGCCCAAGCGCCTGACCACCGCGCTGGCAATGATGGCAATCGCTGCTGGCCCCGCCGCCGTGCAGGCGGGGCCGACCATCATGTACGGCGACGAGGGTTTCCTGACCCTCAACTATGAACTGCAGATCTGGTCCCAGTATCGTGACTTCCGTTCCGCGGAAAACGATGGCGATTCCTACGATACGTTCCTGCGTCGCAATCGCATCACCGTGCTCGGCCAGTACAACGACTACGTGGGTTTCTATGCACAGCTGGAGGCCGGCAACGACAGTCGCTACGGCAATGACGAGCGTCCGGTGTACTACCGGGATGCCTACATCACCTTCGACTGGGACGACTCTCTGCGCTTCATCGTTGGTCGCTTCAAGAACACCTTCAGCCGCGAGAACCTGGAGGCCTGTCTTGAACCCCTCACCATGGACCGGGGCATCATCTCCTACACGCCGTTTGGCGGCACCCGGGATACGGGTATAGCGATGTGGGGCAACCTGGCCGATGCCAGGGTCCAGTACCGGCTGATGGTGTCGGACGGCCGGGAGGGTGACAACGTACCCAGCGACACCCCGAGGATCACCGCCCGTGCCCACTACAGCTTCTTTGATCCTGAGTTCTCCTATGGCTATCGGGGTACCTATCTCGGCACCCAGCGGGTGCTGACCATCGGCGCGGCCTACGACTACCAGGCCGATGCCGTGTACGGCAACCTGCCCGGCAGAACCGACAAGCAGGATTACTCGGCCTGGACGGTGGACCTGTTCTATGAACAGCCGCTGGAGGCAGGCACCCTGACCCTGTCCGGCGCCTACTTCGACTACAGCGTGAACGGGGCGCTCAAGGGAGACGAGCTTCTGGTTGACAATACCGTCACGCCGACGGCCGAGATGACCGGATATTACGTCAAGGCGGGCTGGCTGTTCCCGCAGCGCATAGGCATCGGCCGTCTGCAGTTGTTTGCCAGGCATGAGGCGTCCGATTATGATCGCAATGATGATTTCTTTGATCAGACGATCAATGCCGTCGGCGCCAACTACTACCTGGACGGCCAGCAGCTCAAGCTGACCTTCGAGTACGCGGACGTGAGCTTCGATGCGCAGCATCCCACGATCAATTCCCTGCGCGATCACAAGCAGGCGACCCTGGGGTTCCAGCTGCTGTTCTGACCTGATTGGCCCGGGTCCGTTGTCTGAGGCCCGGTGAGGAGCGTGTCATTTCCAAGACCAATGCCACTGCATTGACGGCGACGGGCGGCTCTGCCGCCCGTCGTCTTGGCATACCCAGGGCCTGGCGTCTAAGAGTCGGCCTGATCCTCATATCACTCAGTATCGCTACCCTGCTGGTGATCAGCTTCGCACCTCTGGGTGGGATTGTTATCTGGCTCGCGATCCTCTGTACCTTGTGCGGCATCGCAGCCGGCTATGGCCTGTCGACCTGGCGTTATCAGGCCGGACTCCGCATCCTGAACGCGGGCATGATCGACGCCCAGGACGGCAACCTGAAACCGGTTAAGATACCGAAGGTCCGCGATCCGCTGCTGCTGCGCCTGTACCGGGAATACAACAAGACGATCACCACGCTGGGCGGGATGTTTGCTCTCGTGGAGGAGTGCCAGAACCGGGTGCTCACCGAGCGCAACCGGATGAACGTGGTGGTCCAGGTGCTGCCCGCCGCTTTGCTGGGTGTGGACGACAACCTGTGCATCAACACGGTCAACAAGCAGACCGAGACGCTGTTCGGCAAGAAAGAGCGATACCTGGTCGGGGTCAGCCTGTTTGATGTGCTGTCGATCACCGATGAAACCCGGGAGATCCTGAGAGACGCATTTCTCTACAAGCAGGATATCCGCAACCAGGTCATCAACATCCATCTCAACGACGCGGAACGCTGGCTGTCCATGAATCTCTCCTTCGTCACCCAGGATGAGGGCGAGATGGCCGCGGTCATCACGCTGCTGGACATCACCGAATACAAGCAACTCCAGGAAAGCGTCTACACCCGTGAAAAGCTGGTGGCCATGGGACAGCTGGCTGCGGGTGTGGCCCATGAACTGAACACCCCGCTCGGCAGTATCCTGGGATACTCCCAGTTGCTGATCGATTCCTGTGAGGATCCGCAGCGGGCCAGGCATTTCGCGAGAACCATCAGCGAACAGACAAAGCGCTGCTCGCGCATCATCCACAACCTGCTCAACTATGCGCGCAAGGAGAAGTGCCAGGGTGAGTTCTGCGATGTGAATGCGCTGGTGGACGAGGTGGTGGATACACTGATCAGTTGCCGATTGAAGAGATACGAGATCTCCCTCGAGCGGGATCTCAAGGACAGCCCGATCGTGGACGGCGGCTGCGGAGAACTCGATATCGTGCTGACGAACCTGCTCATCAATGCGGTGCAGGCCCTCAAGGGCGTCGAGAAACCCATGATTCGGGTCAGTACCGGACTCAACGAAGGTGGTTTTGCCTACATCATCGTGGAAGACAATGGACCGGGTATCCCGGGAGAGCTGCGCTCACGGATATTCGAGCCTTTCTTCAGTACCAAGGACGTGGGTGAAGGCAGCGGACTGGGCCTGTCCATCAGTCACGCCATGGTCAGCCGCCGAGGTGGAACGCTGCGGTACGACTCTGATTACAGAGACGGCGCCCGGTTTGTCATACGACTCCCCAACGCCACACAGGCGACAGAATAGATATGCTTGCAACGAACCTAAGCGAACCAGATTTGCCCGCAGAGAGCGGCATGAACGCACAACCCGTTGTGGTGATCACCGAAGACGATGAGGTGATGCGCGAACTGGTCGTCAACGTGCTTCACGGCATCGATGCGACGGTGATCCCGATGGAAAGCTCCCAGGAATCCCTGGATTTCATCGAGAACAACGAGGTGGCCGTGGTTGTCACGGATCTGCGCATGCCCAGGATCGATGGCATGAAGGTGCTGGATTTTGCGCGTCAGAAGAATCCGCTCACCCAGGTAATCCTGATGACGGGACACGCCACGGTGGAGTCCGCCGTGCAAAGTCTCAAGGCCGGTGCCTTCGATTACATCTGCAAGCCTTTCGAGAACGTCGAGTTGCGGCACACGGTGGAACGGGCGCTTTCGCACTGGAATCTCAGCCGTGAGAACATGCGGCTGAGAGAGGAAAACAAGGTCTTTGCCGAGGGCGACGTCATCATCGGCCGCTCAGCGGCCATGGACGAAGTGCATCGGCTCATCGATGCCGCCGCTGCCTATGACTGTTCGGTGCTGATCACAGGTGAAAGCGGTACCGGTAAAGAACTGGTCGCCAGACAGATTCACCTGAAAAGCCCGCGGCGAGACAACAGTTTCGTGGCGATCAACTGCGCCGCCATCCCCGAGCAGATCATCGAAAGCGAGCTGTTCGGCTATCAGAAGGGCGCCTTTACCGGGGCGGAGCGCGCCAAGCCCGGGCTGTTCGAGACCGCGAATGGCGGCACCATCTTCCTGGACGAGGTCAACAATGCCTCCCTGTCGCTGCAGGCTAAACTGTTGCGCGTGCTGCAGGACGCTACCTTCTACAGACTGGGCGATACCGAGCCCAGGCATGTGAATGTGCGGGTGCTCGCCGCGACCAACCGGGATGTTCCGGGCCTCATCGCCCAGGAGACCTTCAGGGAGGATCTGTACTACCGGCTGCGGGTCATCGAGATCCACATTCCCGCCCTCAGGGACCGGCGAGACGACGTGCCCCTGCTGGCAAATTATTTCATCAGCAAGTATGCCAAGCGCTTCAACAAGCCGGTTGATGGCATGTCCACGCAGGTGCTGGGCGCCCTGATGCGACACGACTGGCCCGGCAACGTGCGTGAGCTTGAGAACGTGATTCAGCGTGCGCTGATTCTCTGCCAGGGCAAGGTGATCGATGAGGGTGTCCTGCCACCGGAGATCTCGCGCGGCACGGAGTTGTCGGTACGCGCCATCGATCACATGCAGCCCCAGACCCTTGAAGAGGTCGAGGTTTATTTCATCCGCAAGACATTGCGCGAAACCAACGGTGACCGAGCCCTGTGTGCCGAGATCCTGGGCATCGACAAGAGCACTCTCTGGCGCAAGATCAAACGCTACAGCATCGAAGAGTAGCCATGATGGGACGTCCCGGTAGATATTCGTTCATGCGTCTCTCCACGCTGCTGCTCGGTTGCGTGATCAGCCTGCCGCTCGGGGCCTCGGATATCGAGCAGCGTCTGGAGCGTCTCGAGGCACAGGTGCAGTGGCTGATGGAACGCGTGGGGGCGCAGGATGCCCAGGCGCCCGAGCCGATTCCAGACCCCCCTGCCCCTACCGTGACGCAGCCGGCCGCGGCTGCGCCTATCGAACGGCAACCGGAGCGCCGTGTCTCCGGTGCCGTGGCACCCGCAACGACAGGTGAGGCGAGGCTGCGTTATTTCCTGCGCGCTGAGGTCATCGGGGCTGAACCTCCCGGCGAGCCCCCCATGATGGATGGTTTGTATACCCTGGAGGAGAGCCTGCGTTTCGACCCGGCCAGTTATGGCGTCGCCGAGCGCAGCGTGCTGTCCCGCTATCGGGATCTCACGCTCTACAGGTCCGCTGCCGTGCTCATCGAAGGGGTCATGGACCTGCCCGCAGCGGGAACCTATCAGTTTCAGGTGGCACCCAAGCCGGCGCGCGAGGGTGGTGGATCCCCGGTCGCCAATGAGATGACGGTGCGACTGCAGGTCGCGGGTCAGACGGTGATCGCGATGGATGGCGTGCGCAGCTGGAGAAACCAGACCTATCGTCATGAGCTTCCTGCCGGACAGCACGCGTTCACCCTGTGGGCGGTCGCCAACTCCCCGGGATACGGGCCTGCCCCCATCGATTCCCGCCTGGAGATCCAGGTTGCCTTGCCCGGTCGTGCCGGCCTGGTGCCCCTGTCTCGACTGGTCAGCGCCGCTCCGTGAGCACACCGATACCCTGATCCCCCTGGTTTACGGATGCTGGCTGACGGGCCGATCCGGCCCTGCCGAGCGCGTCTGCGACCGGCGCACCCCTTGCGTCCCGCCCTGTGTGTCATGGTCGGCGAGGCAAGCCATGCGCGGCTCCCGCCGTTCATCGGGCCGTAATCTCCCTCTGTCTTATCCCCCCTCACCTGCAGACCGGTTATTGGCGTAATGTGTCCAAAAGCGTGATGTGGTTCACAAGTTGGTGAGCCCTGACCCCAGGAGCCGGGACGTGACAAGCAGCCACCCGGCCAGGTTCGACCCAGAGGGAACGCTGCCGGAGGAGAAGATCCCATGAACCGCCCGCGCCGGCGTCTGTGCCGGTTTGGCATTCGTCAGAAGGTGGTGCTCGTGTTGCTCACGGTGCTGCTCACGGCCCTGTCCGTGAGCGGCTGGCTGGTGCTGCGCGACATGGAGCGCAACGTGCTCAGCGAGACCGAGCGGCGCGGCGTGGAGATGGCGGAATACCTGTCCCGGTCCCTGGCCTACAGCGTGGTGGGCTACGACTACCACACCATCCAGTTGCTGCTGAACCAGGTTGTCCAGACCGGTGACGTGGTGCATGTGCGCGTGCTCAGCGACCGGGGCAACACCATGGCCGAGGTGGCCCATCCGGACCGGGAGGCCGTGGAGCGGGTGGGCTTCGAGCGCCCGGTGCGCCTCAATGACGGCACGGTGGTGGGCAACCTGGAGCTGGAGCTCAGCATCGAGCCCATCGTGGCGCAGCTGGCTGAACAGAAAGAGTCCCTCATCAAGCGCGAGGTGCTGGTCATCCTGCTCATCGCCCTGGGCGAGTTCCTGGTGCTGTCCTGGATCATCATCGGCCCGCTCACCCGGGTCTCCCGGGCCCTGGAATCCAACGTGGACGAGAACGGCGTGATCCTGCGTGACATCCCGGTGGATTCCCGGGACGAGATCGGCGAGCTGGCGCGGCGCTTCAACGAGATGCGTGCCCAGCTCAATGCCGCCAACCAGAAGCTCCATGGCCGGGTGGAGGCCGCCGACCGGGAGCTCAAGGAGGCCTACCAGAAGCTTCTGGAGCAGTCCGCCGCCCTGCAGCACTCCAACCTGGAACTGGAGCGCCTGAGCCTCACTGACCCGCTCACCGGGCTGGGCAACCGGCGTGCCTTCGACCAGAACATCGAGGCCGACATGGCACTGTTCCGCCGCCATGGCGATATCAGCAGCCTGCTGGTGCTGGACCTGGACTGTTTCAAGGGTCTCAACGACACCCACGGCCACGACATCGGCGACCTGGTGCTGTGCCAGTTTGCCGACGTGCTGCAGGGTCATGCCCGGGAAACGGATGAAGTGTGCCGTCTGGGGGGCGAGGAGTTCGCCGTGTTCCTGCGCCGGGCCGACGAGGACGGCGCCATGGCCATGGCGGAGAAGCTGCGCGAAGCAGTGGAGGCGATGGTGGTCAACGTGGACGACGCGCTCAAGATCAGCGTCACCGTCAGCATCGGTGTCGCCACCCTGTCCACCCGCCTGCGCATCACCTCGGCACTGGCCCTCTACAAGGCCGCGGACCAGGCCATGTACGCCAGCAAGCAGGCGGGCCGCAACCGGGTCACCCACTACGACAGCCTGATCGCCGAGTCTCTGACGCCTGCAACGCACATTGCCTGAGGAATCCATGCCATGAAGCGTGTTCTGTTTTCCTGTTTGCTCCTGGTCGCGTCCCTGGGTGTCCAGGCCAATGAACCGCGTGCCGCCGATGAGCTGGTGTTCGGATCCGTGGCCATGGACATCCCGGCGCAGATGTACCAGCGGCTCGCGCCGGTGACCGAGTACCTGAGCGCGGCCATGGACATGCCCGTGAGCCTGCGCCTGTCGCCCAACATGCCCGATGCCATCAAGGAGGTGAGCGAGGGCCGTTCGGATCTCGCCTACCTGACCCCGGTGGCCTACGTGCGCGCACGCGCCCGGGGCGAGGTGGAGCCCCTGGTGAAGACGGTGACCGACGGCGAGGAGGCCTTCAGGCTGATGATCGTGGTGGCCGAGGACAGCCCCATCCGCAGCGTCGAGGACCTGGCCGGCAAGCGCTTTGCCTTCGGTGATCGCGCGGCCCTGCTGCAGCGGGCCACGGTGGTGGGGGCGGGCATGGCCCTGGAGACCCTGGGCGAGTATCACTTCCTGGGTCACTACGACAACATCGTGCGCGGCGTGATGACCGGCGATTTCGACGCGGGCATCCTCAAGGACACCACCGCCTTCCGCTGGCAGGGGGAGGGCATTCGCATCCTGTACGAATCGCCCCTGCTGCCGCCCTACGTGATCGCCGCCCGCAAGGGCCTGGACCCGGTCTTGACCGAACGCCTGCGCGAGGCCCTGCTGGCCGCCCGTCCCGACGACCCGGTCTCCGGCCCGGCGATGCGCGCCCTGGACCCCAGCTACGACGGTTTCGCGCCGGTGACGGATGCGGAGTACGACGTGATCCGGGAACTGATCCGGCCCTTCGATACGCCGCCGGCTCAGGCGGGGCGGTAGGTAAAGTCAAAAGCCGGAACGCAAAGGGCGCAAAGGATGCGCAAAGGACGCAAAGGTTTTTTCTAGAAAAGACCTTCTTAGCGTTCTTTGCGAGAACTTTGCGCCCTTTGCGTTAATGCTATTGATTATCTGAACGGAGACGCAGCCAGGCACTCAGACGTCGAGCAGCAGCTTCGCCGGGTCTTCCAGCAGGCCCTTGATGGTGGCCAGGAACTGCACGGCCTCGCGGCCGTCGATGAGACGGTGGTCGTAGGAGAGCGCCAGGTACATCATGGGGCGAATCACCACCTGACCATTTTCAGCCACCGGGCGCTCCTGGATCTTGTGCATGCCCAGGATGGCACTCTGGGGCGGATTGATGATGGGCGTGGAGAGCAGCGAGCCGAACACGCCGCCGTTGGAGATGGTGAAGGTGCCGCCGGTGAGGTCGTCCATGGTCAGACCGCCGGACTTGGCCTTCTCGCCGAAGGCATTGATGGCCTTCTCCACGCCCGCCATGGACAGGGTGTCGGTGTCGCGCAGCACCGGCACCACCAGGCCCCGGGGCGAGGACACGGCGATGCCGATGTCGAAGTAGCCATGGTAGACGATGTCTCTGCCGTCGATGGAGGCGTTCACCTCGGGGAAGCGCTTGAGCGCCTCGGTGGCGGCGCGCACGAAGAAGGACATGAAGCCCAGGCGCACGCCGTGACGCTTCTCGAAGGCATCCTTGTGGGTCGCGCGCATCTCCATCACCGGCGCCATGTTCACCTCGTTGAAGGTGGTGAGGATGGCGGCGTTGTGCTGCACCTCCAGCAGGCGCTCGGCGATGCGTGCGCGCAGTCGGGTCATGGGCACGCGGCGCTCGGTGCGCTGACCCGGTAGCGGGGCGGGAGAAGATGCCGCGGGCGGCTGGGCTGTCGGCGCGGACGGTTTCTCCGCAGCGGGTTTCGCCTGGCTTTCCTGTTGTTCCAGGTGACTGAGCACGTCCTCCTTGAGGATGCGCCCGTCCTTGCCCGTGCCGCGGATGGCGCTGGCATCCAGATCATGTTCGGCCACCAGCTTGCGCACCGCGGGGCTGAGCGGCGGGGTCTCACCGCGCGCATTGGCCGCCTCCGCCTTGCCTGCGGTCGGTTTGGGTGCTTCGGATTTGCCGGCCCCGGCCCCGGCCCCGGCCCCGGCCCCTAGGCGCCCCACCACCTGGCCGGCGGTGACGGTCTCGCCTTCGGCGGCGAGGATCTCCTCGATCACGCCATCCTCCGGAGCCGGCACCTCCAGCACCACCTTGTCGGTCTCGATGTCCAGCAGGATCTCGTCGCGGCTCACGGCATCACCGGCCTTTTTGTGCCAGCTGACGATGGTGGCATCCGCCACGGATTCGGGCAGCTCGGGGATCTTGACGTCGGTGCTCATGAAAGGTCCTTGTGACTTGAATTGTTGGTTTTGTCAGTCGTTCGCGAGGGGCAGCCCGAGGGCCTTGTGGATCACCACTTCCTGCTGGCGCTTGTGCACTTCCAGATAGCCCACCGCGGGGGATGCGGAGGCCGGCCGGGTGACGTGCTGCAGGTAGCGCTTCTCCCCCAGCACCGAGCGGATGTGGTGCTGGCTGGAATACCAGGCACCCTGGTTGAGCGGCTCCTCCTGGGCCCAGACGAAGTCACTGGCCTTGGTGTACGGGGCCAGGGCCTCGGCCAGTTCGTCCTCCGGGAAGGGGTAGAGCTGTTCCAGGCGGATGATGACGACGTTCTGTAGCCCCGCCTCCCGGCGCGTCTCCAGCAGTTCGTAATAGAGCTTGCCGGCGCACATCACCACCCGCTCGACCTGCCCGGCATCCAGGTCATCGATCTCGCCGATGACGTTGCGGAAACGGCCATCGCTGAATTCCGACAGGGGGCTCACGGCGAGTCGATGACGCAGCAGGCTTTTGGGGCTCATCACCACCAGTGGCTTGCGGTAGGGGCGGATCATCTGCCGGCGCAGCAGGTGGAAGATCTGTGATGGCGTGCTGGGCACGCACACCTGGATGTTGTGCTGGGCGCACAGTTGCAGGTAGCGCTCCAGGCGCGCCGAGGAGTGCTCCGGGCCCTGGCCCTCGTAGCCGTGGGGCAGCAGCATCACCAGGCCGCACAGGCGCCCCCATTTCTGCTCGCCGGAACTGATGAACTGGTCGATGACCACCTGGGCGCCGTTGGCGAAGTCGCCGAACTGGGCCTCCCAGAGGGTCAGGGTGTTGGGCGCGGCGGTGGCATAGCCATACTCGAAGGCCAGCACCGCCTCCTCGGAGAGCAGCGAGTCGATGACCAGGAAGCGTGACTCGTCGTCGATGAACTTGCGCAGCGGGATCCAGCGCTGGCCGGTCTTCTGATCGAACAGCACCGCGTGGCGATGGAAGAAGGTGCCGCGTCCGCTGTCCTGTCCCGAGAGGCGCACGGCATAGCCTTGCTCCAGCAGCGAGGCATAGGCCATGGTCTCGCCGAAGCCCCAGTCGGTGGGCAGCTCGCCCTCGGCCATGCGGCTGCGGTCCTCCATGATCTTGGCGACGCGGGGGTGTAGCTCGAAGCCCTCCGGCAGGCGTTCCAGGCGGCGCCACAGGCGCTGCAGGGTTTCGAGACTGACCCGTGTATCGGCGGGCTCGGTCCACTCACGGTCCTTGTAGGGGTTCCAGTCGGCGATGGGGTGATAGGGTGAGGGTTCCTGGCACAGGTGGGGCACCATGGAGTCGCCGGCATCCAGCCGGTCGCGGCAGCTGCTCACCAGCGCCTCCACCTCCTCTTCCTTCATGACACCCTGCTCCACCAGGCGCTGACCGTACAGGGCCCGGGTTGTGGGCAGCTTGCGGATCGCCTGGTACATGGCCGGCTGGGTCACGGCGGGTTCGTCGGCCTCGTTGTGTCCATGGCGCCGGTAGCAGACCAGGTCGATGACCACGTCCTTGCGAAACGCCATGCGGTAATCGAAGGCGATCTGCACCGCGAACACCACCGCCTCCGGGTCGTCGCCATTCACGTGCAGGATGGGTGCGTTGACCATCTTGGCCACGTCGGTGCAGTAGTCGGTGGAACGGGCGTCACGCATGGTGCTGGTGGTGAAGCCGATCTGGTTGTTGATGACGATGTGCACCGTGCCCTTGGTGGAAAAGCCCCGGGTCTGGGATATGTTCAGCGTCTCCATCACCACGCCCTGGCCGGCGAAGGAGGCATCGCCGTGGACCACCACCGGCAGCACCTCGTCGCCGTCGGCGTCCTGGCGGTTGGTCTGGCGGGCGCGCACCGAGCCCTCCACCACCGGGCCGACGATCTCCAGGTGCGAGGGATTGAAGGCCAGGGCCACGTGCACCGGGCCTCCAGGGGTGTTCATGTCTGAGGAGAAGCCCATGTGGTACTTCACGTCGCCGGTGCCGTTGCCGCGCCGGTGGGTACCCTCGAACTCCTGGAACAGGATCTGCGGCGATTTGCCCAGGATGTTCACCAGTACGTTGAGCCGGCCCCGGTGGGCCATGCCTAGCACGATCTCCTGGATGCCGGCG
>SR_TP_S13solDRAFT_1000360_pt1 | contig 19850 bp, 15 predicted proteins | sample SodReaTP_S13sol_FD_11159 | JGI IMG/M metagenome (IMG submission 11159)
CGAGCCGGTGACGCGGCCGCGTCCGGTGACGCCGGCCGACAGCGACTGGTGGGTCTTCGCCTACGGCTCGCTGATGTGGAACCCGGGCTTCCCGCACCGCGAGGCACGGCCGGCGCTGCTGCGCGGCTACCATCGGCGCTTCTGCGTCTACTCCCTGCGCTACCGCGGCACGCCGGAGCGGCCCGGGCTGGTGCTCGGCCTGGCTCCGGGCGGCGCCTGCCGCGGCATGGCCTTCCGCGTGCCGGCACAGCAGGGCGAGTCGGTGCTCGACTACCTCTGGGAGCGGGAGATGGTGACCGGCGTCTACCGCCCGCGCTGGCTGCCGGTGCGCACGACGGCGGGCGCGGTCCGGGCACTCTCCTTCGTCGCCGACCCGGAGCACGGCCAGTACTGCCGGCTCGAGCCCTCCGACACCGCGGCCCTGATCGGCCAGGGCGTCGGCCAGCGCGGCCCCTGCCGCGAGTACCTGGTCAACACCGACCGCCACCTGCGCGAACTGGGCGTGCGCGACCGCATGCTCGGCCGCCTCATCGCCCTGCTGGACGAACCCTCGGACGAACCGTCGGCGGAGTAGCCCGCGCGCCGGACCCTCACGCCGGGCGGCCCGGCTCCTCCTCGGGTTCCGGCATGTCGGGCACCTCGCTCGGGATCTCGCGCGGCGACTCGGCGACGGGATGCTCGGCCGGCGGCGGGGTCGCCGGGGCGGGCGGCTTGCGCCGGCGCGGCTCGTTGCGCAGGCGCAGCGGCGGCGCCTCGCCCTTCTTGTCCTCGCCGAAGTAGAGCGTCTGGTGCGGGAAGGGGATCTCGATCCCGCGCTCGTCGAAGGCCCGCTTGATGCGACGGTTGTACTCGCGGCGCACGCCCCACTGCGCCAGCGGCTTGGTCTTGAAGCGGGCGCGGATCACCACCGCGGAGTCCTCGAAGCGGTCCAGCCCCAACACCTCGAAATCGCCCGTGATGTTGGCGCCGAAGACCTCGTCGGCGCGCAGCTCCTCGGCCACCTCGCGCATCACCGCGATCACCTCGTCGACGTCCTCGCGATAGGCCACGCCCATCTCGATCAGGGAGTAGGAGAAGTCCTTGGAGTAGTTCTGGATGGTGTCGACCGCGCTGAAGGGCAGGGCGTGGACATTGCCTTCCAGGTCCCGCAGGAAGACCGAGCGCACCGTCAGCCGCTCGACCACGCCGGAGTGGCCGGCGACCAGCACCACGTCGCCCACCGAGAGAGAATCCTCCAGCAGGATGAAGATGCCGGTGATGATGTCCTTTACCAGGGTCTGGGCGCCGAAGCCGATGGCGAGACCGACCACGCCGGCGCCGGCCAGCAGCGGCGCGATGTTGATGCCCAGCTCCGAGAGCACGATCAGCGTCACCAGCACCACCAGCAGGATGCGCAGCGCGTTCTGCGCCAGCGGCAGCAGGGTGCGCAGCCGCTGGCTGCCGTCGGCCGCGCTAGCCTGGCGCTGCACCGTCGCCTCGACATAGGCGGCGAAGACCTCCCAGAGCAGCAGCGCCGACGCCGCGACGAAGCCGATCAGGAAGAGGGTGGAGAGCGTGGCGCGGCCTTCCGGCCCGGTCAGCCAGGCGAAGGGAGAGGCGCCCCAGACCTGCAGGATCATCAGGGCGGTCATCACCCCCAGCGCCCCGTTGAGAATCCGGTGGAAGGCCGGGAGGTAGCGGTTGGCCCGGGCCTCCAGCAGGGGGTGGCGCTCGCGCAGCTCGACGTTCAGCCGGAAGATCCGCTCGACCAGCCGGCCGATGAGATGGGAGGCTCCTCTGGCGAACGCCAGCACCAATAGCGACAGCAGCGTGGCGCGCAGCAGGAACTCGAAGCCGCCCTCCATATCGAGCGTCCAGACCGCATAGCCGGCCAGGACATAGGCGATGGCCAGCACGTGCCAGACCTCGGCGAGGCGCTGGCGCAGGTTGACCAGCGTGCTGGAGCCCTCGCCGCGTCCCCGCAGCAGCGCCGCCACCCCCTGCCGCTGCTGCAGGATCAGCACCACCAGCATCGCCACCAGCACCAGGCCCAGCAGGTTCATCAGCAGGGCATGGGCCGAGGGGGCGAGCCCGAGCAGCAGGAAGGCGTCCAGCAGGAAATAGCCGTAGACGCCGATGATGGTGAAGCGGCGCAGCCAGACCTGGACGTAGGAGGCCGTCTCGTCGCCCATGGGCAGCAGCCGCAGGCCCGGCGTGTCCGGCACCAGCAGCATGCCGCCGAGCACCCCGATGACGCGCGACAGCAGGTTGGCGTTGATCAGCGTCAGCGCCACCAGGCGCGTCACCGGCTGCGGTTCGGTCAGCGGCAGGATACCGTAGGCCACGGCGGCGAAGGCGAGGATCGGCAGGATGTCGAGCAGCGTGCGCACCAGCAGGTAGGCGACCCGCAGGCCCCAGCCGTCGCTGCGGCGGTCGCTCAGCGCCCGGCGGGGTCGGGCCAGCAGGCGCTTGACCAGCAGCTCCGCGAGCAGGCCGCCGAGCAGCACCAGCACGACCTTGCCGACCACCTCGAGCGCCCGGTCGCGGGCCGTCGCCTCGCGCAGGCCCTCGATCCCCTCGAGCAGCGCCAGCGGCAGCTCGGCCAGCTCGGTTGCGGCCAGCACCAGCTCGTCGGACAACTCGCCTACGGCGCCCGAGACCTGGCCCATCAGCCGGGCGCCGAGGTCGGGATCGCCCGGCTCCTCCAGTGCGCGCCGCGCCTCGACGAGGGCGCGCAGCTCGGCGACGAAGCGGTCCCGCCGGCCGGCGTCCTCCAGGGTGGCGAGCAGATCCTCCAGCTCCGCGGTCGCGGCCGCACCGCCCTGGGCCGGTTGCTGGGCCGGTTGCCCGGCGGGCTGCTGCGCCGCGAGGGGGAAGGCCAGGAAGCCCAGAAGCAGCAGTACTACGGCGAAAGTCCCCGGCCGCAGGCCGAGCCGTCGGAGTGTCGTCGTCATGGGGCGGCAGTGTCACCGCCCCGCCGCCGAAGGTCAACGCCGGCTCGGGACCGGCCAGCGCCGGCGCGAATGGCCGGGTTGCGGACTTTCCCCTTCGCCGCGACCGCGGGACAGGCTAAGCCGGGCGGGAAAGGGGGGCGAGGATGCTGGAGCTGATTCGGCAGGCGGTGGCGGCCGAGGCCTTTCCCGCGCTGGCGCTGGCGACCACCGTGGCGGCGCTGGTGCGCGGCTTCTCGGGCTTCGGTTCGGCCATGATCTTCGTGCCGGTGGCGAGCGCGCTGACCAGCCCGCAGACCGCCGTGGTGCTGCTGCTGCTGACCGACAGCCTGCTGACCCTGCCGATGGTGGTGCCGGCGGCACGGCGCTGCGTCTGGCGCGAGGTGCTGCCGCTGGCCGGCGGGGCGCTGCTGACCGTGCCGCTGGGCGTCTACCTGCTGCTGGTGGTCGATCCCGTGTCGATGCGCTGGACCATCTCCATCCTGATCCTGGTGCTGGTCGCCCTGCTGGCCAGCGGCTGGCGCTGGAGCCGGCCGCCCAGCCTGGCACGCACCGCCGTGGTCGGCGGCGCCTCGGGGCTGACCGGCGGCATGACGGGCCTCGCCGGGCCGCCGGTCATCCTCTTCTGGATGGCCGGCCACGGCGGCCCGGCGACGATCCGCGCCAACATCATCGTCTTCTTCGCACTGACCGGGCTGTTCAACTTCGGCGCCTACCTGGTCGGCGGCCTGCTCACGGCCGAGCGCGTCGCCGCCGGCCTGGCCCTGGGGCCGCTCTACGCCGTGGCCCTGGTCGCCGGCGCCCGCCTCTTCCGCTTCGCCAGCGACCGCTTCTTCCGCATGCTGGCCTTCGGGCTCTGCGCCTTCGCCGCCCTGGGCGGCCTGCCGCTGCTCGACGGCCTCTTCTGAGCGCCAGGCCCACCCAGGGTCAGAGCACCCCGAGGTCGCGGGCCGTGGCGTCGACGCAGTCCTTCAGCCGCCCGACGATGGCGTCGATCTCCGCGCGGGTGACCACCAGCGGCGGCGAGAGCACCATGGCGTCGCGCACCGCCCGGATCACCACGTTGCGGCGGAAGCAGTGGTCGCGGCAGAGCGAGCCGACGCGCCCCAGCTTCTCCCAGTGCTCGCGCGTCGCCTTGTCCTTGACCAGCTCGATCGCGGCGATCAGCCCGGTGCCGCGCACCTCGCCGACCAGCGGGTGATCGTCGAAGGCGGCGTGCAACGCGGCCTGCAGATAGGGGCCGGTGTCGTCGCGGGTGCGCTCGACCAGGCCCTCCTTCTCCAGGATGTCGATGTTGGCCAGCGCCACGGCGCAGGCGGCGGGATGGCCGGCGTAGGTGTAGCCGTGGAAGAACTCCCCGCCCTCGCGCAGCAGCACCTCGGCGATGCGGTCGCTCATGCCCACCGCCGAGAGCGGCAGGTAGCCGGAGGTGATGCCCTTGGCCATGGTCATCATGTCGGGCTCGATGCCGTAGAGCTGCGAACCGAACCAGTGGCCGGTGCGCCCGAAGCCGCAGATCACCTCGTCGGCGACCAGCAGTACGTCGTACTTGCGGCAGATGCGCTGCACCTCGGCCCAGTAGCCCTCGGGCGGCAGGATGACGCCGCCGGCGCCCATGATCGGCTCGCCGATGAAGGCGGCGACCTTCTCCGGGCCGATCTCCAGGATCTTGTCCTCGATGCACTTGGCGGCGTGGCGGCCGAAGGCCTCGGGGCTCATGTCGCCGCCGAAGTCGTACCAGTAGGGCGGAATGACGTGGTGGAAGCCGGGCAGCGGCAGGCCGAAGCCCTCCTGCATCGGCTTCATGCCGCCGAGCGAGGCCGAGGCCATGGTGGAGCCGTGGTAGGCGTAGGTGCGGCTGACGAACTGCTGCTTCTCCGGCTTGCCCATCAGCTTCCAGAAGAAACGCGCCATGCGCACCACGGTGTCGTTCGATTCCGAGCCGGAGGAGCCGTAGAAGACCATGTTCAGCTTCTCGGGCATCAGGCCGGCCAGGCGCTCGGCCAGCTCCACCGCCGGCGGCGTCGCCGTCTTGAAGAAGGTGTTGTAGTAGGGCAGCTCCAGCAGCTGGCGGTAGGCCGCCTCGGCCAGCTCCTTGCGGCCGTAGCCGACATTGACGCACCAGAGGCCGGCCATGCCGTCGAGCAGTTCCTCGCCCTCGGAATCGTAGAGGCGGATGCCCTCGGCGCGGGTGATGATGCGGCTGCCGCCCTCGGCGGTCTTCAGCGCCTTGTAGTCGGTGAAGGGGCTGAGGTGGTGGCGGATGTCGAGGTCGCGCCAACGGGCGGTGGCGTTGCGGAGAGGCTGGGTCATGGTCGCAGTCCTTCGGAGACGGTCGGAGTACGGTGCCCAGGGGCGCCGGCGGTTCGTCGGTCGTCGAAGGAGAGGCTAGGGATTGTAGCCGATGCGCGCGCAGAGGATCATCAGCTCCGCGTGGGCGTTGCGCGCGGAGCCGTAGCGTCGGCGATCGAGCAGCCGGTCGGCGTGATCCTGTCGCATCGGCGGGGTCCCCAGGGGGCTCGGATGACCCCTCCTATAGCAGCTTCGCGAGATCAGCCCAAGGCGCCTGTGGCAGAAGCCATCCAATGGCTGGACAGGCGGGGGGGCGGCGCTTCAAGGTCGGGGGACGCAGCAAGCCCCCGGGAGCGAGGAGCCGCGATGAGCCGTCTGACCCTGGCCGTAGCACAGATCGAGAGCCGGCTGGGCGACCTGCCCGCCAACCTGGAGAAGCACCTGGAGTACGTGGAGAAGGCGCGCCACGCCGGCGCGCAGGTGCTGCTCTTCCCGGAGATGTCGCTGACCGGGCACAGCGCCGGGGTCGACACGCTGCACCTCGCCATCACCCGCGAGCACGCCATCGTACAGCGCATCGCCGAGGCCTCCGGCCCGATGGTGACGCTCTTCGGCCTGATCGAGGAAGGGCCGGCGGCGCAGTTCCACAACGCCGTGCTGGCGGTCAACGGCGAGGGCCTGCTCTTCCAGCACCGCAAGATCAATCTCGCCACCTACGGCAAGCTGGAGGACGGCAAGCACTTCGCCGCCGGGCGCTACGTCGACACCTTCCCGCTGCAGAACGCCTGGCGCGGCAGCGTGCTGATCTGCGCCGACCTCTGGAACCCGGCGCTGGTGCACCTGGCCGCGGTGCACGGCGCCACGCTGCTCTTCGCGCCGATCTCCTCGGCGGTGGAGGCGGTGGGCGCGGAGTTCGACAATCCCGGCGGCTGGGAGACCGCCTGCCGCTTCTACGCCATGGTCTACGGCCTGCCGCTGGTCATGGCCAACCGCGTCGGCCGCGAGGGCGAGCTGGGCTTCTGGGGCGGCTCGCGCATCCTCGACCCCTTCGGCCGGGTGCTGGCCCAGGCCGGCGACGGCGAGGAGCTGCTGAGCGCCGAGGTCGACTACGAGACCCTGCGCCGGGCGCGCTACCTGCTGCCGACGGTGCGCGATTCCAACCTCGGCCTGCTGGTGCGCGAGGGTCAGCGCCTGCTCGACGTGGTCGGTGTGCCCGAGGCGATCCGCAAGGGATGACCCCTCACCCCGGCCCTCTCCCACAAGGGGAGAGGGGGCGCAAAGGGGATGGCCCGCGCTACAAAGCCCCTCTCCCCTTGTGGGAGAGGGGTTGGGGTGAGGGGGCACCCGCCAGCAGCTTCAGGTAGACGTCACGGTCGACGTTGCCGCCGGAGAGAACGACGCCGACGCGGCGGTCGGCTTGGCGCTCGCGCTCCTGCAGCAGCGCCGCCAGGGCGGCGGCGCCGGCGCCCTCGGCCAGGTTGTGGGTGTCGCTGTAGAAGGCGCGCACCGCAGCGCCGATCTCGGCATCGGTCACGGTGACGATGCGGGCCGCCCCCTGCAGGATCATCGCCAGGGCATCGGGATCCGGCATGCGCGTGGCCATGCCGTCGGCGATCGTGTTGGAGGCGTTGGTCTCGATCACCCGGCCGGCGGCGTAGGAGAGCGCATAGGCCGGCGCCCCCTCGGCCACCACGCCGATCACCTCGGTCTTCAGGCCCAGCAGATCGCGGGTGCGCAGGATGCCGCAGAGGCCGGAGCCGAGGCCGATGGGGCAGTAGACCGCGTCCAACTCGCCGGCGCCGCGGAAGAGCTCCAGGGCATAGGTCGCCACGCCGCGCACCAGCTCGGGATGGAAGGAGGGGACCATCTCCAGGCCGCGCTCGGCCGCGACCTCCCGGGCCTTCTCGCGCGCCGCCTCGAAGTCGTGGCCGGCCTCGATCAGTTCCGCGCCGAAGGCGCGCATGGCGGCGTTCTTCTCGACCGAGTTGCCATGCGGCACGCAGATCGTCACCGGCAGGCCGACCCGGCGCGCGGCGAAGGCCAGCGACTGCCCGTGGTTGCCGCGGGTGGCGCTGACGATGCCCCGCGGCCGGTCGTCGCCGCCCAGGCGTCCGTCGAGCCAGGTCAGGCCGCCGCGCACCTTGAAGGCGCCGATCGGCGTGTGGTTCTCGTGCTTGACCCAGACCTCGCAGCCGCAGCGCTCGGCCAGCAGCGGCCAGGCGATCTGCGGGGTCGGGCTCATGGCGCCCTGCACCAGCCGCTGTGCGGCCTCCAGGCCTTCCAGGTCGAACACGCCGGCCTCCTTTCCCGCCGTTGCCGCGGCAGCCTAGCCGGGCTGCGGCCTGCGGGAAAGCCGTGCGTGGCGAGCGGGGGCGCTACGACAGCAGGCGGACGTGGGCGCTGGCGATGTCGTCGACGGCGCCGACCACGCGCAGCTTCCCCTCGGCGACCCGCTGCGGCAGGACCTCGCCCACGCTGGTCAGGCGCCGGACGTTCTCGCGCACGTTCTCCTCGATCGAGGCGGCCAGCAGGTCGTCCGCCCCTCCCTCCTCGACCCGCCGGACCACGGGCGTGATCTCGCCGACGAGGCGGTCCAGCTCACCCGGCAGGTCCACGCCCTCGCGCACCACCTCCACCGCCGCGCCCACCGCGCCGCAGCCGCTGTGTCCCAGCACCACGACCAGCGGCGTCTCCAGGAAGGCGATGGCGTACTCGATGCTGGCGAGGCCGTAGGAGGTCACGAAGTTGCCCGCCACCCGCACCACGAAGAGGTCCCCGGCCCCCTGGTCGAAGACCAGCTCCGGCGGCACCCGCGAATCGGCACAGCCGAGTACGACGGCGATCGGCGCCTGGCCCTGCGCCAGGCTCGCCCAATCCGGCGCCGGACGGTGCAGCGGCTCGCCCGCGGCGAAGCGCTCGTTGCCCTCCAGCAGGAGCGCCAGGGCCTCCTCGCCGCTCGGCATGCCCTCCGGGCGCAGCACCGGGGTCGTGGCCCGCGCGGGCCGGACACCCGGCCAGGCCGAAGCGGCCGCGAGCCCTGCACCGGCGGTCAGCAAACGCCGCCGCGACAGAGCGGACCCCGACGAACAAACCTGCTCACACATGGCGTCCCCCTTTCAGCCCCCTGCATCAGACGGCAAGACGCAGCGCGGCGGAAGACGGAATCGGCGGCGCGTCAGAACATCGCCTCGATCACCCGGTCGGGCGGGGTGTGGCCGTCGACGAAGGTCTTGATGTTGATGATGACCTTCTCGCCCATGGCGATGCGGCCCTCGATCGTCGCCGATCCCATGTGCGGCAGCAGCACCACGTTCTGCAGCTTCAGCAGCTTGGGATTGACCGCCGGCTCGTGCTCGAAGACGTCCAGCCCGGCCCCGGCCAGCTCCCCGGCGGCCAGCATCCGGGTCAGGGCGTTCTCGTCGATCACCTCGCCGCGGCTGGTGTTGACGATGCTGGCGTCGGGCCGCAGCAGCTTCAGGCGGCGCGCCGAGAGCAGGTGGTAGGTCGCCGGGGTGTGGGGGCAGTTGACCGAGATGATGTCCATGCGGGCGAGCATCTGGTCGAGGCTCTCCCAATAGGTCGCCTCCAGCTCGCTCTCGATGGAATCGTGCAGCTGACGCCGGTTGTGATAGTGCACCGAAAGGCCGAAGCCCCGCGCGCGGCGCGCCACCGCCTGGCCGATCCGCCCCATGCCGATGATGCCGAGCCGCTTGCCCCAGATGCGGTGGCCCAGCATGGAGGTGGGGCTCCAGCCGCCCCACTTGCCCGAGCGCACCAGGCGCTCTCCCTCGGTCAGGCGGCGCGAAACGGCCAGGATCAGGGCCATGGTCATGTCCGCCGTGTCCTCGGTCAGGACACCCGGCGTGTTGGTGACCGAGATGCCGCGCTGGCGGGCGGTCTTGAGGTCGATGTGGTCGACGCCGGTTCCGAAGGAGGCGATCAGCCGCAGGTTCGGGCCGGCGTGGCTCAGCACCCCGGCGTCGATGCGGTCGGTCACGGTCGGCACCAGCACGTCGGCGACCTTCACCGCCTCGATCAGCTGCGCCTGGCTCATCGGCTCGTCGTCGAGATTGAGGCGGCAGTTGAACAGCTCCATCATGCGCGTCTCGATGACGTCGGGGAGCCGGCGGGTGACGATGACCAGGGGCTTGCTCATGAGGCGGTTCCGCGCTGCGTCGTTCTTCGTTCCGGGCCGCCGCGAGCGGCTGGCGACGCATCCTAGCCGAGCCGCCGCCGCGCGTGTAGCAGGCGCCGCGCCGCCTTGTCCACAATGCTGCCGCTCTTGACCGGCGCGAGACGCCTCGCCTAGCTAGCGACATGCCGCTGCTGCCGCTCGTCCTCCTGTTGCTCGCCCTGCTGCCGCTGCCGCAGCCGGCCCTGGCGGACGACCCCGAGGCCGCCGCCGCGGAGAGGGCCCTCGGCGTCGAGGAGGCGCAGCGCCCCGGCCGCACCGGCCTGCCGCTGCCGCGCTTCGTGTCGCTGCGCTCGAGCGAGGTCAACCTGCGCACCGGCCCCGGCTTCCGCTATCCGATCGAGTGGGTCTATCGGCGCAGCGGCCAGCCGGTCGAGGTGGTCGACGAGTTCGACACCTGGCGCCGCATCCGCGACTGGGAAGGCACCAGCGGATGGGTGCATCAGTCGATGCTGCAGGGCCGCCGCACCGTGCGCGTGACCGAGAGCGAGCAGCTGCTGCGCCGCGAGCCGAGCCCCTCGGCCCCGCCGGTCGCGCGCCTGGCCCCCGGCGCCATCGGCGGCCTGAACAACTGCCGCGACGGCTGGTGCCGTCTCGACTTCTCCGGCTTCGTCGGCTGGCTGCCGCGCGAGACCTTCTACGGGGTCTACGCCGAGGAGATGCTGGAGTAGGCTTCGAGTCCTCCGTGACGCTCCCTCACGCCGTCATCCTGAGCGCAGCGAAGGATCTCGATCCGCCATGCTCTAAGGGACACGAGTTTTTGCACACGGAGCCGCGGAGGGCACGGAGGTGGCGCTCCACCACAGCTCCGTGTTCTCCGCGGCTCCGTGTGCGACAAGCCAGCGGAAGAGTTCGCAGCAGACGGATCGAGATCCTTCGCTGCGCTCAGGATGACGGGGACGGCTGCTCGGCCTGCTCGGCCTCGGCCTCGCCCTCCTCCGACTGGAAGACCAGGTCGCGGCCGCGGACGGGGTCGCGCACGTCGCTCTCGATCCGCGGCGTCTCCGCCAGGTCGCCGTGGGCCTGGCCCAGGCCGAGCTCCGGGAAGCGGCGGGCCTGCGGCAGCACCTGGGCCTCCAGGGTGGCGACCAGCTCGTTGTGGCGGCGCACCGCGGTATCCATGGCCTTCGACAGCGCCGCCAGGCGGTCGCCGAGGCGGATCATGCGCTTGTAGAGCTCCTCGCCCAGCCCCATCACCTTCTGCGCGTCCTGCGAGGCGCGCTCCTGCCGCCAGCCGTAGGCGATCGCCTTGGCCAGCGCCAGGAAGGTGGTGGGCGTGGCGATGATGACGTGCCGCGAGTAGGCCTCCTCGAAGAGGTTGGGATCGCGCTCGATGGCCGCGGCATAGAGGTTGTCGCCGGGCACGAACATCACGACGAAGTCCGGCGTCTCCTCCAGCGCGCTCCAATAGCGCTTGTCGCCGAGCTGGCGGGCGTGGGTGCGGAGCTGGCGCGCGTGCTCGCGCAGCAGCCGCTCGCGCTCCTCGTCGTCGACCGCCTCCAGCGCCTCCAGGTAGGCCGACATGGAGGTCTTGGCGTCGACCACGATGCGCCGGCCGCCGGGCAGGCGCAGCACCACGTCGGGGCGCAGACTGCCCTCCTCGGTGGCGACGTGCTGCTCGGTGACGAAGTCGACGTACTCCATCATCCCGGCCATCTCCAGCACGGTGCGGAGCTGCTGCTCGCCCCAGCGGCCGCGGGTCTTGGGCGCGGCGCGCAGGGCGTTGACCAGGCTGCCGGTGGTGTGGTGGAGCTTGGAGTGGGTCTCGGCGACCTGGCGCAGCTGCTCGACGATGCGGCCCTCGTCGCGCTTGCGCTCCCGCTCGCTCTCGGCGAGCTTCTCCTGATAGGCCTTGAGCGCCTCGCCGACCGGCTTGACCAAGGTCTCCAGGCCGGTCCGGCTCTCCTTCTGCTGCGCCTCGAAGACCTCCCGGGCGCGCTTCAGGAAGGCGTCCGAACTCTCCTTCAGCAGGCTCTCCGACAGCAGCTTCAGGTCCTTCTCGATCTGGCCGCGCACGGAGGCGAGCTCCGCCAGCTTCTGCTCGTGCCCCTGGCGCTCCTTCTCCAGCGTCGTGGTCAGGCGGCCGAGCTCCAGCTTCGCCGCGTCGCGCTCGTCGCGCAGGCGCTCGCTCTCGGCTTCCAGCCGCTCCAGCCGCGCCGCCCGCTCGCGCAGGCCCAGCGCCTCCTCGCGGTAGGGCGAGAGCTCCTCGATCTGGCGCCGCAACAGCCGCTGCACCAGCACGGCCGCCGAGGCCGCGCCGACGATCGCGCCGGCGACGGCGGCCGCCGCCGTCACGAGCAGAATCGGGTCCATGATCGCCTCCTGAAAGCCGGTCCCAGGCATAGCCGATTCGCCGCCCCCCGGCTATGATCGCCGGAAAGCCGAAGGGAGAGACAAGGATGAGCTGGCAGCCCGCTGCAGAACCCGAGTCCAGTCCGAAACCCTGCGACGGCGTCTCCGGCGTGGTCGAGCCCAAGGCGCGGGACATCGGCGGCTTCGAGGTGCGCCGGATCCTGCCGGCGGCGCAGCGGCGCGCGGTCGGACCCTTCGTCTTCCTCGACCAGATGGGCCCCGCCGAGCTGCCGCCCGGCCAGGGCATCGACGTGCGGCCGCATCCCCACATCGGCCTCGCCACGGTCACCTATCTCTTCGACGGCGAGATCCTGCACCGCGACAGCCTCGGCTCGAGCCAGGCGATCCGCCCCGGGGAGCTCAACTGGATGACCGCCGGACGCGGCATCGTCCACTCCGAGCGCACGCCGCCGGCGGTGCGCGCGAGCGGCCATCGGCTCTTCGGCATGCAGGCCTGGGTGGCGCTCCCGCGCAGCCACGAGGAGATGGCCCCTGCCTTCGTCCACCACGGCGCCGAGGCGCTGCCGCTGGTCGAGCGCCCGGGCCTGCGCGTGCGCGTCGTCGCCGGTCGGCTCTTCGGAGCGACGGCCCCGGTCGAGATTCTCTCGGAGCTGTTCTACGCGGACGCCGCGCTGGAGCCCGGCGCAACCCTGGAGATCGCGCCGGAGCACGAGGAGCGCGCGCTCTACCTGGTGGAAGGCGACCTGGCGGTGGGCGAGCGCCGTTTCGACGCGGGCCGGCTGCTGCTGCTGGAGCCGGGCGTCACCGTCGCCTGCCGCGCCGAGAGCCCCTCGCGCGCGATCCTGCTCGGCGGCGCCCCGCTGGAGGCGCCACGGCGGCTCTGGTGGAACTTCGTCTCCAGCTCGAAGGAGCGGATCGAGCAGGCCAAGGCCGACTGGAAGGCCGGCCGCTTCCCAGCGGTCCCCGACGACCCGGAGTCGATCCCGCTGCCGGAGTAGCACCGAGCGCTATGGACGCCTGCGAGCGACGATAGTTCCCCGAGGTCGCGAAAACCCACGCATCTGCCTCGAAAGGGCTTCGGCCACGGTCCTGCCCCGCCGTTGTAACGCACTGCTTTTGATGTAGGATGATTGCCGGGATTTGCGGGGTCGGGGATAGTCGGGGGCTCATGGATACGCGGCTGCAGAGTGCCGATGCGCGGCAGGACCAACGCAAGCGGCGCCACATACTCTTCCTGCAGGGACCGGCCTCTCCCTTCTTCCTACGGCTCGGAAAGGCGTTGCGTGCGCGCGGCCACCGCGTCGGCAAGATCAACTTCAATCTCGGCGACCAGCTCTTCTGGTACAGCGGCGCCACGTCCTATCGCGGCCGCTTCTCGCGCTGGGCCGGCCATCTGGCCCGACGGCTGGACGAGGAGGGGGTCACCGACCTCGTGCTCTTCGGCGACTGCCGCAGCTATCACCGGACCGCCGTGGAGCTGGCCCGCGCGCGCGGCATCGCCGTGCACGTCTTCGAGGAGGGCTACCTGCGGCCCGACTGGGTCACCCTGGAACAGGGGGGCGTCAACGGCTTCTCCCACCTGCCGGAAACGGCGGCCGACATCCGTCGCCTGGCCGCCGCGGTCGGGGAGACGCTGGCGCCGGTGAAGACCGGCTCGGGGCTGCGCAACCGCGTGGTCTGGGACATCGTCTACAATCTCTCCACCGCCTTCGGCCGCGGGCTCTTCCCCTTCTACCGCCACCACCGGCCCTGGCCGGTGCTGCTGGAGTACGCCTGCTGGCTCAAGCGGCTGGCGGTCATGCCGCTGGAGAAGCGCCGCTCGCGCCGCACCCTGGCCCGGCTCGCCACCAGCGAGCCCGGCTTCTTCGTCTTCCCGCTGCAGCTCGACAGCGACTTCCAGATCCGCGTCCACTCCGACCTGCACAGCATGGAGGAGGCGCTGGAGGTCATCGTCGCCTCCTTCGCCGCGCACGCCCCCCTGACCGACCACCTGGTGGTCAAGTCGCACCCGCTGGACAACGGGCTGGTCGACCGCCGCCGCCAGTGTCGGCGCATCGCCCGCGCCGCCGGCGTCGAGGACCGGGTGCTCTTCATCGACGGCGGCAACCTGATGCGGCTCACCTGCGACGCCAAGGGCATGGTCACGGTCAACTCCACCTCGGGCATGGTCGCCCTGGAGCAGGCCCGGCCGGTCGCCGTGCTGGGCCGCGCCGTCTATCACGTGCCCGGACTGACGCACCAGGGCCCGCTGGACCGCTTCTGGGCGGCGCCGCCGCGGCCGGACCCCGAGTTGCTTGCGGACTTCGTCCAGCTGCTCAAGGCGCGGGCGCTGGTGAACGGCAGCTTCTTCACCGAAACCGGCCTCGCCGCCGCCGTCGAGGCGGCCGTGGGCCGCATCGAGCAGATCCTGCCGCAGCCCCTGCCCGCCGCCGAGATCGAGACGCAGCGCGCCCGCCGCAGCCGCGCGGTGGCCGCCGGCGCGGTGCTGGCGGAGTGACGGCGCCAGCCTCCCCGCCCTCTCCCGGCGCCGTGGTGCTGACCGGCGCCAGCAGCGGCATCGGCGCCGCCCTCGCCCTGGCCTATGCCGAGCCCGGCCGGCGCCTCGGGCTGATCGGCCGCGACCCCGAGCGCCTCGCCGCCAGCGCCGCCGCCTGCGAGGCCCGCGGCGCCAGCGTCGCCACCGCGCGGCTGGACGTCACCGAGGCGGAACCCCTGACGGAGTGGATCCGCGCCTTCGACGCCGAGACGCCGGTCGAGATCCTGATCGCCAACGCCGGCGTCTCCGGCGGCCGCAGCCCCGAGGGCGCGCTGGAGGACCTCGACACGGCGGTGCGCCAGCTCCGGATCAACCTGGAGGGGGCGGTGAACACCGTCCATGCCCTGCTGCAGCCCATGCGCCGCCGTCGGCGCGGCCACATCGTGCTGATGAGCTCCCTCTCGGGACTCCGCGCCCTGCCCGACGCGCCGGCCTACAGCGCCAGCAAGGCCGGGCTGTTGGCCTACGGCGAGGCGCTGCGCGGCAGCCTGCGGGGGCGCGGCGTCGGCGTCACCGTGGTCTGTCCCGGCTTCGTCACCAGCCCCATGAGCCGGCGCTACCTCGGCGCCAAGCCCGGCGAGCTCTCGGCCGAGCGCGCCGCGGCGATCATCCGCCGCGGCGTCGAGCGCCGCCGGCCGCTGCTGGTCTTCCCCTGGCACCTGGGATTGGCCATGCGCGCCTCGCACCTGCTGCCGGCCGGCCTCTCCGACCTGGTGATGCGCCGCTTCGGCTTCCGCATCGCTCCGGAGTAGCGCTTCTGGCCGGTCAGCCCAGCGGCTTCTCGTAGACGCGGAAGGTCTTGTAGTGGCGCGCCGGCAGCGACTCGACCAGGTTGAGGACGTGGCGGTTGTGGGCCAGCATCCAGGAGATCTCCATGCGCTCGATCCCAGCGGCACGGGCGTTCTCCACCGCGCGCGCCATCAGCGCCGCCACCGCCATGCCGCCGACGCGGGTCGCGCGGTAGGCGCGGCGCACACCGATCAGCGGCACCCGGCTGGACCGCAGCCCGCGCAGCTTCAGCCGCCAGGCGATCTTCGCCCAGCCCAGCGGGAAGAGGGCACCGTCCAGGTCGGCGATCGCCTCGTTCACGTTGGGCACCTGCGAGACCACGGCGATCGGCTCGCCCTGCCAGGAGGCGATGGTGATCCAGTCGAGCCGCAGCAAGGGCCGAACCAGGCTGGCGATCAGCCGCGCCTCCGCAGGCCCGACCGGCACGGCGTTCCAGTTGTCCGCCCAGGCGTCGTTGTAGAGGTCGTTGACCAGCTCCATGTCGGCCGCGAAGGAGCGCTGCGTCATGCAGCTGATCGTCAGGCCGTCGCGCTCCTTCCATCGGCCCAGCGTGGCGGCGACCCGCTCGGGATAGCCGCTCTCGGCCGGGCAGCAGAGATGGGCGAGGAGATCCATGATCGGCCGCAGCCCCAGCGCCTCCAGCCGGCGCCCGTACCAGGGCTGGGCGTGGTTGGTACGCATCATGGGCGGGGTGTCGAAGCCCTCGACCAGCAGGCCCGCCTCGTGGTTGATGGAGGCGCTGAAGGGGCCGGTCATGCGCCGCAGCCCCCGCTCGCGGAGCCAGCCTTCCGCCTGGCCGATCAGGGCGGCGAAGACGCCCTCCTCGTCGACGCCCTCCAGGAAGCCGAACTGTCCGGTGGCATCGCCGTGCTTCGCCAGGTGGGCGGCGTTGCGCACCGCGAGGATGCGGCCGAGCGGCCGGCCGTCGCGCAGGGCCACCCAGGCCTCGACCTCGTTCTCCTGCAGGAAGACGTTGCGTCCGCGGTCGAGCAGGAAGCGCAGCTCGAAGTCGAGCGGCGCCACCCAGTTGGGATCGTGACCCTGGGCTGTGCGTGCCGCCTCGCCGAAGGCGCGGATGTCGCGGGCGTCGCGGACCGGGCGGAGTTCCAGCCCGCCGCCGGGCGTCATGGCTTGGCGGGATCCGGCAGCGCCATGCGCAGGGCGTACTCGCGCAGGCCGCCACCCTCGGCGCGCAGCCGGGCCAGTTCCTCCGCCGTCACCCTCACGGCCTCGCGGATCTGCTCCTCCTCGTGCTCGCAGGTCAGGAAGAAGCGCAGCCGCGCCGCCTTCTCCGGGACCGCGGGATAGACGATCGGCAGGGCGTTGATGCCGCGCTCCAGCAGGCTGTTGCCGAGGCGGGTGGCCAGGATCGAGTTGCCGGTGATGACCGGAACCACCGAGAAACCGGCGCTGGTGCCGACGTCCAGGCCGGCGGCGCGGGCGGTCTCCAGGAAGAAGCGGCCGCGCTGCTGCAGACGCTCCACCCGCTCCGGCTCGCGCAGCATCAGGCGGATCGAGGCGATCGCGGCGGCGGCGATGGGCGGCGGCATGCCGACGCTGTAGACGAAGCCGGGCGCGGTGAACTTCAGATACTCGACGAAATCGGCCTTGCAGGCGATGTAGCCGCCGCAGCCCGACAGGGTCTTGCTGAGCGTCCCCATCCAGAGATCGACGTCGCCGGGGTCGATGCCGTAGTGCTCCCCGATGCCGCGACCGGTGGCACCGAGCACGCCCAGCGAGTGGGCCTCGTCCATCAGCAGGATGGCATCGTGACGCCGCTTGATGTCGATGAAGGCCGGCAGGTCCGGCAGGTCGCCGTCCATGGAGTAGACGCCCTCCAGCAGGATCAGCACCCGCTCGTGGCGCTTGCGCTGCTCCTGGAGGATCCGCTCCACGGCGGCGTGGTCGTTGTGCGGGAAGGGCATCCGCCGCGCGCCCGAGAGCACCGCCCCCTGCATCCCGGAATTGTGCATCCAGGAGTCGTAGAGGATCAGGTCGCGCGGCCCCATGATGTGGCCGATCGTCGTCACGTTGGTAGCGTGGCCGCTGACCATGACCACGGCGTCCTCGACCCCGTGCAGGTCGGCGATCGCCCGCTCCAGTTCGCGGTGCACCGGCCGCTCGCCGGCGACCAGCCGGCTGGCCGACGCCGAGGTGCCGTAGCGCCGCATCGCCTCCTCGGCGGCGGCGTTCACCTCCGGATGACCATTCAGGCCCAGATAGTTGTAGGACGCGAAGTTGATCAACTCGCGCCCCTCGATGGAGGTGGTGGCGCCGGCGCGGCCGTCGTGGGCGTGGAAGAAGGGATTGGCCAGCCCCAGCGTCTCCGCCGCGCTCTTCTGCAGGCGCATCTGCCGGAAGCCGGGGATGCTGTCCAGGCCCCTGGGCGTTGCCGCGGCACCGCTTCGGCCCTCACCCGCCTCGTCACGGCCGCGGCCCTGGCGGCGGCTGCGCGCGGCCAGCAGTTCCTCGACCAGGCGCTGCTTCGCGCGGGTGGTGAAGTCGCTCACGGTGCTGCGTCCTTCAGCCGAGTTTCGCGACGTCCCCGGAGGCGCTGTCCATTGCCTCCTCGGTGGCGGCGCGAAGTGCCTCGATTTCATGCTCGTCGAGATGCTGGCGGGCGAGGCCCAGCGCCTCCTCGTCCTCCTCCGCCGCCTCCTCGCCGCCCACCAGGCGGGCGGCGAGCCGGGCGGCGATGCCGGAGAGGGTAGTGCCGTCGGCCAGCGACATCAACGGCACCTCGATGTCCAGGCGCTGCTCCGCGGCCATGCGCAGCTCCAGCGCCATCAGGGAGTCCATGCCCAGCTCCGCCAGCGGCCGCTGGCGATCGACCTCCTCCACCGGCAGGCGCAGGATGCGCGCCACCTCGCCGGCCAGCAGTCCGGCGATCAGGTCGCGCGCGGCGGCCACGTCCAGCCCCTCGACCATCTTGCGCAGGTCGATCTTGCTCTCGCTCTCGCCGCCGCCGCTGCCCGCTTCGGCGACGATCTCGCGGAACCCCGGCTGAGCCAGGACGGCCAGTTCGCCGCCGGCGGCGCGCCAGTCGATCCGGGCGTAGATCGGGCTGGCCGCGGCGGCCGCGCTCTCGCCCCGCTGCAGCAGCCGCTCCAGGCCGGCGAGGGCCTCACGGGCGCCCAGAGACTGGCGCCCCAGCCGGCGCGCCAGCGATTCGCTGACCTCGGCATGGCGGGCCAGATAGCCGGCGTCGCCGATGGCGCCCCAGGCGACCGCCAGGCCGGGCAGTCCCTCGGCCCGGCGCTGCCGCGCCAGGGATTCCAGATAGGCGTTGGCGGCGACGTAGTTCGCCTGGCCCGGATTGCCCACCGTCGTGGTGGCCGAGGAGTAGAGCACGAAGAAGTCCAGCGTCAGCGCGCGGGTGGCCCGGTGCAGGTTCCAGGCGCCCTCCACCTTCGGGCGCAGCACCCGGTCGAAGCGCTCGGCGTCGAGGTTCGCGATCAGGCCGTCGTCCAGCACCATGGCGGTGTGCAGCAGGCCGCGCAGCGGCGGCATCCGCTCCGCGGCCCGAGCCACCACGGCCTCGACCGCTTCGGCGTCGGCCAGGTCGCAGGCTTCCACCACCACCTCGGCGCCGGCCGCCTCCAGGCTCTCGACACCCTGCTTCGCGGCCTCGCTGGCAGCACCGCTGCGGCCCAGCAGCAGCAGGTGCCGGGCGCCGCGCTCGACCAGCCAGCGCGCCGTCTCCAGGCCGAAGCCGCCGAGCCCGCCGGCGACCAGATAGGTCGCGTCGGGCGACAGGGCGAAGGGCTTGGCCGAGTCCGGAACGCGCCGGGCCTCGGCCGGCGGCGCCCCGACCACGACCTTGCCGATATGGCCCGACTGCTGCATCAGGCGGAAGGCCTGCACCGCCTCCTCGTGCTCGAAGCGGCGATAGGGCAGCGGCCGCAGGTGCCCTTCGCGGAACAGCTCCACCATCTCGCGGAACAGTCGCCCGGCCAGCGGCGCGCGGCGCGTCAGCAACTGGTCGGCGTCGATGCCGAAGAAGGAGATGTTCTGGCGGAAGGGGCGCAGGCCCAGACGGCTGCCGGCATAGAAGTCGCGCTTGCCCAGCTCCAGGAAGCGGCCGAAGGGCCGGACCACCTGCAGGCTGCGCTCCATCGCCTCACCGGCCAGGGAGTTGAGGACGACGTCGACCCCCTCGCCACCGGTGATCTCCAGGATCTCGTCGGCAAAGGCGAGGCTGCGCGAGTCGAGCACGTGGTCGGCGCCCATCAGGCGCAGGAAGGCCCGCTTCTCCGGCGAGCCGGCGGTGGCGAAGACCTCCGCGCCGCGCCACTTGGCGAGCTGCAGGGCAGCGAGGCCGACGCCACCGGCGCCGCCGTGCACCAGCAGCCGCTCGCCGGGCTCCAGCCGAGCCAGATGGACCAGGGCGTAGTAGGCGGTGAAGAAGGCGCTGGGCACCGTCGCCGCCTGCTCGAAGGTCAGCTCGCCGGGGATCGGCGCCACCGCCCGGGTCGAGACCGTGACGTGGCTGGAGAAGCAGGCCGGCGCGAAGGAGAGCACGCGGGTGCCGGTCTGCATGCCGGTCACGCCCTCGCCCACCGCGGTGATGACGCCGGCGCACTCCATGCCCAGGGTCGGGCCGGCGAAGCCCTCCTCCAGCGCCTCGTCGGGCAGCAGGCCCATGGCCCACATGACGTCGCGGAAGTTGAGGCCGGCGGCCTGCACCTCGATCTCCACCTCGCCCGGCCCGGGCAGGCGGCGGCGCATCGGCATCCAGGCGAGCTGGTCGAGCGAGCCGCTGCGCCGGATCTCCAGGCGCAGGCCGGCGTCGCGGCGG
>SR_TP_S13solDRAFT_1000361_pt1 | contig 19823 bp, 17 predicted proteins | sample SodReaTP_S13sol_FD_11159 | JGI IMG/M metagenome (IMG submission 11159)
TCCTTCCCCGAGATCGAGAAATTCGACCGTCTTCCCGAGCCCCGGGCCGAGGGGGCCACGGCCTTCGTGTCCATCATGGAAGGCTGTTCCAAGTACTGCACCTTCTGCGTCGTGCCCTATACCCGTGGCGAGGAGATCAGTCGGCCCTTTGACGATGTGCTGGCCGAGGTGGCCAAGCTGGCCGCCCAGGGCGTGCGGGAGATCAATCTGCTGGGCCAGAATGTCAACGCCTACCGCGGTCCCATGCACGACGGTGAAGTGGCGGATCTCGCCCTGCTGATCCACTACGTGGCCGCCGTGGATGGTATCGAGCGCATCCGCTTCACCACCTCCCATCCGGTGGAGTTTTCCGACAGCCTGATCCAGGCCTTCGCCGAGGTGCCGGAGCTGGTAAGCCATGTGCATCTGCCGGTGCAGAGCGGTTCGGACCGTATCCTCGCCGCCATGAAGCGGGGCCACACGGCCATCGAGTACAAGTCCAAGATCCGCCGTCTGCGCGAGGCCCGCCCGGATATCTCCCTGTCCTCGGATTTCATCATCGGCTTCCCCGGGGAGACCGATGCCGACTTCGAGGCCACCATGGAGCTGATCGAGACCGTGGGCTTCGACCAGTCCTTCAGCTTTATCTACAGCCGTCGCCCGGGCACCCCCGCGTCCTCCCTGCCGGACGATGTGCCCATGGACGTGAAAAAGGCCCGCCTGGCCCGGCTTCAGGCGCGCATCAACCAGATGGCCCAGGCCATCAGTCGGCGCATGGTGGGTGGTGTGGAGCGCATCCTGGTGGAAGGCCCGTCCCGCAAGGACCCGGCGCAGCTGGCCGGGCGTACCGCCAACAACCGGGTGGTGAATTTCGATGGCCCCGCCAGCCTGGCCGGACAGTTTGTGCATGTGCGCATCACCGAGGCCCTGAACAACTCCCTGCGCGGTGAGCTGGAGCAGGCATCCGCAAGCCGGGATCCCTTGGCCCGGGTGGGCTGAAAGCCCGAATCTTGAAACCTGCAAGCTCCTGCGTCCTATAATTACCCTACCCCCCCAAGCGCGGTATCACTAGCCTCTTGAATCCCTCACCCGACCCTGCCGATCAGCCCGTGACCCTGGAAGTGCTCCTGGACCCGGCGGATAACGTGCGCCTTGCCAATCTGTGCGGTCAGTTCGACGAGCACCTGCGCCTGCTGGAGCAGCGCCTGGGTGTGGAGATCAACAGCCGGGGCAACCAGTTCAATGTGATCGGCGACCCGCGCCCGGCCCAGACGGCGGTGGAACTGCTCAAGGATCTGTACCGGGCCACGGCATCCGAGGCCCTCACGCCCCAGCGGGTGCACCTGCATCTGCAGGAATCCGGCGTCGACCGTCTCCTGGAACAGACCGAAAATCAGCCAGCAGAGGATGTATCCCTGAACCTGCGCAAGGGGATCATCCGGGGTCGGGGTGCCAACCAGATGCGCTATCTCAAGCACATCCGCAGCCATGACCTTAATTTCGGCATTGGTCCGGCAGGCACTGGCAAGACCTACCTGGCCGTGGCCGCAGCGGTGGAGGCCCTGGAGACCGATCGCGTGCGCCGCCTGGTGCTGGTGCGCCCGGCGGTGGAGGCGGGCGAACGCCTGGGTTTCCTGCCCGGGGACCTGGCCCAGAAGATCGACCCCTACCTGCGTCCCATGTACGACGCCCTCTACGAGATGCTGGGCTTTGACACCGTGGCCAAGCTCATGGAGCGCAATGTCATCGAGGTGGCGCCGCTCGCCTACATGCGTGGGCGCACCCTCAATGATGCCTTCGTGATCCTGGACGAGGCCCAGAACACCACCACCGAGCAGATGAAGATGTTTCTCACCCGCATCGGTTTCGGTTCCACCGCCGTGGTCAACGGTGATGTCACCCAGACGGACCTGCCGCAGTCCCGTCAGTCGGGTCTGCGTCATGTCATCGAGGTGTTAAAGAACGTGAAGGGTGTGAGTTTCACTTTTTTCACCTCCCGGGACGTGGTTCGTCACCCCCTGGTTCAGCGCATCATCGAGGCCTACGAGGCCGACGAAACCCGGTCCGGAGACTGAGCGACCCCCATGTCGCTGCAAGCCGAGATCCAGATGGCCTCATCGGCCGATGCCGTGCCCGAGTCCGAGGCACTGGAGCAGTGGGCCGCTGCGGCCTGGCCGTCCGGCGATGAGGCCTCGGTGGTGATCCGGGTGGTGGACGAGGACGAGAGCGCAGCACTCAACGCAAGCTACCGGCACAAGCAGGGGGCCACCAACGTGTTGTCCTTCCCCTTCGAGGCCCCGCCGGGTTTCGACGAGGGGCACCTGGGGGACCTGGTGATCTGCGCCCCGGTGGTGGCCCGCGAGGCCACAGAACAGGGCAAGCCCCTTGCAGCCCACTGGGCCCACATGGTGATCCACGGCATGCTGCACCTGCAGGGCCACGACCACATCGAGGAAGCCGAGGCGACCCGCATGGAGGCCCTGGAAACAGAGATACTGGAGCTGCTCGGCTATGGCAATCCATATGAATGAAGGATTAGAGACAAGAGGCAAGATGCAAGAGGCAAGATGGGGGCCATGTGGCTTCTATGGACACTCGAGCCAATCCCCGTCTCTTTCTTGCCTCTTGGATCTTGTCTCTTGTCGCTGGCGCCCTGATGAATAAACAACGCAACGAACCTCCCTTACGTACCTGGCTGGAACGCCTGAGCCTGGTCCTCACCGGTGAACCCCGGGACCGGGAACAGCTGGTGGAATTGCTGCGCAGTGCCCATCAACGGGAGATCCTGGACCCGGACGCCCTGGGCATGATCGAGGGCGTGCTGCAGGTCGCGGACATGCAGGTGCGCGACATCATGGTGCCCCGGGCGCAGATGGACGTGGTGCGTGGCGATGCCCAGCTCATGGACATCATGCCGGTGATCACCGAGTCGGCACATTCGCGCTTTCCGGTGGTGGGTGACAGTCGTGACGAGGTGCTGGGTATCCTGCTGGCCAAGGACCTGCTGCGTTATTTCCTGGACGGCAATTCAGACGAATTCGACATGCGCGACGTGCTGCGCCCCGCGGTCTTCGTGCCCGAGAGCAAGCGCCTGAACGTGTTGCTCAAGGAGTTTCGCAACAGCCGCAACCACATGGCCATCGTGGTGGACGAATACGGCGGCGTGGCGGGGCTGGTGACCATCGAGGACGTGCTGGAGCAGATCGTCGGTGAGATCGATGACGAGCACGACATCGAGGATTATCTCACCCACATCATGCGTCACCCCAGTGGCCGTTACACGGTCAAGGCCCTGACCCCCATCGACGAGTTCAATCAGTATTTCTCCACGGAATACAGCGAGGAGGAGTTCGATACCATCGGTGGCCTGGTGGTCAACCGTTTCGGCCACGTGCCCAAGCGCGGCGACGAACTGATCTTCGACCGCTTCCAGGTGCGAGTCCTGCGTGCCGACAACCGCCGTGTGCACCTGCTGGAGATGCGCCTGCAGGAGACGCCTGAGGTGACTTCGGAAGCTTGAGTGTTGTGGACTGAGAGCTTATGAACCACGAAGCACACGAAGACCACGAAGAAATTCATAATGGTTCTCGCCAAGACGCAAAGAACGCTAAGAAATCCGATTAGGCCGGTCGGTTTCGCCGTTGTGCTGCAGTTCGTTGGCCTGTTTCATTTCAATTATTTTCTTGGCGCACTTTGCGTCTTTGCGAGAGCCCCGTCTTTCCTTCGTGGTCTTCGTGTGCTTCGTGGTTAAAAACCAGCCGCACCCCGATTCAGCTACACTAGCGCCCGGATACGAACCCTGTCTGAGCCCATGAGCCCGGTGATTGCCTTCCTCGACGCCCGTCCGCGCCTGGGCGACCTGTTTGCCCTGCTGGCAGGTGTCCTGCTGACCCTGGCCTTTGCCCCCTACGAACTGCGTGTGTTTGCCGTGCTGGCCCCGGCGCTGCTGTTCCTGCTGTGGTGGGGGCAGACGCCGGGTCGTACCGCCTGGCGGGGCTATCTGTTCGGGTTGGGCATGTTCGGCGCCGGGGTTCACTGGATCTATTACAGCCTGTACCTGTTCGGAGCGGCCATCGCACCGCTGGCGGGCTTCATCACGGCCTTGTTCGTGGTGGTTCTCGCCATTTTTCCCGCCTTGCTGGGCTACCTGCTGGCCCGCTTTGCGCCGCGTCTTCCCGGGCTTGCACTCATTGTCTGTTTTCCCGCCGCCTGGGTGCTGTTCGAATGGTGGCGTGGCTGGTTTCTGACCGGGTTCCCCTGGCTGCTGCTGGGTACCAGCCAGGTGGATACGGCCCTGTCCGGTTACGTGCCGGTGATCGGCGCCTATGGCACGAGCCTGGTGGTGGTGCTGATGGCGGGGCTGCTGGCCTGGCTCACGGTGCGCGGCTCCCTGCGTAGTGTTGCCACCGGTCTCGCGGGCGTGGTGCTGTTGTGGATACTGGGTCTTGGCCTGATGCGCATGGAGTGGACACAGCCCGAGGGCGAGACGCTCCATGTGAGCCTGGTGCAGGGCAACGTGGACCAGGCGGAGAAGTGGGGTCCCAACAGCGTCCAGGAGGCCCTGGACCTCTATGGAGGGCTGACCCGCCAGTCCCTGGGGGCCGATATCGTGCTCTGGCCGGAGACGGCGATCCCCGCCTTCTATCACGAGATCCATGAGCCGATCCTGGAAATCGCCACGGAGGTGGAGGCCGCGGGCGGTGCCCTGATCATTGGCATCTTCGTCTACGACTTCGAAACCAAGGCCATGTACAACAGCATCGTGCATGCAATGGATGAGCCCGCCGCCTATCACAAGCGCCACCTGGTGCCTTTCGGGGAGTATCTGCCCCTGCGCGGCCTGCTCATGTGGCTGGAGGGCTGGCTGGAGATCCCCATGTCGGATCTCTCCCCGGGCAGGGACCTGCCCCTGCTGTACATCGGGGATCTGCCGGTGGGCATGTCGGTGTGTTACGAGGATGCCTACGGAGGCCAGGTGGCGGAGGCCTTGCCCCATGCCCAGTTGCTCATCAACGTGAGCAACGATGCCTGGTTCGGCGATTCCATCGCACCCCACCAGCATCTGGAGATCGCCCGTATGCGCTCGCTGGAAACCGGCCGCGACATGCTGCGCGCCACCAACACCGGCGTCTCCGCCGTCATTGATCATCGGGGTGGCTTGATCGCCACCTCTCCCCAGTTCGAGGCCCATGTGCTGGAGGCCGTGGCCCAGCCGCGCACGGGACGCACACCGTTCAGCCTCTGGGGTAACTGGATGGCGGTGTTGCTGAGCCTGGGCCTGCTGGCAGTGGGGCTGATCCTCGGACGCCGCTAGCAGGCTGTTGAAAAACCCTCGGGCGGCGCCATGCTGCGTTGGGAGGCAGCTCAAAGCGTCTTAGCGACCTGGGCTCACGTACTCCCATGTACACTGCGCTTTTTCGCCGCTTTCCGCCTTGCCTTGCATCCGCCGGAGGCTTTTTCAACAGCCTGCTAGACGGGTAGGTAGGGGTGAGCATAGCGAACCCCAACAGGCTGACATGACAAAATCTGTGCCCGCTGGGGTTCCCTGCGCTTACCCCAGCCTACACAGGGTGAGCGGCGGGACACCACGTGTGCATCGTGCCTCTATCCCCAATGGGTAGCCCAGCCCTCTCCCACGTGGTTTTGCGGCGGGTAGCCCCTCTCCGGTAGTCTCAGTGGTTTGATCAAGATTCCATCCTGAGGAGCGTCATGCGACCTGCGCAGTTGCTGCAAGTGCTGGACCGGGAATTCGAAAGCACCCTGTCCGGGCATCACACCCCCGTGATGCTGTGGGGCCCGCCCGGCGTGGGCAAATCCCAGATGATCACCCAGGTGGCGGCACGCCACGGGGTGCCGCTCATCGATATCCGCCTCTCCCAGATGGAGCCCTCGGACCTGCGCGGGATCCCCTTCAAGGACGGTGACCGGGTGGAGTGGGCCATTCCCTCCATGCTGCCTGACGCCGAGCGCCACGGGCCGCGGGGTATCCTGTTCCTTGACGAGATCACCTCGGCACCGCCCAGCGTCTCGGCGGCTGCCTATCAGCTGATCCTGGACCGTCGCCTGGGCAACTACGAAGTGCCGCCCGGCTGGGCCATCTTCGCCGCCGGCAATCGCCAGGGCGACCGGGGCGTGACCTACACCATGCCCGCGCCCCTGGCCAACCGCTTCTCCCACTTCGAGGTGGACCTGAACGTGGACGACTGGGCCGCCTGGGCCTACGGTGCGGGCATCGATGACCGCATCATCGCCTTCATCCGCTTTCGTCCCGACCTGCTGTTCGATTTCGACCCCGCCCACAATCCCGTGGCCTTTCCCTCGCCCCGCTCCTGGGAGTTTGCCCACCGGGCGCTGCAGAAGTTCGAGGTCCAGCCGGAACTGCTCTCCGGCGCACTGCAGGCCTGCGTGGGCCAGGCCGCCGGCATCGAGCTGGCTGCCTTCCTGGCACACCTGGAGGAACTGCCGGACCTGGATGCCATCGTCGGTGGCGAGGCGCTACCGGCCCCCCGGGAGATCGATCTGCAATACGCTGTGGCCGCCGCCCTGGTGGGTCGCGCCATCCGTGCCCGGGAGGCGGAGGAGGCACCCGTGGTGTGGGGCAACATCCTCAGCTACGCCGGCGTGTTCCCCCAGCGGGAGATGGGCGTGATGATGATCATGGACATGCACCGGGCCCTGGGCGAACCGCTGTTCGCGGTGCCCGAGTTCGGCCGCTGGGCCACCGAGGTGGCGGACCTGATGCTCTACGAGAATTGAGGAACTGGGCCTCGTGGGCAAGCCCGATGTGGAGACCAAGCTGGGCGCGGCGCGCACCCGTCTGATCCTGGACAAACCTTTCCTGGGCGCCCTGGTGCTGCGTCTGCCCCTGCAGGCCGCCGGCGACTGGTGTCGCACCACCGCCGTGGATGCCCGCAAGCTTTACTACAACGCCGAGTACATCGATAAGCTCAATCTGGCCGAGGTGCAGTTTATGCTGGCCCATGAGGCTCTGCACTGCGCCCTGGGTCACTTCGCCCGTCGCGGCCACCGGGTCAAGCACCTGTGGGACATCGCCTGCGACTACGCCATCAATCCCATCCTCATCAACGACGGCTTCACCCCGCCGCCGGGCACCCTCTACGAACGCAGCTTCAACGGCATGTCCGCCGAGGAGATCTACCCCTTCATCCAGGACAATGAGAATGACTCCACCCTGGACCAGCATGTCTATGATCGCCCCGAGGAACAGCGCTCCGGCAAGGGCAATCAGCCGCCGCCGGATTCTGCACAGGGGCAGGGGAAGCAACGTGACGAGGATGAGTCCCAGGACCCGGGGCAGGGACAGAATCAGAGCGACAGGCCGCAGAGAGAGGCCGACGAAAACCTGGGTGGCGATCAGCCGCCTCCGCCCCTGGGGCACCAGGAGCGCGAAGAGCTGGCCGTGCAGTGGCGCCAGCGCCTGGCCGGCGCCGCCCAGCAGGCCATGCAGGCGGGCAAGCTCAGTGGCGACATGGCGCGTCTGGTGGATCACCTGCTGCAGCCGCAACTGCCCTGGCGCATGCTGCTGGCCCGCTACATGAGCGCCCAGGCCCGGGATGACTACAGTTACAGCCGTCCGTCTTCACGGCGCGGCGAGCCCGCCATCCTGCCCAGCCTGCGCAGTCATCAGCTGGACGTGGTGGTGGTGGTGGACACCAGCGGTTCGGTATCGGGGCGGGAGATGAGCGACTTCATCGCCGAGGTGGATGCCATCAAGGGCCAGATCCGCGCCCGGGTCACGCTGCACACCTGCGATCACCAGATCAATGCCGAGGGTCCCTGGGTCTTCGAACCCTGGGAGGCGCTGCGCCTTCCCGGTTCTTTCCAGGGTGGTGGCGGCACGGATTTTCGGCCCGTGTTCGACTGGGCCAACGGCCTGGACCGCCAGCCGGATTTGCTGGTGTATTTCACCGATGCCCAGGGGGCGTTCCCCGAACTGCCGCCGCACTTCCCCGTGGTGTGGCTGGTCAAGGGCAAGACCCCGGTGCCCTGGGGGCAGCGGGTACAACTGAACTAGTGGCAAGTAGCAAGTGGCAAGTGGCAAGGGAAACCACCCTCACCCCAACCCTCTCCCTGATGGAGAGGGAGAATGAAACCCCCTCTCCCGCATCGCGGGGGAGGGTTGGGGAGGGGGCCCTAGCCACTTGAGACTTGCCACTTTTACAACCATTGGTTGAACCATGAACCTGAGCCCAGAAGACAGCCTGCGTTTAAACGTCCTCCTCAACCAGGACCTGCAAGCCCTGCGCATCGACGAGGGCAAGCGGCTGGTGGTGGGGCTGACGCCCCGGGGCGAGGCCAAGGTGCAACTCAATCCGAATTGTGCCGAGGAGAAGTACCTGCGCCTGGTGCGGGAGATGATCTCCAACCACGTACTGGGCTCCCCCCACGGCTATCCCCGCTTCATGCATCGCTGGACCCGCACGGGTCACGCCCGCACCGACAGCCTGGCCAAGCTGCTGCGCCTGGGTGAGCCCGAGGCGGTGGCCGCCGTGGTCTATGCGGAAGGACTCACCGACGAGATCGCACGGCACGCCTGGTGGGTGGACCAGTCCCCGGAGCATGCCCGCGCCATGCTGGCCCGGGAGCAGGTGGCGCAAGGGGAGATGGGCAGGGTGCTGGCGGAGTTCCTTGTGGAGTTCCTGCCCTTTGAGGAAGACAGCCAGAAGACCGTGGAGTCCGTGCGCCTGGTCCTGCAGCCGGGGCTGATCGGGGACAGTGCGCGCACTTCCCTGTGGTCCAGGGGCCAGCGCAAGCCCGCCTTCCGGGTGGGCTTCCTGAAGACCTTACCGGACGAACTGCCCGGCGAACCGTTGTCCCATCCGCGCTACAGCGAACTGCAAGCGGTGTTGGCCGAGCTGGCCGATGCGGGCAATGCCCACGCGCGCCTGCTGTCCAGGCTGCTGTCCGGGTCTGGTCAGGCCTGGCTGGAGACCGTGGAAGGGGTGCTGGGACGCTGTACCGACCAGGGCGTGGTGATCCAGCTGTTCGAGGCCATCGAGGCCTACTTCGCCCCCATCAAGCCGGCTGATGCCCGCTACCGGAATATGGATTCCCTGTGCTCGGCCTGCGCGGCCCCGGAATCAGCACTCAGCGATGCCCGCCTGCGGGATGAACTGTCCGCGCTCAAGGCACGACTGCCGGTCCAGGATCAAACCTTGGTGGAAAGCCTGCGGGTCTGGGCCTGCGTAGGCGAGCAGTTGATCGCGCCCATCTTCGGTCTGTCCGACGCCGTGGGATCGGCGTTGCGCCAGAGCATCGAACCGGTCACCAAACCCCTGATGCCGCACCTGCAACGGCTGCGCGGGAGGTAGGTGTGTGCCTGGGTGTGACCACGAAGGTTGCGAAGGAAAAGATAAGCATTTCTCTCGCAAAGGCGCAAAGCACGCGAAGTAGACCATACGGCGGGCCGTGCCCGCCGACTTCTCCGGCCTGGGGTCGGCGGCGCGGTATGCACAACAACTAATTGATGAGAGCGCCAGTCTTATACTTGGTTAACATATAATCCGTGCTTGGCCACGTCGGCTGAGCGACAGAGCATGAAATGTCCGGGAGGTACAAGTGGCACAAGCCAAGTTGAGCGCAAAGGAGGTCTACACCTGCCTGCGAGAGATGATTCTGAATTTCGAGCTTTATCCGGGTAGCCGGGTGACCGAGACTGAACTGGCCGAGCATTTCGGAGTCAGCCGTTCGCCTATCCGCAGTGCGCTGCAGCGGCTAGAGGCCGAGGGCTACCTGACCGTATTGCCCAAGCAGGGGTGTTTCATTCGCAACCTGGACATCGACGATCTGAGCAAATACTACCAGATCAGGATGAGCCTTGAGCAGCTATCATTGCAGCTGGCCTGCACCTACATGAGCGATGCGGCGCTGAACGAACTCACTGCGACCTGGGATCCGGCGCGGCAGGCTGATCGCAGTGACGATCCGGAGGAAATGGAGGCGCGCGACGAGACCTTTCATCTCGCATTGGCTGAGGGGGGCGGGAACCTAGTGCTGCGCAACTATCTGGCAGACGTGAATCGCCATTTGCGCCTTGTTCGTCGATTTGGATTCACCCAGGCGGAGAGTATCGATCTGACCTATGATGATCACTTCAGGATCTGCCAATGCCTGTTGCGTCGCGATCTCGCCCAAGCGCAGTCGCTGATGCGCGACCACATTACCCACGTCGAAAAATTCGTCAAGACCATCACCCTTACGCAACTTGCCATCCACAAAAAGCGCGGTTTCTCGGCGAATCGCGACTGATCATTTGACGGGAAACTTCGCACCATTCAGATGCATTCAGGCCGGATGTGCACAATAGAGGCGCACCCGTTCAGGTGCCACCGCTAGGCTTGATGCCCCCCCGTTATCACATCAATTTAACTAACTGAAAAAAAACAATGGTTTAACCTCGATTACTTGAGCCGGACGCACCGCCGGGAAGTGGTTGGTATGATATTTGCGTTGTTGTATACATCGATGTGCGCCTGGCGTGATCGAGACTATCTACAAGCTCAAGGAGAAATCATGAAACTCAACAAATCGCTTACCCCGGCACCACTGGCGCAGCCTCGTTGGCGAGCCTCCTGCCGCCTCCTTGCATTGTCGCTGCTTGCATCGGCGAGCGCGAGCAGTCAGGCCGCGGACTGGAGCGACACGTATATCGGTTACCGCTACGGCACCCAGTTCGCCGAACCCTTCCTGGGTAACGGCATCACCAAGAGCATCATCAATTTAGGTCATGTCAGTGGCTACAAATACGGCACCAACTTCTTCAATGCCGACATCCTGCTGTCCGACAGTGAGGACCCGTCCAGCGCTACATCCACCGAGGGCGCTCGCGAGGTCTATATCGTCTATCGACACACGCTGGAACTCGGCAAGATGTCCAGCAAAAGCTTCAGGTTCGGTCCGGTCAAGGACGTTGGTCTCACGGCTGGCTTCGATTACAACAACAAGAACGATGCCGGATACAACTCCAAGAAGCAGATGCTGGTCGCCGGTCCCACCTTCATGATGGACGTTCCCGGCTTCCTCAACGTCAGCCTGCTGGCGCTGTGGGAAAGCAACGCACCCTGCAATACCTTCACGAACACCTGCGTATCCCGCTACAGCTATGACCCCCACCCCATGGTGACATTGGCCTGGGGCATCCCCATCGGCTCACTGCCGCTGTCGTTTGAGGGCTTCGCCAACTTCATCGCCGAGAAAGGCAAGGATGAATACGGCAACAGCACCAAGGTGGAAACCAATATCGACATGCAGCTGATGCTGGATGTGGGCAGGGTCACCGGCGGACCGAAGAACATCTTCAAGGTAGGACTGGAATACCAGTACTGGAAGAACAAGTTCGGCGTCGACAGCAAGGGGCCCGCAGGATCGGGTGCGTTTGCCAAGACCCCGATGATCCGGGCCGAGTACCACTTCTGACGACCACCCACACCAAACTTACAACAAATTTACCAAGAGAACACTCCGATGAGCCATTCAAAGCACTTCAAGTACAGTACCGCGCGCCGCAAAGTCTTAAAGGGGTTGGCAGCCGTTGGACTTAGCACCGCACTGGGTGGCCTGGGTATGAAGAACGCATTGGCAGCGAGCAAGAAAGTTACCATGGGTTTCATCTATGTCGGCCCGCGTGATGATTACGGCTACAACCAGGCGCATTTCGAAGGTAAGTCGGCCATTTCCAAGCAGTCGTGGATCAAGGCGATCGACCAGGAAAATGTGCCGGAAAATATCAGCGTGCAAAGGGCGATGGAAAGCATGATCAGATTGGATGGCGCCCAGATCATTTTCCCGACCTCGTTCGGATACTTCGATCCGCACATATTAAGGATTGCACCCAGGTATCCCGACGTCACGTTCCTGCACTGTGGCGGCCTATACGATGCCAGCAAACATCCCAAGAATGTGGGTAGCTACTTCGGCTATATCGACGAAGCAGTGTACGTTTCGGGCATCGCCGCCGGCCACATGAGCAAGACCGGCAAGCTGGGCTACATTGCAGCAATTCCGATTCCCCAGGTGCTACGCAACATCAACAACTTCACCATGGCGGCACGCAGCGTAAATCCCGACATCATCGTACAGGTGGTGTTTACCGGTGGCTGGTCCAATCCGGTGAAAGAGGCCGAATCCGCTAACAGTCTGATCGACCAGGGCGCGGACGTGCTGACCTGCCACGTCGACAGTCCCAAGGTGGTGGTGGAAACAGCAGAAAGGCGCGGCATCTATTCCTGCGGATATCACGCCGACCAATCCAAACTGGCGCCCAAGGGATTCCTGACCGGCGCCGAATGGAACTGGAGCAAGATCTATCTCGAATACGCCACCATGATCTCCAATGGCAGCAAGATCCCAAACCTGATTCGGGGCGGCTTTAAGGAAGGACTGGTCAAGAGTTCACCCTATGGCGCAGCAGTCAGCGCTGAGGCCAAAGCCCATGCCGACAAGGTGCGCGCCCAGTTTGTGAAGGGCGACTTCGTGGTCTACAAGGGCCCCATCAATGACAACACAGGTAAGGAGGTCATCCCCAAGGGCAAAGAATACAGTCAGACTGACATTTGGCTGGAAAGCATGGATTGGCTGGTCGAAGGTGTGGTCGGTAGCGCCAAGGGCTGATCATGCCGCTCCAGCTCTTCCCCTTTCTGATCCCCATTACTGCGCTGGCGCTGGCGCTGGTGCTGTTCGGGGGATTTGTCGCCCTCGCCGGGGCCAATGTGCTGGAGGTGTATCACTCCATTTACCGGGGCGCGTTCGGCAGCTGGTTTTCCTGGCAGAACACCCTCACCAGCGCCGCGCCGCTCATGCTTACGGCCTTGTGTACTGCGCTGCCGGCACGCCTGGGGCTGATCGTGATCGGCGGCGAGGGGGCCGTGGTGCTGGGCGGTCTGGCTGCCGCACTGACCGGACTGGCGCTGATTGACGCGGGTCCGTGGGTCGCGCTGACCGGCATGGCCCTGGCGGCCATGCTGACTGGCGGCCTTCTGATCGGCCTGGTGGGTTGGCTGCGCTATAGCCGCAACGTCAACGAGACCATCAGTTCTCTGCTGTTCAACTACATCGGCATTGCCATCCTGAGTTTCCTGGTGATCGGGCCGTTGCGCGATCCCGCAACCCTCAACAAGCCCTCGACCCACCACATCGCCGACACCCACATGCTGGGCGCGCTGGGGGAGTCTTCCATCCACTGGGGCTTCGGCTACGGACTGATCGCCTGCGTGATTTTGTGGGTGCTCTACAAGCGCACAACTTTCGGCTTCGCGGTCGACATGGTGGGCGGCAACGTGCGCGCCGCCAAGCTCTCCGGCTTGCCGGTGGGCCGCACCATCGTCCTGGGGTGCATGATGGGGGGCGCCGCCGCGGGCCTCGCCGGCATGGTGGAAGTGGCCGCCGTGCACGGCCGCGCCAACACTTCGCTCAACGCCGGGTATGGCTACGAAGGTATCCTCATCGCCTTCGCCGCGCGTCACCATCCGCTCGCCATCATCCCGATGGCCATTCTGTTCGGCGGCATCCGCGCCGCCAGCGGGCTGATGCAGCGTGACCACGACCTGCCGGACGCCACCAGCCTGGTTTTGCAGGGCATCATTTTCATCCTCATTCTGGCCAGCGAAGCCGTATTCGCCCGCCTGGCCAGTCGGCGCGGGAGGGCAGCATGATCGATGACGGAGGCCAGTGGCTGACGGTACTCATCGCAGTCCTGGGCGGCGCCATCCGGGTGGGCACGCCCTTCCTGTTCGTCAGTCTCGGCGAATGCCTGACCGAGAAGAGCGGCCGCATCAACCTCGGCCTCGAAGGCACGCTGATCATGGGCGCCATGGCCGGCTATGGCGTGGCCTGGATCAGCGGTTCCCCCTGGCTGGGCGTGCTGGCCGCCGGCGCCGCCGGCGTGGTGCTGGGTTTCGTTCATGCCCTGCTGTGCCAGCAGCCGCGCGTGAACGACATCGCCGTGGGCATCGCCCTGATGATCCTGGGCACTGGCCTCGCCTTCTTTATCGGCAAGCCGCTGATCCAGCCCAGTGCACCGCACCTGCCGGCTTTGTCCCTGGGCGGCTGGAGCGACAACCCGGCGCTGCGGGCGGCGCTCGAAATCAATGTGCTCTTCATCATCGGCGTGATCCTTGCGCCAACCCTGGCCTGGTTCTTCCGCAGCACCCGCTGGGGTCTGGCCGTCCGCACCGTTGGCGAAAGCGACGACGCGGCGCGTGCCATGGGGCTCAACGTCAACGGGGTGCGCATGCTCGCCACCATGGCGGGCGGCTTTCTGGCCGGTGTCGGCGGCGCCTTCCTGTCTCTGTATTACCCTGGCGGCTGGAGCGAAGGTTTGTCCAGCGGCCAGGGCCTGATGGCAGTGGCGCTGGTGATCTTTGCGCGCTGGGATCCGGTGCGCTGCCTCTATGCCTCCCTGCTGTTCGGCGGTGCCGGCGCATTGGGACCATCCCTGCAGGCGGTGGGGGTGACCTGGGGCTACTACCTGTTCAACGCAGCACCCTATGTGCTGACCCTAGCACTGATGATTGCCGCCTCGTCGACCAAGGTGCGCTCCGGCATGCCGGGTTCGCTGGCGGCCCGCTGAAGATTCACTGGAGAAATGCTTATGAGTGCGTACGTCGCAGCCGATCCCTATCCCTGGCCCTATGACGGCGACCTGCGCGCAGAAAACACGGCGCTGATCATCATCGACATGCAGACCGACTTCTGCGGCCACGGCGGCTATGTGGACCGCATGGGCTACGACCTGTCGCTGACCCGGGCGCCGATCGAGCCGATTGCCCGCACCCTCGCCATGGCCCGGCAATCGGGCATGATGGTGATCCACACCCGGGAGGGGCATCGCCCAGATCTGACAGATCTGTCCCCCAACAAGCGCTGGCGCAGCCAGCGCATCGGCGCCGGCATCGGCGACCCGGGTCCGTGCGGCAGGGTATTGGTGCGCGGCGAACCCGGCTGGGAAATCATTCCGGAACTCTCGCCGCTGCCGGGCGAGCCCATCATCGACAAGCCCGGCAAGGGCTCCTTCTATGCGACTGACCTTGAACTGCTGCTGCACAAGGCCGACATCAACAATCTTATCCTCACCGGTATTACCACTGATGTATGCGTCCACACCACCATGCGCAACGCCAACGACATGGGTTTCGAGTGCCTGCTGCTGGAAGACTGCTGCGGTGCCACTGACCACATGAATCACCTGGCAGCCTTGCAGATGGTGAAAATGCAGGGTGGCGTATTTGGTGCTGTGGCCAGCTCCAGTCAATTGATAGCGGCCATGCTATGAGCAAACAGGCGCTCGAAGCCATCAATGTCAGCAAGCGCTTCGGTGACTTGCAGGCACTTGATCGCGTGTCGCTGAAACTCAGGCAGGGAAGCATTCATGCACTACTGGGCGAGAACGGTGCCGGAAAGAGTACTCTGGTGAAGTGCATCGTTGGTTTCTACACGCCCGACGAGGGTGAGATTCTGCTGGGAGAGCGACAGCAGGTCATTGCCAGCCCGCGTGATGCCCATGACCTTGGTATCGGCATGGTCTACCAGCACTTCACCCTGATCCCCAACATGACCGTGCTCGAAAATCTTGTACTGGCCCGCCCCCATCTACCCGGTGTGATTGACTGGACAAAGGAACGCCGGACTATCGGCACGCGCATGCAAATGATGCCCTTCCAGCTTCCGCTGGACGCTTCGGTCAACCATCTGGCGGCAGGCGAAAAACAGAAGCTGGAGATCATCAAGCAACTGCTGCTCGATGTAAAAGTGCTGATCCTCGACGAACCCACTTCGGTGCTCACCTCAGATGAGGCCGACGAGGTGCTGGGGCGCATTCGCGACATGACACGCGAGGCCGCCCTGAGCGTGCTGATCATCACCCACAAGTTTCGCGAAGTGATGAGCTATGCCGACGATGTCACGGTGTTGCGCCGTGGCAAATACGCCGGATCGGCTCAGGTGGCCGAGGTGGATGTGAAGCAGCTGGCGGAAATGATGATCGGCAGCGATTTCTCGCAGACGGCGCTCGCGCGGGAGGCGATGGGTGATCAGCCTGTGAAGCTTGGCATCAACGGCCTTACCGTGGAGGATGACACAGGCATGGCTTCGGTGCATGACTTATCGCTGCAAGTTAAGGCAGGAGAGATCGTCGGCATCGCTGGCGTATCCGGCAATGGTCAGCATGAACTGATAGAGGTACTGGCGGGACAGCGTTCGCTGGTAAGCGGGGAAATCCGCGTGATGGACCAAGCCTATACCGGGTGTCGCCGCGACCTGTTGCGTCACCGCTTTCACTGCCTTCCTGAAGAGCCTTTACGCAATGCCAGTGTGCCGCGCATGAGCGTGGCGGAGAACCTCGCCTTTCGTCGCTTCGATCAAGTGCCTTACAGCCTGCACGGTTTTATGCATCGGGGCGAAATGGCCGCGGCGGCTGTGCAGGCCATCGGCGATTTCAAGGTACGCGTACCGGGCCCCAACGCCCCCATCGGAGACCTCTCGGGCGGCAACGTGCAGCGCGTCATCCTCGCACGCGAACTGGTGGAACAACCCAACGTGCTAGTGGTGGCCAACCCCTGCTTCGGTCTCGATTTCACTGCCGTATCCGAGATCCATGCCCGCATCATGGCCGCACGCAACGCCGGTGCGGCCGTGCTACTTGTCAGCGAAGACCTCGACGAAATCCTCGAGTTGGCCGACCGAATCCTCGTCATGTCCGACGGGCGGCTGGTGTATGAAACCACTCCGGATGCGGCCAACCCCATCATCATCGGCCGCCACATGGCGGGTCATGGAGAAGAAGCGCATGCACATTGATGCCAGGCCTTATGCCTATGCGCTCCCCGAGCGTCCGCCTGCCTTGGTTATTATCGACATGCAGCGGGACTTTGTTGAGCCGGGCGGCTTCGGCGATGCTCTGGGCAACGACGTGAGCTGCCTGCAAGCCTGTGTGCCAGAGATTGCCCGTCTGCTGGCGACGGCCCGCCGGCTGGGGCTGCCGGTGATCCATACCCGCGAAGCCCATCGCTCCGACCTGTCCGACTGTCCGCCCTCCAAGCGCGCGCGTGGCGGCTGCCACCTGAAGATCGGAGACGAGGGCCCGATGGGTCGGTTACTAGTGGACGGCCAGCCCGGCACCGCAATCATCGATGCGCTCAAACCTTTACCCGGCGAGATCGTTCTTGCCAAGCCCGGAAAAGGTGCATTCTATGCCACGCCGCTGCAGGAAATCTTGCAGCATCTTGGTGTGACCCATCTGCTTTTCACCGGCGTCACAACTGAGGTGTGCGTGCAGACCACCATGCGGGAAGCCAATGATCGCGGCTACGAATGCTTGCTGGTGGAAGATGGGACGGAGAGCTACTTCCAGGAATTCAAGAAAGCCACGTTGGACATGATCGCTGCGCAAGGTGGCATCGTCGGCTGGGTGGCAGCATGCGATGCGGTGATCGAAGGATTGCAGGGCGCCTATGGCTGAGCGCGCTTGCAACTTTGTCCTGACCGATCTCGCTTCGATTCCCCTGCGACTGGCTGAATTTGCCTGGGAGTCGCTCGGCCCCGGAGTGGAAGTCAGTCCGCTTCATAGGGATGCGGCAGGCCATACCAAGCTGGCCCTTCTGCGTTATGCACCTGGCGCAAGGGTGCCAGATCATTTGCACACGGGCATGGAGTACATCCAGATACTGGCGGGTTCGCAGCAGGACGAAAGCGGAGTGTATCAGGCCGGGACGCTGTTGGTGAGTTTTACGGGCACACGGCATAGCGTTGCCAGCCCGGAAGGCTGCGTGGTGCTAGCGGTGTGGGAGGCCCCCGTTCAATTTACGTAGAAATATTGTCTTCAACCCGACAAGGTGCAAAATAGCCTCTGCGCACCCTCAAAACAAGGGGCGGTCAGCTAGACCTATAGAAACTCTAAATATTCGTGAGCTCGCATATGATTAAGGGGCTGCCCCCTGCGATCTTTCTGCACGAAATGCAGGAACTACAGCAAACGCCAGGAGGCCAAGGTGCGTCACAATTTTAGTTGGAAGTTGATTGATTCGATCGCACGTGCAGGATCGATCCGCCAGGCGGCGGAAGCGCTGTCGATTACTTCGACTGCCCTGAACCGGCGTCTCTTAAGCCTTGAGGAAGAACTGGGTGTATTAATCTTCGAGCGTCTGCCTCGCGGTGTACGCCCAACGGCAGCTGGCGAGTTGCTGATCCACCACGCGCGCACTCAATTGTCCGATATGGAGCGCGTAATATCTCAGATCGACGATCTCTCAGGCGAGCGTCGCGGGCATGTGGCTATCGCCTGCTCACAAGCCCTTCTCCCACATTTCATGCCCGAGCAGATCGCCTTATACCGCGCCGAACATCCACGGGTCACATTTTCTGTTTTACTGCGTGACCGAGGAGACATCGAGCAGGCGCTGATTGACTATACGGCGGATATCGCGCTGGTGTTCGAACCGAGCTCTCCGACTTTTTTTCAGACTCTAGTGATGGTAAGTCAACCGATCTGCGTGGTTATGGATGCTAATCATCCCCTGACGGCAAAGAAAACAGTTCGCCTGCGTGACTGCCTCGATTATCCAATCGGGCTGCCACTCGCGTCCTATGGTGTGCGGCATCTCATCGAGATTGCACAACTCGGCTGTTCGTTCAAGCTGAATCCCGTTATTGAGTCCGACAGTTTTGAGTTCCTACGAAACTACCCAACCACTGAGCACCTGCTGACGTTTCAGATTCCCATCGGTCTACCCGCGCCAGGCGCGATGAAGAGCGACGCATTGTGTTACCTACCCATCAATGTGCGCGATGTACCCGAAGGCTTGCTGTGCCTAGGGAAGCTTCGCGGACGTGCGTTGCCTATTGCCGCTGCGAAGTTCGCTGAACAGGTCGGCAGGGCACTATCCGAGCGTTTTGCGAAGGCCGAACGATAATAGACATCGGCCTGCGCTGCGGGGGTTAAATCGCAATAATTTACTTATGTCGCCGAGGCATGTGATATCACATCAGGTCTTAGTAGATTGCCGAATCGAGCGTCTTGAGCGCGGTATCCAGCCCCAGCTGTTCACTCCAGCGTGTGAGAGCGCTGTGCCCGAGATCCTCTGGTGACAAGTTCGGGTCGCGATGCCGAAGCGGTGGTGACGGGTGCTTCTTGTCTGCCTTTTTGTTGTGCGCGAGATCCTCTGGTGACAAGTTCGGGTCGCGATGCCGAAGCGGTGGTGACGGGTGCAGCTTGTCTACCTTTTTGTTGTGCGCGAGCTGCCCTGGTGACAAGTTCAGGTCGCGATACCGAAGCATTCGGTGAGTTACGTGTTGTATTCCGCGCACTGGAAGGTATGGTGTATTGCACTTGCGCGTCAGTCGCTGAAAGTGCCTCACTCCCCCCGGTCTGTGCGTGTGTAGTAAGCGGAAGATAAGCAAGAACGCTCAATCCAACCAGCACAACTGCATAGTAGGTATGACTCATTATATTATCCTTTTAAGCTTGAGTGGTCATGGGCAGACGTCATTTTCTCGACCTCAACCTGGACTTCGTTGCAAGTCACTGGTCCAAGCATTGCTGGGTCGAACTGCAACGTCGAATCGAATTATGTGTGGTTGGCGAACTGAATTCTGCTGCTATGTTTATTCATGTGCGATGCAGAAATTGCAGCACTTAAGACCCCAGTTGATGCATAACAGGGTCAGATCCAAAAATTGGACATGCACTCGCCAGGCACCTAGGTCTAGGAGGCCTCGGGGACAGGTCTTGCATTTTGCCTGGCTTAGGGTGGCTTGGTTCATAGGGCGGGCTGTGCCCGCCGTACGTCACCGGCTCACAGTCGGCGGCGCCCATGAGGCGCCCTATGGATTGT
>SR_TP_S13solDRAFT_1000362_pt1 | contig 19768 bp, 25 predicted proteins | sample SodReaTP_S13sol_FD_11159 | JGI IMG/M metagenome (IMG submission 11159)
GCTGATTACAAATCAGCAACCGAGCCAGACCTGTTTGGGGGAAACCAATAGTACCCACGCCTCACAGAGAATACTAGGACTCGTCTGACAGCTACGCACCCTCGGAGAGCCGATTAATTCATGGCTCTGTGAGGGTAGTATGGCACTCAAAATCACGATCACCAGCACCAAGGGTGGAGTCGGCAAGACCACCCTGTGCGCGAATCTCGCCGGGATCCTGGCAGACCTCGGACAACGCGTCCTGATGGTGGACGCTGACGTCCAGCCCACCCTATCCAGTTACTTCGGCCTGACCCGCCGGGCAGACCGGGGACTGACCAACCTCATCACCGAGGCGTCCTCGGACGGTGTCATCAGTAGCACCGAGATCACGCGTCTCGACATCGTCCTTTCCGATGACCCCGCCGGCAAGCTCCAGAACTGGATCCTTCACCAGCCGGATGGACGGGTTCGGCTCCGGCATCTGCTTGCCAGACTGGACGACGACTACGACATCATCCTGGTCGACACCCAAGGCGCCGTAGGTCCCCTCCAGGATGCCGCGGTGCTGGCGGCCGACCTGCTGCTCTCCCCCATCCCCCCCGAGATCCTCTCCGCGCGGGAATTCGCCCGGGGGACCATCCAGATGCTGGAACGCCTCAAGCCCATGGCCTTTCTGGGCGCGCCCCCGGCGCCGCTCAAGGGGCTCGTCTACCGGATGGACCGTACCCGGGATGCCCGCATGATCGCCACGGAGCTTCGCCGCGAATCGTACGCGCCCTCACGGGGCGCCATCTCTATCCTCGACACCGTCATTCCCAACACGGTCGCATACCGTGAGGCCGCGACCCACCGCACCCCCGTACACAGGTGGGAGATGCGCCGATCGGGTCCCGCGCCGAGCGCCCGGGAAACGATGACGGACCTGGTGCATGAGGTGTTCCCTCATCTGGCCGAGCAGACATTGGCGGAGGACCAGCTATGACCCGCCAAACAGAATTCCTGACTCCCGGCCCACTGCACCCGGATCTGTTTGGCGGCGACACACCGATCATGGTGCCCCTGGACGAACCTGCCGCCGCCCATTCATCCGGTGATTCGCTCTACGAGGTGGAAGTCTGCTGGGAGATCGACCAGACCGTCCACTGCGTCAAGGTTCGCGTCCTGGCCGCGCATGAATCGGCCGCCGCGGCCGCCGGCGTCCGCCAGGTCCGCGCCGAATACCATGGCGCCGGCTTCGAGGCTGTGGATGTGCAACGAAGCCGCACCCAACGCCAGGCCCTGAAACGTCGCATGCGGCGGTCGAGCCCACCCTCGCGCCGGGGAGGTGACCAATGAGCCGCCGCAGACAGAACGCCCCGGATATCGCAAGCATGCTCAACGAGGGACACTTCGGCGGCCCCTCGGCCGAGTTACCCTCGGCTGATCCGGTGACGACGGTCCAGATGACCCTGAGCATCCGGCAGATCAAGTCCTACGACCGCAACCCCCGCCACGAACGCAACCCCCGTTACGACGAGATCAAGGCCTCGATCCGGGCGCAACGGCGCCTGAACAACTCCCTCGAGGTCACCCGCCGCCCCGGAGACGAGCACTACATGATCCGCGCCGGCGGCAATACGCGCCTGCAGATTCTCCACGAACTCCTAGAGGAAACCGGGGATACCGCCTTCGAGCAGGTGCATTGTCTGTTTCATCCGTGGACATCGGAGGCGGACGTGCTCACCGCGCACTTGGTGGAGAACGAACTGCGCGGCGACATGACCTTGATCGACAAGGCCTTGGGCCTGGTCGACCTGAAGCGAACGCTCGAAGAGGAAGACGAAACCCCAATGTCCCGGAGCGAGTTCGCCCGGCGACTGGGAGAGTTGGGTTACAGCATCTCCCGGCGCCAGATGATCCGTCTCGAGTATGCAGCGGAAATGCTCTATCCCGTCATCCCGACCGCACTTAGGGCGGGGCTTGGAAGATCACAGGTTGATCAGTTGAAGGCCTTCCAGCAAGCCTTCTGCAACTACTGGGAGAACGCAGGCGACAATCCCGATCGCGCAACCAGCACTTTCCTGGACGTCCTCTCGGGACTGGACGAGCCTGATCTGGACATGACGGCCGTGGTCCATGGCATGGAGGCGCTGACGGCGGAACTGCTGGAGCACCCCATCCGACGCGTGCGCATGGAGGTGGACGCCCTGTTGGCCCGCCGGCCGAACTCGACCGCCAGCACCGCGCCCCCGCCTTCGTCCGGAGCATTCCCCGTCGATCCGCCCGAAGGCGAACAGACGGAACTCCGCGAGGATCCGACGGCACCTGCCCCGGCCGCCCCGGATGAGGACAATGCTTCGCCCTCTCCTGGCCAGGAACGTCCTGGGCGGATGCCGCCCCCGGCACCCGGGGAACGGCAACAGGCGCCCTCCGCCCAAACTCCGGGGCAAAACTCCGCTGATCAGCCCCACGACCTGCCGCCCCGACCGGAATACCAAGGTCCCTCCGACCTCAAGTCGTTGCGCTCCCGGGCCGCTGTGCTGGCGCTTCAGTTGGCCAAACGCTACGGGCTGGATGAATGCATCATGCCGACCCCCGCCAACGGCATGGGCTACCTGGTGGATCTGCCGAGCCAGCCCTTCGGCGACACCCGAGTGGACGCCCTCAAACGCTGGACTTGGTGGAGCCTGTTCAGCGCATCCGAAATCAACGCCGAGACCATCCGCATGGCGGAGATTCCGCCCGGCTACATGACGCGCGGACCGCAGGCCGGACAGATCGTCCAGCGCCCCGACTGGGATCGCGTCGCGGGCCACTACCTGCATTCCCCGGAGGTCGACGACAGGGATTTCGAGTTGCTTGTCCAGTTATGGAGCACCGGCCGGATGATCCGGCGCCTGGCCGAGGACCCGGCCGGGAATGACCTATGGGAGTTACCGAGTGATGAGCGCATCTGAGGTGTCGTTTTCAATCCTGAGATATGCCGTCCAGAAGCTGCACGACGGCGACATGAACGCGGTCCTGGACCTGGGTTTCGAGGTCGATGAGTTGCGCGCCATGGAGGGGCTCACGCTCCGGGACCTCCAGTACCTCAGCCGGGTCACGGTGCCGTTCCTCCGGGTACAGGTCGACCACGATGTATATCGGGCCATGCTGACCCGTGTCAGGGATGAGGCGCAGACCGAGGCCATGCAGGACACGCTAATCCTGCAAGGCGCCCCCCGGCAACTCATGCAGACGTTGTACGGAATGACGCCTCAGCAATACAGCAACCGGCGTCGCCTGCTCAGGCTGACCGGACAGAACACGGGTCGGCCGCCACGCATCCCGGAAGAGTTGGAGCACACCATCTGGCGGCACTGGTCGGCGATGCAGGACGCCGAGCCGGCCCGGCGATACCTGGAGACCGCTCAGCGGTCCCAGACCTCGGTGGCCAACGTCTGGCAGATCGTCAAACCAGACAGCGTGGAGGGATAGTCCATGGACGAGCCGGAACGCGAAGCCTCCCCCCGCACTCAGGGTCTCGCCCTATATATAGAGAGAGCAGTCGCCAGACTGCGGGAACGGCGGGAGGCCCCCGGGGGCGAGGGGCTGATCTTCGTGGGGTCGTGGAACGACGCGATTCCGCGGTTGCTGATCCTGGATCCGATCCTCAAACCCACCGAAGTCCGCATCTGGTCGGTCATGAAGACACTGGCCGACCCCGGCGGGCCCGCAAGCATGCCCGATTACGAGACCCTGGCAAAACGGGTCAACGTGGCGTCCAGGGCCACGGTGGCGGCCGGGCTCCTGGTCCTGCGCATGACCCGGTGGATTTCACTGTGCGCCCGTGTCCGGGATCCGTCCGGGCGCTTCGCGGGCAATGTCTACGCGATGCACGACGAGCCCGTCACGCTCGCGGACGCGATGCACCTGGATCCGGGTTACGTGGGGTTCCTATTCGAGATGACCGGTCACGCCAGCCCCCGCGTGACAACCGTGGCCCAGGCGGTCCTCGATACGATCCGGGACAGCATTCAGGCCGGTGAGGATGTCACCCAGGCACCGGGGCTGCACCAGCGGGCGGTTCAGGCCATGGGGTTCTTCGCCGGCGCGGCGCCGGAGGCGGCCGAGGCCGAGGCCGATGCAGACAGTCTCTTCGCGGTCTCCGAGGTCCAGGTCCATAAATTGAACTCGGGCGACCAGGTTCAAAAAATGAACTCCGACCACCGGGTTCAAAATTTAAACTCGGATGGTTCACCGGGTTCAAAAAATGGACTCGGCTCTAATTCCACTAAAAATCAATCACTTGACAGCCGAGTTCAAAAAATGAACTCGGCCTTAAGTAGTAGTAGTCGTAGTAAAACCACTACTACTACCGACCAAGATCAGAAAAACCACCCAGCGCGCACGCGCGCGAGGCCCAAGCCCATCCCCGGGCTGCAGTGGCCTTCGATGCTCACTCCGGATGAACGGCTGCTGGTCTCGATGCACCTGGATTCAGTGGATCCGGGCCTGGCCCAGGACATCCTCGATGAGGCCCAGGGCCGCATGGCAGAAGGTTCCGTGCGCAATCCCACGTCGTTCATCAACCGGCTCGTGGTATTAGCCCGCGACGGCGGTTTCCAGTTCACGAGCCATGGCCTGCGGGTACGCAAGGCCCGCGAGGCACGCTTGGCCGCCGAGGCGCGGGTCCGCCAGTACGAAACAGCCCCGATGCCTCTTCCCGCGGACCAGGAGAACACCCTTGTCCAGCGTGTCGAGGCCATACGCCGCAAGCGATCCGAGGCAATGCCATGAGGCTTGCAAGCCGGAATGCAAGGCCGTGCCGACAGCCCCAGGAGTCAGGGTGTGCCAGTGGCACAGGCGCAGAATCAACCACTTACCGGTGGGTCAGCGGACGGGAGGCCTGCGCATGGCCTCGCGATGGAGGCATGGCCCAAAGGTCAAGGTGTGCCAGTGGCACAGGCGCAGAATCAACCACTTACCCGTGGGCCAGCGGACGGGAGGCCTGCGCAGGCCTCAGGGACGGAGGCATGGCACAAGAGTCAGGGTGTGCGGGCCGCACACCATGCATGATCCATCTCCACCGCCGGCGGATCGACTTGCTGATGCGCAAGATCGGCGAACTGCGGGCGATGACCAGACCGCAATGAAACGCGAGAGGCCTTGGGAATCCGCACGCGATCGGAAAACCGTTTTCGGCTGCCGCGGGCCCTGGGCTCGCTGACACTTCGCGTACCGACCACATCGGATGCATCACCATGACCAGGAAAGACATCGATACCCGCGCCGACGGCAGCCCGTTTGCGACCTTCGATGAAGCGGCCGCCATGCGAGACCTGGTCTCCCGTGAGACCGGCTCGCCCTGGGTGGTCGCGCGCGAAGGCATCGGCTTTACCATTCGGCCCGGGCGGAAGAGCCCCCAGGACTCCGCCTACCCCGGCGCGGCGCTCACCGAACAGACCAGCCTGACACCAGGTGTGACACGTGGCACACCTGTGGACGCCGAAACCCTGATCCTCCGACCGGCCTGGCGATGCGGGTGGCCGCTGATGATCGTGGCCCTCGCGGCAGCCGCCGGCGTGTTCAACGCAGATCGGCTGGCGCTGCTTTTCATAGGCGCGGAGCTGGTGGCGTTCTGGAACAGGTGGTCACCCATCTCTCCTGGCGAGACTGTCGCCTTGCTCAGCGCGGCCGCGATGATCTTCGCGTTGGGAAGCCTCCTCGTGTGGCGCTATGGCCACCGCTACACCATCACCCCTATGGATGTCGAGATGCGCGTCGGCATCATCCGGCGCGAGACCCGGACCGTGCGCATGAAGCACATCCGATCCGTGGGACTGCGCCAGGGATTCTGGGACCGGCTGGTTCTCAAGGTCGGGGATCTCGAGATCGCATCCTCCGGGTCGGGTGACGCGGACGACGTGGCCTTTCGCCGGATCGTCCAGCCGGCCCGGGTGCGTGAACACATCAACTCCCTCATGCATGACCACGGCGCTTAGAAAGGAGGATGACATGAGCACCAACCAAGCCCATGCGATGGCGACTCGGGCTCGGCAGCAGCCCGAACTCAACGCAGACACCGCAACCGATTACAGGACCTCCACGTCCTCTCCCGGAGGCCTGCGCGGCGAGGCCCAACTTCTGATTCAGACCCGCAAGGCCCAGATCCTGGTGCGGGGCAGAGCCCCGACAAAGGACCGGCCGGGCATTCCCGGTCTTGTGCGGTTCGGCCTGATCGCTCGTCGCCTTTGGATCGCATCGGCCCTCGACGACCCCTATGCCGACTGGTACCTCATCAAGGTCCTGGAGGCCCTTAACGAGGGACGGGAGGAACTGCAGGCCATGCAGGAAAAGGTGGCGGGGTTGCTCGGTGGCGTGCGCGGCGTGGAACTCACTATCGGGGAATCGGACAGCCCCATCCACGTGCCGCTGCGCTTCGCCAACCCCTATGGATACATGGGGGCCTACCTGGTCGCCGACTACGACGAACTGGCGCGCACGATCCTCACCGCGAAACACGTCGGTCTCATGGTGCGCGATGACGCGGAACGAATGCTGGCGCAAGGCGGGCGGCTGGTGCGCCGGGCCTTCTCCGCCACCCAGGGATGGAGGTACCTGTCCGTCACCAGGGACGACATGGCGGCCAACAACGCCCGGGCGCGCAAGGCGATCGAGACGATGGGGGAGATCCCGGACAAGTCCGTGCTGGAAGGCACACTTCGTCCGCGGATCGCGCCCGACATCCGCAAGCCCGGGACACAAAACGCCGACGACAGCGATGACATCTTCGGCCTGATGGGAACCGCGGGCGCACAAGCTGCGCCAACCGACGGCCGGGACGAAGACTAGATGTCATCGCGCGTCATTTTCTAGATGTGCGCCAACATCATCCCTTAAAGGGCTTTTTAACCCTTTAAGGGTAAGGGAGCGATCGTGGATTCTATTCTCAGATATGTCACGCGGAGTGTGTGCCGATGAAGTCCCCGTATGCCTGGCTCAGCTTCGGTTCGCATGCGGGGGCCAAACGCAGACGACGGGAACTGCAAACCGAATGTGAGGCCGTTCTCCTGGAAATGCGCCAGCTCCAGGAAACCTTCCGTTCACGGTATCCAAACGCGCCGGCCTGGCTCACCGTGAGTCATCGCGCCCGCAGCGGCCGCGGACTCTGGTGGCGCATGCGGGCCAAGAGCCCCCAGGCTCAGTCGATCTTCGAGTTGTCAGGTGAACGCGGCCGGAAGCTGTTGGCAACCCTGCCGCCGGCATTGCGTGCCGCGTTCCTCGACTACAACCAGCACGCCGGACTTCTGAACCTGGCCTATACCATCCGATCCCTCGAACAGCAGAGGATCGACACCTACATCGAACGCACCGAAGCGCTGGCGCAGCAGTTCGGAGATAAGACGCACTCGCGCGGTTAACCGTTTTCTATGGCGACGCAACCTGCCTGGTGCTCAGATCGTTCCCACGTTCAGCCATGGAGGTGTTTTCATGAGTGCGGAGTTCATTGGCAGCGGCAACCTGGGGGCGGCCCCCGTCTTGCGCAAGGTCGAGGTGGACGGAGAGACCCGCGCCGTCGCGGATCTGCGCATCTTTTTCGATCGCCCCAAGCAACAACCCGATGGTTCGTACAGCGACGACGGGGGATTCTGGATGAATGTCTCCGTGTGGGGACGAAAGGCCGAGGACGCCGTGCGCGTGCTTGCCAAGGGCACACGCGTTCGCGTCGAGGGGCGTCTGCACAAACACAGTTGGGAAGGCGATGAGGGCGAGCGCACCGAGATGCGGTTGACCGCCGACCACGTGACCCTCGAGCTGGGACGGGTGGATACCGTTACCTTCAAGGCGCCATGACCTCCCTGTTCCTCTGCGAGAAGCCGTCCCAGGCCCGTGACATCGCCCGGGTGCTGGGCGCGACCCGTCAAGCTGACGGCTGTCTCCGTGGTGACGGCGTAGTGGTGACCTGGTGTTTCGGCCACCTGCTCGAGATGGCGCCACCTGAGCACTACGGCGAGGAGTTCAAACGCTGGACGGCCGAGGCGCTTCCGGTCGTCCCCGGGCAATGGCACATGACGGTCAAAAAGGAGGCCCGCAAGCAATTCAAGGTCATCAGTGCGTTGCTCGGCAAGGAATGCGCAGAGGTGGTCATCGCCACCGATGCCGACCGGGAGGGTGAGACCATCGCTCGGGAGATCCTCGACCTGTGCGGATGGCGCGGGCGGGCGAGGCGCTTGTGGCTGTCCGCGCTCGATGAGGCAAGCATCCGCAAGGCGCTTGGATCCATGCGCCCAGGCGAATCAACCGAGGCGCTGTATCGAGCCGGGCTCGGGCGCGCCCGGGCGGATTGGCTGGTGGGCATGAACCTGACCAGACTCTACACGGTGATCGGGCGTCACTCCGGTCACGACGGCGTACTGTCCGTGGGCCGGGTGCAGACGCCCACGCTGCGACTGGTGGTGGATCGCGACCAGGAGATCGAGACCTTCCGGCCACAGCCCTACTGGCGCCTGGTCGCCACACTGGATGTCCGCAACGGGCGGTTCCAGGCCTTGTGGGTGCCGCCGGAGGATGTGGCTGACGCCGAGGGCCGATGCATCAACGAGCAGGCGGCCCGCAGGCTGGCGCAGCGTCTTGCCGGTCTGACGGGAACCATCCGCTCGGTGGACACCCAGCGGCTCCGGGAGGCGGCACCATTGCCGTACGATCTGGGAACCCTGCAGCAGGAGGCAGACCGCCTGTTCGGGATGGGCGCGCAGAAGGTTCTGGATACTGCCCAGAGCCTGTACGAAACCCACAAGGCGATCACCTATCCACGGACTGACTGCCCCTACCTGCCGCTGAGCATGCACGGCGAGGCCTCCGCGGTGCTGGACGCACTGGTCCGCTCCGACAGTGCGTTCCAGGGCCTTGTGGCACAAGCGGACGCCGCGCAAGGATCAAGGGTCTGGGACGATGCCCGTATCACCGCCCATCACGCCATCATCCCCACAGCCGAGCCGTGCAATGTATCGTCCATGAACCAGGACGAGGCCAGGATCTATGACCTGGTGCGCCGGCGGTACGTCGCTCAGTTCTACCCTCAGCATGAGTACGACAAGACGATCGTCGTGGCGACGGTCGACGGTGAGGCCTTCCGTGCCGCAGGGCGCCGCGTGATCACGCCGGGATGGAAGGCGCTGTTTCACAACCCCGGGGGAGAACCGTGTGACGATGAGCCGCAGGATCAGGCCCTGCCCGCAATGTCACGGGGCGAAGACGTAGCGCTTGAGCAGGTGGAGGTGCAAACGAAACACACCAAGCCGCCCCCGGCGTTTACCGAGGGCACGCTGATCGCGGCGATGAAACACGCCGCGAAACACGTGCGTGACCCGGAGTTGCGCAAGGTGCTCCGGGACAGCGCCGGACTCGGTACGGAAGCCACGCGGGCGGGGATCATCAAGACTCTGCTCGAGCGCGGATTCCTGGAGAAGCGCAAGAAGCAACTCACCTCCACCGAGCGCGGCCGCGCGCTTATCGCCATCGTTCCGGAACCGGTCAAGGATCCGGCCACGACCGCGCTGTGGGAACAGGCCCTGGACGACATCGCCCAGGGTCGCATGCAGCTCGCGCCTTTCCTGGAGAGGCAGATCCAGTGGCTGCACGCCATGGTCGAGCAGGCCCGGGTGCAAGTCGGACAGGCTGGCGCAGGCCTTCCGGCCGCCGAGACGCATCCATGCCCCGACTGCGGCAGACCCATGCGGCGCCGGAAAGGTTCCTCAGGGTATTTCTGGGGCTGTACCGGTTATCCCGGCTGCCGCGGGTCGCTACCCGACGCGCGCGGCAAACCGGGGAAGCCCAGGACATCCCCCGGAAAGGCCCGCGTTCCGGCCGGGTCCCCGACCGGTGCCGGCCAGGCGTGTCCCGGCTGCGGCAAGGGTGTCCAGGTCCAGCGGAGCATGAACAAGGGGAAAAACCAGGGGCGTGCCTTCATCGGCTGTTCCCGGTTTCCCGAGTGCAAACACTTTCAGTGGGCTCGAGAAGGTTGAACGTGTGCCACGTGGCACATCCATCCTGACCGGAGGCTGCGACGTGAAGCTGCGACCAGGACAGATCATGCGCATGAACTACGGAGCAGACCCCTACCGGACCACGGAAATCCACGGTCCCCGTGAGTGCCCAAGATGACGCTTGACGTGGACCTCAAGCCCCTGGCGCATTCCATATGTCGGATGTACGGCCTGCCGGCAGATGAAGGACGTTTCGTGGTGGCCACCGGTCACGTACTGCATCCGGGCGTCTATACGCTGTGCGCCGCGCTCGCCGTCGCGGAGCAACTCTGGCGCGACCACTTTCGGGGGCTCACCGTCCTTCCGCTGCGCCAGCTGGATGACGAGGCGCAAGGACGCCTGGGCGCGGGCGACACTGTATCGCTCGCGCACCTGATGTCCGACAGCAGGTTTCGTGTCCGCTCGTGCACTCATCGGGACGCCGCCCGGCTCGGACTGGACTTCGACGTCTGGTGCGACGCCTATGCCGACGACCTGTGGGCCACATATCACGAGACCGGCGCCCACTACGAGAGCCCGGACTATGAGCGCTGGCTGGAGCGGTCCTATGCCCGCCACCACGAAACGTCCTGATCCACGGCACCCGATCCATGACCAGGGGCGTCTGTTGACGGTCCCGGTCGAGACGCTGGCGCCGGGTATGGGCCATCAGCCGCGCCGACACATCGAGCGCGCGCCTTTGGAGGAGCTCGCGGAGAGCATACGTGCACAGGGCGTGATACAGCCCATCGTGGCCCGCCGTCTGAGCCCGCCTCACGCCACGGCCCTGTACGAGATCATCGCAGGCGAGCGGCGCTGGCGGGCAGCGCAACTGGCCGGTCTGCACGAGGTGCCTGTACAGCTGATCGAGGCAGGCGACGAGCAGACCGGCATCATCGCCCTGGTCGAGAACATCCAGCGCGAAGATCTCAACCCGCTCGAAACCGCCGATGCGGTTGCGCGAATCCTTGATCAGACCGGCCTGACCCAACGTGCCGTGGCACAGATGCTCGGCCTGAGCAGGGACCAGGTGGCCCACCTGGTGCGACTGCTCAAACTCGGCGCCGTCGCCCGCAGGCTTGTGAGCGAGGGGCTACTCGATATGGGTCATGCAAAGGTGCTTGCGGGATTGCCGCCCGAGGTCCAGGACCCGCTGGCCCGCGCGGCCGCCGACGGACGCTGGACGGTGAGACGCCTGGAACGCGAGGCCTCACGGGCCAGACAACCGTCCCCGGAACATCCCCGGCGCCGGGACCCGAACATCGTTCGGTTGGAGCAGCAAGTCGGCGAGACCGTCTGTGCCGCCACGCGCATTGACTACACGACCGACGGCACCGGCCAGTTGCGCTTTTCCTTTCACAGCCTGGATGAACTCGAAGGAATCCTGAACCGCCTGGGAATCGATCCTTCTTCCCGATGATCCCTCATGGAGAGATCCCCGCCGTGAAAAGCAGCACCGTCCCCGCTATCGAAATCCGATCCGATGCGGTCTGGGTGTTCCAGGGCGCCACGTTGGCCAAAGCGCTGGCCGACTGGTCGCGGACCCAGATCGCCGGCAACCCAGACCAAGAACCCCGCATCCGAGAGATCGTCGAGGGGGTGGAGAGATTCCTGTATTCGGATCAAGTCCGGGATCACAAGATGCTGCTGGAAAAACGCGCGGATCGTTGAGTTGACCCGCTGCAAAAAAGCGGCTTTAATCTTTACTGAATGCCGTCGCCGCTGCGGTTCAGTGGCACCCTTGAAGCACCTCCCGGACCGGGTAGAGGTGCGGACCTTCGGGTCTCGGTCCTTGTCGTTGAACCATCCCATCCGGGGAACATCTCCCCAAGGTGGGAGTCGTCTCCTCCGTTGCTGCTTTCCAGTCTTTGCTCACACCGAGGCGGCTTGTCGGCCGCCACGCGGTTCTTCGGTTAGCTCGCTCTCATCACCACCCCACGGGGAAACACCTTCCCCGACGGGGCGCTTCGACAAAGCGCGGTGTTTCCCCTTTTCCCAAGCGAAAGGAGAATCACCATGACCGAGAAATACTTCGACCTTCACATCGACGGCATCGGTTATCTCAACCGTGCCCGCGAGGTAAGCGTTCGCGGCGGATCGTTCCTGGCCGTGGACATCACCGCCCTCCATGGCGAGGCCTCCAATCCGGAGAAGACCCGTTTCGATTGCCGCGTGAGCGGCAGCGAGGCGCAGGGACTGATCCGCCGGTTTATGGACCCGATCAACGATCGGGGCCATCTGGCCGGCGACGGTACGACGATACGCCACAAGGTTCTCGCCGGGTTCCGTCTCGGTGATCTCTACCCCGAGACCTTCACCTATGAGAAGGGCGATCGAGCCGGACAGGCAGGGGTTTCCCTGAAGGCGCGCCTCCTTCGTCTTGAATGGGTGAAGATCGACGGGGAGATGGTCTACAAGGCCCAGAGGGATGAGCCCGAGAATCAACCGGGCGATGCATCCAAGACGGAGGACACCACTCAGCGCGGCGAGCACTCCGAGGAGGAGCTGATCGGCATGCTGCCGACCGAAGTGGCCTTGTCGAAGGATGATCCCGAGTTTGAAGCCAAGAAGACTGCGCTCAAGCAGCAGGGATACCGTTTCGACAGCATCACCAAGGTGTGGCGCCTGCATCAGGTCGCCTGACCGGTACGCCGGGAGGATTTCCTCCCGGCGTCTTCTCAAAGCATCGGCATCAGCGGATGTTTTGAGAAGACGCGTTGTACCGTGGTCACTGCGGATTCAGTGACACCCTCGAAGCGCCTCCGGACCGGGAAGAGGCGCGGCCCTCGGGCTCGGTCCTGCAATTCCACTTCAACCCATCCGGGGAACACCATCCCCGGTCGGGGGTGATGTCTCCCCGGCAAGGTCTCCCTGGAGGTCCACCAAAGCCTCTACCACAGGGGGCTTTGGTGGACCTCCAGCGGAGGCCGCCAACCGAGAGGAGACACCATCATGACCCCGAAACAAGTGGCAAAGCAGATTCTTGTTCGCCCGGCCCCCAATGGTGGGCATTACTTCAACGGCATCCGCTCCCTGGAGCAGGCGGTTCGCACGGTCTTTCCCGATTTCGGGAAACCCGACCGTCGGCTGCAGCGTGCGTACCTCGATCTCGTTGCCAGGGAGCTGCGCATTGTGCGCCGGATCCCTGAGACCGAGAAAGAGCTTGAACTGGTGGCGGCCTGACTCGATCCGCCGACCTTGTAACACCAGCAGGGGACGCCCTTGTTTCCCTGCAGTCCCTTCATCCCATCCGGGGAACGATCCCCGTCTGGGGGCGTTTCCCCGGTCATTCACAGGAGAAACGCCATGATCACCATTCCTGGTTCGATTCAGATCCGCACCATCGAGGGTCGCCACGGCCCCTTCGTGGTGGGACGCCTCAACGCCGAGATCGGGGAGTTCACCGTCAAGCGCGGCATCGAGGACTTCGACGCCGGCGTGTACGCCGGGGAATTCACTATCTCTCGCATCTACCCGGCCAGCTACGTCATCGGCGGTCGCTCCATCGTGGAGCTGCGCGCAGACGTGGAGGGCATCGCGCTGCGCGACATCGATATCGAGTCAGAGCCGGAGGAAGCGCCCACCTTGGTGGATACCGAGGAGAACGATACCCCGGTTCTCCCGAATGAGGACGCCGAACTCTTCGGCCCGCTCTGGCCGCTGGGAGAGAAGGTCAAGCTCGATCCGACGGTCGAGCGGGCCATCCTGAGGCGCCAGGCCTCGCGTCTGCGCGAGCTTGGATACCGTTTTCAGCCGGTGGGTCGATTCTTCGTCGGAGACAAGGAGGCCTCATGAAGAAAGATCGCCACGGAATCCTGGCCGCTGAAGGCGGCTTCGCAGACCTGCCGCTCGAGGCGCTGAAGTCTGCCGCCGGCTGGTACATCGGCACCCGCGCTTCGGGACTGCCCGTGAGCCGGGAGTCGGTGGAGTACTTCGACACTGAGCAGGAGGCTCGGAGCGCACTGGATTCCGGCGCCTGGACACAGCGACGGAATCCGTAAACCCCACCCACCCCCTCGGGGGTGGGTCTTTCCCAAGCATACCCGCGGAGCGGGTTACGGAACGACCAAATTGCAATCAGCGTCGATGCCACGATCACGTTGGTGTCGGTCACGATCATTCATTAAGGAGGCAGTCATGTCCGACATCGTACATATCGAACGGCACGCACATCCGCTGAACGACTACAGGATTCGTGAACGCCGGTTTCTGGAGGCCTGGAAGCAGGGTGTCCTGATCGCGGGAGAGTCTTACTTCAACATCACCGCCCCGGGCGTTGCCGAGGCGACCGACAAGAACCAGCTCCGCCCGGACTGGAATCATATCGATGCCCACATCGGCTACCTGAGCCGCGGCGAGGCGGCCTTCCTGGCGGCCATGTATTCATTCTTCAACTCTGTCGACGGCCAGAGACTTCTGGAGGGCGTGGATTTTCCGAACATCTGTGACCTCGCGGCCAAACTGGACCCTGACCGCGCAGAGGTCATCGCGGAACTGCTGATGACCTATCCAGGTTGGTGACCGACCCTCCCCTTTCCCACTCCCTCGGGGGTGGGTCTTTCCCAAGCATACCCGCCAGGTGTGCTTCGGAAAGACCAGGGTTCAACCGTGGTCACTGCGGATTCAGTGACGCCCTCTAAGCGCCTTCGGACCGGGAAGAGGCGCGGCCTTCGGGCTCGGTCCTGCAATTGCACTTCAACCCTGCCGGGGAGCGCCTCCCCGCAGGGGAGACGACGTGTCTCCGGAGCCCATCAAGGAGACACGCCATGAACAAAGAGACCATCAAGGCCTTCATTGCCTGGCTTGAAGAGGCTTCTCTCGAAGAGATTCGCGCTCACCAGGCCTTCGTCGCCGAAAACCTGAAAGACGTGCGTACCCCCGAGGGGCGTGCGGACGCGAAGCTTGCGCTTCGCCTTATCGACGAGGAGATCCTCGCCCGGATGGCTCTGAAGCGGAGCCGCCGGGGCTGAGGACTACCAAGGAAGGGGGTCTGGGCTTGAGCTTGCGCGCGAGTTCGAGGTTGCGTTCACCACGGAATATGGATTCCACGAACGCCTTCTCGATCTCGCCTCGGGAGCCCTGAATGACATTCAACTTATCCATGCCGGCAGCGTATTACGCGGCCGGTGTTTCTTCAACCCTGCCGGGGATCCCATCCCCGGCAGGGGATGCCTCCGGCGTCTTCACCTGGAGGTGTCCCATGACGAAACAGGTCTCCATCATCGAACTCACCGATGACGAGGTCATTCAGTACGCGTGCCAGGTTCTGGAGGAGCGCATGCGGTACCGCGCCGCGGACCGCAACTTCGGCTCTCCGGAGGATGCGCGGAGCTTTCTCGCGCTCAAGCTCGGCGAGCGGGAGGCGGAAGTCTTCGCCGTCCTCTTCCTGGACAACCGGCACAATCTGTTGCGCTACGAAGAGATGTTCTTCGGCACGATCGACGGCGCCGCCGTGTACCCCCGTGAGGTCGTCAAGGCCGCGCTCAGGTACAACGCGGCCGCGGTGATATTGGCACATAACCACCCCTCCGGGATCGCGGAACCCTCGCGCTCCGACGAGGCGATCACCCGGCGGCTGCGCGACGCCCTGGCCCTGGTGGAGATCCGTGTGCTGGATCATCTCGTCATCGGCTCGGAGACCGTCAGTTTCGCGGAGCGCGGGCTTCTCTGAATCCATTTCAACCCAACGCCGTCCCTGGTTTTCGCCAGGGGGCTGTGTTCATCAATGACAAGGAGGATGTTATGGCTCTCATGTTTCCGCGCCTTGCGCGCAACTTCATCAAGAACGGGTACTTTCCGACCGACGACGACACCATCAAGCACGTCCTGTCAGCCATCAAGGCGCCCCGGGACGGGGTCATTCGCGTCCTCGATCCGTGCTGCGGGGAAGGAGCGGCTCTGTTGGAGGTAGCCACCCACCTTCGCGCCGCCGGGGCGGAAGTATCCGCCTATGGCGTGGAGTATGACCGTGAACGGGCGTGGCATGCCAAGACCGTTCTCGATCGTGTGATCCATGGCGATCTCATGGATACGATGATCCAGCCCCGCAGTTTCGGGGTGCTCTGGCTCAACCCGCCCTACGGGGATCTTGTGTCCGACCAGGCAGGCGCCTCCGCGGCCCGATGGAAAGGCCGCAAGCGGTTGGAGAAGCTCTTCTACGACCGTACCGTGGGGACGCTGCAGTTTGGCGGCATCTTGGTGTTAATCGTCCCAGACTACTCTCTGGATGCGGAATTCCGCTCATGGATCGCCAGGCACTTTCGGGAGGTCCGCGCCTACCGCGCGGCCACCGACCAGTTCCGCCAGGTGGTCGTGTTCGGGATCCGCAAACCGGTGTCGGAGGGTGTCGATCCGAGGGATAAGCAGATCCTTGCCGCGGTGAGCGCGGAAGCCGAGGTCCAGGACCTTCCGATGTGGGATGAACCGGTCTATCAGACTCTACCCACCGTCCCCAACGGGGATCGTCAACCGCCGAGATTCATCACGGTGAAGATCGATTCTCTTCAACTGGCGGACGAGGTGAAATCCGGTCAGTCCTTATGGAACCGCTTCGAGATCACCTTCCGGGCGGCGCGCGGCCAGCACCGGCGACCGCTGAGAACCCTTAGCCGGTGGCACCTGGCATTGGCACTGGCCGCCGGTCAGGTGTCCGGAGCGGTCCGGTCGAATGACGGCCGGGTGTACGTGGTGAAAGGCGACACCCACAAGGAGAAGGTCGTCAAGGTGGAGAACGAAGTCGATGAGCGTTCGGGAGATGTTCGTGAAACGCGGATCCACCTCGACCGCTTCGTGCCGGTCATCCGGGCCATCGACTTCACGCCTGGCAGTGACACTTTTGGCGATGTGCTGGTGATCCGATAGGAGGGCGGGACGATGAGGCGATATGTGTTGGAGTACCAGTTGCCCTATATCCACCGCGTCCAGGTCGGCGTGCGCGCCGGGACGGATCAAGCAGGCATCGACAAGGCCATGGCGCTTTTCGATGCGGGCAGGATCTGGGACGACTCGGACGACGTTCTGCTCCTCTTCGACGACTACGAGGAGGATGGCGATGCCGGGGTGCCTCTGGAGTTCAAGGTGGTGGCCACGCTCCATGACGATGAGGACTGGCCTGACGCCGATGCCAGCGTGTCCGTCCTGCGCAGGCAACGGGCGGCCATGAAATCAGCACGCATGCTGGTCGAGGCCTACCGGCGAGGCGAAGCCGCGGGCGGAAGCATCGACTGGGCGGATATCGACGCAGCCTACAGTGAGGCCTTGAAGACCATTTGACGCAACCACCCCACCCCTTCGGGGGTGGGTCTTTTCAAAGCATCTCCGATGGGGGTGCTTTGAAAAGACCCGCGTTCAACCGTAGTCACTGCGGATTCAGTGACGCCCACAAAGCGCCTTCGGACCGGGAAGAGGCGCGGCCTTCGGGCTCGGTCCTGCAGTTTCACTTCAACCCTGCCGGGGAGCGCCTTCCCCGTCAGGGGGTTGGTGCATCCGGCGCTTTTCATGGGAGATGCACCTATGTACGCACACAACGCAGCTGCAGTCACCGCCGTCCAGGTTCCTGGTGACGAGCGCATCGGCACGATGCCCTCTGTCTTTGGAAAGCACATGATCGTGGCCGAAGCCATGGTCTACGACATGATGGGGCGGCTTTGCGATACCTATCATGGCGCCTACTGGCAGTTTTTTCGCTTGTCGAACGGCGGCTTCTACATGGCTCCGGAGCATGACGGGAACATGAAAATTTCGTGGCCGATGAACGGCTACGAAGGGGAAATGTCTCCGGATGCCGCAGGCATCGTCGCGTGTCTCTTTGTGTTCAGCTTGATGGCTGAGCGCACGACGGACGAGCGCTTCATCGATCTCTTCCACGCTCTCCGGGAGTTCGCCGCAGGACACCCGGAGTGCCGGAAGATTCTCGCTGCGATCGACTAGCAAGGGGGACCCATCCCCCGGGGGGTGGGTCTTTTCAATACGCCCTCGGACCGGGAAGAGGCGCGGCCTTCGGGCCCGGTCCTGCAATTTTACTTCAACCCTGCCGGGGAGCACCTACCCCCGTCAGGGGGGCGGTGCATCCGGCGCTTTTCATGGGAGATGCACCATGGATCTACGCGACACCTATCTCCGGCTGCGCCGGAAACATCCACATGTGAACGCCAGCGCGGCTCTTCGCTCGGCTCGAAATCACCTGCGGCTGCAGGAGCGGATCGCCAGGACCGGCTTCGAGTGGGAGGACGACCGCCATTACAACCCGACGGCCACGTGGTCCGAGGCCGGTTTCGACCTGGTAGCCAAAGTGACGGCGGACGAGCACGGTTGGTGGGAAGAGATCGGTTGTGGCAATGGCCGCTTCTCCGACACCTGGGAGTCCGGCGCCGTTCGCCATCACCGCGGCGGTTCACGGGACTGCCGGTGGGTCATCCCGCTAAATGCCGACTACGCGCACCAGGAGTACGAGCGCGCCTGTGACTACGGCCGAGGTTGGACCTATGTCCGGCTGGAGGTTGTGGCCATGAGGACCGGTATCGAGCTCTCGAGCTCGGCCCTGCATGGCCTGGAGTCGGACTCCGGAGAAGATTACTTCACGGAGACCGCGTTCGAGCTGGCCGACCAGGCAATCGAGGAGGCCTGCAAGGCCATCGGTAGGCTTTGCGGGTCGCATTGATGATGGCCGGCATCCGCCGGCTCATTCCTTCCACTCAGCCAGCCCCTGCCGCTTTGCCGGCCGGGGCTGGCCTGTTCAACTGCGGAGAGTAATCATGCTCGACCTTCCTGAAATTCCGGGCGTCTTTTGTGACGCCCATCTCGTCGACGAGGCCGGTCCCCGGTTCCTCTCTCTGTGGGGACGGGATACCGCCATGCAGGAATTCCTGGCACGCCTATCGTTGCCGGAGCGCGATGGCGGCCTTCGTGCCTTCCGGATTGGGGACGGTCACGAAGAGGGCGCGAAGCACGTGCCATTCCTGGATCCCGACCGCCTGTTGCGGGAGAGCGCCAGGAGATCGGACACCGTCTTCGGCGAGATGATCCATGTCTGGCTCATGGACCGCATCCTCAGGGAACCGGACCACGCCAACGGGCGCGCCCTGCTACTTCGCCGGGACGCCTTGGCGGATGACCGGGACGCCGTCTGGGACCTGCTCAGGGAAACACTCTGGATTCCGGTGCTCGACCATTGGCGGGACACAGTGCTGGACCGGCTTGCCGCCATCGGTTGCATCAAGGGGATTTCCGGCTATCGGGTCCACGGTACGCTGCTCGATCTGGCACGCCGTGAGGAGATCGAGAGCTGCCTTTCTTCCCTGGTGCGGGATGGCCATCTCCCGCTGGAGCATTCCAGGAAGACAAAGACCGATCTGCGGCCCGTTCGCGGCACAGATTGACCCTCATGCCACCCACCCCTTCGGGGGTGGGTCTTTTCAAAGTATCTCCGATGGAGGTGCTTTGAAAAGACCCGCGTTCAACCGTAGTCACTGCGGATTCAGTGACGCCCTCAAAGCGCCTTCGGACCGGGAAGAGGCGCGGCCTTCGGGCTCGGTCCTGCAGTTTCACTTCAACCCTGCCGGGGAGCGCCTTCCCCGTCAGGGGGGTTGGTGCATCCGGCGCTTCTCACAGGAGATGCACCATGACGCATGAGCAGCAAGCCCTGGCAACCGACGCGGATCCGGTTGCCTCCAACGTCATCCCCCTCGCCTCGTTCGTGGAGGAGTTCGGGGAAGGCCTCCTCGAGGCCGTCGCACGCCAGAACCCGCCTGTCTATGACGGCAATCCGGACCCTTTCCGGGACCTGATCATGGCAGGGCTGG
>SR_TP_S13solDRAFT_1000363_pt1 | contig 19728 bp, 16 predicted proteins | sample SodReaTP_S13sol_FD_11159 | JGI IMG/M metagenome (IMG submission 11159)
GGCCATTGCCAATGACCAGCGCGCCCGCCAGCAACGTGCGCAGCCGCAGGTCCGCCAGCGCACGGCCCCGCGCCCCGCAGTCAGCAATGTGCAGCGCGAACAGAACCGGTCTGTGCAAACAGCGCTAAACCATTTCGGCTGGAATGTGGGCACGCCGGATGGTGCGATTGGTCCCAGATCGCGCGCGGGCATTTCCGAATATCAGGTGTTTCTGGGGTTTGCGGGCACCGGCCAGTTGTCGGAATTCGAACGCAACATCCTGTTGACCGCGCATCAGCGTGCGGTGTCCGGCGGCCCGCAGGTCGCGCAAACCGTATCCAGCCACCCGCAAGGTTTGCGGGGTCTGGTCCTTGTGGTGCGCGATGAAATGTCCGGCCGCAGCCCTGCGCAAAGCGCGGGCAATTATGGCCTGCCAGCGGCGGTGGCCAGCGCGGTTGACGAAATTGCGGCCTCATCAGACCCCAGCGCCATGCAGCTTGTGCAGCGCGCGGGCTTCATCCAGCTTGGGGATCTGAACGGGGACGGGCGCACAGATTATATTCTGGACACATCCGTGACCGGCAGTGCGTTCTGGTGCAGTGCACAGGCGTGTACAGTGCAGGTGTTCGTCTCGACCCCCGAAGGCTATGTGCGCAACGATTTTCAGGCGTTCAACGTGACACCCGCCATGTTCACCTGCACACGCGGCACCTGCGAGTTGGGCGCACCCCAACAGCCGGTGACCGTCGCCGCCGCCCAACCGGCAGCGCCCACCGCGCCATCGCCTACAACCGAAGTCGCCTTGTCCGTGCCGTCGGCGCAGCCAGCGGCGCGCAATCCCGATGCGGGTGCAACCGAAGCCGCAGCGCCTGCCGTTCCCAATTTCTTCGGTGGGGGCGGGCAGGGCGAACGGTCGCTGGCGTCACATTGTGACCGTGTGAACCTGTTGACCAATGCCAATGGCGGCTTCACCACGCGCGACACCATGACCGACCCCGCGCAGGTGCTGAATGAACAGTTCTGCCTTGCGCGCACCTATGCCATGGCAGATGGCGAAGAACTGATTGCGCAGGTTCAGGGGGTAAGTGCGGCGCAAATCGCGGATCAATGTGTTGCCTTCGCGCCATCGCTGAAACCGTTTGTGTCCGCGCTGTCCGTGCAGCCACATGACGAAGTGATGCAATCTGTCAGCGCGTTTGTTCTGCAAACCGGCATGAGCCCGCAACAACTGACCGACACAGCGCGCATCTGTCTGGCCGTAGGGTACCGTCAAGACAATATGGACGTTGCGGTCGGTGCGGCATTGTTGCTGACCACCTTGGGCGAACGGGCCTATGGCGAATTGATGGGCCACCATCTGGTTCAGGGGTTCGGCGCGACCAAGCGCGATGATCTGGCGCTGGCGTGGTTCGAGCTGGGATTCGATCCCGCAAAACGCGCGGTCTTTGCGCCCATGCAGCCTGAACGTGACAGCTTGCTGCGCGATGCGGTCTTTGGCCAGCCCGCGCAACAACCCGCACCTGCCGCCGAAGCTGCTGTGCCGGTTTTCGCGATCCCGCAAGACTAAGCAGGGCCTGGGCGCTGGCAGGGTAAATGCCGGTCAATAGTCAAGTAGGGGCGCGCGGGCAACTGTGCGCCCCTACTTCTGTGAGTGCGCCCCGCGCAGGCAGCTTGCTTTCGCAAAACAGGCGCGTTTTTCCCCTTCACAAGACCGGATTGACCGAGTATGACGCCGAAACCAAGTCATGTGCGGTCGTGGCGGAATTGGTAGACGCGCAGCGTTGAGGTCGCTGTGGGGTAACTCCCGTGGAAGTTCGAGTCTTCTCGACCGCACCATTTTTCCAGATTTTCCTGAATTCAAGCGGCAGCCAACAGGGCGCGTGCCGCGTGAACGCGAATGGGTTGCGCAGCCTGAATTTCCCTGATGCGTAAATGGCGCGGTCTATTCTCCTTGTTTGGTGCGGTTTTTCCGGAAATAATGCTGAAATAAATGTAATTGGGCCTTATCTATACTTACCGGTTGCAATGTAGGGTTTCGTTGGTTTTACTAGTGCCATGAAAAGAGCGGAATACCGCCGACACACGGGGAGATCAGCGTGAGCGCATCAGAAAAGCGCGACGGATTTGTCGTATTCGATGGCGTCCAGAAAAGCTATGATGGCGAAACACTGGTGGTCAAGGACTTGAACCTTTCAGTTGCACGGGGGGAGTTTTTGACCATGCTTGGCCCTTCGGGGTCTGGCAAGACAACCTGCCTGATGATGCTGGCAGGGTTCGAGACAGCCACCCACGGGGAAATCCTGCTGGATGGCCGCCCGATCAATTCGGTGCCGCCGCATAAACGCGGCATCGGGATGGTGTTTCAGAATTATGCCTTGTTTCCGCACATGACAGTGGGCGAAAATCTGTCCTTTCCGCTGGAAGTGCGCGGGTTGGGCAAGTCCGACCGCGAAAAGAAAATCATGCGGGCGCTGGACATGGTTCAGATGGGGGCCTTTGCCAACCGCAGGCCAGCGCAGCTTTCGGGCGGACAGCAACAGCGTATCGCATTGGCGCGGGCTTTGGTGTTCGAACCCGAACTTGTGTTGATGGACGAACCGCTGGGCGCGCTGGACAAGCAGTTGCGCGAACATATGCAGTTCGAAATTACACGCCTTGCACATGATCTGGGCATCACCACCGTCTATGTGACGCATGACCAGACCGAAGCCTTGACCATGTCCGACAATGTCGCCGTGTTCGATGACGGGCGCATCCAGCAGCTTGATCCGCCCGACGTGCTGTATGAAGCGCCCTGCAATAGTTTTGTTGCCCAATTTATTGGTGAAAACAACACATTGGACGGCGTTGTTAAAGAAATAAAAGGCGAGACCTGCATCGTGGAACTGGATGGCGGCGAAGTGATCGACGCCAAGCCCGTCAATGTTACCAAGGTTGGTGACCGCACGACAGTGTCGATCCGCCCCGAACGGGTAGAGGCCAACAAGGACAGGCTGGCCGAGGATGCCCACACAATCAAGGCCGAGGTGAAGGAATTCATCTATATGGGCGATGTGTTCCGCACCCGCCTGAAAGTGGCCGGAAACGAGAATTTCATCATGAAAACCCGCAACGCGCCGGATCAGGTGCGCCACAAGCCGGGTGACATGATCGAAATCGGCTGGATGCCGACGGATTGTCGCGCCCTGGATCACGCTTAGGCGCCCTGCGCGGCCAATACATGCATGGACCGGGGACGGGACAGCTTGAAAAACGCCAGAGCATATCTGGCGTGTTTAACCAACCTAGGAGGTTATCTATGTCATCGACTACTAAACTGTTTGGTCTAAGTGCCGCTGCAAGTGTTCTGGCGCTGAGTGCGGCTGCACAGGACCCGGTTTCGCTGACCATCGTATCATGGGGCGGGGCCTATACTGCCAGCCAGCAGCACGCCTATCATGAACCGTTCATGGAAATGAACTCCCATGTCACCATCAACAATGATGACGGGTCCGCGAATGCCCTGGCCGGTCTGCGTGCACAATCGCAGGCGGGCAACGTGACGTGGGATCTGGTCGACATGCTGCCATCGGATGCACAGCTTGCCTGTGACGAAGGCATCATCATGCAGATCGACCATGACGCAATTCTGGCGGCTGCCCCCGATGGCACAGCGCCGACCGAGGATTTCCTGCCCGGCAGCCTTGGCGAATGCTTCATTCCGCAGATCGTGTATTCGACTGTTCTGACCTATCGTCCGGGTGCATTCCCTGATGATGCGCAGCCCAGCAGCATTGCTGATCTGTTCGACACCGAGAACTTCCCGGGTCGTCGCGCATTGCAGGACCGTCCGGGCACAAACATGGAATGGGCGCTTTACGCCGATGGTGTGGACCCTGATGATATCTATGATGTGCTCAGCACACCTGAAGGTGTGGACCGTGCCTTTGCGAAACTGGACACGATCAAAGACGACATCATCTTCTGGACAGAAGGTGCGCAGGCGCCACAGCTTCTGGCAGATGGCGAAGTGGCCTTTGCCACCGGCTATAACGGCCGGATGTTTGATGCCATCGAAGTTGAAGGTATGGACGCCGCAATCATCTGGGATGGTCAGGTTGTTGAATGGGACGGCTGGGTTGTCCCCGCAGATGGCCCGAATGAGGAATTGGTGATGGAATACCTGTATTTCGCCACCGACACGCAGCGTCTGGCAGATCAGGCAAAATTCATCAGCTATGGTCCGGCGCGCGCCTCCTCGGCTGAACTGGTGGGACAACATGCCGATCTGGGTATCGACATGGCACCGCATATGCCGACCAATCCGGACAACTATTTCGCGCCAATCGTTCTGGATAACGACTTCTGGGTCGATTACGGCGACGAACTGCGCGAGCGTTTTGCAAACTGGATGCTGCAATAATCCGGTTTTAATGAACATGTCGGGCGCGCAGTGTCGCGCGCCCGACACCTGACTTCGTGACTGTCTGTCCTGCCTATGCCGCAAGGAATTTACCTATGTCTCAGGCCGATGCGACCCAAGCTGCGCCCCCCAAACGTGAAAAACTGGTCACTGCCGATGGCACGCCGTTACGCAAGGCACTGGAGCGCGCGAACCGTCGCCGCAAACTGACAGCATTGGCACTTGTGACCCCGCTGCTGGCATTTATCCTGATTTTCTTTGCCTTCCCGATTGCGCAGATGATGTGGCGGTCGGTTGATAACCCCCAGATCGTCAATGCACTGCCCCGCACCCTTCAGGCGCTGGAAACATGGGACGGGCAGGGTGTGCCGGATGAACCTGTTTTCGCGGCCCTGCATGCCGATATGGTCGAGGACCTTGAGCGCCCGCGCCGCGAACAGGCCATTGGCCCGCTTGGGATCCGCCTGAATTATGAACTTAGTGCGGCGCGTAGTGCGATTTCACGGACGTCGCGCGCTGTCACGGATTTCGAGGCCCCTTATGCTGATGCGTTTATGGATGCGCACCGCTTGTGGGGGCAACCTGAATTGTGGCGCGTCATCAAGCGCGAAGGCCGCCCGCTAACGCTGTCCTACTATATTGCAGCGTTGGACCGCGAATATGACGAGGCCGGAAACATCGTTCAGCGTGATGAGAACCGCCGCATTTATGTTTCCCTGTTCGGACGCACATTGGCATTAAGTCTTGCTATTACCTTCATGACGTTTGCACTCGGGTTTCCGATTGCATATTTTCTGGCGAATTTGCCAATGCGATACGCCAACCTGCTGATGATTGCCGTTTTGCTGCCGTTCTGGACATCGCTTCTGGTGCGAACATCAGCGTGGATTGTGCTGTTGCAGCAACAGGGCGTTATCAATGAGCTGCTGGTGAATATCGGGCTTATATCTGACGATAACCGAATAAGTATGATCTATAACCAGACGGGTACAATCATTGCCATGACGCATATATTGCTGCCCTTCATGGTCTTGCCGCTTTATTCGGTCATGCGCACCATTCCTGTCAGCTACACGCGTGCTGCCAAAAGTCTGGGCGCAACGCCGTGGACGGCCTTCCGCCGCGTGTATTTCCCGCAAACATTGCCCGGCATCGGGGCCGGTGGGGTCTTGGTGTTCATTATCTCCATTGGTTACTACATCACGCCTGCGCTTGTGGGGGGGCAGTCCGGACGGATGATTTCAAACGAGATCGCACGCCATATCCAGCAATCGCTGAACTGGGGCCTTGCTGCGGCCTTGGGAACGATGCTGCTTGTGGGCGTGCTGGTGCTGTACTGGCTTTATAACCGGCTTGTCGGCGCTGACAGCCTGAAACTCGGGTAAAGGGGCAACAAGATGGCACTTCCCGCCTATTACACGACCAAGGACAAGCTGTGGCATTACGGCTTTCGGGTGATCTGCTTTGCGATCTTCTTTTTCCTGCTGGCGCCGATCCTGATCATGATCCCGCTAAGCTTCAATGCGCAGCCCTTTTTCACCTTTACGCGTGAAATGCTGACGCTGAATCCCGAAGGGTATTCGCTGCGGTGGTACAGGGATTTTCTGGGCTCTGACAGCTGGATGCGGTCGATCCGCAATTCCTTCGGGATCGGGATTGCCGCAACTTTGTTGTCGACTACCCTTGGAACGCTGGCCGCACTTGGCCTGTCGCGGTCTGAAATGCCCGCCAAGGGGCTGATCATGGGTGTTCTGATTTCGCCAATGATTGTGCCGCTGATCATTTCTGCGGCGGGGATGTTCTTCTTCTTCTCCAGCATAAATATCGCGCAGACCTATTTGGGTGTGGTTCTGGCGCATGCGGCCCTTGGCACGCCGTTTGTGGTCATCACAGTGACCGCGACGCTGGTGGGGTTTGACCATTCGCTGACGCGGGCAGCGGCAAATCTGGGTGCGTCGCCCACCCGCACCTTCTTCAAGATAACGATGCCGCTGATCCTGCCCGGTGTGATTTCCGGCGCGCTGTTTGCGTTCATCACATCCTTTGATGAAATCGTGGTGGTGTTGTTTGTGGCCGGTGTCGAACAGCGCACAATCCCGCGCGAAATGTGGTCCGGCATCCGCGAAGATATCAGCCCGACCATTCTGGCAGTGGCAACCATTCTGGTGATGGTCTCGATTGCCTTGCTGACGGTGGTAGAGTTGCTGCGCCGTCGCGGCGAGCGGATGCGCGGGTTAAGCCCGCAGTAATCCCGCGCCGCTGATCGGGTGACAGATAATCGAAGGGGGCCGGTTATGGCCCCCTTTTTTCGCGCATGTCACGTTCATTCGCCGTCATAAGACATGCTCTAGAGTCTGTCGCGTTCATTCGCATTCACGCGACAGACTCTAACTTATTGATTTCGCATGTTCGAGAAGCTCAAAACCGGGTTCCACTTTTGGGCGAACGCCCTAGCGCAGCGCGGCACCAGAGGCGCGCAGGCTTTCACGCTCGGTTCCGGAAATGACCGGCCCGCGCAACCGGTCAGCGCGCGCGCGCAAGGCGCTGGCGCGCGCATCGGCGGATGTGTCTGTCAGCAGGGCCGAATTTGGCCCGTCAGCCGTTTGGCGCAACACAGACGATATTGGCAACAACGCGGGGGCAGGCGCATCTGTTGCTGCCGTGCGTTCGGGGAATTCCGGCCCGCTGGTGCAGGCAAACAGTCCCGTCGTAACGACCAGCAAAAGCCCGTTTCTGCAAATGCGCTGATGCAATGAAATACCCGTAACTTGCCCCGAAAATCTGGCCGCCAGAATGCGCCACTTCCTGCACGGGTGCAAGGGCTAGCTGCGCGAGATGCGCGGCTTTCAGGCTGGTTATGCTTGCACTTTGGCGGGATTTGGGGCCAAAAGCGGGGAATGGCGCGCAAGAAAAATTCCTCTGCCGAAGTGACCGGACCGCGAATTCGTTCTGCGGCGCAGCGCTTGTTTGCGCGCCATGGCTATGCGGCGGTGTCCATGCGCCAGATCGCGGCCGAAGTGGGCGTGCAGGCGGGGGCGCTGTATATGTACACCCCCGACAAACAAAGCCTGCTGTATGATATGATGCATGACCATTTGCAGGCCCTGCTGGACAGTCACGCCGCCTTGCCGGAATGCGCCGACCCTGTTGCCAGACTGGAGCAATTCACCCGCTTTCACATCCGGTTCCACAATGCCCGAAGTGATGCTGTGTTCATTGCCTATATGGAATTGCGCAATCTGGATGAAGGGAATTTCAAGCGTATCGAGGCCATGCGCCGCGACTATGAGGCGCGTCTGCAAGCTGTTCTGGAGCATGGGCGCGCGGCAGGGGTTTTCCAACTGCCAGATACGAAACTGGCAACTTTTGCAGTGATTGCCATGCTGACAGGTGTGACCACATGGTACCGTGAAGGGGGGCGGCTAAGCCTGTCCCATGTCGAGGATGTGTACTGGAATATGGTGCGCAAGGCAGTCGGCGCCTGATCGTTTTGCCGTGTTTGCAAAATGCCTGTTTTTTCCGCATATTTTTAGCGTTTCGTGTTTCTTAAACATTTTAACCTGTTATCCTTGAGGAATGAAGAACCGGCGCAGTCCGTCTGCGCAATTCAAGGAGAGGTGACCATGCTGGATGTCAAGGAACCGGGATTTCGCGAAAACGTAGATTTGATGTTCCGCCGTGCGGTGTCGCATCTGGACCTGCCGCCCGGACTGGCCGAGAAAATCCAGATTTGCAATTCCACCTATACAGTGCGCTTCGGTGTGCGGTTGCGCGGCAAAATCGAAACATTCGTGGGTTACCGCGCTGTCCATTCCGAACATATGGAACCCGTGAAAGGGGGCATCCGCTACGCGCCAGAGGTGGACCAGAACGAAGTTGAAGCCCTTGCTGCGTTGATGACCTATAAATGCGCCTTGGTTGAAACCCCTTTTGGCGGTGCAAAGGGGGGCTTGTGTATTGATCCGCGCAAGTATGAAGAACATGAACTGGAACAGATTACGCGCCGCTTCGCCTATGAACTGGCGAAACGCGACCTGATTCATCCCGCGCAGAACGTGCCTGCGCCCGATATGGGCACTGGTGAACGTGAAATGGCGTGGATTGCGGACCAATATGCCCGCATGAACACCACCGATATCAACGCCCGCGCTTGTGTAACGGGCAAGCCGTTGAATGCAGGCGGGATCAAGGGCCGGGTCGAGGCGACAGGGCGCGGCGTGCAATATGCCCTGCGCGAGTTTTTTCGCCACCCCGATGACGTCAAGGTCACGGGCCTGACAGGGGATCTGTCAGGCAAGCGCGTGATCGTTCAGGGCCTTGGGAATGTGGGGTATCACGCGGCTAAATTTCTGCGCGACGAAGATGACGCCTTGATTACAGGTGTGATCGAACGTGACGGGGCGGTTGTGAACCCGCAGGGCCTTGATCCGGATGCTGTGCGCAACTGGATCGTACAGACAGGCGGCGTCAAAGGGTTCGAGGGGGGCGAGTATATCGCCGACGGGGCGTCCGTTCTGGAAGCGGACTGCGATATTTTGATACCTGCCGCGCTGGAAGGGGTCATCAACATCAATAACGCGGAGCGTATTCGCGCACCACTGATCATCGAGGCCGCGAACGGGCCGATTACCGCAGGCGGCGACGAAATTCTGCGCGAAAGGAATATCGTCGTGATTCCAGACCTTTACGCCAATGCCGGCGGGGTCACTGTGTCCTATTTCGAGTGGGTCAAGAACCTTAGCCATATCCGGTTTGGCAGAATGCAGCGCCGCAATGAAGAAGCGCATGCCTTGCTGCTGGTCAAGGAACTGGAACGGTTGTCTGCAGATAAACAACTGGGCTGGGAATTGAAGCCGGACTTCAAACGCCGGTATTTGCAAGGCGCGGATGAATTGCAGTTGGTGCGTTCAGGGCTGGATGACACCATGCGCACGGCCTACCAGTCCATTTCCGAAGTGTGGCATGAACGCGCGGATGTCAAAGACCTGCGCACAGCCGCCTTCATCGTGGCGATTGAACGGGTTGCTGCCAGTTACCGCGCCAAGGGGCTTTAGTCACCAGCCATAGCCGCGTTGCGCGCCATGATCTTTTGGCGCGCAAAGGCGGAATCGCGATCGGCCAGACCCAGCAGGTTGGACACAAGGCGCATCAGGCCATCTTCATTCTCGTGCCTGCCGCCATCGGCCAGAATGACGCGCCACAGATCTTCCAACAGGGCAGGGCGGTCATCCAGCGCAATGACGTCCTTGATGGCGCGCGTCAGGTGGACAGTGTCGCCAGTGCGTTCTTCAATCTCCGCAGCGCGCAGGCGCAATGCGTCGGCGTCTGGCACACTCAGCCCGAAGCGGCGGGCAAGAACGGCATCAATCTGCGCGATCTGGCGGTCGTCATACACCTCGCTTGCGCGGGCGGCACGCACCAGAAGTGCGGCAATGGCATGCGGGCCATCTGGAACATCAGCTTTGGGCTGCCCTGCTTCAGGGGTCAGCGCCGCCTTGATTTTCCTAAACAAGTTATGCACTTACAGGCCACCCTTCAACCACGCCAGTGTCGTCAGGCGTGAATGTCATCGCCAGCCCGTTGATGCAATGCCGCCGACCGGTCGGGGCAGGACCATCATCGAAGATATGGCCAAGATGCCCGCCGCAATTACTGCAATGCTCTTCCGTGCGGACCATGAAAAACAAGGTGCGATCTTCCATTGTTCCGGTCGCGCCGTCCATCACATCCCAGAAACTGGGCCATCCTGTGCGGCTGTCGTATTTGGTTTCTGACCGGTACAGCGCCTGCCCGCAGCCTGCGCAATTATACGTCCCTGCGCGATCTTCCTCTAACAAGGGGGAGCGTTCACCCAGCAGGCGGTTGCTATAGGCTTCTTCGGTCGCGTGGTCGCGCAACACGGCGAATTGCGCAGGTGTCAGGCGCGCGCGCCATTCATCCGGCGACAGCGACAAGGGAAAGCTGTTGCCTTGCGCACCTGCCGCCGTGCCCGACAGGGCCGCTGCGCTGGCAAGCATGAAACCGCGTCTGCTGAACATGTTATCCTCCTTCGTGTTTTGTCGAGTATACGCGATCACGCGGCATTCGGTTTCAATATTTAGTGCGAAGGCGCTTCACGGCTTCAACAAAGCTGCGTGATCTGCCATTATTGCCGCTATGAGTCTGCCCCCCGGTTTTCTGGATGAATTGCGCAACCGTGTCTCGATCTCCTCGGTGGTCGGGCGCAAAGTGACATGGGACATGCGCAAATCCAATCAGGCGAAGGGTGATTTCTGGGCGCCATGCCCGTTCCATCAGGAAAAATCCGCGTCTTTTCATGTGGATGACCGCAAGGGGTTTTACTATTGCTTTGGCTGTCATGCCAAAGGGGACACGCTGAAATTCCTGTGCGAGACGGAAAACATGGGCTTCATGGAAGCGGTCGAGGTGCTGGCCCGTGAGGCGGGCATGACCATGCCTGCCCGTGACCCTAAAGCCGCACAGAAGGCCGACAGATTGTCGGAACTGGCCGAGGTCATGGAACAGGCGGTGCGCTATTTCCGGCTGCAACTGAACACGAATGCGGCGGCAAATGCGCGCGATTATCTGGCGGGGCGGGCACTGTCTGTGCAGGCGCTGGACCGATTCGAGATTGGCTTCGCCCCTGATACCCGCCACGGCCTGTGGCAACATCTGACCGCAGCGGGCGTGGCCCCCGACAAGATTGTAGATGCAGGGCTGGCAGCGCGCCCTGATGATGGCGGCGCGCCCTATGACCGGTTTCGCGGGCGGATCATTTTCCCCATCCGTGACATGCGCGGGCGCTGTATTGCGTTTGGCGGGCGGTCCATGGACCCGAATGCGCGTGCAAAATACCTGAATTCGCCTGAAACGCAGTTATTTGACAAGGGGCGGTCGCTGTACAATGCGGGGCCGGCGCGCGGGGCTGCGGGCAAGGGGCAGCCGCTGATTGTCGCCGAAGGGTATATGGATGTCATAGCCTTGGTCGAAGCCGGATTTGACGCCGCTGTGGCCCCCCTTGGAACAGCGATAACCGAAGACCAGTTGCGCATGATCTGGCGTATTTCACCCGAACCCGTCATCGCGCTGGATGGTGACAGCGCGGGGTTGCGCGCGGGCTACCGGCTGATGGATCTGGCGCTGCCCTTGCTTAGCCCCGAGCAATCCTTGCGGTTTTGCCTGTTGCCCGAAAAGATGGACCCTGATGATGTGCTGCGCAGTGGCGGGGTGGGGGCCATGCGCAAATTGCTGGACGGGGCCGTGCCCCTTGTGCGGTTGCTGTGGCAGCGAGAGACCGAAGGACAGGTTTTCGACAGCCCCGAACGCCGCGCGGCATTGGACAAGCGTTTGCGCGCAGCACTTGGCAAGATTTCCGATGCGGGCTTGCGCGCACATTACGCAGATGAACTCAAAACCCTGCGCGCCGCATTCCTGCGCGGCTCCAGCACTCCGAAGCGCGGGGCGTGGCGCAGTGGTGGAAAATGGCAACCGCCCCCCGCAACCGCGCTGGCCGAAACGCGCAATACCTTGCTGGCTGGCGCCGATGGCACCGCAGTCGCCGAAAAAATGCGCGAGGAAATCATTCTTGCGATCCTGCTGCGACACCGCGATCTTGTGCAGGACTTCGAAGCCGATCTTGAACGCGCGGAAATGCGGGATGCGCGCAACAACAGGTTGCGCAGTGACCTGTTGTCGGGAAATCCTGCGCCCGATGCCGAACATGTGGCCACGCTGATGGAACTGGGCCATGTGCGTATTGCGCCGCCCGTGCGCAATGATGACATTGATCTGGCGCGCCTGTGTCTGCGCGAGGAATTCGCCAAGCTTCTGGCGCGTCGCGGGGCCGATGCAGAATTGCGCGACGCGGTTGAGGATCTGGCCCATCTGCCTGATGAGGGTCTGACATGGCGGCTGAAACAGGCGGCGGAATTGCGCAACCGGTCAGAGCGATCAAACCTGTCGGATTCCGCCGATCTGGGCGAAGATCGCGCCGCACTTTCGGGCCAGTTAAGCCAGTTCATCGAATCACAAGTCTGGATAAAGCAGAAAAAGTGACCGAATCGTTGCAGTTCCGCACGGTTTGCGGGGTCTAATTGCGTTGGGGAACTGGAAAAATACGTTTCTATTCCCTACATCAGGGTCAGTCCGCGCAGGTTGCCTTGTGATTCGGCGAATCGATTCGCAAGTCCTTATGCCTCGCCTTAGTTTTTCGGGAGCTTTCATGGCCGCCAAAGATACCGACGACACCAGACCCGATGATCAGGATAGCGAAGGCGGACAGATCGTCAGCCAAGCCTCGATCAAGCGCATGATCGCGCAGGCGAAGGAACGGGGTTACATTACCTATGAACAGCTGAACAAATCATTGCCGCCCGAGCAGGTCGCATCCGAGCAGATCGAGGATGTGATGTCGATGCTGTCGGAAATGGGTATCAATGTCGTCGAGGATGACGAAGAAGGCGACGAACCCGAAACCAAGGGCGGCGAGTTGGTGGAAACCGGCGGCTCGCGCGAGGTTGCTGTATCGTCCGGGTCGGGCGGAGAGACGCTAGACCGCACCGACGACCCTGTGCGCATGTATCTGCGCGAAATGGGGTCGGTCGAGTTGCTGTCGCGCGAAGGCGAGATTGCGATCGCCAAGCGCATCGAGGCGGGCCGCAACACCATGATTCTGGGCCTGTGCGAAAGCCCGCTGACATTTCAGGCGATCACCATCTGGCGCGACGAGCTTCTGAACGAAGATGTTCTGTTGCGCGATGTTATCGATCTGGAAACCACCTTCGGCAACGCACTTGACGAAGAAGAGGGAATGCCCGTCAGCGAAGGCATCGGAGAGGCGACCGCAGCAGCGTCCCCCAAACGCGAGCGCAGCAGTGAACCTGAACTGGACGCCGACGGAAACCCGATTTCATCCAATGACGATGACGAGGATGATGACGAACAGTCGAACGTGTCGCTGGCCGCAATGGAAAGCGCGCTGAAGCCGCGTGTTCTGGAAACACTGGACCGGATTGCGCGTGATTTTGAACTGCTGTCGGAAATGCAGGATCAACGCATGAACGCCACCCTTCTGGAGGAGGGGCGCTTTTCCGAGGTTCAGGAACAGAAATACCAAACACTTCGGTCTGAAATCGTGGAACTGGTGAATTCGCTTCACCTGCACAACAACCGGATTGAAGCGCTTGTTGACCAGCTGTATGGCATCAACCGGCGCATCATGTCGATTGACAGCGCCATGGTCAAACTGGCCGATCAGGCGCGCATCAACCGGCGCGAATTCATCGACGAATATCGTGGTGCCGAACTGGACCCGACATGGTGCGACCGCATGATCGAAAAGGGCGGTCGCGGCTGGCAGGCCCTGATGGAGCGGTCGCGCGACAAGGTTGATGAGTTGCGCAACGATATGGCGCAGGTCGGCCAGTATGTCGGTGTGGATATTCAGGAATACCGCCGCATCGTCGGTCAGGTCCAGAAGGGCGAGAAAGAGGCCCGTCAGGCCAAGAAGGAAATGGTCGAGGCGAACTTGCGTCTGGTGATTTCGATTGCCAAGAAATACACCAACCGCGGGCTGCAATTCCTTGATCTTATTCAGGAAGGCAATATTGGCCTGATGAAGGCGGTGGACAAGTTCGAATATCGCCGTGGCTATAAATTCAGCACCTATGCAACATGGTGGATCCGGCAGGCGATTACGCGGTCCATCGCCGATCAGGCGCGCACCATCCGTATTCCGGTGCATATGATCGAAACCATCAACAAGCTGGTGCGCACGGGCCGCCAGATGCTGCATGAAATCGGCCGCGAACCCACATCCGAGGAATTGGCAGAAAAGCTGCAAATGCCGCTGGACAAGGTGCGCAAGGTGATGAAAATCGCCAAGGAACCCATCAGCCTTGAAACCCCCATCGGGGACGAGGAGGACAGCCAGCTTGGGGATTTCATCGAGGACAAGAACGCGCTTTTGCCGCTGGACTCGGCCATTCAGGACAATTTGCGCGAAACAACAACGCGCGTTCTGTCATCGCTGACCCCGCGCGAAGAGCGTGTTTTGCGCATGCGCTTCGGGATTGGTATGAACACCGACCACACGCTGGAAGAAGTCGGCCAGCAATTCAGCGTGACGCGTGAACGCATCCGCCAGATCGAGGCGAAGGCGCTGCGCAAGTTGAAACACCCCAGTCGCTCGCGCAAATTGCGCAGCTTCCTGGACCAGTAGCTCGGGGGCAGTGTCGGGCGCCGGATCACCGCGCGCCCGATATGACACGGTATGTCAGGGTTCGGTCACAGATCCCTTGCCGTTTGGTATCGCCGCTTCTATCATTACAAATATTGCAATTTTAAATTCTGTTAATTTCTATGACCGTATAGTTCGATAGTGCATTTGGAAGCGGGTAGCAGATGTCCGAGGTTGAAACAGAGTCAGAAGTTTTCCGTAGAAATTTACTTTATTATATGAAAACGCGCGGATTTTCAGCCGCATCACTTTCGCGCAAGGCCGGTTTGAACAATCGTGCTGTGAAGGATATTGAGGAACGCCGCACAGGTAGCCCCCGCATATCAACAGTGTTCAAGCTTGCCCGCGCGCTGGATGTTTCGCCCGAAATTCTGTTGGGATTGCGCGATGACCAATGCGCGGCTGGCCAGTTGAATGGTGACGCTGGTCACCCTGTGGTTAACGGGTTTCTGTCGTCTCTTTCTCAATCAGAGCGAGAATCTCTTTTAGATTCAATTCGCCACCTGATTCAGATTGGACGGAAAGAAGCGCCTTGAGGACCCACAACTCTAGCGGGTTTTCCAGTTCCGCTTGATGAGAATTATCACACATTTTTTTCTTGCCTTTATCGACGCCATGGCGTTGAATTCAAGGGTAATGAGGGGTGTCTGCGTATCTGCCTACGATGTTGGCAGGGTCGCGCGCAACCCCAAGTTGATCAGTATCGCGTGATCTCTTAGCTTGTTATGCACTTTTAAGTTGTAAATGTGATAATTCACATGCTAGGATCAGCCATAGACTTATACGTTCAGGCACAACTTTAGCCTGTACCCGAATGAAAGATGGCACTCATGTATGACTATGGAAATGATATGAGTATACCCCCGGTCCCGCGTTTCGATGGGGTGGCGGCGGCCTTCATGGGGTACAGTGATGATGCGCAGGACATGCAGAACTGGGTCTATGACCTGCTTCGCGTGAACATCATGGCGGTGTCCTACTCCGAGCGCGCGCTTGATTGGCTGGTAAACAGCGGCATCAAGCTGGATTTTGTGATCGTCGATGTCGAACATCTTGGCGGTGTCCACAAGGCCATGAATTTCTGCCTCGCGATCCGCAAAGCCTTGCCTGACATGAAGATTATTCTGATATCCGATGATGTTAGCGGCGATGATTTCGGCAGCGAGCGTAGACCTGTATGTGATGGCACGCTGATGAAGCCTGTATCGCAAACGCGCCTTCTGGATGCGATCCTGATCTGCGGGCAGAAGCAGCGCAGCCGTGCGGTTATCGAATACGCGTGATCGCGTCGGCGTCGATTTGTTTCGTCAGAATGTAAAAAAAATGCGCCCCGGTCGGGCGCATTTTGTTTTGAACGACGCTCAGTATAGCGGGCGAGGGGCGATATCAGCCTTCGGCCGTTTCGTCCTCATCTTCATCATCGTCAATGCCTTCGGCAAGTTGCTCTTCCGACATTTCGACCCACAATCCGTCAATCGATTCGCCAATCTTGACGAATTCATCATCGACGACCTTGTATTCGGCAATTTTATCACCAGTGGCGTTGAACACATCCACCTGGTTGATCGCGTTGAGTTCCAGTTCCCTATCTGCTGCGAATTGCAGGATCTGCTCCTTCGCATCATCCAATGAGAAATCTTCGTCATCTTCGGGCACTTCGACGGTCAGGAACCAGTTGGTTTCCAAGTCGCCTTGCCCCTCGAAGTTCAAATAAAACTTGAGCGAGCTGGCATCCTCGGGCAGATCGGAGTCGGGGGTGTCGTCGCCATCATCATCAACGATGTCATCATCATCGTCGTCATCCAGATCATCATCGCTGGGGTCTTCGTCTTTTGCCAGCTTTTCACGCAGCAGGTCTGCTTTGGCCTTCAGCTTGTCAGCCGCGCATTCCAGAACGAATGCTTTCTTTTCGCCAATGGCTTCCAGTGCGCCGGCTTTCTTGTCACCCAATGCGCTGAATTTTGCTGCAAACTTCTCGCCCAGGCGGCCACCTTTGCAGGAGTAAAAATCTGCTTTCTTTTCATACAGATCACGCACACCATCTGCTTTATCCTGATAGTGATCGCGGACAGAATCGGCCTTTGCTTCCAGCTTGGCAGCTTTCGCTTCCAGTTCGGCAATCTTTTTCTGGATCAGTTTCTCGCGCGCTTCGCTGATGGTGCAAACCTTCTTGACAGGGGCAGGCTTGACCACGGGCTTAAGGACTGAAAGCTTGCTTGCCTTCACTGCGATTAATTTCTTGAATAACGACATATTCCACCTCGCGAGAAAATTACTTAAAACTTTTTAAACGATGTCGCATTTTTGACAATATTCTAAAATGGAAACAATCTGTTTCCGCCAGACACGGAATTTAATGCATGTTGCGCAAAAGTGGGAACCGGTTTTGAGCTTCTCGAACCTGCGAAATCAATGAGTTAGGGCATGTGTCCGCGCGCCTTGTGGATCATGACGACGCTATTGGCCTTGGTCCGCTGCATTCAGGGGCAGCAGGTCCACATTATGTGTCAACGCACCTGTGCGCCGGTCAAAGACCAGAAGTGTCTGGTTTTCAGTGACAATAAGCACCCAGTCGCGCGACAGGGTGACCGCGCTTGCGGCCGTGTCGTCGGGCAGGGAAATATTGTCAGGCAAGGCGAAGGGCGCAGGGCTGCGGGCTATCTGGGTGACAAGCAGTCCGATGATGACTATGACGCCAAGGATCATCACGCTGGTCAACACCACGACCAGCCGTTTGACCAGACGCACGTCAGGGGATTGTCCTTCTGGCGGGGGCATATCCGGGGGAAGGGTCATGGCACAAACGCCTTTCACACAGTTGCAGGTTACGATCGGGCCGCAGCCACCTGCGCGCCTTGATAAGGCCTTGGCCCGCGATGTGCCAGAGGAAGCGGCGCTGTCACGCTCGCGTCTGATGCGCATGATCGCGGAGGGCGCGGTCCGGCGTGGCGGGGTTGTTCTGGACAATCCGCGCACCAAGGTCGCAGAAGGGGACGTGCTGGTGCTGCATGTCGTGCATGGGGCCGAGATTGCCACAGTGGCGCAAGATATCGCGTTGGATGTGCTGTTTGAGGATGATGACCTGATCGTCATCGACAAGCCTGCCGGCATGGTCGTGCATCCCGCCCCCGGATCGCCCGACCAGACGCTTGTGAATGCGTTGCTGCACCATTGTGGGGACAGCCTGTCGGGGGTGGGCGGTGAAAAACGCCCCGGAATTGTGCACCGGATCGACAAGGACACAAGCGGGCTTCTGGTGGTTGCGAAATCAGACCGCGCGCATCACGGGCTGGCCTCGCAGTTTGAACGCCACAGCGTGAACCGGCGGTATCTGGCGTTGGTCTATGGCCGTCCTGATGCGGGCGACCCGCGCCTGCGCGGCGCGCGCGGTGTCAGTTTCGAGGCTTCCAATATCATGAAAATCACCAGTCAGCTTGCGCGCCATCGTACTGATCGCCAGCGTCAGGCCGTTATGTGGTCGGGCGGGCGGCATGCGGTGACACGCGCGCGGGTGCTTCAGTCCTTTGGCACACCAGCCCAGCTGGCCTTGGTGGAATGCTGGCTTGAAACCGGGCGCACCCATCAGATCAGGGTGCATATGACGCATGCAGGCCACGCGCTGGTTGGCGATCCTGTCTATGGCGGCGGGCGGCGCAAATTGTCGCCCAAGGCCCTGCCAGAGCATGCGATTGCCGCCTGTGCGCGTTTTCCCCGTCAGGCCCTGCATGCAGCCACACTGGGTTTCATTCATCCTGTGACAGGTGATGCACTGGAATTCGCAGCCCCCTTGCCGCAGGATTTCGCGGCCCTGCTTGATGCGCTGCAAACCTCACCGGATCACACAACCGGGTGAGGAGTGTTTCAATCCCTCGCGCTCGTGCGTTTACTTGTTAGAAATGAATTTAAGGTAGGTTTGCTTGAATTGTGAATGCCTCACGCATACCTGCAAATTCCGGCCGTGATAAGGAAACGTTCCATGAGCAGCTATGCAAATCTTCCAGCACCAAGCCCGGAACAGGGGCTGAACCGCTATATGCAGGAAATCCGCCGTTTCCCCATGCTGGAACCGGAGGAGGAATTCATGCTGGCCAAACGCTGGGTGGATCATCAGGACACAGATGCAGCGCATAAACTGGTCACCAGCCATCTGCGGCTGGCGGCGAAAATTGCGATGGGCTATCGCGGCTACGGCCTGCCGCAGGCCGAGGTGATCTCGGAGGCGAATGTCGGCCTGATGCAGGCTGTGAAGCGGTTTGACCCGGACAAGGGGTTCCGCCTTGCCACCTATGCCATGTGGTGGATCAGGGCCAGCATTCAGGAATATGTGCTGCGGTCATGGTCTTTGGTGAAACTGGGCACGACCAGCGCGCAAAAGAAGCTGTTTTTTAACCTGCGCAAGGCAAAATCCAAAATCGGCGCGCTGGAAGACGGGGATCTGCGCCCTGAAAATGTGGCGCAAATCGCACGAGAGTTGAACGTGACCGAGGATGAGGTGGTCGCCATGAACCGCCGTTTGTCCGGCGGCGACAGTTCACTGAATGCCACCATCGGCAGCGAAGACGGGGCATCAAGCTGGCAGGACTGGCTGGAAGATGAGGACGCCAATCAGGCCGATGACTACGCCGAACGCGACGAGCTGGAACTGCGCCGCGAATTGCTGGTCGAGGCGATGGACGCGCTGAACGAGCGTGAACGTGACGTGCTGACCGCGCGCCGCCTCAGCGAAGACCCTGTTACACTGGAAGACCTGTCGCAGCGATTCGAGGTGAGCCGCGAACGCATCCGCCAGATCGAAGTGCGCGCGTTTGAAAAACTGCAAGCACGCATGCGCACGCTGGCGCGCGAGAAGGGCATGGTCGTTCCTGTGAACTGACGGATCGACCGCAGGCTGCGGGGTGCAACGCCCATATGGGCGTATCGTCGCGCAGACTATACTCGCAGTTGGTGGCCACTGGTCCCGTTATGGTATCACGCTGGCGGGCGGGTGTTGCGCCTGACGCAGACATCTGGAATGGCACAAGGCGCGGAATCAAGGGCGCAGCCCGCCGCGCCATCGGTGGGCCGTCCCGCGGCCTGCCGATTTCGCCAGCGACACACCAAGCCTTCAGGG
>SR_TP_S13solDRAFT_1000364_pt1 | contig 19680 bp, 15 predicted proteins | sample SodReaTP_S13sol_FD_11159 | JGI IMG/M metagenome (IMG submission 11159)
CGAGCGGCTCGGCGAGCCGCGGATCACCGAGTTCGGCCGCCGCTTCACCCTGCCGCTCGGCGACGGGCGACGGCTGTCCGACACGGTCAGCGGCAACCGCATCGTGCTCGACTTCTTCCCCTATCCGCCACCGCCACCGCCGCCGCCGCCGGTGATCGCCTACGGCCTGGCCTACGAGGGCTTCGACCGCCTGGTCTTCTCTTTCGTCAGCGACGTCACCGCGACGCTGGAGAGCGGCGAGGGGCGCGCCCGCATGACCGTCGACGCGCGCGGTGCCATCGACCGCTCGAACTTCGATCTGCGCGGGCTCAAGCTGGTGAGCGACGCGCACGGCGACTTGGTCGACGACCGCCTGGTGGTGGAGGTCGTGGCGGACCCCGAGGCCCGCTTTCACCTGCGCAACCTGGGCGACGTGGTCGAGCTCGACATCGCCGGCCCCGGGGTCGAGCTGCAGCGAGACAGCCCGCTCGTCCGCGATCTCGGCGGCGAGCCGGCGCTGCCCGGACGGGGGCTGTCCGCCCCGCTCCACGCCGGTCCCCGCGCGCTGCCGCTCGGCGAGAGCCTTACCCTCGAGATATCGCGGCCCCCGGCTGCCCCCCGGCCGCCGGCGCCGGGCCGCGCCGCCGCCTGGCCCTCGCCGCTGGCGATCACCTTCGCCTGGAGCGAGCCGACCGGGCTGGCCGCGCTGGTGCTGGAGGAGGGGTTGCTCCTGGTGTTCGACCAGCCGGCCCCCGAGGCGCTGGTGGAGACGTTGCGCGACGCCGATCCGCTGCTGGCGGAGCTGCGCAGCCTGCCGGTCTCCGGCGCCACCGCGCTGCTGCTGCCCCTGGAGGCGCCGCTGCGCCCGGCCATCGAGCTGGAAGAGGGCCGCTGGCACCTGGACCTGCGCCCGCGCGAGATGCCGCCGCTGCTGGGGCCGCCGATGAGCCGCCGCGACGGCGCGGAGGGGCCGGAACTGCGCCTCGCCGCCGCCGGAGGGCGGCGCGTCGTCGATCTCGACCTGCCCGAGGCCGGCGGCCGCCTCTCGCTGGTGCCGCTGGCCGCTGCCGGTCAGGCGGTGCCGCAGGCGCTGCGCCTGCCGCAGGTGACGCTGCTGCCGACGCTCCAGGGCCTCGCCCTGCGGCCGGTCGCCGACGGCCTGCGGCTGGCCGTCGATTCCGGCGGCGTGACCCTGTCGGCGGAGGAGGGGCTGATCCTCTCCGAGGCCGGCGAGGAGGGTCAGCGGGCCGCCGGCGCCGCCTGGCGCGAAGGGCGGCAGGCGACCCTGCCGCTGCTCGACCTGCCGGCCTGGCGTCTCGGCTCGCCCGCCGACTTCGAGGACGAGCGCCGCCGCCTGCAGGACGCTGTGCTGGCGGCGGAGCCCGGCCGGGTCGGGCTGGAGCGGCTGCGTCTGGCCCGCTTCCACTTCGCGCACGGCCTGGGGGCCGAGACCCTCGGCACGCTGCGCCTGCTGCGCGAGGAAGACCCGGTGTTGGCCGCGGACCCCGAGGTGCGGCTGCTCTACGGCGCGGCCCTGCTGCTCGACGGTCGCAGCGTCGAGGCGGCCGAGCCGCTGGCCTCGCGCCTGCTCGATGCCGAGCCCGACGCCTGGCTGTGGCGCGCGGCGCTGGCGGCGGAGGTGCGCGATTGGCTGATGGCCGACCTCGGTTTCCTGCGCGCCGAGACGCAGATTCCCGAATATCCCCGTCCGGTTCGCGCGCGCCTGCGCCTGGATGCCGCCGAGGCGGCGATCGAGGCAGGCGACGCCGAGCGGGCCAAGCACCAGCTCGAGCTGGCGGCGCTCGATGTCGGCACCCGTCCGGAGGAGACCCGCCTGGCCTATCTGCAGGGCCGCAAGCAGCTGCTGGTGGGCGACGAGACCGCGGCGCGCGGCGCGCTGCGCCGGGCCGCGGACGGAACGGCGACGGCGGCCGGCGCACGGGCGCGCCTGCTGCTGCTGGACCTGGACCTGGCGAGCGAGGCGATCACGCCGGCCGAGGCCGTGGCGGTGCTGGAGCAGCTCACCTACGCCTGGCGCGGCGACGCCTTCGAGTTCGAGTTGGCCCGCCGCCTCGCCGATCTGCAGTGGCAGGCCGGCCAGCCGCGGGCCTCGCTGCGCACCCTGCGCCAGGCGATCACGACCTTCCCCGAGGCCGGTCAGATCGACGCCGCGGCGGCGGCCCTGGCGGAGCGCTTCCGTGCGGCGATGCTGGAGCTGCCGGAGGAGACGCTGCCAGCGCTCTCCGCGCTGGCGCTCTACGAGGAGTTCCGCGAGCTGACCCCGGCCGGCGAGGTGGGGGAGCAGCTCATCACCAGCCTGGCCGAGCGTCTGGTGCGGATGGACCTGCTGGAGCGGGCCGCGGCGCTGCTGGAGCATCAGGTGGACTACCGCCTGGCCGGCGAGGCCAAGGCGCGCGCCGGCATCAAGCTGGCCGAGGTGTTGCTGCTCGACCAGCGGCCGCGCGAGGCGCTGATGGCCCTCGACCGCTCCGCCGCCGCCGAGCTGCCGGCAGAGCTGGGGGCGGAGCGCCGCCTGCTGCGGGCCCGTGCGCTGGCGCGGAGCGGCCGGCTGGAGCAGGGGCTGGGGCTGCTCGACCAGGACGACAGCGTTGCTTCGGCCGAGCTGCGGGCCGAGCTGCTCTGGGAGGCGGGCGAGTGGCGCCGCGCGGCGCCGGTGCTGCGCGACCTGCTGCCGGACCGTAGCGCGCAGCGGATCGACGACGCCGCGGCCCTGCGCCTGCTGCGCGCCGCGGTGGCCTTCACCCTGGCCGGCGATCCGGCCGCCGTGGTGCGGCTGCGCGAGAGCCACGGTCACCAGCTCAGCGGCGGCCCCTTCGAGGAGGTCTTCGCCCTGCTCGCCGAGAACAACGGCCAGCGCTCGGTCGCCGGCGAACTGGCCGTGGTCGAGCAGGTGCAGGCCTTCATGGCGCAGTATCGCGAGGAATCCGACGGCGAGGGCCAACTCTCCGCCGCCAACTAGGTCCTGGTTTCGCTCCCCCGGCTTTCCGCCACTGCCGCTCCTGCAAGCCTCCTTCCCGGAAAAAGCGGTTTGTCGCCTCCCGCGCCCTTGGCTAGGCTCGGGCGCCGGTCGGGATATCACCCCGGCCGCCAAGGAACAAACAGCTTCGGGACGAGGGAACGATCATGCCGCTCGANGCCAGGGACGCCGGATTCGACAAGTCGCGACTGCCCAGCCGCCACGTCTCGGTCGGGCCGGGCAAGGCGCCGCACCGCTCCTACTACTACGCCATGGGCATGACGGAGCAGGAGATCGCCCAGCCCTTCGTCGGCGTGGCCACCTGCTGGAACGAGGCGGCGCCCTGCAACATCTCGCTGGCGCGCCAGGCGCAGGTGGTCAAGCGCGGGGTCAAGGCCGGCAACGGCACGCCGCGCGAGTTCACCACCATCACCGTCACCGACGGCATCGCCATGGGCCACCAGGGCATGAAGTCCTCGCTGGTCAGCCGCGACCTGATCGCCGATTCGGTCGAGCTGACCATGCGCGGCCACTGCTATGACGCGCTGGTGGGGCTCGCCGGCTGCGACAAGTCGCTGCCCGGCATGATGATGGCCATGGTGCGCCTCAACGTCCCCAGCGTCTTCATGTACGGCGGTTCCATCCTGCCGGGCCGCCACAAGGGCAAGGACGTCACCGTGCAGGACGTCTTCGAGGCGGTCGGCAGCCATCAGGCCGGCAAGGTTTCCGACGAGGAGCTGCACGAGCTGGAGTGCGTCGCCTGCCCCTCGGCCGGCTCCTGCGGCGGCCAGTTCACCGCCAACACCATGGCCTGCGTCTCCGAGGCGATCGGCTTGGCGCTGCCCGGCTCGGCCGGCGCCCCGGCGCCCTACGAGAGCCGCGACGCCTATGCCGAGGCTTCGGGCCAAGCGGTGATGAAGGCGCTGCAGCTGGGGCTGCGGCCGCGCGACATCGTGACGCGCAAGGCGCTGGAGAATGCGGCGATGGTGGTGGCGGCCTCGGGCGGCTCGACCAATGCCGCGCTGCACCTGCCCGCCATCGCGCACGAGGCCGGCATCGACTTCGACCTCCACGCGGTGGCCGAGATCTTCAAGAAGACCCCCTACATCGCCGACCTCAAGCCGGGCGGCCGCTACGTCGCCAAGGACCTCTTCGAGATCGGCGGCGTGCAGGTGATCATGAAGGCGCTGCTGGACGGCGGCTATCTCCACGGCGACTGCATCACCGTCACCGGCAAGACCATCGCCGAGACCCTGAAGGACGTGGTGGTGCCGGCCGACCAGGACGTGGTGCGCCCGACCAGCGATCCCATCACGCCCACCGGCGGCGTCGTCGGCCTGCGCGGCACGCTGGCGCCGGAGGGCGGGATCGTGAAGGTCGCCGGCATGAAGAACCTGAAGTTCCGCGGCACGGCCCTGGTCTTCGACAGCGAGGAAGAGGCCTTTGCGGCCGTGCAGGCGCGCCGCTACAAGGCCGGCGACGTCTTCGTCATCCGCTACGAGGGCCCCAAGGGCGGCCCGGGCATGCGCGAGATGCTGGCGACCACGGCGGCGATCTACGGCCAGGGCATGGGCGACCAGGTGGCGCTGATCACCGACGGCCGCTTCTCCGGCGCCACCCGCGGCTTCTGCATCGGCCACGTCGGCCCGGAGGCGGCGGTCGGCGGCCCGATCGGCCTGCTGCGCGATGGCGACATCATCGTCATCGACGCCGAGGAGGGCATCCTCGATGTGGAGCTGTCCGAGGAGGAGCTGGAACGGCGCCGCAAGGACTGGGCGCCGCGGCGCCACGACTTCCAGTCCGGGGCGATCTGGCGCTATGCCCAGACCGTCGGCTCGGCTGAGAAGGGGGCGGTGACGCACCCCGGCGGGGCCGCGGAAACGCATTGCTACGCAGACATATGACGGCCCCAATGCCCGGGCTGCTCTAAGCAGCCCGGGCATCGCGTTGTTTGCACGACTTTCTCTCGTTTCCTGTGGGAATTTTATTTAACTCGTAGATGACGTAAAATTCTTTGCGTGGATGCAGATTCTCGGCTACCACTGCGCGAATTGGGGATTCAGGGTGGTGGGGAATCGGCATGACGGGAAGCGGAGCCGAGTCTGGCATCGGCTCGGCATGGTTCGCCGGCGCCGCTCGGGAGTCGCCCTGGCGCCAGCCGCCGATGTTGCTGGCGACACTATCGATTGTCGTCCTGGCCGTGCTCGTGGTCGTCACCTTCGGCGCAACGCGGGCCGTGGAGCGGCAGGCCGCCGAGCGGAGCAGCCGGCTCGCGTATAACGCGGTCGCCGAGTTGCAGCGCCGCGACGGCAAGCTCGCGCTCGACTACGCCTGGTGGACCGAGACCTTTGTGCGCCTGCGCGGCCCGCGACCCGATCTCGACTGGATCGACGACAACATCGGCCGCTGGCTGACGGCGCAGTTCGGGGTCACCGGCAGCTTCGTGGCGACGGGCGAGGGTGGCTGGGTCTACGGCTCGCTGCACGGCGAGCGGCTGGAGAGCGGAGCCGCGGCGGCTCTGCTGGGCGCGGCCGGCGAAGGCCTCGCCCGCCGTGCCGCAGAGGCGCCGTTCGACGCTCCCGCGCCGGTCGGTGCCTTCCTGCCTACCGACGGCGAGATCGCACTGGCGACGGCAGTGGCGGTGTCGCCGGAGGACTCGGGGATTTGGGCGTTGGCCGGCGGCGAGCGGTCGGTGCTGCTGCTGCTCCGCGCCTTCGACGAGGAACTGCTGGCGCATCTCTCCGACCTCTACGGGCTGGAGGACCTGCATCTGCGGGCCGAGCCGGCGACCCACTCGGTTCCGCTGGCGGTCGAAGGGCAGGATCCGGTCGCCTGGCTCGCCTGGCGAGCGCCCGGCTACAGCGCCGGCAGCCTGGTGACGCTGGTCCAGCCCGCGGCGGCCGGCCTGCTGCTGCTGCTGGCCGCCTCGGCCATGCTGGCCTGGCGGGCGCAGCAGGGGCAGCAGCGACGCGCCGAGCGCGAGCGCGCCGAGCGCAACCGGAAATGTCCCCGGCCCGGCGGCCTGCCGTCGGTCTTCCTGGCCAACGTCAGCCACGAGCTGCGCACGCCGCTCAATGCCATCCTCGGCTTCTCCGAGATCCTGCGCGACCAGCAGGCGGGCGCGGCCGGTCAGTACCGGCAGTACGCGGCCGACATCCATGCCAGCGGACGCCGGCTGCTGACGATGATCGACGACATCGTCGAACTCAGCCGCATCCAGGCCGGGCTGGTCCAGGCGCGCCCCGGCGGCGTCGCGCTGGGCTCGCTGCTGCGCCGTCTCAAGACCACACTGGCCGAGGAGCGGCCGGCCGAGGCCTCGCGCCTGCGGTTCGAGACGTCCCAGGCGGAGGTCTTCGCCGCGGTCGATCCGGAACTCGCGCTGCAACTGCTGCGCCGCCTGGTGGAGCACTGCCTGGACGAGGGCACCGGACCGGTGACCGCGGGCCTGCTGGCGCAAGACGAGGGGACGCTGCGTATCCGGCTCGGCGAGAGCCGGCTGTCGCCCGAGTCGGCCCGGCGCTCCTTCGAGCCCTTCGGCAGCGGCGAAAATCCCCTGGTCAGCGCCGGGGGTGGGGGCGTCGACCTCGCCCTGGCCCATGCGCTCGCCACGCTCGTCGGGGGGCACCTGGAGGTCGAGGAGGGCCGGGAAGGCGGCAGCTTCTTCCTGCTCGAGCTGCCGGCCGGCAGCGCCGCAGGCAAGTCCCGAACGCCCGGCGGGCCTGCCACCGCCTCCACGCTTGAGCGGCCGGCGGCGCTGTCCTAGCCTCGCCGCGGTATCGCAGAGCGGGGAGGCGCAGCGTGAAGATCGCGGTCGGTGGTTTCCAGCACGAGACGAACACCTTCGCACCGACCAAGGCCGACCTGGCCGCCTTCGCCGAGGGCGGCGGCTGGCCGCCGCTGTGCCGGGGCGAGGCGGTCTTCGAGGCCGTCGCCGGCATGAACCTGCCGGTCGCCGGCTTCGTCGAGGCCGCGCGTACTGCCGGCCACCAACTCGTCCCGCTGTCCTGGGCCGCGGCCTCGCCCTCGGCGCAGGTCACCGAGGAGGCCTTCGAGGTGATCTGCGGCCAGATCCTCGAGGACCTGGCGGCCGTGCGCGGCGTCGAGGCGGTCTATCTCGACCTGCACGGCGCCATGGTCACCGAGCACTTCGAGGACGGCGAGGGGGAGATCCTGCGCCGCGTGCGGGCGCTGGTGGGGCGCGACCTGCCGGTCGTCGCCAGCCTCGACCTCCATGCCAACGTCACCCCCGAGATGGTGGCGCTCAGCGACGCGCTGGTGATCTACCGCACCTATCCCCACGTCGACATGGCGGAGACCGGCGCGCGCGCTTTCGGCCTGCTCGCCGGGCTGCTGCAGGGGCGCCGCTACGCCAAGGCCTACCGGCAGTTCCCCTTCCTGATCCCGCTGACCAGCGGCTGCACCCTGATCGAGCCGGCGGCGTCGATCTATGCCGCGCTGCCCGAGATCGAGGCCGCGGAGGGGCTCGCCAGCCTCTCCTTCGCCTGCGGCTTCGGCCCGGCGGATATCCACCACTGCGGCCCCTCGCTGGTGGCCTACGGCAGCGATCCGGCGGCGGCAGAGCGGGCTGCCGACGCCCTCTTCGACCTCGTTGCGGCGGAGGAGGGCGCCTTCGCCGGCGACATCCTGCCGGCGGCCGAGGCGGTGCGCGAGGCGCGCGCCCTGAACGGCCGCGGCGCCCGCCGGCCGGTGGTGCTGGCCGACACCCAGGACAATCCGGGCGCCGGCGGCGACGGCGACACCGTCGGGCTGCTGCAGGCCCTGGTGCAGGGCGGCGCTTCGGGCGCCGTGCTGGGGCTGCTGATCGACCGCGAGTGCGCCGAGCGGGCGCACCAGGCGGGCGAGGGGGCGACGCTGCGCCTGGAGCTGGGCGCCAAGAGCGGGCAGGCGGGTCATCGCCCGCTGGTGGCGGACTACAAGGTGCTGCGCCTGGGCGACGGCGTCTTCACCTGCACCGGCCCCTTCTACGAGGGCGCGCGCATGCGGCTGGGACCCATGGCGCTGCTGGAACTGAACGGCGTGCAGGTGGCCGTGGCCTCGAAGAAGGTGCAGGCGGCGGACATGGAGATGTTCCGCCACCTCGGCGTGGAGCCGACCGAGCGGCCGATCGTGGCGGTGAAGTCCTCGGTGCACTTCCGCGCCCACTTCCAGCCGATCGCCGAGCGGGTCATCGTCGCCGCCGCGCCGGGTCCCAACCCGGTCGACCACAGCCTGCTGACCTACCGCAACCTGCGGCCGGGCGTCCGCCTCATGCCGGGACGGCCGCTCGCCTGAAGGCCGCGGCGGCGGCTTCCGCGGCCGCGATGCCGCTGGCGTGGGCGCCGTGCACGGTCCCGAAGGAGGGGATCGAGCAGGCCTCGCCGGCGAAGTAGAGTCGCTCGCCGAGCGGTGCCGTCAGGGCCGCCCGGGCGTCGGCGCGGCCGGGCAGGGCCGAGGAGTAGCTGCCGCCGAAGCGGGGGTCGTGCCACCAGTCGGTGGCGTCCCAGGCCAGCAGGCTCGAGCGCAGGGGGCGCTCGAAGGCCGCTTCCAGCATGTCGAGAGCCGGCTCCAGCGCCTCGGCTGCGCGGCTCACGCCCCAGCGCCGGAACAGGCTGCCGCCGAGGTGCAGAATCGCCAGCGGCCGTCCGAAGGGACGGATCAGGGCGTTGCAGGCGGCGCGTTGCTCGTCGACCCGATGGAAGTACCAGTGCGGATCCGGCGGCAGGGCGTCGGGGGCGAAGCGCAGCGCCAGCTTCTCGTGGCGGCCCAGCGGCAGCGCCTCGATCGCGGCCTGCTTCTCCGGCGGCAGCGGCGGGTCGAACAGTTCCTCGCGCGCCAGCACCGGAGTGGGAAGCGTCACGATCACCCGGCCGGCGCGCACCCGGCCCCGCGCCGTGGTGACCTCCACCTCCCTGCCGCTCCAGCCGATGCGCTCCACCGGCGTGTCGAGAAGCGCGCCGTGGCCGGGATGGAGCGCCGCCAGCAGGGCGCCGTAGCCCTCCCGCAGGGGCCAGTTGCAGCCGTCCTCGTCGTAGCGGGCGTTGTCGCGGGTCGAGAGCGCCTCCACCTCGCCGCCGTTGAGCGCCTGCAGCCAGCCTTCGAGCAGGGGGCGCCAGCGCGGGTGCGGCGGCAGCACCTCGGCGGCCGCGCGGTCCTCTTCCGTCTGTCCCGCCTCGTCGAGGGCGGCGAAGCAGGACTGGAGGTAGCGGTCGATCTCGGCGTTTTCCTCCGGCGTCGCCCAGCGGCCGGCCTGGGCCAGCCAGCGGCGGGTGATCGTCGCGCCGTCCGCCCAGTCCATGGCGAAGTCGCGGGCGAAGCCCACGAAGGGATTGCTGCGCGCCTGGTGCATCCAGTGGGCGCCGCGGTCCCAGGGCAGGTCCAGGCTGTCGCGGTCGGTGATGCAGCGCCCGCCGATGCGCGAGCCGGCCTCCAGCAGCAGTGTGTCGAGCCCCAGCGCCCGCGCCCGGGCGGCGGCCGCCAGCCCGGCGGCGCCGGCGCCGACCACGATCAGGTCGCAGTGCGTCGGAAGCGGTCTCGTCATCGCCTCAGCCCCAGGGTCGCTTGTGGCTCCGCGGCGGTTTCCCCTCCGCGCCGTCCCGCCGGCGCCAGAGCGCGGCGCTGCGCAGTCGCAGGCCCTTGGGCGGATCGCCGGCGCCGAACAGCGGCACGGTGCGCCGCCGGAAGGGGACGACCAGCAGCAGGCCGGCGGCGAAGCCGCCGATGTGCGCCCACCAGGCGATGCCCTCGGCCTCCGGCCCGCCGGCGGCGCCGACCAGCTGGAAGAGGAACCAGACCACCAGCAGCAGCCAGGCCGGCAGGAACAGCGGGATGAAGATCACCGGCACCAGCACCTTGGCGCGCGGATGCAGCAGCAGGTAGGCACCCAGCACGCCGGAGATGGCGCCGCTGGCGCCGACCACCGGGATCGGCGAGTCGGGGAAGGCCAGCAGGTGCACCAGCGCCGCCGCGACGCCGCAGAGCAGGTAGAAGAACAGGAAGCGCAGGTGCCCCATGGCGTCCTCGACGTTGTCGCCGAAGACGAAGAGGAACAGCAGGTTGCCGAGCAGGTGCATCCAGCTGCCATGGAGAAACTGGTAGCTTACCAGCGTCACCGGCGAGGGCAGGGCGGCCAGCTGCGGGGGCAGCACCGCGTCGCCGGTCAGCACGGCCGGGATGAAGCCGTAGCCGTAGAGTGTCGCCACGTAGTCCCGCTCGCTGCCCGCGATCTGCTGCAGGAAGACCGCCACGCAGGCGACGAGCAGGCCCCAGGTGACCCAGGGATAGGCGAGAAAAGTTCGCGGGTTGCGGTCGAAGAGCGGCAGGAAGGCCATGGCCGCAGGTTAGGCGGGCGGGGCCGGCCGGCAAAGCGCGAAGTGCCGTCGGAGCGCTGCCGAAAGTGAGGTGTGTGATATCGCTGCTCTATACCGCCCGGATCGTCATTGCGAGCGCAGCGAAGCAATCCAGGGGCCAGGGGGCAATGGCCCTGGATTGCTTCGCTGCGCTCGCAATGACGCTACTTCGGACGGCGCTCCAAGAGATGCCCGGGGCGTAGTCAACAAGACGCAAGACGTTGAAAACGCGCCACGTCGTTTCCGGCCGTACCGTCAGCCGGCGCGCAGCCGGCACCAGACCGGGGTGTGGTCCGAGGCCTTCTCACGGCCGCGCGGCTCGCGGTCGATCCCGGCTTCCTCCAGCAGGTCGGCGGCCTGGGGCGAGAGCAGCAGGTGGTCGATGCGGATGCCGGCATCGCGCTGCCAGGCGCCGCCCTGGTAGTCCCAGAAGCTGTAGGCGTGGGTGGCGCCGGGATGCAGGGCGCGGAAGGCGTCGGTGTAGCCCAGGTTGACGATGCGGCGGAAGGCCGCCCTGGTCTCCGGCCGGAACAGCGCGTCGTCCTTCCAGGCTGCCGGGTCGTGGCAGTCGACAGGCTCGGGGATGACGTTCCAGTCGCCGCCCAGCACCACCGGCCGCTCGCTCGCCAGCAGCGCCGCGGCATGGTCGCGCAGGCGGGCCATCCAAGCCAGCTTGTAGTCGAACTTCTCGCCCGGCGCCGGGTTGCCGTTGGGCAGGTAGATCGAGGCGACGCGCAGGCCGGCGGTGGTGGCCTCGACGTAGCGGGCCTGCTCCTCGCCGCCGTCGCCGCCCGGCAGCACCTCGATCACCTCCTCCAGCGGCGTGCGCGACAGCAGCGCGACGCCGTTGTAGCTCTTCTGCCCGACCACGGCGGCGTGGTAGCCCGCCGCCTCGATCTCCATGCGCGGGAAGGCCTCGGCCTGGCATTTCAGCTCCTGCAGCATGACCACGTCGGGCGCGAAGTCCTCCAGCCAGCGCAGCAGGTTGGGCAGGCGCACCTTGATCGAGTTGACGTTCCAGCAGGCGAGCTTCATCGGTGGGCGTCCGGGTGGTGGTCGGGGCGGGCGCGCGACTGTAGCACCGGCGGACGGCGGCGCTCCAGGGTGCGGATCGGGGGCGGTTCGGCTGGGCTCTCGGGCCGGAGGCTGCTAGCCTGCGGTCATGCTCGGACTCTTCGGCATCTTCGGCCGCTCCCGCGACCTGCAGCGCCTCGACCAGGCCTTGCGGACCCACGGCCTGCATCCCCGGCTGATGCCGGACGCGGCCAAGCTCACCGCCTTCAAGCTGCTCCGCGAGGCGACCGGCCAGCAGAGCCCGCCGCCGCAGGCCCACGCCGAGGCCGCGGCGCTGCTAGCCTACTGCCAGCTCGGCGCCCAGGGCTTCGCGCAGGAGAACGGCCTGCCGGCCACCGAGGCCGTGGAGCGCCGCATCGAGGCGGCGCTGGAGGCCGGCGACAGTCTGGACGCCCGGCTGGTCCTGCTGACGCTCCACGCCGGCCTGGTCCAGCCGACGGTGGTCGACCGCTACGGCCTGGAGGCAGGCTAGGCGGCCACCCCTACGTCATCCTGAGCGAAAGCGAAGGATCTCGACCCGTCTGCTGCGAACTTATCCGCCGGCTTGTCGCACACGGAGCCGCGGAGGACACGGAGCTATGGTGGAGCACCACCTCCGTGCCCTCCGTGGCTCCGTGTGCAACAAAAGGCAGTGTCGTTTAGCGCAGGTGGATCGAGATACTTCGCTGCACTCAGGGTGACGGGCGTTTGGGAGCGGCGGCCGTCCTCAGACGGCGAAGCTCTCGCCGCAGCCGCAGCGGCTCTTCTCGTTGGGGTTCTTGAAGACGAAGCCGGACTCGATCTTGTCCTCGACGTAGTCCATCTCGCTGCCGAGGATGAACATCACCGCGGTGGGGTCGACGAAGAGCTTCACGCCCTTGTCCTCGACCACGTCCTCGAACTTCTTCTGCTCCTTGGCGTATTCGACGAAGTAGCTCAGGCCCGAGCAGCCGCGGGTCTTGATGCCCACGCGCAGGCCGAGCACGCCCTCCTCGGGGCTGGCGTCCATCAGCTTCTTCACGCGCTCGGCGGCGCGGTCGGTCAGGGTCAGTAGGCTCGTGGTCATGTCCTGTGGTCCTTTCGCCTCATCCAGAGATGTAGCGATCCTCTCGGCCGATTAGAAGATGCCCAGGGCGAGCTTGGCGTCCTCGCTCATGCGGTCCTTGTCCCAGGGCGGATCCCAGGTCAGCGTCACGGTAACGTAGCCGACCCCGGCCAGCTGCGCGACCCGCTCGGCGACCTGGCCCGGCATCTCGCCGGCGACCGGGCAGGCCGGCGCGGTCAGCGTCATGGTCACGCCGACGTCGCCGTTGGCGGCGATGGTGAGGTCGTAGATCAGGCCCAGGTCGTAGATGTTGACCGGGATCTCCGGGTCGTAGACGTCGCGCAGCGCCTCGACCACCTCCTCGGTGGTCGCGCTGGGCACGCCCGGTGCCTTGGCCTCGCCGGCGCGCGCGGTGAAGCCTTCCTCCACCGGCTCCTGCGCGGCGCCGGCCCAGAGGTAGGGGTTGTAGTGCGGCACGGCCGGCAGGTCGTCGGGGATCCCGCCCTGGGATGCTGTCGTCCGCTCTTCGTCGCGGCGATCGTGGCTCATTCCGTGGAGACCTCCTGCTTGCCGTCCAGGGCGGCGGTCATGGTGTGCCAGGCCAGCGTCGCGCACTTCACCCGCACGGGGAAGGCACGCACGCCGGAGAGCACCTCCAGGCGCTCCACCGCATCGGCATCCAGCCCGTCCGATTCCGGCGGCGGCTCGTCGTGGGTGCAGAGCCAGTGGAAACGCTCGAAGAGGGCGCGGGCCTCAGCCTCCCGCATGCCCTTGAGCGTCTCGGTCATCAGCGAGGCGGAGGCCAGCGAGATGGCGCAGCCCTTGCCCTTGAAGGCGCAGTCGGTGATCACGCCGGCGTCGTCCACCGTCAGGTAGACGAAGAGCGTGTCGCCGCACATGGGGTTGTAGCCGTGCGCCGTGCGGTTCGCCTCCTCCGGATGGCGGAAGTTCCGGGGGTGCTTGCCGTGGTCCAGGATGACCTCCTGGTAGAGCTCGCGCAGTTCGTCGAGCATCAGCCGAACAGCTCCTTCACCTGGAGCAGGGCCTCGGCCAGGGCGTCGACCTCGGCCTCGGTGTTGTAGAGGCCGAAGGAGGCGCGCGCCGTCGCGGCCACGTCGAAGCGGTCCATCACCGGCTGGGCGCAGTGGTGGCCGGCGCGCAGGGCGACGCCGGCGCGGTCCAGGATGGTGCCGATGTCGTGCGGATGCGCCCCCTCCAGGGTGAAGGAGAGGATCGCCGCCTTCTCCGGCCCGGTGCCGAGGATGCGCAGCCCCTCGATGGCCGAGAGCCGCTTCGTGGCATAGGCCAGCAGGCCCTGCTCGTGCGCCTGGATGGCGTCGTAGTCCAGGCCGGTGACGTAGTCGATGGCCGCGCCCAGGCCGGCCGCCTCGACGATGGCCGGGGTGCCCGCCTCGAAGCGGTGCGGGGCGGCCTTCCAGGTCGACTTCTCGAAGGTCACGGAGGAGATCATCTCGCCGCCGCCCTGGTAGGGCGGCAGGGCGTTGAGCAGCGCCTTGCGGCCCCAGAGCACGCCGATGCCGGTGGGCCCGTAGAGCTTGTGGCCGGAAAAGGTGTAGAAGTCGGCGCCCAGCGCCTGGACGTCGAGGCGCATGTGCGGCGCCGCCTGGCAGCCGTCGACCAGCACCTTGATGTCGCCGCGCGCCTTGGCCTCGGCGATCATCGCCGCCACCGGCACCACCGTGCCGATGGAGTTGGCGATGTGGGTGGTGGCGACCAGCTTCGTGCGCTCGGTGAGCAGCCCGCGGTAGGCCTCCAGGTCGAGCGTGCCGTCGTCCAGCATCGGCACCACCTTGAGGACGATGCCCAGGCGGTCGCGCAGCAGTTGCCAGGGGACGATGTTGGAGTGGTGCTCCAGGTGGGTGATGACCACCTCGTCGCCGCGCTCCAGGAAGGCCTGGCCGAAGCTGGAGGCGACCAGGTTGATGGCCTCGGTGGCGCCGCGGGTGAAGACGATCTCGTCGCTGCTCTCGGCGTTCAGCAGGGCCGCCGCCTTGTCGCGGGCGCCCTCGAAGAGGTCGGTCGATTCCTGGCTCAGCCGGTGCACGCCGCGGTGCACGTTGGCATAGCAGGTCTCCATCACCCCGGTCATGGCGGCGATGACCTGGCGCGGCTTCTGCGCGCTGGCGGCGCTGTCGAGATAGACCAGCGGGCGGCCGTAGACCTCGCGCGCCAGGATCGGGAAGTCGGCGCGCACCGCTTCCAGGTCCAGCGCCTTGACGGAGTTGCCGCCGGCGGCGGGGGCGGGTCGGGTCAGGATCGACATGGCTCTCGGCTTCTCCCCTCTGCCTCAGCCCTCGGCCGCCAGCCAGGCGCGCAGGCGCTGTGTCAGCGCCGGCCGCAGGGCCTCGACCGGGAAGTCCTCGATCAGCTCGGCGACGAAGGCCTCGACCAGCAGTGCCCGGGCGCTGCGCGCGTCCAGTCCGCGGCTGCGCAGATAGAAGAGCGCCGCGTCGTCGAGTGCGCCGGCGGTCGCGCCGTGGGCGCAGACCACGTCGTCGGCGAAGATCTCCAACTCCGGCTTGCTGTCGATCTCGGCCTTGTCCGAGAGCAGCAGCGTCTTGTTCAGCATCCGCCCGTCGGTCTTCTGGGCGCCGGGCTCGACCACGATGCGGCCCTGGAAGACGGCGCGGGCGCGCCCGTCGAGGGCGCCCTTGTAGGTCTGGCTGGCGCGGGTGTGCGGCACCGCGTGGCGGATCACGGAGGTGGTGTCGCCGTGCTGGCGGCCGCGCAGCAGGTAGGCGCCGTCCAGCACCACCTCGGCGTTCTCCCCCAGCAGCTCCACCGCCAGGCCGTGGCGCGAGAGGGCGCCGCCGCTGGTCACGGCGAGGCTGCGGTAGCGGGCGTCACGCTGCAGCAGGATGCGGCTGCCGGCGAGGTGGATCGCCTCGGTCCCGGCCTCCTGCATCCGCAGGTGCGTCAGACCGGCGCCGGCGTCGAGATGGATGTCGGATACCAGGTTGGTCAGCCCGGCGCCTTCGCCCAGGCCCTGGTGGTGCTCCACCAGCTGCGCCTCGGCCCCCTCGCCGAGCGCCACCACCAGGCGCAGCTGGCTCTCCACCGGCCGCTCGGCGGTGCCGCCGAGGAAGAGCAGCTCGACCGGCCGCTCCAGCGCCACGCCCCGGTCCAGCAGCAGCGCCGCGCCCTCGTCGAAGAGGGCGGCGTTGAGCGCGTCGAGCGCCAGCTCGCGATCCTCCTCCGGCCGGCGCAGCAGGCCCTCCAGGCGCTGCGGCGCCTCGCCCAGCAGGGCGGAGAGCGGTGCCAGGATCACGCCCGCCGGCAGGTCCTCCAGGCGGGAATGCTCGGGCGAGAAGCGGCCGTCGAGGAAGGCCAGGCGATGCGGCTCCGCCGTCTCCGGCAGCAGCGAGGCGACGCGGTCGATGCCCGCGCGCGGCGTCGAGGCCGAGGGGGCGTAGTCGCGCTCGCGCAGGGCGCGCGGCAGGTTGGTGTACTTCCAGCTCTCCAGCTTCGGCGTCGGCGCGCCGGCGTCGCGGAAGCGCGCCAGGCCCTCGGCGCGCAGCGCGTCCAGCCAGCCCAGACCGGCGCCGGGCAGGGCGGCCGACGCCGCCTCCCAGCGCCGCTCGACGGTCTCGAGGCTCAGGGGCTCCAGGTTCAGGGGCTCGCTCATGCCGCGGCCTCGATGGTCTCGGCGTAGCCCTTGGCCTCCAGCTCCTCGGCCAGTTCCGGGCCGCCGCTGCGGATGATCCGGCCCTTGGAGAGCACGTGCACGTGGTCGGGGACGATGTAGTCGAGCAGCCGCTGATAGTGGGTGATGACCAGCAGCGAGCGCTCCGGCGAGCGCAGGGCGTTGACGCCGTCGGCCACGGCCTTCAGCGCGTCGATGTCGAGGCCGCTGTCGGTCTCGTCGAGGATGGCCAGCGTCGGCTCCAGGATGGCCATCTGCAGCACCTCGTTGCGCTTCTTCTCGCCGCCGGAGAAGCCGACGTTGACGGCGCGCTTCAGGAACTCCTCGGACATGCCGAGTTCCTTGGTCTTGGCGCGCAGCAGCTTCAGGAACTGCATGGCGTCCAGGCCCTCCTCGCCGCGCGCCTTGCGCACCGCGTTGAGGGCCTCCTTCATGAAGGTGGTGTTGGGCACGCCGGGGATTTCGACCGGGTACTGGAAGGCCAGGAAGACGCCGGCGGCGGCGCGCTCCTCCGGCGCCAGCGCCAGCAGGTTCTCGCCGCGGAACAGCACCTCGCCCTCGGTCACCTCGTAGCCCTCGCGCCCGGCCAGGACGTAGGACAGCGTCGACTTGCCGGAGCCGTTCGGCCCCATGATCGCGTGGACCTCGCCGGCGCCCAGCGTCAGGTCCAGGCCGCGCAGGATCTCGGTGCCGTCGACGGTGGCATGCAGATTCTTGATTTCCAACATATTAAGAGTCTTTCCTGACCTGCATTCTTATCTTGATCCGGTCTCGTCATGCCGACAGTGGTCCATCGGCCCACCCCTCACCCCACCGAGCCCTCGAGGCTGATGCCGACCAGCTTCTGCGCCTCGACCGCGAACTCCATGGGGAGCTGCTGCAGCACCTCGCGGCAGAAGCCGTTGACCACCAGGGCCACCGCCTCCTCCTCGCCGATGCCGCGCTGGCGGCAGTAGAAGAGCTGGTCCTCGGAGATGCGCGAGGTGGTGGCCTCGTGCTCCAGCCGGGCCGAGCGGTTCTTGCTCTCGATGTAGGGCACGGTATGGGCCGCGCAGCGGTCGCCGATCAGCAGCGAGTCGCACTGGGTGAAGTTGCGCGCGCCCTCGGCGCCGCCGCTGATGCGCACCAGGCCGCGGTAGGTCTGGGCGGAACGGCCGGCGGCGATGCCCTTGGAGACGATCCGCGAGCGGGTGTTGCGCCCCAGGTGGATCATCTTCGTGCCGGTGTCGGCCTGCTGCATATTGTTGGTGATGGCGATGGAGTAGAACTCGCCCACCGAGTTGTCGCCCTTGAGGATGCAGCTCGGGTACTTCCAGGTGATGGCGGAGCCGGTCTCCACCTGGGTCCAGGAGATCTTGGCGTTGCGCCCCTCGCAGAGACCGCGCTTGGTGACGAAGTTGTAGATGCCGCCCTTGCCGTTCTCGTCGCCGGGGTACCAGTTCTGCACCGTGGAGTACTTGATTTCGGCGTCGTCCAGGGCGACCAGCTCGACCACGGCGGCGTGCAGCTGGTTCTCGTCGCGCATCGGCGCGGTGCAGCCCTCCAGGTAGCTGACGTAGCTGCCCTCGTCGGCGATGATCAGGGTGCGCTCGAACTGTCCCGTATTCTCCGCGTTGATGCGGAAATAGGTGGACAGCTCCATGGGGCAGCGCACGCCCTTGGGGATGTAGACGAAGGAACCGTCGGTGAAGACCGCGGAGTTCAGGCAGGCGTGCTTGTTGTCGGCCGGCGGCACCACCGAGCCGAGGTACTTCTTCACCAGCTCGGGGTGCTTCTGCACCGCCTCGGAGATCGAGCAGAAGATGACGCCCGCCTCCTCCAGCTTCTTCTTGAAGGTGGTGGCGACCGAGACACTGTCGAAGACGGCGTCGACCGCGACGCCGGCCAGCATCTCCTGCTCCTTCAGCGGGATGCCCAGCTTCTCGTAGGTCTCCAGCAGCTTGGGGTCGACCTCGTCGAGGCTCTTGGGGCGGTCGTCGTCGTTCTTCGGCGCGGCGAAGTAGTAGGCGTCCTGGTAGTCGATCGGCGGGAAGTCGACCTTGGCCCACTGCGGCTCCGGCATCTCCAGCCAGTGGCGGAAGGCCTTGAGGCGCCATTCCAGCAGCCAGGCCGGCTCGTTCTTCTTGGCCGAGATGAAGCGGACGATGTCCTCGTTCAGCCCCTTGGGGGCCGTCTCCATCTCGATCTCGGTGACGAAGCCGTGCTTGTAGCGCTCCCCCAGGGAGCGCACCTTCTCGACGGTCTCGACTGTCGCCGCCATGATCTCTCCTTTTAGCCCTCTGGCTCGGCCCTGTCGGGCTCTCTCGGCTTCTCTTCGGCTAGCGGGCGCCCTGCGCCCGCAGCCGCGGGTCCGGCCTCTCCTCCGGCAGTGCGAAGAAGAGCCCCGACATCATGTCCTCCAGCGTGACGCCTTCCAGCGCCCCGCGGATCGCGTTGTTCACCCTGTCCCAGTTGCCGCGCATCGGGCAGAGCGCCTCGCTCTCGCAGTGGCCGGACTGGCCGTCGACGCAGGCGGTCAGCGCGATCGGCCCCTCCAGCGCCTGGATGATCGCGGCCACGGTGATGCGCTCGGGCGGCGCGCCCAGGCGGTAGCCGCCGGCGGCGCCGCGCTGCGAGACGATCAGGCCGTCGCGCGCCAGGGCGTTCAGCACCTTGGCGACGGTCGGCAGGGGCACGCCCGTATCCTCGGCGATCTGCGGCGCCGTGCGCACCGCGCAGCCGCCGCCGGCCATCTGCGCCATGACGACGACGGCGTAGTCGGTGAGACGGTTGAGCCGAAACATGCCCCGTTCCAATCCGGAGTTATCTGGTCTGGTTTCTGATGTACGGACCGGGGCCGATAAATCAAGGGAAAAGGCAGGGGCGGGAGCCGCGTGAGACGCTAGCCACGGCGTCCGCGGCGTCAAGGGTGTCTGCAGCGGCGCCTCGGCCGCGTCATCCTTCGCCGCGCTCGGGACGACGGATCCCGGCGCTCTTCAATCCGCCGGCTTCTCGAACAGCCCGACCACCACGCGGGCGCGGTCCTCCGAGAGGCTGCGGCCGAGGTTGCGGGCCAGCTCGCGAAAACCCGGGAAGAGCAGGTGCGGGCCGGGCGGGGGCGGGCCGTCGCCCAGGGCTTCGCGCTCGCGCTGCTGCTCGGCCAGCAGGGCCTCGGTGCGATCCTCCCACTGCCGTTCCGCCAGCCCCGCGGCCAGGATCAGGTCGCGGACCTCGGCGCCCGGCAGCAGGAAGGACTGCGCCGCCCGCCCGGCCCAGGGGGTGGGGTAGTGGGGCGGCCCGGCCGGACCCGCCACCACGTCGTGCAGCGCCAGGCGGCCGCCGGGCTTCAGCACCCGCGCGGCTTCGCGATAGAGGGCGGCCTTGTCCGGAATGTTCATGGCCGCGTGCTGGGTCCAGACCAGGTCGAAGCAGGCGGCGGGGAAGGGCAGGCGGGTGGCGTCGGCGCAGCAGGGCAGCACGGCCGCACCGAGGCCCACGGCCCGCGACAGCAGGCCGGCGTCGCGGCAGTAGCTCTCGGTCAGGTCCAGCGCCACCACGGTGACGCCGCGCGCAGCGGCGAGCTGGCGCGCCGGCCCGCCGATGCCGGCGCCGAGGTCCAGCACCAGGGCGCCGGCGG
>SR_TP_S13solDRAFT_1000365_pt1 | contig 19617 bp, 23 predicted proteins | sample SodReaTP_S13sol_FD_11159 | JGI IMG/M metagenome (IMG submission 11159)
TCTTTTTCTGGGATCGGAAGTAATTGAAGAAATTCATGGCCTCAGCTCCCGAACAGGCGGCCGAACAGGCCCTTTTTCTGCACATTGAGGAAACGATGGGGACGCTCCTCGCCCAGGAAGCGTGCCACCGCATCCTGGTAGGCCTGACCGGCATCGGAGTCATCATCCATGATCACCGGGGTGCCGGCATTGGAGGCATTGAGCACCGCCTGGGATTCCGGGATCACACCCAGCAGGTCCACAGCCAGGATCTCCTGCACGTCCTCGACGCTCAGCATCTCGCCCTTCTCCACACGTTCCGGGGAGTAACGGGTGAGCAACAGGCGCCCGGGAATGGTGCCTTTGCCCTGCTCCGCGTGGCGGGTCTTGCTGGAGAGGATGCCCAGGATGCGGTCGGAGTCGCGCACACTGGAGACCTCCGGGTTGGTGACCACGATGGCCTCATCGGCGAAATAGGCGGCCATCAGGGCCCCCCGCTCGATGCCAGCCGGGCTGTCACAGACGATGTAGTCGAAGTCCTCGGCCAGTTCGTTGAGGACCTTCTCCACCCCCTCGGTGGTCAGGGCATCCTTGTCCCGGGTCTGGGAGGCAGGAAGAATGTACAGGCCATCCACCCGCTTGTCCTTGATCAGCGCCTGCTTGAGGTTGGCGTCACCGTTGATCACGTTGACGAAGTCGTACACCACCCGGCGCTCCACGCCCATGATCAGGTCCAGGTTGCGCAGGCCCACATCGAAATCCACCACCGCGGTGCGATGGCCCGCCTGGGCCAGACCGGTGGAAATGGCGGCGCTGGTGGTGGTCTTGCCCACCCCGCCTTTGCCCGAGGTCACTACGACGATTTTCGCCACGTTGCTACTCCGTATTTTTATTTAATAACAATTGATTGAACCACGAAGCTCACGAAGAGCACGAAGTTATAAATAGCTGATTCAGGGCCTCGCACCTCATGACCGGGACGCAACCACTAGAGCGCCTCGATTACCAGGTTCTCGCCTTCAAGGCGGATCTGCACGGGGCCATCGCGCTCGGTATCACTGATCTGGTCGCTGAGCCGGTAATGTCCGGCGATGGCGATCAGTTCGGCGTCCAGGCGCCGGCAGAAGATGCGCGCCTCGGCATCACCCAGCACCCCGGCCATGGCGCGTCCCCGCAGGGGGCCGTAGGCGTGGATGTTGCCGTCGGCCATTACCTCGGCCCCGGCGCTCACCGGCGCGGCCAGCACCAGGTCGCCTCCCCGGGCATAGACCTGCTGCCCGGAACGCACCGGCTGGGTGATCAGCAGACTGCGCGAGGGGGGCGCACCGGCCGGTTCCGCCGGTTCCAGCTCAAGCTCCCGTCGCGCAGCCCGTGCGCCGTCCACGTTCAGAACCGCCAGCCCCGCAGACTCAGCAACCCGCCGAGCAGGTTTCCCGGAATCCCGCACGCCGATCAGGCTCACATCCCGGGCACGCAGCAGTTCCGTCAGGGCCGTCATGTCCAGTTCGCCGGCCGCCTCGCCCAGCGCCTCCAGATCCAGCACCGTGGGCAGACCGGAGAGCAGACCGGGGGCATCCCGCAGGCGACCGTCCAGGCTCGCAGAGACCGCTTTCAGAGAGGGGGATAACAGGCGTAACAGGGTCACCGTAATCATGCGTCCCTTGAACTGCACGGCATCCGCCGTCTGGACGCTCATGGGCAAGGCCTCCGGGAATGGAGGGCCAGATGAGGTAATTGAGGACGATTAAGGGCGTACATCGGGAACCCGGTAGGGATTTGGTGCTCTATGGTATCAGTCGTGTCTGCAAACCGCAGGATTGACACCACAGATTTCACCTTCAGGCACCACGCTTCACCGGCCACGATGCGCCGCGTACCATGGCGTGATGCCCCATACCCCGGATCAAGTCATGCTGGCAGCCCAGCCCTCCCCCGCCGTTCCCTCCCTGGTCACCGCCCGCGGCCTCACCAAACGCTACGACGGGCGCACCGTGGTGGACTGTCTGGATCTGAGCGTCGAACCCGGCGAATGCTTCGGCCTACTGGGCCCCAACGGCGCGGGCAAGACCACCACCCTGCGCATGATGCTGGGGCTCACCCCGCCCGACGAAGGTGAGCTGACCGTCCTGGGCGAACCCATCCCCGCCCGGGCCCGGGAGGCACGTCAACGCATCGGTGTCGTGCCCCAGTTCGACACCCTGGACCCGGACTTCACTGTGCGGGAAAACCTCATCACCTACGCCAGCTACTTCGGACTCAAGGGCCAATCCCTCACCGCCCGGGTGGAAGCTCTGCTGGAGTTCGCCAGCCTCAAGGGCCGGGAGGACGTACCCATCCAGTCCCTGTCCGGCGGCATGAAGCGGCGCCTCACCCTGGCCCGTGCCCTGATCAACAAGCCGGACCTGGTGGTGCTGGACGAGCCCACCACCGGCCTCGACCCCCAGGCCCGCCACCACATCTGGCACCGCCTGCGCGACCTGCTCTCCAGTGACACCACGCTCATCATCACCACGCACTACATGGAAGAGGCCGAGCGCCTGTGCGACCGTCTGGCCATCATCGACCAGGGCCGCGTGGTGGCCTGCGACAGCCCCCGCGCCCTGATCCAGGCCCACATCGAACCCCACGTCGTGGAGCTGTCCGGACACGCCGCCGCACTCTGGCTGGACAATCTGGGCGACCTGCCCGCCGGCACCCGCCTGCACCGTGTAGGCGACATCATCCTGCTCTATACCCAGGACCCCCGCCCCCTCCTGGAGCGCCTGGACGCCGGCAGCCTGCGCTACCTGCACCGTCCCGCGAACCTGGAGGATGTGTTCCTCAAGGTCACTGGGCATGACCTGCGAGACTAAGCCCGGAGGGAAGGTAAAAGGATGAAGGCGGAAGGATGAATCAGACCAAACACACCCACACCCGCACGGAAGGCACAGGCAGTGAAGCTTGCTTTCATCCTTCATCCCTCAACCTTCATCCTTACCCGCGTTGTAACCTAAGCCACATCAACCAATCACCCACGCACCAATCGACGCCACCTTAATGTCCCTTAATCTTCGTTTCATCCACGTCTGGCGCCGCAACCTCAAGGTCTGGCGCAAGATCCTCATCCCCTCGATCCTGGGTAACTTCGGCGAGCCGGTACTTTACCTGCTGGCCTTCGGCTACGGCTTCGGCATGCTGGTGGGAGACCTGGGCGAGATGCCCTACATGGTGTTCCTGGCATCAGGCATCATTTGCTCCAGCGCCATGTTCACCGCGAGCTTCGAGGGCATGTACTCCGCCTACACGCGCATGGACGTGCAGCACACCTGGAGCGCCATGCTGGGCGCACCGCTCACGGTAAACGACATCGTTCTTGGGGAAGTGGCCTGGGCGGCCACCAAGGGACTCATGAGCTCCACCGCGATCCTGGTGGTGGCCACCGTGCTGGGCCTGGTGGCCAACGCCTGGGCCCTGCTGGCCCTGCCGGTGCTGCTGCTCACCGGCTTCGCCTTCGGCGCCTGCGCCATGGTGGTGACGGCATTCTCCAAGAGCTACGACTTCTTCCTCTACTACTTCACCCTGGCGATCACACCCATGCTGCTGCTTTCCGGCGTCTTCTTCCCCCTGGAGCAATTCCCCGCACCGGTGCAGGTCCTGGCCTACCTCCTACCCCTGGCCCACACGGTGGAAGTAGTGCGCCCGCTGCTCACTGGAACAACGCCCGAGCAGGTGCTGCTGCACCTGGCGGTGATCGCCGCCTACGGTCTGGTCGGATTGATGGTCGCGACACGGTTCATTCGCAAACGGCTGATTCGATAGAACAGCGGACTGCCACCCTTTCCAGAGATATTGTATTCATGAGTACAAGCCTGACCGGACACTGGTATTTCGGCTGGAATATTGTTGCGGCCGCCACCCTCATTACGATGCTCACCGTGGGCATGCGCATGGGGATCGGCCCTTTCTTTCTGCCCATGGCCGAAGACCTGGCAATGAGCCGGAGCATGCTGGGCGGCATCGTGGCCATCGGCATGCTTTGCTACGGACTGGGCATGCCCCTTGCCGGACACCTGGCCGGCACCCACGGCACTCGGTTCGTGCTGATGCTGGGTACCGTCATCGTGGTTGTCTCTATCATCTGGACGGTCAACGCCCGGCATCCCTTCACCTTTCTCCTGGCGTTCGGCGTCCTGATGTCACTTGGGTTCTCTTTCGTCAGCCCCGTCGCCCTCACACCCATCATCGCCCGCTGGTTCACCCGGCGACGCGGCATGGCCCTGTTCTTCCTCTCCACCGGATCCATGGCTGGCATCGCGATCCTCACCCCGGCACTCACCTGGTCCATTCAGAGCGTCGGCTGGCAGAACACGCTGCTGGGTTTCTGCGTTCTGTTCGTCACGCTCATCATCCCCCTGACCTTCCTGGTCATGCGCGACCAGGCACCCGAGCACACGGATCTTCCCCAGCATAAAGAACACGCCGATAAGCAACACAGCGACACGGTTGAATTGCCCACCCCCCAATACGAACTGAGCTGGCGTGAAGCCATCCGCACGCGCCCGTTCTGGCAGATCGCCATCGGCCTCTTTGCCTGCGGTTACAGCATGAACCTGCTCGGAACACAGGGGGTGCCCATGCTGGTGGACCACGGCTTCGACCCAATCACCGCCTCCTATGGCATCGGCCTGATCGGCCTCGTGGCCATCCCCAGCACCCTGATTCTCGGCCGCCTCTCGGACATTCTGCAGCGCAAGAACCTGCTTGCCGCCATCTACCTGATTCGTGGAATCGGGTTCGTCGCCCTGCTGCTGGTGGCGACGGTATGGGAATTGTATGTGGTGGCTGCTATCGGTGGCGTTGTATGGGCAGGCAGCATCGCCCTTTCCTCCGCGATACTCGCCGATGTCTATGGCATTCGACTGGTCGGCCTGCTCTACGGCTGGACCTACCTGGGGCACCAGGTCGGCGCCATGATCAGTTCATGGCTGGGCGGCTGGGGATACGAATACTTCGGCACCCACTGGGTCGCCTTTGGATCCACTGCTGCCATCCTGATCATCGCAGCCATGGTGTCCGCCCAACTGCCGAAACGGGGTTTCGTTCAGGCCCGATTGGCAACATGCGTTCCAAAAAGGTGACAGATTTATTTTTGCAGTGCGGAAATAAATCTGTGGTGCGTTCAACCGGTCGATGCAACAGTGGCCATCAGTTTATCCGCTGGTGTCGCGAACCCCGAGGTCTTCCGCGGTCGCTGGTTTAGACGCAACGCGATACGGTCCAACTCCGCCTGTGTGTAACCCGATAAGTCGGTCCCTTTTGGGAAGTACTGGCGCAGAAGTCGGTTGGTGTTCTCGTTCGTTCCGCGCTGCCAGGGGCTCTGTGGATCGCAGAAGTACACCTGGACGTCGGTAGCCACCGTAAACTGCTTGTGCCTGGCCATCTCGGTACCACGATCCCATGTCAGCGAGCGGCGCAACTGCACGGGGAGCTTGCGCACTTGAGTGCTGAGCGCGCTCACCACACTTTCAGCATCCTTGCCTCTCACCTTCACTAACAGCGTGTAGCGCGAGTGGCGCTCCACCAGAGTGGCAATGTGGCTATTGCGTGACCCACTGATCAAATCGCCCTCCCAATGACCGGGAATCGCCCGATCATCGGCGTCGGCGGGACGTTCAGCTATAGAGACCGCGTCAATAATCTGGCCGCGGGGTTGACCCTTGGTTGAGGCAAAGCGGGAGCGGCGCATCGGACGCCGAGAACGCAGGTGTGCGAGCAGCGCCTTCTTGAGCACGCCGCGCGCTTGGATGTATAGGCTGCGGTAAATTGTCTCGTGCGACACCTGCATGTTCGGCTGGTCCGTATACCTTGTCCGCAGCCATCCTGCTACCTGTTCCGGTGACCAGTCCAGCGCGAGTTTTGCGGCCACCACCCGCCGCAGTGCAGCGTAGCGTGCAAGGCGACAGGTCTTCGGGCGCCGCGCCTGCACCCATGCCCGCGCATCGGCCACCGCAGCACGGTACTCGCCACTGGCGGCGTGGCGGCGCACTTCACGGCTGATCGAAGAAGGAGCGCGCCCTAGCGCGGACGCGATCTGGCGCAGTGACTGACCGCAGGCCAAACCCCGGGATATCTCCTCGCGCTCTTCAAGGCTTAGCGCCAAGCGGGAGCGACGTCGAGCAGGAGGTGCAATGCCGCCGCGAACGGCGAGAACTCCGAACACCGATACGGCAGGCCTACCCAAGGCTAGCCCGATATCATTCAGCGTCTCGCCATCCTTCCAGCGTTTCCAGAGATCTACCTTCTGGCTGACAGATAACGTCCTTCTAACCCGTTGCCCCATGCACATCATCCTCCGTAATATCTATGAGTAGATGATGTTGCATCGACCGGTTGAACGTACCGTCCTAATCTTCCATTACCGGCGCCGACGCCACGTGGCCAGTGTCACGCCAAAGTGGCTCTTGAAAGCCCGGCCCAGGGCAGCCTCCGATCCGTAGCCAACTTCCTCTGCAATCTGCGCAGTGGAGCGGCTGCCCTCGCGGAGCCGGGATGCCGCAAGCTGCAGGCGCCACCAGGTCAGATAGCGCATGGGCGGCATGTCTATCAGCCTGACAAAACGCTCCGCGAACGCCGAGCGGGACAGTCCCACCTGTGATGCGAGTTCCCCGGCAGTCCACTCCCGGCCCGGCTGTCGATGCACGAGCGCCAGCGCACGCCCGACACTGCGATCCCGCAATCCGGCAAGCCAACCCGTCTGCCCGGGCGGGAGTGTCGCCATGTATCGCCGTACCGCTTCGATAAACAGCAGTTCGGCCAGCCTGCCAAGTACGGTCGCGGATCCGATGCCGCCGACGCCAAACTCGTGCACCGCCCGATGAAACGATTCAGCGATCCACGTGCCGGTGCCGTCCTCGTCGAGCCGGAACTGCAGGACTGTGGGTAGCGTGTCGATGAGCGGGTTGTCGGGCACCTCGCATCCCAGAAAGCCGCAGATGATGCGTGTCACTTCACCCCCGCCGCCGTAACGCAGTGTGGGGGAGCCCGGGTGATCCGGAACCTGGACGAGGTGGTCGATCACCTCGGGCGGCAAGCCGGGCGCACTGCCCAGGGCATGCCTGTCGTTACGCGACAGGAGCACGATCTCGCCAGCGGCCACATAGACGGGGGACATACCCTGCACCATAAGCACCAGGCGTCCCGTAACCACGTAATGATAGGCAATGATATGTGCCGGCAGCGGCCCGGCAGGCCGGCAGTCCTCCGGACCCACTTGTGCAGTCACGCACCAAGGCGCCGTGAACTCGGCGTCCAGGAAGGCGCCACTGGTCAGGCGCACCGCACTGAGCACATCGGAAAGGGCATCCACATCCTGATCCCCCGGTACAGGGCGCGAAATCCGGCGTCCGCATCAAGTCTTCCGGAGCCTCGACCCTGTCCGGCCGGTGCCCCACGGGATAACTTAGCATCCAACGTCGCGCCCCGCATGGGATTTCCGGCCGGCGCCCGTCCGTACCACTGATCATCAATTGCAGAGGAGTTGCCCATATGAGCATTCAAGACCACCTGGGCCTTAGCTTTTCCGGAGCCACGCCCGCGGGCCGGGACCATTATCTTCGCGCCATGCATGAACTGCAGTGCTACATCGACGACCCGGTGGCGAGCGTCGACGCGTCCATTGATGAAAGCCCCGGCTTCACCATGGGCTGGCTCCTCAAGGCCTATCTGCACCTGCTGGGCACCGAGCCGCAGGGCATCGTCGTGGCGCGCGACTGCCTGGAGGCCTGTGTGGGGATCAGTGCCAACAGCCGCGAGCGCGGCCACATGGAGGCCGTGGCCCACCTGGCCGCCGGCCGTTGGCACCGGGCCGGGCGTGTACTCGAAGACATCTCGGCCGCCTGGCCCACCGATATACTCGCCCTGCAGGTAGGACACTTGATCGATTTCTACACCGGCAGGTCCCGCATGCTGCGTGACCGTATCGCCCGGGCCATGCCTCACTGGTCGCCGGACATGCCAGGCTATCATGCCCTGCTGGGCATGCACGCCTTCGGTCTGGAAGAGACGGCAGACTACGTCGGAGCCGAAAGGTCGGGTCGGCGGGGCGTTGAGCTGGAACCACGTGACGGCTGGGCACAGCACGCGGTGGCCCACGTTATGGAAATGCAATGCCGCCCGCTCGACGGCATCGCCTGGATGCGCGACAACGCGCAGGCCTGGTCCCGGGACAGCTTCTTCCAGATCCACAATTGGTGGCACTTGGCCCTCTATCACCTGGAACTGGGTGAGACCGAGGAGGTGCTCAAACTCTTCGACGGCCCTATCCACGGCACCGGCTCAACGGTGATCCTGGACATGATCGATGCCTCCGCCCTGCTGTGGCGCCTGCAACTGTTGGGAGTCGACACCGGAGAACGCTGGCAGAACGTGGCTGACAGCTGGGTGCCTGTGGCCGAGGCATGCAACTATGCCTTCAACGACGTACACGCCGTCATGGCCTTTGTCGGTGCCGGCCGACTTGACGCCGTACAGCGGGTGCTTGACGCACAGCAAGCCGCCATGAGGCGGGATGATGACAACGCAGTGTTCATACGTGACGTGGGGCATCCCGTGACACTGGCACTGCAGTCCTTTGCGCAGGGCCGATATCCGGAAGCGGTCGCCCTGCTACGCCAGGTGCGGGAAATCGCACACCGATTCGGAGGCAGCCACGCGCAACGCGATGTGCTGGACCTGACACTTATGGAGTCGGCAAAGCGCGCCGGTCAACATGCCTATACCGCAGCCCTGTGCAACGAACGCCTGGCCAGACGACCCGACAGCCCCCTGTCCCGCCAGTTTGCAGAACGCGTAACGGGTACTTCTCCTCAGGTCGTCGCACACATGCGCCAATGCGGATGATGGCTGTCCCAAACCCGGCTGACCCGCCTGTGTGTCTTAAACCCCTGCGTTTCTAAGTGACCCTCGCGCCATGGTCTGCACACAGGCGGCCATGGCGGTCGAGTTGTGTCATATCTTTTGAATGATGATCAGGCGCCTGCGCAAGTACCCTATTCCCAGCAGCGCCAGCCCCGTCGCCAGAATGGACAACGTCGCTGGCTCAGGCACACCCGTCGGAGGCGGGTCCGGTGGCACGGTCACTTCGGAAAGGCTTGCGGTGAAGCCCATGTTCTGGAAGTCCACCTCAGATGGGCGTATGGATCCTCCCATCAGCACCGCGTTGATGTAGCGCACGCCCAGCAGACCCTCACCGGTGAGGTCGAAGTCCTGTGCAAATATTTCGGTGGCGTCCGTGTTGTTTGCATCCGGTGTCCCACCGAGATAAGGCAATGCCTCGTAGGTGCTGAGGCTCTGACTGCTGGAATCGAGAAAGTCGAGGCTGATACTGCCCACCGCCCAGCCGCTACTGTGATAGTTCCAGAAGTGGAAAGTCATCAGATCGTAGGCAGCCTGCAGGTCAAAGATCAGTTCCAGCGGCGCCCTTGCCCAGACATGGGTCGTCTGGGTGTGGAACTCCCCTGACGCTGCAGACGGCGCATCGATGATATTGTTCAATGAATCTTCCAGAGACACGTTGATGAATGGGTTGACAGCCCCGTGGCTCGGTCCCAGTGCGACGGTCATGTTCTCCTGGTTAAGGTAAATGGGCGTGGCATGTGCCAGGCCTCCCCACAAGGCAAGCGCTGCGGTGGCAACGATGGCCCTGGATGAGTGACGTGTATGAGCTGCGTGCATATTGCCCCCTTGCCGGGTCGGCTGCGGTTACTACGGATCATCCGTCCAGGCACAAGCTATGCCTCACGGTGCCAGAAACGACAGATCGGATAGGTGACCATTCAGAAGGCAGAGATCGCGCCAGTTAGCTAATAATCACCATGGATCAATAAGTTGCCCGGAATGGCTGCAATGGAAGAGACCGTCATTGTCAATAAATCCGACGACCAACCAGCCGCTCTAGTCAACTGAGTGGCCTTGCGAGACCAGAAACGACACATCCGGACGTTCACAAAACCGAGAACCGGGAACAGATCACAGTTTGCAGCTGATTCTCGGACTTCCGCGAAATCTGGCTACCAGGGAAGGGGCAATGATTGTCAAGGAACCCGACGGTCAGCCATTTGTGAGGGTGAAATAATCTCCGGCAGGCATCAAGGTGTGACACTGGGTGACGCTCCTGAGCCACGTAGAGGATGCAGGACTGCTCCAGATGCCTTCCTTCGATGGGCACATCCGCAGCCTGTCTCCGGTATATGCGCAGTTATTGCCAGTTCTTTGTAAGGCGCTATTCAGATAACCTCTGAACAAGTGGATCGCCCGTCAGGAAACGGAGAGAGCATGTTACGAAGTCTCGTTGAAACATACCCGGAGCTGACGGCAGTTCTGGTGCTCGTACTGGGCGTGATTATCGGCAAGCTGGCCGAGGTGGCTGTCCGACGATTGTTTCTTATCGGCGACAGGATGGTCAGCCGATATTCCAGTCGCAACCATTATGTGGTTTCTCCCCTCCTGCAGCAGGGCTTGGCCTTGCTGGTGTTTGCCACAGTACTGGTGCTGGCAGCGGTGATTGCGGTGCGTCTGCTGGACATTCCCCAGCTGACTGCCTGGCTGGACATGTTGTTTGATTATCTGCCGCGTTTTGCACTGGGCCTGGCGATCATTGGCATGGGTAGTGTTGTTGGTGCCTTGTTGCGCAACCTGACCGCCGGGATGCTTGCCCAGGGTAACGGCAATGCCCTGCTGCCACGGCTGGTGCAGGCCGCTGTCGTGGCCGTGGCCGTGATCACCGGCCTGCAGCAACTGGGCATAGATATCACCTTTATTACCCAGCTCTCACTGATCGTTCTGGCCTCGCTACTGGGCGCCCTCTCAATCGCCTTTGCCCTTGGTGCACGACAATACGTCGCGAACTTGGTGGCCCAGCCGGAACTGGCCCGTTATGCCAGTGGTGATCGCCTGCGCATCGACGATGACGAAGGCGTGGTTGTGGAGATCTACCGGACCGGGCTGACACTGGAGACAGACGAAGGCCTGGTCTCCATTCCTGCGGCCCGATTGGCCAGCGGCCGGGTCGTCCGGGTCACCACCAGACCGGCGTCGGGAAGCTGAGATCATGACCCCTATCCACCCATTACACCTGGCCTACGCGCGCGAGTACCCGGCCGAACTGGCCACCTTTCTCGCCACCCGGGGCACCGAGGCCGCATTGCAGGCAGTGGACGATCTGCCACCGGAAACAGCCGCGCCGGTGGTGGCCATGCTGCCCCATCACCAAGCCCTGGCGGTGCTGCGCAAACAGAATGATGAAACCCTGGTCCAGTGGCTGAGTGCGGCGGGTGTCGATCATGCCCTCAGCCTGCTACTGCACATCGAGGAGTCCCGTCGACCGCAAATCCTGCAAGGGCTCCCAGGCCGGCGCATGCGGCGCACATTGGAAACGCTGGTCATTTATCCGCCGGACAAGGTCGGTGCGCTGGCGAACCCGTCCACTATGCAACTGAATGCAGGCATGCCGGTGCCCGACGCCGTTGCACTGTTGCGCGAACATGCCCCCGACCCGGAGCAACCGGTCTGGCTGGTGGATGACGGCGGCGGCTATCTCGGGCGTCTGGATCTTGGCGGGGCATTGATGACCAAGACCAACACCTCGAAATTGTCCGCATTCCTGATTCCTGTTGAGGCGCTGCGGGCGGAAACCCGCCTTGCCAATGCCCGGGACTTCCCGGAGTGGCTGCGGCACACGACACTGCCTGTTACCGATCATCTTAACCACCTGCTCGGCAGCCTGACCCGGGAAGGACTGATGACTGCTCTAACTGGTGACAACACCACTGAAAACAGCCTTGGACAAAGCATGAACGAGCTGACCGGACAGTACTTTCGCGTCATGGGGGTCTGTCTCGGGGCGCTGTTCGGTTTACGAGGAAAATGACCATGGCGGCTTCTGCGAATATCGATAACAGCATCCCGAACGAATACCTGCGCCGCCACCCGGTCGCCGCCGCCGGACAGATTGAAGATCTCCCGGACAAGGCGCTTGGCGACGCACTGCATGGTGTGGACAGTGCGGCCCTGACCGTCGCCATGGAATACCTCAGCCCGGTCAAGGCGCTGACGGTGTTCTCACTGTTGCCCCGTTTGCAGCAACTTGATGTCCTCGACCAGGCTCCGCCACGGCTTGCCGTCACCCTGCTAACCCAGTTGGAGGACGAGGATCGCGAAAGTCTGTTAGCGGAACTGCGTCCGGTCAGCCGGGACGATCTGAAACGGTTGCTCTCGTTTCCAGATGACTCAGCCGGTCGGCTGATGAGTACCTCCTTTGTAACGACCCAGGCCGACATGACGGTCGAGCAGGCGCTCAAAAGGTTGCAACAATCGGCCATCCGCGGTGCCCGGTCCCTGTTCGTAGTCACCGCCGATGGCCGCCTTGATGGCCGTGTGGACATTCAGGATCTGGCACTCGCGGCACCGGAACATGCCCTTTCCACCCTGGTGGCCCCGGTCCATGAAGCTGTCGGCACCCAGACCAACCGGGAAGAACTGGTGGACCTGCTGGATCGGTCCCGCCAGGATTCGGTCCCTGTGGTGGATGTCGATGGGCGCTTGATGGGCGTGGTCCGTTACCGCAGTTTGTTTCATGCCATTGAGGATGTTGCTAGCGCTGACTTGCAGAAAATGGTCGGTGTCAGTCCGGAAGAACGCGCACTGTCGACCCCCGGACTTGCCATCCGCCGCCGACTTCCCTGGCTGCATATCAACCTGTTGACCGCCTTTCTCGCGGCCTCCGTGGTCGGTCTATTCGAAAACCTCATTGCCCAGTTCACCGCCCTGGCAGTCCTCCTGCCGGTGGTGGCCGGTCAATCCGGCAACGCCGGTGCCCAGGCATTGGCAGTCACCATGCGCGGGCTGTCTCTGCGGGAAGTGGGGATACGTCAATGGCGCTCCGTACTCGGCAAGGAAATGGCGGTCGGCCTGATCAACGGCCTGGTCTTGGCACTCACATGCGGTCTGGCCGTCTTCATCTGGAGCAGCAGTGTCGGCCTGGCTCTGGTGATCGGCCTGGCGATGATCATGTCCATGCTCGCCGCCGGTATTGCCGGCTCGCTGGTCCCGATGATCCTCACCCGCCTAGGTCAGGATCCGGCCACGGCCTCCTCGATCATCCTCACCACCATTACTGATGTCGCCGGTTTCTTCTCCTTCCTCGGCACCGCCCTGTTGCTTTCATTTATGCTTTAGCTGCTGATCAGGATTTACGCCCGGCGTAGGTAGAACTATGGGTGTGTGTCGCAAAGGATTCATGAGCAAAGATCCTTCGCGCCCTTTGCGCCTTTGCGGTCTTTGCGTCATCAGATCGCCCACTCGGGACTACGGGGGCTTGGTCGTTTTTTTACTCTGTGGCCGCTGTGACCTCTGTGGCAAACCCCGGTTTTGCTTGTTGGGGTTCGCCTTGCTCACCCCACCCTACGTAAACAAGTGGGAATTCCTCTCATTTTTCCGCATCGCCTTTGAACGGGGAAAATGAACATTGTTAGGGTAACAAGCCACTCATCAGAGTCGAAAGAAGGATTGCCATGCGTGATCGCAACACGAACCTCACCCGCCGCCGTCTACTCACAGGCCTCGTGACTGTACCCGTCGCGCCTCTGATGCTCATGCCCGCCTTCGCCAGCGAACGCCTGAGCGAGGAGGATCCCCAGGCCAGGGCGCTGAATTATCGGCACGACGCCACGAAGGTGGATCACCCGGATTACCAGGAGGGACGGACCTGCGCCAACTGCCAGCTCTACACCGACGCCGAGGCCGAGGCGTGGGGTCCCTGCTCCGCCTTCCCGGGGCGCAAGGTGGCCGCAGGTGGATGGTGCAGCGCCTGGGTGCCCAGGGCGTAGTTGATGCGAAGCCTGGGCGAACGTCGTGAACCCCGACATCGGTGATAGCGTAAACACCGTCGCACAGAGATCAGTGCAAGCTAACCCCCTTGTCCTCGCGTACAAACCCCGATCTCGGGGTGAATCAGCATAGTCAGCCAGTTCACCCCGGAGTCTGGGCTCCTACGCAATCAACAGACAAAGAAAAGGCCGATGCGATCGTGTATCGCACCGGCCTTTTTCATGGGCACATCAGATCAATGATTGCGGTGATGGCCGTTTTCCTGGCTGTGACCACCCATGGTCACGCGCCGCACCGGCGCCCGCAGTTCCAGGGTGCTGCCATCGTCGAACTCCAGGGTCAGGGGCACATCGACGCCTGGCTGCAGGTCCGACTGCAGGTTCATCATCATGATGTGGTGACCGCCGGGCTCCAGGGCCACGGTCTCGCCTGCAGGCAGATCGATAGCCTGTACGTGGCGCATCTGCATCATGCCGCTTTGCATGTCGTGGATATGGGCGTGCAGCTGCACGCGGTCGGACACGGTGGAACGGGCGCCCACCAAACTGCGGTCGGTGTCGGATGTGTTGCGCAGGGTCAGGTAACCGGCGGTGACCTTCATGTTGGGTGGCGTGGAGCGTACCCAGGCGCCGTCCACCACCTCCATACCGGAGGCGGCATCCTGGGCGGACACTGGGGTGATGAAGGCAAGACTTGCGAGCAGCAGGCTCAGAATGATGTGTTTCATGTGGTTCGTATCCTTGGAGCTGTAATGAGCTGAATGTCGTTCAATGCGAATTTCGGTCCCGATGGACCGGGGCTCATACAACAGGCGGCGCGCGAACGGGTGGTCTCTCGTGGACTTGGGGAGCGGATGGCAGTACGGCGCTTTCCGAAACCGGCAACTCTACGGCCTCGACACGCGCAGTCGACAGCACTCCAGGTGGTAGCACGGCCGCCTGCAACAGCTTGCAGGTGAGGCAGTCGCAGGCGGGCATCTCGTGGCCTACCTGCGGATCGGCGGACTCCAGACCGGCCGCGTCCAGGGGCACTGGCTGTCCACAGAACTCGCCATGCAGGCCGGCCAGCCAGTGGGCATCGTCCTGGCCCGCCGGCATGGCGTGCAGCACCGGCATGAGCAGCTGCATGCACACCGCCAGCAGGCCAAGCCAGCGGCCGGTGCGACGAATCAGCGGTGATCTTCGGGATGTGCCCTGCATCAATGTCTCGACGGGATGCGTATCAACAAGGGTCATTAAACCCCAGGCAAGACGGCATGAACAGCACCGCCGGACCCGTGCAAACCACCGTTCAGGACTTACCCGCCGTGAAACCACCATCCACCAGCAGATTCGCGCCCGTGATGAAGCTGGCATCGTCAGAGGCCAGGAAGCTCACCGCCTTGGCCACCTCCTCCGGACGGCCAAGACGACCCACAGGATGCAGGGCGATCAGGGCCTTGAGGGTATCGGGATCCAGATCCTGCAACAGGGGCGTGTCGATATAGGCCGGAGAGACGGTGTTGACCCGGATGCCGTGGGGCGCCATCTCGATGGCCAGCGTTCGAGTCAGGTTGACCACCCCGCCCTTGGCGGCGGAATAGGCGGCGGTCATGGACTGGCCCACGTTGCCCAGAATAGAGGCGCAATTAATGATACTGCCCGAACCCTGCTCCTTCATGGATCCAAGGGCATGCTTGGCCACCAGGAATACACCGCTCAGGTTAATGTCGATGATCCGTTGCCAGTCTTCCAGGGGATAGCTGTCTGCAGGCGCCATGCCACCGATGCCTGCGTTGTTGAAGACCACATCCACAGAGCCCAGTCGGGAGAGGGTGGTCTGGAACAGGGTCTCAACCTGGTTTTCGTCCGTCACGTCCACAGGCTGGAAGACGGCCGAGCCCTCGTGGGCTTCATTGAGCCGTGCCGCCAGGGCCGCGCCACGGTCCTCATCCATATCGGCGATCACCACCCGGGCACCCTCGGCAATCATGTCCACTACCGTGGCCTCGCCGATGCCGCTGGCACCGCCGGTCACGATGGCTACCTTGTCCTTGAGTCGCATCTTGGCCTCCTCATTTCGGTTCAAATCCGTGTAGGCTTAACACTGAACCTTTAGGCGCCGGGATTCCATGCCCTGGATCAAGGAGTGCATCAAGACATGAAGATTTTGCGACACCGCCTGCACCTGAACGATGGCGAGCCCTGCGTTTTCCGCAAGAGCCCCTGCCATGGCGGCAAGATGAAACCCCGACTGCTGGTCATGCACTACACGGCAGGCGCCAGCGCGGAATCATGCATCAACTGGTTTCTCAACCCCCAGGCCAGGGCCTCGGCGCACCTGGTGATCGCCCGGGACGGCGGCATCACTCAGCTAGTGCCTTTCGACACCGTCGCCTGGCATGCGGGCGCCAGCCGCTGGAACGAGCTCAGCGGCATGAACCATCACAGCATCGGCATCGAACTGGACAACGCGGGTCGTCTGCAGCCCCACGGGGATCGCTGGCGGGCCTGGTTTGGAAAGGATTACCACGATGACGAGGTACTGGTGGAGCACCACAAGCATGAGGGGGAGACCTCCGGCTGGCAGCTTTACACCCCGGAGCAGATCGAGGCGACCATGGAGGTGGCCCACTGCCTGTTCGTGCGTTACGGGTTGGAAGACATCGTGGGCCATGAGGACATCTCACCCGGGCGCAAGTCCGACCCGGGCCCGGCCTTTCCCATGGATGCACTGCGGGCCCGCCTGCTGGGCCGCCAGGAGGACGAACTCCCCATGATGCGCACCATCACCGGACTGCATATCCGCAGCGGCCCGGGCGTCATGCACCCGCCCTTGCCCGGCAGCCCACTGCCACCGGGGGTTCCTGTGGAGGTGATGGGAGAGGAAGGCGCCTGGCGCCGGGTCGGCGTGCTGGCCAACGTCAATGGCCTGACCGACCTGGAAGGCTGGGTGCACGGGCGCTATCTGAAGCAGGAACAACCCGGCTGATACCGCCGCAGAGCTCCCCCTGTCCTAGACACCCTGACGCTTGAGCCAGGCCAGACGCCAGAGCTTCAGGGCCAGCAAGAGCACGGGCACCCCGTGCATCAGCAGGTCGAAGATATCCAGGGGCTTGGTGAGCGTCCCCTCCCAGAGCATGCGCGATTTCTCGATCAGGTGGGGCTCCGGCACGAAGGGCGCCAGCCCCAGCCCGAAACCGAAGAAAAGGGCGAACATGAGGGGGAGGCTGTCGATGAACTTCAGGGCACTGTTTTTCATGGGCCGGGATTGTACACGAACTGCCTGACTCGCCCAGGCCCGGGCAGCGCTCAAGGTTCATCCACCGCTCAGGGCTTGCACGATCACTACCTCGTCCGTCTCCCCCAGGGCCTGGTCAAGGTCGAAGACCGCCACCTGGTTGATGAAAAAGCGCATGTGGGGCCGCATGCGACCCTGCTCGTCGATGATGCGAAAGCGGATACCCGGGTACTGACGGTCCAGGTCCGCCAGCAGTGCCCCCAGGGAAGCGCCCCGGGCCTGGACCCGGGCCGAACCCGTGTAGGCATGCAACGGCGTGGGAATCAGGACTTCCATCCCCCCTACCCCCTCACCGCCGCTTCCACCGCGTAGATCTCCGGCAGATGCCGGGCAATACAGGCCCATTGCGCCCCCTCGTCGCTGCTCGCCCAGAGTTCACCGCTGGTGGTGCCGAAATACAGGCCCACCGGGTCCAGGCTGTCGTTGTTCATGGCCTGGCGTTTGACCGTCCACCAGGCCTGACCGGCGGGAAGGCCCTGGTCCAGGCGCTGCCAGTGCTCTCCGGCATCCCGGGTGCCATAGACCGCCGGCTGGCCGCCCGGGGCAGTCCGTGGCCAGACCTCGGTGCCGTCCATGGGAAACACCCAGCAACGATCCGCGTCCCGAGGGTGCAGCACCACGGGGAAGCCAATATCCCCGACCGCCTCGGGCATGGCCCGGCCCACCCGCTGCCACTGGTCGCCGGGGCGGTCCAGGCGGTAGATACCGCAATGGTTCTGCTGGTAGAGGCGGTCCGGGTTGGTGGGACACAGGCGGATGCAATGGGGATCGTGGAAGCTGGGATCGCCCGGGTTGAAACCTTCCACCACCTCCAGCCCTCCCAGCAGGGGCGTGAAGCTCTGGCCACCGTCACGGGTTTCATGGACGCCACCCCCGGACATGGCGATATACAGATGCGTCGGATCCCGGGGGTCGACGATGATCGAGTGCAGCATGGGGCCATCGGGGGTGCCGTCCTGGGCCGTACCCATCCAGGCGCGAAAGTGAGGATCATCGTTGATGATGGAGAACGGCGACCAGCTCACCCCCCCGTCCTGGGAACGAAACAGGCCCTGGGGCGAGGTGCCGGCATACCAGACATCCGGTTCATCACCATGGGCCGGGGTGAGCCAGAAGGTATGATCCACGGTGCGGCCCGTACCATTCGCCTGGGGGGCGAAAGCCGGTGGCTGCCGGGCCTCCTTCCAAGTTCGGCCCATGTCCGTGGACCGGTACACAGTAGGGCCCAGATGGCCTGTCCTGGTCGCCGCCAGCAGGGTCTGTCCGTCCCGGGGATCCAGGACCATGTGGTGAATGATGTGGCCCAGGAAATGGGGCCCGTCCACCCGCCAGTCCCTGCGCCGGGCGTCGCTGTGAAATAGCCAGGCGCCCTTGCGCGTGGCCACCAGCAGGATCACGCTGCCCGATGTCTTGTCATGTGCCATATCAGTCCCTCCTCGGATGGCAGGGCCACGGTGGGCTTTATCGTGCCCTGGTTTATAGAACACACTGAGGCCCGGTATCGCCAATTCTGTCTCAGTCAGCGGATCCCGCTTGTCTGGATTCGATGCCTCAGGCGCCCCATGGCCACCAGGCAAACTGTCCTGGGGTGCCATGGAATTCTGGTCTCAACATCAGGAACGTCGAATGAGCGACGACATATTCGACACGCTGGAGATCCTGGGTCAGCCAGGAGGGCAATCCCTGCATCTGCGTTTTAGGGGGGTCTTCGAGGGTCACCAGGTCACCTGGGACGCCCGACTGGAGGCCCTGGGAAGCAAGGACGGCTGTAATTTCATCGAGGTGGGAGACGACGGGGACCGGGGCATTCCCCTGCACATCGGCCTGCGGGTGGCACGAATCGATGAACCCACCGTGCGCAAGGCGGTGATCATGATCCGTCAGTACAAGCGCCTGCGGCGCGGGCGGCATGAATGGTGAGCAATAAAAAAGGGCACGCAGGCATCGTTTGATGCCATCGCACACCCCTGTCAGCGAAGGGCCCGTCGTGCGAACCGCCGCTGTTGGCTTTCAGCTGCCTGCTAGCTGCTAGCTGCAGCCCTTGGGTCGTGGCAGTCCCGCCACCTTATTGGCGCACTTGATCAGACCGGTGGGGAACAGCGAATAGATGTACTTCTGGTCACTGCGCTCGGCGCCGAACTTCGCCTTCATGAGCTTGGAAAACGCCCGGGGCTCCGCCACCACGCCGTTGTCCTGGAAGTATTCACGGGCCGCGTGGATGATGTCCCAGTGTTCCTGGGTCAGCTCCCCGATGTTCTCGTTCTTAGCGATCTCCTCGGCGAGGGCGTCGCTCCACTGGTCGAGGTTCTCCAGCCATCCGGCCTCACTCAACTCGATCACTTTTCCATCAACAACTGCCTGCATGACAACCACTCCTGTGGCAATGAGTATATGAAGGGCACCTCTAACTATTCGTGAGCACGCATCTTGAACACTCAAATTCGCGCTCTCGGCGTTGCAAATCTTCGCAATAGCACGCTATTACGTGCGATTTGC
>SR_TP_S13solDRAFT_1000366_pt1 | contig 19595 bp, 19 predicted proteins | sample SodReaTP_S13sol_FD_11159 | JGI IMG/M metagenome (IMG submission 11159)
CCGTCATGGCGGTCCCTGCCGTTGTAGGTCGGAACGTTGCCGCCGGTGCAGTACTGCTCCAGGCCGTCCTCGCAGCAGGCGCATTCGCGGCACGAATCGACCAGGCAGCCGACGCCGACCAGGTCGCCTTCCTTGTAGTTTTCTACGTCGCGGCCCACCGCCGTCACGCGGCCGACGATCTCGTGTCCGGGCACGACGGGATATTCGGTCATGCCCCAGTCGTTCTCGACAAAGTGAATATCGGTGTGGCAGACGCCGCAGTAGAGGATTTCGATGGAGACGTCGTCCGGGCGCTCGGCACGCACTTCATACTGCCAGGGTGCCAGGCCCGAGTGGGAATCCCGGGCGGCGAATGCGCGAGTCTTGTTGCTCATGGTTCGAATCCTCTCGTTGGACCAGGAACAGCTGGACAGGAAGAATAGCCCATGCGGCAGTCCATGCGTCAAGGCGGCGTCCATTCGTTTGCTACTCATCGATCCGCGGCGGCTTTCTTGCGCGCTTGATTTCCTTGTGCCGCTGCTTCTTCTTCTTCCAGCGCTTCTTCGCTGCCCGGCTGGGTCGGGTGGGAATGCGCTTCTTCGGTTTGTGGTGGGCCTTCTCGATCAGCTCGGCCAGGCGCTCGCGCGCTTCCTCGCGGTTGCGGTGCTGGCTGCGATGCGATTTGGCCTCGATGGTGATCACGCCGTCGCTATCGGCGCGTCGCCCGGCCAGTTCCAGCAGGCGAATCCTGACCGGCTGAGGCAGGAAATCCGAGCCGAGCACGTCGTAGCGCAGCTGCACGCCGGTCTCGGTCCGGTTGACGTGCTGCCCGCCGGGACCGCCAGCGAGAATGAACCGCTCTTCGAGCTCGCGCTCCGGCGGCAGAAAACGGGTCGGGGTTCTTGAGCGTTCAGAGACCACGTTCATAGAGTAAGCCAACTCCGTCCACTGAGTCGCTCTGCAGTAAAGTTGAGCGGATGCTCCATATCGCCGTGCATTTCGTCGTCCCGCTGCTCGTGGGGCTTGCCTGCTATCGCAGCCATTGGCGAGACGCGACGCTGATCATGATCGCCACCATGCTGGTCGACGTCGACCACCTGCTGGCCGACCCGATCTACGATCCCGCCCGTTGCTCGATCGGCTTTCATCCGCTCCACACCCTCCCCGCGATTGCGGTCTTTGCCCTCATGTTCTCCCTTCCGCTGGCCTGGCGTCGGAGCGGTCCCGAGCGATCCTTCCATCCCAAAGCGCGCGTCGTACACCTGGCCGGCCTGGGCTTGTTGATTCATATGGCGTTGGACGGGCTCGATTGCTGGTTGTGAGTCGCTCGGCCCAGCCAAGTCGTGATTGCCGTCACTTGAACATCTGTATTTGTTGACAAGCAGCACCTGCAGGCGTATAGATCAGCATTCGGGGGGAGGAGGTTAGCTGTATGAACAAGGCTCTGCTCGTTTTCCTCGGTTGTTTTCTTGCCGGTCTGATCGCCGGCTGTTCGCGTTCGGATGAGCCGGCCGCTGGCGTTGATGCCCCCGCGACCGGCGACACGGAAAGATCCGTTTCCTACCTACCGGAAATCGCCCCGGTCGGCGCCACGCTGCTCGATGGCCTGGGCGACTACAGCCTGCCGATCGACGCCTCGAGTCCCGAGGTGCAGCGCTGGTTCGACCAGGGGCTGGCGCTGACCTACGGGTTCAATCACCAGGCCGCCGAAAGGTCGTTCCTGAAAGCCGCTGAACTCGATCCCGAGTGCGCCATGTGCTGGTGGGGCGCGGCCCTGGTGCTGGGCCCGCACGTCAACGCCGGCATGGACCCGGCCAACAACGCCGCTGCCTGGGAGCGCGTGCAGGCGGCCCGGTCGCTGGCCGACGACGCGCCTGACTGGCAGCAGGCCTACATCCGGGCCCTGTCGGCGCGCTACGCCGAAAATCCGCCTGAAGACCGCAGCAGCCTCGATGAAGCCTACGCCGACGCCATGGCCGATGTGGTTGCCGCCTACCCGGACGACCTCGACGCCGCCACGCTCTACGCCGAATCGCTGATGAACCTGCAGCCCTGGGACTACTGGACCATGGACGGTGAGCCGGTCGGCCGCATCGACGAGATCGTGTCCGTACTGGAAGGCATCATCGAGCGCGACTCCGAGCACGCCGGAGCACTGCATCTCTACATCCATGCCGTTGAAGCCTCGAACGAGCCCGAGCGCGGCGTTGCCGCCGCCGACCGCCTGCGCGATCTGATCCCGGGCTCCGGTCACCTGGTGCACATGCCCGCGCACATCTACGCCCGTGTCGGCCGTTACCACGACGCGGTGCTCGCCAACCAGCTCGCCATCGAAGCCGACAACGCCTACCTGGCCGCCTGTCGACCCGGTCCCGGCGTGTATCCGCTGGGCTACGTGCCGCACAATCACCATTTCCTGTGGTTCGCGGCCAGCATGGAAGGTGCACGCGAGATCGCCCTGGCCGCCGCCGAGGAAACCCATGCACGCACCAGCGACCCGGACCTGATGCGCGCGCCGGGCTTCGAAGGCATGCAGAACTTCGCGCTGACGCCCTTGTTCGCAAAAGTGCGCTTCGGGCTGTGGGACGAGATCGCGGCCGAGCCCGAGCCGGCCGAGGATCTGCCGTACATGCGCGCCATATGGCATTACGCACAGGGCATGGCGGCGCTCAGATCCGGGCGCGAGGACGATGCCCGCGCGCATCACGCAGCGCTGGTCGAGGCCAGTTCCGATCCGAACATCGAAAAGATCTTCATGTGGGAACGCTACTCGCTGATCCACGGAGTGCGCGTGGCTGAACGCACGCTGGCGGCGGAATTGGCACATGCCGATGGCGATCTGGAAACGGCACTGGCTGCGCTCGAAACCGCCCGTGAGATCGAAGACGACCTGCCCTACGACGAACCCCCGGGCTGGCATGCTCCGGTGCGCCACACCCTGGGTGCGATGCTGCTCGAAGCCGGCCGCGCCGAAGAGGCCGAGGCCGCCTACCGCGCCGAACTACGTCGCAACCCGGAAAACGGCTGGTCGCTGTTCGGACTGGCGCAGGCGCTGCGCGAACAGGGTCGGGACAGCGAGGCCGACGAGGTCGAAGCGCGTTTCGAAAGCGCCTGGGCCCAGGCCGACGTGCAGTTGGCCAGTTCCCGCTTCTGACTCGAAGATCCTGGCCGTGGCGCTCAGCGCCCGGCCCGGGCGATTCTTCCAAGATCTTCGGCCAGCGCCGCGGTATCCAGCGGCGCATTGAAATATCCACGCATCCGGCCGTCCGGATCGATCAGCACCAGCGCCGTGGAATGATCCATGGTGTATTCCCCGTTGCCCATCGGCACGCGCACGTAGGCCATCTCCAGACTGCCCAGCAGGCGATCGATCTGTGCCTTCTCGCCGGTCAGCGCGGTCCATTCAGGATCGAAATGGCCCAGGTATTCGGCCAGGTGTTCGGGCGTATCGCGCTCGGGGTCCACGCTGACGAAGATGGTGCGCAGCCGGTCCGGCGCAACACCCGCGCGCCTCTGGGCCGAGGCCAGCAGCGACAGGGTGGCGGGGCAGATATCCGGGCAGTGGGTGAAGCCCGTGAACAGCACGCTCCAGGCCCCGCGCAATTGCGTCTCGTCGAACACTCGTTCGTTCTGGTCGGAAAGCCGGAATGCAGCGACCGGGCGGGGCTGGTCCAGCGCGCGAGCGTGTTCGAGTGAGGCCATTGGATCCGAGGAAACCCCGGAACAGCCAGCCGACAGCAATGCGGTGAGAACAAGCGGGAGCAGGGCGAACAGACGGTTCACATCCGGGAGCCTCTGGCGGAAGGGCCACTTGTGAATTGTACGCCTCGCCGTGCGTGCAGTCGCCTGGCTGAATGCTCAGCGAACCATCAGCGCCATCCCGGTCGCGATCAGCATGGTGTAGACCACCTGCCTGAAGCGCCGCTCATCCAGCCGGTGATGCAGGAATTCGCCCAGAAGATAGCCCGCCGCGAGTACCGGCAGGTAGCTTGCGACTCGCGGCAATGCGGGAATCAGCGTCCCGTCGAGCAGAAAAGCGACGGTCAGCCCGAGATTCAGACTGAACCAGACCGTGACCAGCGTTGCCCTGAGGCCACCCTTGTCGAGGTGTTTACCTGCCATGGCGTAAACCAGCAATGGTCCGCCGGAAGCGAACAGGCCGTGGGTGATGCCGGCAGCGAAGGTGAGTATCCGGCTCAGCCAGGGCGGATGGCGGTGGCTGGGCACGTGCTTGATCAGGCGCCACAGTTCTCGCGCTGCAAACCAGATGATCAGGGCGCCGAGCAGCGTCCTGAGCAGGCTCTCGCCCAGCCAGGGGCGCAGGAAGTAGCCGGCCAGGGTTCCGGCGGCCATCAGGGGTAGCACGAGTTTCAGCAGAAGCGCCTGGTCGATGTGGTGACGGTTCTTCCAGGCGATGGTGCCGGTCATGAAGATGTTGAGCGGCACCAGTACGGGGAGCATGCTGGTAATCGGCAGCAGCAGGGCGCCCAGGGACAGGGCGATGACGATCGAGCCGAAGCCGGTGATGGCCTCGATGGTCGACGAGAGCAGGATGCACAGCCCCAGCCAGATCCAGGGCAGCATCAGGCTTTTTCCGTTCCGAGGTGTGCGGCGAAGTGGTCGAAGGTCTCGGCCGAGGTCAGCTTCGGGGTGTAGCCGAATTCTTCCTTCAGGCGGCGGTTGGAGAGTACGGGGCGGTAGCGCAGGAAGTCGACCTGTTCGGGACCGGTCGGCTTGCCGAGCCACTTCGCGACCTGAAGCCCGAACCTGACCAGGCCGACGGGCAGGGTGAGCGTGGGCTTGCCCAGGCGGCGGGCGATCTCGCGCAGGGTCAGTGCGCCGTCACCCGCCAGGTTGTAAATGCCTTCGGCGTTCTGGCGGATGCCTTGCTCGAGGATCTCGAGCACGTCCTGGTCCCAGATGAAGACGAAGGGCGAGTCGTGGCCTTTCAGCACCAGGATGCGGCGGGCGGTGAACAGGGCGGTGATCTGGTTGCGGGTGTCGGCACCCAGCACTGTGCCGGGGCGCAGGACGAGCTGCTTGAGCTCCGGGTGGCGCCTGCGGTGGCGCGCCAGTAGTTCCTCGATGCGGCGCTTGTGGTCGGCGTAGGCAAAGGTCTCGTTGCCTCTGAGCGGATCGTCCTCGTCGATCCAGTCCGGGTTGTCGGCGTGGTAGCCGTAGGCCGCGCCCGAGCTGGTGACGGTCAGGTGCTGCACGCCGGCTTCGATGCAGGCCTGAAGGACGTTGCGTGTGCCGCCCACGTCGATCTCGAAATCGCGCTGGCGGTCGTTCGAGGCCTGCAGCACGGAAGCCAGATGGACAACGTGGGTGATGGCATGGTCGCGCATCACCCTGGCCAGGTTGGATGACCGGATATCAAGGACTTGCAGCGGAAAGCTCAGGTCGTTGCGCTCGCGAATGTCGGTCCCGAAGATCGCGAAATCACGGGCCAGGCGGTTGCCGAGCTGGTGGCCGATGTAGCCGGCCGCGCCGGTAATGAGGATGCGCTTGCTCATGCCGCTTCCCCGGCGGATGGAGTCGGCTGTTCAGGCGGCTCGGACGGCGGGTGCTGCGCCCAGATCTGCGCCAGGGTGATGCCGGCGACCAGGTGCCACACGCCCCAGAAGCCGGCGATGAGCAGCATGCCGCCGGCTTCGGGGAAGAAGGTGAACAGGATGACCAGGGCCAGGCCGGAGTTCTGGATGCCGACTTCCATGGTGACCGCACGCCGGTCGGCCTCGGGCAGGCCAAGCGCGCTGGCCATGCCGTAGCCCAGGCAGAAGGCGAGCAGGTTGTGGCCGATCACCAGCCAGACAAAGGTGTGAAATTGCTCCAGGAAGATGCTGAAATTCATGGCAAAAGCGATGCCGGCGAAGGCCAGCAGCACGATCAGCGAGATCACGCGCAGGGGCGCGACGCTGCGCTCGGCCAGCCGCGGCCATTTGCGCCCGCTGAGCATGCCCAGCAGCAGCGGAATGCCGAGCACCAGTACGACCAGCATCAGGATGTTGCCGGGGTCGAGGCTGATTTCGGTCAGGTAGCTGCGCGTGTAGGGGTTGAGCCAGCCGTAGAAGGCAAAGTTCAATGGCGTCAGCGCGATGGCGGCGACACTTGAAACGGCGGTCATGGAAACGGATACGGCCACGGAACCGCGCGCCATGAAGGTCATGATGTTGGAGAAATTGCCACCGGGGCAGGCCGCGATCAGGATCATGCCCAGCGCGATCTCCGGATCGAGTCTGAGCAACCAGGTCACCAGGCAGGTGGTCGCGGGCAGCAACAGGAACTGCGCGATCAGCCCGGCGACGGGTGCGGTGGGCGTGGCGAGCAGGCGCGTGAAGTCGGCCGGGCGCAGCTTCAGCGACACACCGAAGATCATCAACGCCAGGATGGCGCTGAGCAGGATCAGGCTGTCGGGATCGAAGCGCACTGGGCAAGTCTACCCGGCCTGGCGGCGTGCTATCCCTTCGGTTCTTCGTGCATCTTCTTGAAGTGCAGCAGGCCGGGTGCCCACATGTGCTTGACCGGGTCGACGTCGACGTGGACAACGGCGCAGCCGCCCGATGCCAGGGCGCGTTCCAGCGCGGGTTTGAGATCCTTGGCGTCCGAGACGCGCTCGCCGTGCGCGCCCATCGCCTCGGCCACCTTGTCGAAGGCGATCTCGCCCAGGTCGGCCTTGATGGTTTCCTCCGGCTTGAGCGACTTGAACATCAGGGTTTTCAGTGGCTTGAGCGCGAATTGCTGATTCACATTCACCATGCCCCACTGCTTGTCGCACAGCACGATATAGACCACCTTGAGCTTGTTGCGCACGGCCGTTTCGATTTCCTGCGGATGAAAACCGAAGGCGCCGTCGCCGATGATGCAGCACACCGGCTTTCCGGGTAAGGCCACGGCCGCGCCGATGGCCTGGGCCGTGCCTGCACCGAGCATGCCGAACTTGAAGGTCGACAGCACGCGATTGGGAACTCTTGCGCGGTGATAGAACATCGCCCAGATGGCGGTGTTGCCGCCGTCGGCCACGATGGGTGAATCGGCATCGAAGACTTCGTTGCAGATACTGGCCACGTGCGCTGGGTGCATGGGCACCGCGTCGTCCTCCAGCGCCTTGTTCCAGTCGGCGCGGTCCTTGTCGATCTGCCCGCCGTAGTCCGAGACCCGTTTGCGGCGTGAGTCGATGTTGGCGACCTTGCGCTCGGCCAGCGCGCGCGCCAGGGCGTCGAGAAACCTGCCGACGTCGGCCTGGATGGCCAGGTCGGCGGGCTTGTTCAGGCCGATCATGTTGGCATCGAGATCGACCTGGATGGTGGTCTGCTCGGCGGCCTTGCGCCAGTAGGGCGGCTTGCCCCACCAGTCGGTCTCGCCCACGCGCGAGCCCAGGATCAGCACCGTGTCGGAATCGTTGCGCACCCGGTGGTTGAGCTTGACGTGCGGCATGGGCACGGCCAGGGGCGAGTCTTCGGTGATCACGCCGCGCGCGGCCCAGCTGGTCGTCACCGGTGCCTGTAGTTGCTCCGAAACGCGCTCGAGCGCATCGAAGGCCAGTGCGTGGATCACGCCGCTGCCGGCGTGGATCATCGGGGCTTGTGCACGGGTCAGCATTTCGGCCGCCTGCTCGACCTGCTCGGGCGTGGGCGAGGGCGGCTCGGTGTTGCGATATTGCTTCGGCTGCCACAAGGCGGGCAGCGACTTGAACTTCCCGTTCATGATCGTCTCGGGCACGTCGACGTGGACCACGCCGGGCCGGCCGTCCCAGCAGGCGCGAAAGGCCTTGCGCATCAGTTCGGGCACGCGCTCCCAGGACGATACGGCTTCGGAGAACTTGCCGATCTGCCCGATCACGCCGGCCTGGTTGAAGCACTGGTAGGCGCCGCCGCGGTCGGGGTACATGATCTCGGGCCGGCGCGCGCTGGTGATGGCGAGCACGCGGTTGCCCTCGGCCTGCTCGACAACGAGGCCGGGCAGCAGGTTGGCCACGCCGGGGCCGTTGGAAGCCATGCACACGCCCAGGCGGCCGGTCAGGCGTGCAAAAGAGCCGGCCATGTGCGCCGCGCTCGTTTCGTGGCGCGGCGTGACGATCTCGATGCCGAGCCGGTCGAGCGCGGCGTAGAAGCCGAAGTAGGTGCCGTCGATGATGCCGAAGACCTTCTCGACGCCTTCGGCCTGGAGCATGCGGGCGATCAGTTCGCCGCCGTGGTAGTCCGCCATTTCAGCCTCCTGCCTGCCTGTGCCTGTTCGCGAAGTCGAGTAGAGACTGTACACGCCCGCAGGCCTCCGTTTTCAACATCTGGCCTTGCGCGGCCCCGGACAGGTCTTTTCCGTCGGTCGGGCTTCGGTCTGCACCTGGTCAGGCTGGCGGCCCGGGGTGCGCAACCGGCCGGCCACCCCTGTGCGGAATCGACGCGTCCTCGTCGCCGATGGGCGGTCGGCCTTGGTGCCGTCTGAAGCTGGCAAGGTCCGGTGGGGAATGGATGGTGGGCTCGAGCTTCCCGGTCGGTCCAGTCCGACAATCAATGGCTCGCGCGAGTCGCAATGATGGCCCGGGCCGCGCTGGAATGGGCAGCGTGCCGTGAGTCCTGCCGGCCGCACGAGTCATTTGCCGTATTCCCGATGCGGTCCCCGAATGATGGAATCGGCAGGGTCGAACTGCTTCGGCGGCTTTCGAGCCCCGGCTTCATCAACGCATCCTGTCACTGCGTCTGGCCAACCGATTGCGTTATACTAATATTCGATTGCCGACTGCATACGGGTGTTCGACGAGCCATTCCCTGGGTCATTGAGTTCAATGGACGTATCGATCATCATTCCTGCCCGCGACGAGAGCGGCAATCTGCCGGCGCTTCTCGACGAGATCGGCGAAGCCATGCAAGCCCTGGATCTGCGCTACGAGGTGCTCGTCGTCGACGATGGCTCCAGCGACGACAGCTGGTCCCGGCTGGTTGCCCGCGCTGCCTCGGATCAAACGCTTCACCCGATTCGTCACCGCCGGAGTGCCGGCCAGAGCACGTCAATCTGGCAGGCCGCCCATCTGGCGAAAGGACGCTGGCTGGCGACCCTCGACGGCGACGGCCAGAATGATCCTGCCGATCTGCCGCGCCTGCTCGAGCTCGCCCGCGGCGAGAAGCTGGAGATGGTCACGGGGCATCGCACGACTCGCCGGGATACCTGGTTCAAGCGCTTTTCCTCGCGCGTGGCCAACGGCGTCCGTTCGAGGCTGCTGCAAGACAACACACCCGATACGGGCTGCGGACTGAAGGTCATGCAGCGAGAGGCCTTCCTGAAACTGCCCTATTTCGACCATATGCACCGCTACCTGCCGGCGCTGATCCAGTTCCAGGGCGGTCGCTGTGCATCGGTGCCGGTCCATCACCGGCCGCGGGGAGCCGGCGAATCCCACTACGGATTGAACAATCGGCTCTGGGCCGGCTTGTTGGACCTGATCGGCGTGATGTGGCTCAGAAAGCGCAGTCGCCTCCCCGCCGACTGCGAGACAATGGACAACACGGCAGGAGAGGAGGATCAGTCATGAGTTCACCCTGGTTCTGGCTGGCCATCGGTTTTCTCGGTCAGGCACTTTTTTCGGCCCGTTTCCTGGTGCAGTGGGTGGTCAGCGAGCGCGCACGCCGCAGTGTCGTTCCGCTGGCATTCTGGCTGCTCAGTCTCGCAGGCGGGATCACGCTGCTCGTTTACGCCATCCACCGTCAGGATCCGGTCTTCATCGTCGGACAGGCGTCGGGGCTGTTCATCTACACCCGCAATCTGATGCTCATTCATGGCGAGCGTCGCAGAGAGGCCAATGTCAGCGGCGTGACCGACTGATGCGTGGTCCGGCAAGCGATGTGCGCCGACTCTCCGAGAGCCGGCTGATTTGGCTGTTTCTGGCTGCGCTGGTGATCTTCGCGGCGGGCGTGGGGCTGCGCGATCCCTGGCCGGCTGACGAGCCGCGTTTCGCGCTCATTGCGCTGGAGATGATCGAGACCGGCAACTGGCTGATTCCCCACCGCGGCGGGGAGGCCTACCCGGACAAGCCGCCGATCTTCATGTGGGCCTCGGCGGTGTCGATCCTGGTCACCGGTTCGGTGCGGCTGGGATTCCTGCTGCCGTCGATCCTGGCCGCGCTGGGTACGCTGTGGCTGGTGGTGGACATCACGCGTCGCTTGCATGGCCGACGTACCGCCGTGCTGGCCGGGCTGGCGCTGATTGCCACGCTGCAGTTCGCGTTGCAGGCCAAGACCGCCCAGATCGACATGCTGGTCACCTTCTGGATTACCCTGGGCGCCTACGGCATGATGCGCCATGCCTTGCTCGGGCCGGCGCGGGGCTGGTGGTTGACCGGCTGCGCCGCGATGGGCTTCGGTGTGATGACCAAGGGGGTCGGATTTCTTCCCCTGTTGATGGTGCCCGTCTGGACCGTATTGGCGCGGCGCGGGGATGCCCACCCGCTGGCGCGCCAGGAGCTGCTGGCCGGGCTCGGCGTCCTGCTCGCAGCGATTTCGTTGTGGGTGGTGCCGATGACGCTCTACACCACGGCCAGCGGAGATCCGGCCTTGCTCGCCTACCGGGACAACATCCTGTTGCGCCAGACGGTGGAACGCTATGTCGACTCCTGGGGGCATCTCCATCCCTGGTACTACTACCTGGTCGAGGTGGTGCCCTGGGCGTGGCTACCCCTGTGGCTGGCTCTCCCCTGGGCTGTGCCGAACTGGTGGCGGCGGCTGCGCCGGGGTGATGCCCGCACCATTCTGCCGCTTTCCGGAGTCGTGCTCATCCTGCTTTTCTTTACGTTCTCCCCGGGCAAGCGCGGCGTCTACCTGCTGCCGACGGTTCCCCTGCTGGTGATTGCGCTCGCTCCGCTGTTGCCGGGCCTGCTCGGCAAGCGTGGACCGAACTGGCTGGCCACCGGCCTTGTGTTGTTGCTGGGCGGTTTGATGGGTGTCGTGGCCATCCTGGGCTGGACGGGTTTCGAGCCGCTGGCTCGACTGGCGGCCCAGCACGATGCCAGCCCCTGGCTGGGGCTCGGCATTCTGGCGGTGGCCATGGTCGCGCTGCTGGCCCGGTTGAAGCCAGAGCGTGGCGCCATGGCCCTGTCCTTGTGGCTCGGACTGGTCTGGATCACTGTCAGGCTGTTCGTCTGGCCCGACATGGACGGCAGCCGGTCACCGCGCGACATGATGCAGCAGGTGGTGGAGATCAGCGGTCCGGATGATCGGCTCGCGCTGTACGAGTTGGGCGAGGAGTTCCTGTTGCATGCACGCCAACCCACGGTGCACTTCGGCTATCACTCCCGTCGGGATGTCAGGGCGCTGGGTGTCTTCGGCTGGCTGCAGGGGGATCCGTCCGGGCGGTGGCTGCTGATCTCCCGTAGCGACGAAGTACAACTGGATTGCGTGGACATGAGCCAGGCGCATGACCTGGGCTTCCAGAACAGCGAGAACTGGTGGCTGATCCCTGGAGTGGCCGCCAGCAGCTGCCGGGGCGATCCGCGGGCAACACCGATTTTCGTGGCACCGACCGCACTTCGCCGCTCGCCCTATCTGTGAGAAAGTGATCGGCATGGGCAATCTGCCCGGTCAGGGCGTACGCCTTGCTGAGGGAAGAGGGCTCGCCGGCCGGTCGAGCTCGGTGCCGACATTCATGATCCGGGCGGGCTCAGCTGCAGGTTGTAGTAAATGAATCCTGCGGCCAACGCGGCGAGGATGAATACCCACAGCAGCATGAAGGCCATCGCCGAGCGGCGGGCCCGCTTCTTGTCCCACCATCTGCGCGGCGTGATTCCGCGGCTCAGGAACACCGCCATGGCGGCCAGGTTGACCGCCGCGATATTCGTGCTGTAGAGCAGGGCGGCACCGGCGGCCCCCTGCCAGTGACCGGCGCCGGCCAGCAAGGCCGCGACCAGCAGCGGCGGCAGCAGGGCGACGGCAACCATGACGCCGACCAGTGCGCCGGCGATTCCGCTGGTCGTCGCCAGTGCCCCGGCGCCGCCCGCAGCCAGGGCCAGCACCAGATCGAGCTGATTGATGCGCGTGCGCATGGCGATCTCGGGCAAGCCGGGGTCGACCCTGAAGTACCATCCGCAGATGGCCCCGAGCAGGAGGGCCAGGATGACTCCGCTCATTCCGGTCTTGACCGCGCGGATACCCAGTTCGGCATCGGCCAGGGTTGCCGCAAGTGCCAGGGCCATGTTGGGTCCAAGCAGGGGTGCGATGACCATTGCGCCGACGATCACGGCGACATTGCCCTGGACCAGTCCGACCGCGGCAACGATCGACGAGAACAGGACCATCCACAGATACTGCGCGTCGAGTTTCGCATTCTTGCCGATCTGGCTGTGCAGTTCGATGCGGCTGAGCCGATCGGACTCCTCACGGTCGCCTGCCTGGCCTTCGCGTCCGGCTTCATCATCCGGCTCCGCCGGCGCGGGCAGAGTCGCCTCGACGGCGTAGACCGTCATCCGGAAATCGTCGTAGCGCTCGCTCAGGGACTCGAAACTGTCGAGAAAGGATTCGACCTGGCCCCGGCGTACGAGAACGCGCAACAGGGCGCGTTTACCGTCGTCGCTTTCAAGGCTTTCGGTTGCCACGGGTTCGAGTTCCTCGATTCGCTTCCTGAGTCCCGCCAGTCGGTCGGCGGGGAGGCCGAGTTCGATCAGTCGCGTTGGCATGGGAGTCCCTCGATCGTCCGCCTGGCATTATGCCTCAGCGTCTCACGGGAACCACAGTGGGGCCATCGGCGCGGTGGACGGCATCGAGTGGTTGGCTGCCGGGCCGACCTGGGGCAGGATAGGACTGGTCGAATCATGCGACTGCGATCCGACTGAAGCCAGAAGGGGTTATTGATTTCGATGAAGCGAGGACCGTCATGAGCGAAACTTTCGAAGTGAGCGGACAATGCCTGTGCGGGGGCGTGCGTCTGACGGCCCGCGTTGCCAGGCCAGTGGTCGATGCCTGCCATTGCAACATGTGTCGACGCTGGTCGGGTGGGCCCATGATGGCGGTGGAAGCCGATGGTGAGGTGGCCTTCGAGGACGAGGGAAAGGTGGCCGTTCATGCCTCTTCCGACTGGGCCGAGCGCGGCTTCTGTCGGCAGTGCGGCACGCACCTCTTCTACCGTCTCAAGGAGCATATCCACTATGCGCTCCCCGTCGGCCTGCTTGAAACCGGACCTTCCTGGGTGTTCGAGACCGAGATATTCGAGGACGAGAAACCGGAGTTCTACGATTTCGCCAACGACACCAGGCGCATGACCGGCAAGGAAGTGTTCGAGCAGTTCGGGCAGCCCTGACCGGCTGCCACCCCGGTCGCCCCGGCCTCGATTTGGTCGCCGCACGCTTCGCGTTCAATCTTCCTCGAGGGCTTCGAACCGCTCCGCCAGGAAGTCGATCAACTGTCGAACCGCCGGAAGCAGTCCGCGTCGAGAGGGAAAGACGGCGTGAATGATTTCCCTCGGCGGTGCCCAGTCCGCCAGGACTCGCACCAACCGACGGTCGGCAAGCTCCGCGGTCATCATCATCGTTGGCAACTGGACGATGCCGATGCCGGCGACCGCGGCAATTCTCAGGGCCGTCATGCTGAGCGTGACCAGGCGTGGGTGGTGTTCGATTCTGGCCTCGCGTCCTTCCGGGTCGAGCAGCTGCCAGTGGTGACGATCCTGCGAACGTCCGAGCGCCAGGCTGGGCAGTTGGTCCAGGTCGCCGGGCACTTCGGGGTGTCCATGTTCCGACAACAGCGCGGGCGAGGCCACCAGGCACTGGCCGCGGTCGGAGAGCGTGCGCAGGATCAGCTCGCTGTCTTCCAGCGGCGGCGGCCGCACGCGGATAGCGACATCGAAGCCCTCCTCGATGAGGTCAACACGGCGGTTGGTGGCATCGAGGTGGATGGCCACCTGCGGAAACTGGCGCTGATACTCGGCCAGCATCCCGGCAACGCGCGCATCCAGCAGTGCGATGGGGCAGCTGATTCGCACGACGCCACAGGGCTCCGAGCGCATGGCATCGATGGCATCCTGCGCCGTTTCGGCCTGGACGAGCATGGCGCGGCAGTGGCTGTAGTAGATCCGGCCGATTTCGGTCACGGTCACGTGTCGGGTGGAGCGGTTGAGCAGGCGCACCCCGAGCTGTTCCTCCAGCCGGGCGATGCGGCGGCTGAGCTTGGACTTGGGCTCGCCCAGGGCGCGCCCGGCCGGCGCGAAGCCGCCGTGGTCGACGACCTTGGCGAAATAGTAGAGATCGTTCAGATCCTGCATGCCCGAATCGTTCCGAATATGGAACGGACAGTATGAATTTTGCCCACTACCGCATCAAGTGTTCCGGAAACAGAATGACCTCCAACGTTCATTCCAGGCTGATCGAAGGAGGTCATCATGAAACGAATCACCGGTGTTCACAGCGCGCCCCCGCGCCACTGGGTGGGCAACGGCTTTCCCGTCCGCTCGCTGTTCTCCTATCACTCGCACGGTCGCCACGTCAGCCCCTTCCTGCTGCTGGATCACGCCGGGCCGATGCATTTCGAGCCGGCCGAAGTCCCGCGCGGGGTCGGCGAACACCCGCACCGCGGTTTCGAGACGGTCACCATCGTCTATTCCGGCGAGGTCGAGCACCGCGATTCCACCGGTGCCGGCGGCCGGATCGGTCCGGGTGACGTGCAGTGGATGACGGCCGGTTCCGGGATCCTGCACGACGAGTTCCACTCCGAGGCTTTCACCCGCTCCGGCGGCACGCTGGAGATGGTGCAGCTGTGGGTCAACCTGCCGAGCGAGCGCAAGATGACCGCGCCCGGCTATCAGACACTGCTCGACGCTGACATACCGTCGGTCCCGCTGCCCGAGGGTGCCGGCCTGGTGCGGGTCATTGCTGGCGAGTTCGATGGCCGCAAGGGGCCGGCCGTCACGCACACGCCGATGCACGTCTGGGATCTGCGGCTCGAGCGCAATGGAACGGTCCGGCTCGAGCTGCCGGAGGGCTGGAACTCGATGCTGGTCGTGCTGCACGGCACCGTCCAGGTCAACGACAGCGAAATCGCCCGCGAGGGCCAGCTCGTCACCTTGGGTCCGCAGGGTGAGAGCGTGCTGCTGGAGGCCAACAACGAGGCCACCGTGCTGGTGCTCTCCGGCGAGCCGATCGACGAGCCCGTCGTCGGCCACGGCCCGTTCGTGATGAACACGAGCGAGGAAATCCGGCAGGCGCTTCGCGATTTCTCGTCCGGCAAATTCGGGCGGATTCCGGCCTGACGCAACCGGACCGGCCGTGGCGCCCGCTTCCGGGCCACACGCTTCACAAGGCGCAACGGCCGGGTCGAGGGGACAAGGCCGGCGTTGTCACCGAGGTCTGCGTGGCCATTACGGCGCTGTCGGCGCTCGAGGAGCAATCTGCTTGCAGTGCGGCAGTCGGGCTGCGAGGGCGCTACCAGCCCCGGCAACGCTGCAGGCGTTCGATCGCTTGCCCCTCCGGGTCCACCAGCCAGAAGTGTTCGAACTGCCCGGCTGTGGCGCAGGCGTGGTTGGGGAGGATGCGAAGTCGGCGGCCGATGGGGAAATCCGCGATATTCAGGGGCTTGCCATCGCGGCGGGCGAGGATGCCGTGTTCCTGGTTGGTGGCCCTGACGATGACCTCGGGTCCGAGGACACGGCCCGCTTGGTCGCAGACCACGCCGTAGCCGCGGTCGAGGGCCTGCTCGGCGGTGCCGCGGTCGCGCGACAGCGCCATCCAGCCGGCATCGACCAGCACTTCTCCCTGTGCCGGGCGATGGCCGATGACCTCGGTCAGCACCGAGACGGCGATATCGTCCAGATCGCAAACGCCCAGACCGGCCATGACCAGGTCCATGAAGGCGTAGACGCCGGCGCGGACTTCGGTGACGCCGGTCAGGTCCTCGGCGAACATGGCCGTGGGCGTCGAGCCGACGCTGACCACGGGTGCTTCGAACCCGGCAGTGCGCAGTGCCTGAGCAGCGGCTACCGCGGCATCACGCTCCTGCCCGGCCATGGTCACCAGGCAGTCGCGGTCGCGACAGGCATACGAGCCGCCGGCGTGCACCATCACGCCGGCCGGCACCGCGCCGCCTTGCGCCAGGATGCGTGCGGTCTCGATCAGCGCCGTGTCGTCGGGCCGAAAGTCGGCGCGGTGACGGTCGGCGTCGACTTCCAGCAAGACCCGGAAGTTCGTGTCCAGCCGGGTGGCGCCATCGGCGACGACCCGGGCCGTGTCAGGATGGTCGAGAATCAGGGTCAGCTTCATGCCGTCCGCAATTCGCCGTGCAACGGCATCGAGCTTGCCCGGCGCGATGCCGACAGCATAGATCAGGTCGTCGATGCCGTGGTCGAAGAAGTAGTCGGCCTCGGCCAGGGTGGAAACCGTTGCGCCGCCGGGATGACCGGCCAGCATTCTTCTTGCCAGCTCGACGTTCTTGACGGTTTTCAGGTGTGGACGAAGCGGCACGTCGAGGTGATCGAGCCGCCGATTCATCCGCATGCGATTGCGTTCGAAGCGGGCGTCGTCGATCAACAGGGCAGGGGTGTTCAATCCGCAGCGTCGCATACTGCCTTGTCCGTTTGGGGTTGGCCGGTCGGTGTCATTGTCGCCAATCGCGACCCGCATTGGAATCTGGCGGTGTTTCGGATCGGTCGACCTGAGCGCTGGACCCCGCAACCCGGCGCGTTATACGATCGCCCTTGATCGGCCGGACCCGGCCCGGCCCACCCAGGCAAGCGAATGACCCCGGCCCGGAGCCCGGGGCGCCCGATCACTGGCCAGACGATTGGAGACTTCACCATCAGATCGATTCCGACCATCCTCATGATCGCGCTGCTGTACAGCAGCGCCCACGCCGCCGAGCCGGTCGTCGAACCGCAGGCCGGGGGTTCCAGGTTCGGCATGCAGTCGCTCATCACCGCCGTTGAGGGCAAGGGCGATGAACTGGCTGGCATCCTGCTCCAGGCCTCGCAGGCCGTCGCCGCCCTCGATGGTTGCCAGCTCTATATCGTGCAGCGTTCGATCAGCGACGAGTCACAGCTCCTGGTCACCGAGGTCTGGCGCGACCAGGCTTCGCACCAGGCATCATTGAACGACGAGTCCGTCAGGGACCTGATCGACCGGGCCCGGCCCATCATCGCCGGGATGGAGGGTCGCCCCGCATTGTTCCTGGGCGGTCATGGCCTGGGGGACGACGGAGTCGAAGCACGGTGACGACCGGCCAGAGCAATCTGCAGCCCGATACCGCGGCGTACAACGAGCGGCAGGCAGCTACCGACCGGGAAATCTGTGACCTGCTGGCCCGGACCATCGATCGCTTACTCCCGGAAGCCGAGAACAGGATCTGGCACGCGCATCCGGTCTGGTTCCTGGACGGGAATCCGATCGTCGGCTACAGCAAACTCAAGCACTGTGTGCGTCTGCTGTTCTGGAGTGGCCAGAGCTTTGCTGAAGAAGGACTGAAGAAGGAAGGCAGCTTCAAGGCGGCCGAAGCCCGTTACACCTCGCTTGATGAGGTCGATACCGGCGACCTGGAACGCTGGCTGGCCAAGGCCCGCGAAATCCAATGGGACTACAAGAACCTGATACGCCGTAAAGGCCGTCTCGAGCGGCTGAAATAGCCTGCATGCAGCAACCTCCAGGAAGCGCTTCACCATGATTCGCCTGCCCCCCAGTGCCGCCTGCCTGATTGCCGGCATCACTGTCGCAGCCCCGATGAATGCGGCCGAGCATGCGCACATCGACGCTGCGAGCTGCCGCAGGGCGGTCGAGAGCGGACTGCTCACCGCCATTGTGGCCGCCTCCAGCGTTCCGAAGGGTCACCGCCTGATCGAGCGCATGGCACGCTACCAGGTGCCCGCATTGAGCATGGCGGTCATTCGGGACGGCCGTATCGAGTGGGCAGCTGCCTACGGGCTGATCGGCCGGGATCTGAACGATCCGGTCACGACCGAAACCCGGTTCCAGGCCGCGTCCATCAGCAAGCCGGTTGCGGCTGCCGGCATGCTGCGACTGGTCCAGGATGGTGAACTGGCACTGGATGAGGATGTTGGGCTTCGGCTGCAGAGCTGGAAGGTGCCCGACAACGAGTTCACCGGGCAGGCGCCAGTGACGCTGCGCCGACTGCTATCGCACGATGCAGGCATGACGGTCCACGGATTCCCCGGCTATGCGCCGGACCAGGCCTTGCCGACGTTGCTGGAAGTGCTCGACGGCACTGATCCGGCCAACTCCCCACCGGTTCGCGTCGACCGCCCGCCCGGCGCGGGCTACCGCTATTCCGGCGGCGGCTACCAGGTCGCCCAGTTGCTGGTCGAGGAGCACAGCGGAGAATCGTTCGAGGCATTCATGCGGGACCGGGTTTTCATTCCCCTGGGCATGACGCACAGTACCTACCTGCAACCGCTTCCGGAAAACTTGCGAGGCAACGTGGCCCGCGGTCATGGCTTCAACGGTGCGCCGGTTCCGGGCGGCTGGCATGTTTATCCGGAGCAGGCAGCCGCCGGACTGTGGAGCACACCGACCGACCTTGCGCGCTTCATCATCGGCCTGATCGAGGCCTATCGGGGCAGCTCCGACGACCTGCTGAGACCGGAGACGGTTCGGTTGATGCTCACCCCGCAGGCCGGCAACGCAGGTCTCGGTCCCGGCGTTCACGGCCAGGGGGGAGGTCTGCATTTCGATCATTCAGGTTGGACCCGGGGCTTTCGAACCTACTTCGTCGCCTATCCGCATTCCGGCGACGGCGCGGTAATCATGACCAATGGTGATGGCGGCCATGAACTGATCTCCGAAGTCCTGCGCGGAATTGCAGGGGAGCACCACTGGCCGGACTTTCGGCCACAAGCTCGAGCCTTGCTCGAACTGCCCGCCGAAACCCTGGATGCCTATGCCGGTCACTACCGGGTGCGCGACCGGGATTTCGGATTCGACCTGCGCAGTGGATCGGGCCGGTTGATCCTCGATACTCCCCGCGGCTCGAGCTACAGCTTCCTGCCCGAATCCGAATCCCGCTTCGTGGCCCTGGAGAACGGGTCGACCATGATCATCGCGGCAAACGAGCAGGGCCGACTGGCGATGCAGCTTTGGGGCATGACCGCGGATCGGACCCGGGAGCACTGAATCAGGGTGGATGTCGGTTGAGTATCATGGGCGCTGACTTCAAGCCCGCTCGAGCCCATGAAACGCCAGGAGATCGACTTTCCGCCCGAACACCAGCCCCTGCGCGACGATGTCAGCCTGCTCGGCGGCATGATCGGCGAGCTGTTGCGCGAGCAATGCGGCGATGCCCTGTTCGAACGGGTCGAGACTGCCCGCTCGGCGGCCATTGCCCGTCGAATCGGCGAGGACGACGGTTCGGAGCTGCTCTCGCACTGCCGGATCGATGATGCCGGCGAGGCCGCGGCCTTCGTGCGCGCCTTCGCGGCCTGGTTCCGGATGGTCAACCTGGCCGAGCAGGTGCATCGAATTCGCCGCCGGCGCGAGTACATGGCCGCCGGGGAAGGCGTGCAGCCCGATTCCCTGGCCGACGTCTTCGAGAATCTGGCCCGGGAAGGTCGTGACTGGGAGACGGTGCTCGCAAGGCTTTCCGAACTGCTGGTCGAGCCGGTCTTTACCGCCCATCCGACCGAGGCAACCCGTCGTTCGATCC
>SR_TP_S13solDRAFT_1000367_pt1 | contig 19553 bp, 14 predicted proteins | sample SodReaTP_S13sol_FD_11159 | JGI IMG/M metagenome (IMG submission 11159)
AACGGCCGAATATGGCCTTGGGAGGCATCACCCCCATGCAGAAGTTGGCCCTCGCGGCCTAGGCTCTACTTCTGCCGACCGTTAAAAATGGGGGGATTACCGAGAGAGCTAAAAAAAGGATGCCAGCACCACCAACTGAAAGGAGTACCGCCTGCGCAACTTCGAATGCTTGCTCTGCTGTCATAGTGATTTATAAATCTAACGTTTGTTAATAACCCGCGCCGCTTTATGGCCTCGGCTTGATTTGCTTGTTAGAGCTAATTTTTACATATTCCAGGTGGTGCATTTTTGCCCCATTGCTCACAGTAGTAATCTAGCTTTTCCTTTGTTTCTTTCATATGTGCCTCGAACTGCATTCTCCTCAATTCCCTAAGCTGAGGTTCCATAGCACGCCGTTGTTCTAGTAGTTCTTTGAATTGTGGGTCTCTTTGAGATAAGTATTCCAACATGGCAGGATTATTGAATATGTCATTTTCTTTTTCCTTTTTAGCTTCTTCTTTATCTTCTTCGCACTGCCTTTTCGAACGGGATGAATCATGACTTTTATCATAGGTATAATACATGACTAGTTTCAGTTCGTCTGAAGATACCCATCTCACCTTCCTTACTTCTTCTTTCGTATGATTTTCATATAATCCTTTACTTTTCCATTTATATGCTACTTCAGCCCCCCTTTCTACATCTGAGCAGTCTACAAACTCCCAAGTTACGCTGGGAGTAGCTATTGCATGGCTTGAATATAGGACAAGAACAATATAAATTGGTTTGCGAATAATTTTCATGAATTTCATATTTGCTGCGGCATTTAACTTAATCATTATTCAGATCAACTCCAATTTACGTTCTATTTTTACCAATTCATTTAATTTTCGCCTATGAACATCTTCACTAGCATTTTCAGGGTCATCAAAGGTAGATTAGTCAAAGCCTTCTATAGTTCTTATTAAATAGCTATCGATTTCAGGCGCCGAACGAAAAGATGAGAGATTTACTTCTTTCACTGCAAAAATAAATCTGTCACCTTTTCCCTTCAGGGGATCGGTGCTTTCACCTGCCATGATTGGTCGCAAATTCAGTAATACTGTCTGATGTACCCGTAGGCCTTATCAAACAGGTCCTGATCCTTGATCTTGTATTTCACGTAGATCACCTTTCGCAACGCCTTCTGGACCTCGCGCTCACCGGCCTTGGTGTCCTGCCAGCCCGGAAAGCGGACCATACGTACAATCTCATCGATGTCGGTGACCACACGCTCGACGACGACGGGCGTATTTTCCCCTTTGACCTCGGAAAAGAGCTCCGTGAGAGCCGCTTTTGCCCTGGCCTGTTCGTCTACCGGGTCTATGGTCTTCTCAGATTCGACCACTTCCTTCGCCAGGGTTAGCAGTTCTTTGAGAAAGTCCAGGCTGTGGAGCAGGCCCTGCTCGTGCCGTTCACGAAGCTTTTCCAGACGCTCTCCCAGGGCGACGAATTCGGGGTTGTTCTTGTGCTTTCTGAGACGGGCGACAATCTTGATTTCGATCTCTTTGGACTTTTTATCGGGCTCTTTTGTATCCAGAAGCCCTTGCAGAACTTCAGCATCCATGACTAATGTCTCCAGGTCATCCCTGACCTCTTCAATCACGACATTCTCGTGGACCAGCTCAATGGTCTTTGCCCCAAGTGCATGCCATAGGAGCTTGCCATGACCGCTAGGTGGCTTAACGGACTGATAGACGTGGGTAAGCCACTTGTAATCCGTCTCATAAAGATTCAAAGATGGATCAGGTGACAATGACTCCCATAGACGGGAAAGCACAGAGAATTCTCCGGCGAACCTATCTCTCGTTTCGTTGTCCGGCAAGCAATCCTGAGCAGCAATTAATCCTTCATAGCCGCCGACTGTGCGATCCACCCGCGGGAAGAAAGCCAGACAGCTGGACACCAACCCTGGCAGCTCCTTCTTGAGTTCATCGAGGTTAGTGATCACCCTTTGCAAAGCCTGCTCGTCGAAGTCAAGCGCCGTTGCCACATCATCGAAGATGCCTAGGTAATCAACAATCAAACCGTGTGTCTTGCCGGTAAACACACGGTTGGTGCGGCAGATAGCCTGTAGAAGGTTATGATCCTTCATGGGCTTATCCAGGTACATCACCTGTAGGATAGGCGCATCAAAGCCTGTCAGGAGCTTGGAGGTAACAATCAGGAATTTAAGCGGATCATTAGGATCACGGAATCGATCCAGAAGCTTTTCCTCTTCATCCTTGGAGAGTTTCCATTCGGAATATTCATCAGACTTACCGCCTTGTGTGTGCATGACGATTGCACTGGCCTCAGGGCCAACCAACTCATCCATGGCCCTTTTGTAGAGCACGCAGCATTCCCGGTCAAAGGTCACTACCTGAGCCTTGAAACCATTTGGCTCTACCTTGTCCTGGAAATGCCTGACAATGTGCTGGCAAATCGTGTTTACTCGCGCCGGGGCCTTGATCAGCACCGCCATCTTGGCAGCCCGCTTGGCCAGGTCATCGCGATCCAGCTCACTTAGCTCATCGGTCATCTGGGAATAGGCTTCGTCGATGGCGTCCTTGTTGATATGCAGCTTAACGTCCACCGCCTCAAAGTGCAGCGGCAGCGTGGCCTTGTCCCGGATCGAGTCCTGGAACGAGTAGCGGCTCATATAGCCCTGCTCATCCTCGTCCGCGCCGAAGGCCCAGAAGGTGTTGCGGTCCCGCTTGTTGATCGGCGTGCCGGTCAGGCCAAAGAGAAAGGCGTTAGGCAGTGCGTCGCGCATCTTGCGGCCCAAATCGCCTTCCTGGGTGCGGTGTGCCTCGTCCACCATCACGATGATGTTAGAGCGATCGTTCAGGCGACCGTCCGCCTCGCCGAACTTGTGAATTGTGGTAATGATGATCTTGCGGGTATCGGCCGCAAGCAGGCTTTGCAGCTCCTGCCGGGTGGCCGCTCCGATCATATTCGGGGTATCGGCGGCGTTGAAGGTTGCGGTTATCTGGGTGTCCAGGTCGATGCGGTCAACCACGATCATCACCGTGGGGTTGCCGAGCTTGCGGTGCATCCGCAGCTTCTGCGCCGCGAACACCATCAATAGCGACTTGCCCGAGCCCTGGAAGTGCCAGATCAGACCCTTCTTAGGGTAGCCCTTGACCACGCGATCCACCATCAGGTTTGCGCCTTCGTACTGCTGATAGCGGCAGATAATCTTGATGCGGCGGTGTTTCTTGTCAGTGGCGAACAGGGTGAAGTTCTGCAGGATGTCCAGCACCACATGGGGACGGAGCATGGAGCGGATGGAACGCTGCACATCCGCAAGCGTCCCCTCGGCCTTGTTCTCGCCTTCGTGCCACGGCCCCCAGATATCGATGGGCATGCGTACCGAGCCGTAGCGATAGCACTTACCCTCGGTGGCAAAGGAGAGGACGTTGGGCACGAACGTCTGCGGCACGCTCTGTTCATAGCCGTTGTGGATGTCGCTGGCCCCGTCCACCCAGGTCACCGCAGGGCGCACCGGCGTTTTGGCCTCGCCGACCACCAGCGGGATGCCGTTGACCAGCATAATGATGTCGAAGCGGCGGCCGCCTTCCTTGACCGGGTAGACCCACTGGTTGGTGACCACGTAATCGTTGTTGCTGAGATTCTCGAAGTCGATCAGCCGTACCGGCGTGTGTTCGCCACGTTCGCCGAAGGGCATGGACTTCTCCCCCCGCAGCCATTCGGCGAACAGCTCGTTGGCCCGCACCAGGCCTTCGCTCTGCACCGACAGCGGAATGGTCCGCAGGCGGTAGAGCACCTCGTCGGCCCGGTCGGGCTGGGCCTTGATTTCCGGGTTCAGACGGATGAGAGCGTCACGCACCATCGACTCCACCAGCACGTCGGAGTGCTGGCGCGGTAGCTCCTCGGCGGCCACGAAGCGCCAGCCTTTGATCTCGCCGCCATAACTGGCAAGCTCTTCGGCAACCATGTTCGAAGTCACTCCGCCGCAGAGCGTGTCGAGAACCATCTGTTCGACCGTGTTTTCTTCGTTAAACATGGGCTGCTCTTAGTAATTCATTGCATAGCTGCCGCTTTAGGTTCTGCTGTGCGTCGAGAAAACTCAGCAACTCTAATTCTTTTTGATCTAGCAGATTTGCACGGCTTGCAATGTAATCCTGTTCATCTTTTGGCGGGACAACAACAGCCAAATCTCGCAACATTGACGCGTTCATTTTGAAATTTACTTGTTGAGAAGTAGCACCGCTAAAAAGACGAGTTTTCCGCATATAAGAGAGCAGGCTTAATAGATAATGCCTGTTGATAAACTCATGAGGCCTGATGCGCAGAATAAAACTCGCGTAAGCCCATTGACCATCCAAATAAAACATGGTCGTTTTACCAACGTGCTCGGGGCTCCCTGATCGCCAATTAAAAAGGATATCGCCCTTTCTCAAAATAAACGCATCCTTCTTTGGTGCCTCGATGTAAACGATTTTTGTGAGGTCAAACTTTCCGTCTAAGGTAATATTTGCGCCTGTCAGGATCGGCCACCCAATGCTCGGGTCTGTATTGCTGGCAACTGAGGCTGAAATTCCATAGGCGACGTCAGCAATTTCAGATAGAGGCTTTATATGCCAATGCTCCGGAATTGCCCCAAAACCAGTATTGGTTGACTTCCTGGGTTGTTTTGAAGAGCCTCCCAATAGAAAATCCTTGAATGCATATTCCTTAACAACAGCCATATTCCTGTTTGCAGTCATGATGCTCTCAACTACTTCATCCGCTGCCCACAGGATCTCGGCAATGCGCTTCTGTTCATCAAGGGGTGGGAGCGGAAATTCAAAGTCTTGCAATGCCTTCCAACTTGTTCTTGGTGACAGCGAACCGGCCGAGGTATCAAGCGCATGATCGAAGAAGGCATCGCTCTGGCAGATAAACGGCAAAAGCTCCGGAAGTAGAACCTTTTTGTTTTTTGGCTCGAACGTCAAGATGTCCCCGGAGCAAATGCCTTCAAACTCGGCAAACGCAACCTTTCGTTGGTAGGCCCGGCGCTTGCCGAAAAGCGTCTGTCCCGGTACGAATTTGCGGCTGAAAGAGGTGCCATCTGCGACGGAATTCCAGCGCCGAATGTGCAGATTCTCGGGGTCGATGTGTTCAAGCCCGACAATTCTTTCAACGTCATTGGCCTCGGGATCACGTTCCACAAGATTGGCGTTCTTCACCACCTCGCCGAACTTCACTATTTTCCAGCCGGGCTTCAGGGATTGCTTGCTCATACAATTCTCACAATAAATTCACCGCTTCGCGCTACACATGCTCCATTTTTAACAATAAAACATTCAACCCAGTGAATCCCGGTGTACGATGTACCTTCTTTCTGCGTTAGGCCGCCGACACCAGCGGTCTTTGACGAGACGATCTCACCTCGCAATTGTCTGGCGTCTTCAGCTTCCTCCCCGGTATTAACGACTTGCCAGTAAACTTGAAATGGCGCGGGAACATTGGTGTTGGTACTAAACAACAGGTCAAGGTTTTTGTTCAAAGGCTCGCCGGAATTGAATCCTTGCCATGCCCCATTTGCCTTGTATTTGGCCGATATCTGTGCCGAAAATCTCAAGCTGACAGGCCAGTACGGTTTCTGCCGATGAGCGACGTTGAAAGACAATCCTCGAGGTTGAGAGGCGGTTAAGCTCTTGCTGTTGTTGTCCGGTGACGCCAGAGACCGGGTGTAATGTTCTTCATCAAGCCGCTCGGCGATATTGAGAAAATCTTCATAGGCCCACGCCACCCACTGGAAGAACGCCTTCGCCCGTGCATGAGGAACACCATTCTCGTTTTCATGCCACTTGTCGGCAAAGTTCTCCCCATGATTGGTTGGGTTCGGGATATGCCATTTCCCGTCTGCCGTTCTTGTGATCAGCGTATAGGCTGACTTCGCCATTTCTTCATCGAAACGAAAAGTAGGCTGCATCTGACTGGCATGACGAGACAAAGTGTCTATCAAATTCCGCAGCGTTTCATAAATGGTTGATTCATTCCGGTAGATCTGAGCCGCCAGTACGGTAATGACCATAGAGATCGGTTTGCATTTCTCGTTTTCCTGATTGCAAAAACGAATGTCTCTGTGCCTTTTCAACAGCTGTATGGCCCGTTGTAGCGACGTCTTCACATGAATGTCCGGCACTGCATCCCGGTCGGTAAACAGTCCGTCTTGTCGGTAATTTTCGAAGAGGATATGTTTCTGCGTCTGCTTTACATCCTCAAAAGCAGCCTTGTTTTTATCGTAAAACCACTCTGCAAAATCTTTAGGGTTGCTAGGCGACCAATCATAATCTCCGGTGTCGCCGCATCTGTCTGTCAGGGCAATGGCACTGCGATACCAGTAATAGTCTCTGAAGGTATTCCAGCTTTCCTGAACCGACGGAAGAATGTCCATGTGGAAGCCGACGCCGTCTTGTTCAGCATAATTCAGGGTCCAACAGCGCTTTCCCTCATCATCGAGCATCTTCATGTAGGTACCATGGACCTTCAGATGATTTCCGACCTGATGTTTCACCGTCTTCGGGGTAGTGGTTTCTTTTGTATGTTCTAACCGACATACAATATCGATGTCATAATCGGCGTCTTTGCTGTCTTTGTAGGGTCGTATCTCTGTCCCGAGTTTGAAGGATCCCTGCAGGTAAACTTCAGGCTCAGCAGTTGCGCCATCGTATTCACCATCCAGCAGATAGGATTTCATGGATTCGAAACGCTCCATGGCCTGCTTGTACTTCGATGGTGATATGTCCAGTTTCTCCGCTGCTTTTCGGAGGGATTCTTCCCGTGTAACGATCTTATTCACCTGCAATCCCTCCATTTTGTATAAAAGCCCTGATCGATTCCGATTCGTGGGTAAACTTGTGGTCCGCTTTGGAGATGAGGTCGTCCAATAAGGACACGTCATCCAGCGGCAACGGCAGGTCAGACTCAAAATCAATCCGTTTGATCTGCCCGGGGCGGAGCATAAGATTCAGATAATTCATGGCACTCTGGCTCTGCAAAGACAGTATGAAGCTGATGAATTCCTTGTGTTTCCAGCCATTGATCAGCCCCCATTTACGCGAGGAATTCGTTCCATACATGGTTTTTGAATGGCCGGATCCGACCGATAGGATCTGTATATCGTCCTGAGCAACACCAAGACGTTTCTGGGCGTCAATCGCCGCAGCCAGTGCAGGATTATTGGCCCAGAGTCCGCCATCTGCGAGAAGATACTCATTCAATCGATGCGGATCGAAATAGGTCGGTGCCGAACAGGATGCTAATACCGCGTCTTTGACCAGCACTTTGTTATCACGGGTGAACTCCTTAGAGTAACCAGACTTCAGAACATGAACACAACCATTGCCGATATCGGTGGAGGGAAGCAGCAGTGGCTTTTCAATGTCACCCATCCGCCTATCCTGAAACACATCTGTAAGCATATTTTCCAGATATCGGGAATCGTAGATACTGTCGAACATGGGCTGAACGCTTTTCCCGGGCAAGAAAAACCGTTTCTTACGGAATATTCCTACACCATGCTCTTTGTACATCGCCACGATGTTAGCTGCAGGCACACCCGTAGCCACTCCGGCAGCGATGATCGAGCCGGTGCTTGTTCCGGCAATCATGTCGAACGTATCGAAGAGATTGATTTGAAGGCGTTCTTCGATACACCGAAGAACATGGGCAGGGTATATTCCTCGAATCCCACCTCCATCGATGCTCAATATTCTAAAAGGTTTACCCATCTACACCTTCCGCTTCCCCTGAGGAGGGGATTTCGAGAGTTGCGAATAGATCAGTCATCGACTCTCGCAATGCCATCGAGCTTTCCTGCCAGTTCGCAATAGCCTGTTTGATGCTGACCGTTTCGGTCGCGCCGTTGCCATTGCCATTTCCGTTGTCCGCCCGCACGTAGAGCGGGATGCTGAGGTTACTAGCCTTCTCCCGGATCTCGTCATTGCCGACCACCCGGGCAAAGCCGTCCTCGTCACCGAAAGCCTGGTAAGCATCGACAATGCGCTGGAGGTGGTCGTCGGTGAGGAAGCTCTGTGCCCGCTCGCGGGTCACCTCGTTCACTGCGTTGATAAAGAGCACCTTGTTCCTGCGCTCCCTGGGCTTGTTCATCCGGCAGATGACGACGCAGGCTTCCATGGGCGAGTTGTAAAAAAGATTGGGACCAAGGCCCAGCACACACTCCACCACGTCGTGGGCGACCAACTTCTCGCGCATGACCGACTCTTCGTTGCGGAAGAGGACGCCATGCGGAAACAGGATGGCACAACGTCCGCTTTTGGCCTTCATGCTCTTGATGATGTGCTGCCAGAAGGCATAGTCGGCGCGGCCCTGTGGCGGAGTGCCGTAGAGGTTCCGGCCCCACGGATCGGCGGACCATGCATCGCGGTCCCATTGCTTGATGGAATACGGCGGATTGGCTAGGACCACATCGAACTGCATGAGCCGGTCGCCTTCGACGAAGGCGGGGTTGGCCAGGGTATCGCCCCGGACGATACGGAAGTCCTCGATGCCGTGCAGGAACAGGTTCATCCGACCGATGGCGGAGGTGAGCAGGTTGCGCTCCTGGCCGAACAGCCGCAGATTCCGCCACTCCTTATTCTGCCGCTTCAGATGAGCGACGGCGGAGAGCAGCATGCCTGCCGAACCGCAGGTGGGGTCATAGATCGACTCGCCCGGCTTGGGTTCTAGCATCTCGGTCATCAGATGGACCACGGTGCGGTTGGTATAGAACTCCGCAGCGGTGTGGCCGGAATCGTCGGCGAACTTCTTGATCAGAAACTCGTAACCCACGCCCAGCTCATCTTCCGGGCAGTTGGAGAGCGAGAGCGTCTGGGAGCTGAAATGCTCGATCAGCTCACGCAGCATATGGTCCGGCAGGCGGTCCTTGTTGGTCCACTGGGCGTCGCCAAAGACCCCATACAGGGTGTCGGGGTTGGCTGTTTCAATCGCCCGCAGAGAGTCCTGAATAGCCTTGCCAACGTTTTTGACCTTGGTGCGGCTAGCCTTCCAGTGGGCGTCTTCCGGAATCTGGAATCGATGCTGCTCGGGAAGCGCGGCGTATTCCTGATCGCCGCCGGACTCCTCTAGCGCATCAGCCAGCTCTTCGTCGTACACATCGCACAGGCGTTTGTAGAACAGTAGCGGGAAAATGAACTGCTTGTAGTCACCGGCGTCGATGTATCCGCGCAACAGCGTGGCCGCGCCCCAGAGGTAGGCTTCAAGTTGGGATTGTGCAACTGTCATGGCGCCCACTCCGTAGCGGACTTTCCTCGCGGCGTCTCAAGCTGCTGTAGCACTATTGCCGTGTCTTCAAAATGCTGGCAAACCTCCGACTCTTGCTCAAAGTGATAAGACACGAATCGCTGCCTATCTTGTTCCGAACGATTGTAAAAGTAACATGCGTTTGCTACTTGGTTTGGTGACGCCATTACCCGGATAAGAGGTAGCAGTTTCAATCCGCTGAGCGCACCCTCGGAAAGCAGATAGAGTTGCCCAGTCTCCATCGGCCTTGTGACCATCCTTGCCACGCGTTCGAACTGGTTGTTTGCACCCATGATGCGTGGTGATTCGAAGGAGAATTGCCCGTTTGAGAACTCCATCTTCTCTACCAACAACAGTTCATATTGGTCCCATCCTCTACCCCATAGGCTTCGCATCCCCTCGATCATGTCCAGCAACTCACTCTCCAGTGCCTCCGCCTGCGACATGCCCATAGCACCACCGTGACCACCATGCCTATTGCGAGTCCCGTTTGCCCGAGCTAGCACCTGAACGATCTCTGAGGCGCACAGCCTGTTTAACCACGACACGTCCATCGTCGCATATAGACTTGTGGCTACTGAGACACTCTCCTCCTTAGTAAGCATCCCTCTTGTTGACGCGCTGAGTTTTTCCACCACCACCTTCCACGTTCCAAAGGTGGCGCGTTGCAGGGTCAAATTCTGAGCGGCCAGTGCATCCAAGAGTTCGCCATGATTACTATCCCAGACAGCAGCGTGACTCTTGAAAGCGCTAAGGTGAATCGTCGCGAGGAACTCTGCTAATGCTTCAAAGAAGTGAAGCAGGACCCCGAAACGAATCCTAGGATCTTCTCCCGACACGCGATGTCGCCATAGAACTGAGGCCAAGGGGAATGGAAGTGTGGCTAGCCAATCCTCATAACGGTCTTCATGGTTGATCGTCTTGGCACGTCGCAGAATTTCCTCACCGGAGAAGTCTCCCGTCCAGCATTGAGCTTCGATTTCCTTCGCTTCGTTGTGCAAGCGATCAAGGTCACGGAGTGCCTCAAGGATCTTGCTTTGCGATTCAATAGGCGGCAAATAGCAGATCAGGCGGTTCAAGACGTTCTTCTTGAAGCGCGGCACCCCTACCATGCTAATCCCGCCTGCCGCCAGCAATGCTAGCCGACCCAGGTCGCTTTCGATCCAGCGCATTAGGTAATCCGCATGAACCTTGGTTTCATCGAGGACCAAACAACTGCACATATCATCTTTCGGCGGAAGATTGAAAACATCACGTGTCAGACGAGTGCCAGATTGAGACACCAACAAGGCGTTATCCGGAATGCCTTCGTCATCTAGCTCGAACAATTCCCGCTCGATCCGGGTTTCTACTTTGACCAACTCCGCGAACGATGTCCGTTTCAAGAATGTATTGCGGACTTTCTGCCTTAGCAGGTGCTCGGCCTCCAATGCCTCAAAGCTAATAAACTGATCTAATTGGATCGTCCTTCCTAGACTTGGATGCCTGTCAGACTTGTGGTGTTGGAAATTCTGCAGAAGTCGCTTGCGGTGCGCTGGTTCATCAGATAACTGACCAACAAAGATCTCTTCTTGGGCTCCATGGTCGATGACTAAGACTTGCGCCGGAATGGACGTGTTGAGCCGTATTCCCCTCGGCACATGGAGTGCCGCACGAATCCTACACCCCGCGGCATGAACAGCGTCGATAAAGGGCCGATGCTGGAGCGCAAGTGGTGACATGACGATAGCCAATACCCCTTTCTGGGCAAGCCGGTCGCAAGCCCACGCGGCAAGGTTCTGGGCCATATCGCGTAACGCGAAACCTTTTAGCGAAGGAGGCAGCGTCGTCGGTTGAATATGCACTCCAAGACTCGGATCCGCGACAACCAGGTCGTATGCCACTTGCAGCGGATCTGTGGCATCAAGCACGTTGCCAAGTGTGATTGTCGCCTTACCCTTGAGAAGAGCAGCAGCAATCTCACAGCTTTCGTCGTTGAGTTCGATGCCTTCAGCGATATTGGGCTTATGGGCGACAATAACTTGGTGCAACATTAGCCCACTACCGCAGGCAGGATCCAAAACGGTACTAGGCTTTGTGATGCTGGCTAGGTCCGCCATGAATTGGCAGATCATCTGCGGTGAGACGAACTCCCCGACTTCTGGTGTGGCGGCCTGCTGAATGACTGCTTTAAGGACCTCAGGTGTTAAATCGCCAGGAATCTCTCCCCTTGCGAGGGCTAGCACGGCCCGACATGCATCGACAGGTTCCGAGCTGCGACGAGAATCCATGTATCGCCACAGCGACTGCAGCGTGTCCTCGGTCGTGATCACGACAACACCCCCTTCTGCTTGAGAAGTTCCTTCAGTCGGTCCTCGGCCGCATACGCCGCCTGCAACGATTCCTTGAGATTGGCGATGGCCTGATCGATGGTCATGAATTCTTCTTCGATCACCGGCTCCACGTAGCGGGGAATGTTCAGGTTGAAATCGTTCTCGCGGATCTCGTCGAGCGTGGCCACTCGGCAGACCCCTTCCACATCCTGATAGCCTTCGTACCAACAATGGATGTTGTCCACGTGTTCCTGCATCAGCTCGTTCTGAGCGCGGCCGGTCTTGAACTCCTTCGAGGCATCTATGAACAGCACCTTCTGGCGGTGGGCCTTGGGCTTGCTATCCCGGAAGACCAGTACGCAAGGTGCGAGACCAGTGCCATAGAAAATGTTCTGGCCGAGGCCGATCACCGCTTCAAGAATATCCATTTCCAGCAGCTTGCGCCGGATCACACCCTCCTTAGACATGCGGAACAACACGCCATGGGGAAGTACCACGGCCATGCGGCCGGTCTTGCGAGCCATGGACTTGATCATGTGTTGTACCCAAGCGAAGTCGCCAGACTTGGCTGGCGGCAGCCCGGCAAAGTTGCGGCCGTAGGGGTCGTTGACCCAGACGTCGTCACCCCACTTTTCCAGGGAGAACGGAGGATTGGCGATGACGCAGTCAAAGGTGGCGAGGCTGTCGCCTGAGTAAAAAGCGGGCAAGCGCAGGGTGTCGCCGCGTTCGATGTGGAAATCTTCCGCCCCGTGGAGAAATAGGTTCATCCGAGCAATGGATGATGTGGTCAGGTTCTTTTCCTGGCCGTAGAGTTTCCCCAGCATGAGGTTTCCGTCGCCGCCATGCTCTTTAACATGGTGCAGCGCCTCGAGGAGCATGCCACCGGTTCCGCAGGCCGGGTCATAGATGGTTTCCCCGGCCTTAGGCGCAAGGATGCGAACCATCAGCGCGACCACGGAGCGCGGAGTATAGAATTCACCAGCCTTCTTGTTGGTCAGATCGGCAAATTTCTTGATCAGGTATTCATAGGCCTGACCGAGAATGTCCGCCTTGCAGTGCTCATTGCCCAGATTCAGGGACGAATAGTGCTCGATCATGTCCTTAAGCAATGCGTCCGAAAGGCGGTCCTTGTTGCTCCATTGGGCGTCGCCGAAGATGCCGTGTAAGGTATCCGGGTTGGCCTGCTCAATCCCGCGCATGGCCTTCTGGAGCGCATGCCCAATATTGGCGCTCTTAGCCCTGACATCCTTCCAATGGCAGCCTTCAGGAACCTGAAATCGGTGGTTCTCAGGGAATTCCGCGTATTCAGTGTCTCCCCCGGATTCATTCAGCGCAGCTGCAAACTCCTCGTCGTAGACGTCGGAGATCCGCTTGAAGAACAGAAGGGGGAAGATGTAGGTCTTAAAGTCGGCCGCGTCGACAGGCCCGCGAAGAATGTTCGCTGCCTGCCACAGATGGCCCTCTAACTTGCCGAGAGTTAATGTCGCCACGTGCAATATGTCCCCAATCAGTACCTCCCAGCCAGGCCAGAAGATTATAACCTATTGATAATACGAGCCATATTAACCATGTCCACGGCAATTATCACCCCAAATGGACATTCTGTCTCCTCGGCGCATCTGAACAGATGCCATCCTGCGTCTGTCTGACGATTCAGAAGGGGCCATCCGCTCACGGATGTGCCCCGCAGCACTCCTATGGAAATTTCTCGACCTCACGAAGGCATTCACACAATAGCGGACATGACAAAGCACAGCCGATGGTCACGCTCACTCTGAGGTCAGAAAGCACCCGTCTCAGAGCCCCGCTGTCCCAATCGCAACATCCAGAAGACAGACACCCGGTCGGACTTACTAGGGGGTGCCTCGGACTGTCTGCAGACTATGCTGCACCCAGCCGACCTCCCTATGGCTCTCCCTTCTCTGCATGATGAATGCTGAGCGCCCCACGGCCAAATTGACTTCAGTCTATGAGAAGACTTGATTTGGGCTGTGCCGTGATGCGCAACCCCGAGCTTATCTGTAGCTCAGTCACTATCACTCGCCTACTAATAACCAGCTGATCTACTTCAGACATCTCGAGACTTTTCATTTCCTTCTGAAGCGCGGCTGCAATCGCATTGGTCAGAGTCACGTCCGTAGTAACCAATTCAACCCCTTCCAGAGACATATCATGTGTGTAGCTCGGGTGCAGCGGTGCCTGGATGAGCAGGTGCAGAAGTTTTCGCATATCTGATGGGCGACGTCTGCTGTGCTCGACCTCCACCCAGCGAAACCCCCGGGAAGAGATCCCAATGACATCAGCAAGCTTTCCGTGCCAGTTCGCAACGAGTGACCGACCTGTATACAGCTCGTGCTCGGTGAAGATCTCGTATCCCATGCCACGCAGAACGATGCAGTGCCAATTACAAATCGCGCGGTGCTGCCATCGCCCTAGACGTAGATCCTTGCCACTTTTCGCTTCAACACCACGCTCTCTCAGACGAGCAGCACCAGATGTGCTCAGGGCGTATGCAGGTATCCCATTTGGCAAGGTACACACGAGAAGCTGCCCCTGCTGTCTGAGCCTGTTGAGCGTTCTGCGCACCATTTGCACCTGCTGGGTGCGCGTCGGCCACAACCATGCTGCCAGCTGTCTCGATGGCAACCAGCCAAATTTATTTAAGGCATGGAGTGCGGCAACTTCGTTCTCGCGTGCAATTTCACGGCCTGATCTGCCTAGTGATGCGGATTCTGATGCTTTGCCAAGTGCATCATGGGACATCTGTCCTGATGTATCAGACCCCGCATCTATCGCGCTGCATTGACTTTCAGTTACTTGTGTGATTCTGGATTTGGTGCGAAGAATTTTCTCGTGCATGGTAATACCTCCATTGGGTTCAAGGAGGTATAGAGAGAATTGAAACCATCTTGCATGGGTAGAACTCAGCCACGTTTACCGCACCTCTCTTTTTACTGTATGCGAGGGGTGCTGTGACTGGGGCAGCTTGGGGTCGCATACAGTGCAATCCAGCTGATGAGCCGCCTGTCGGCGGCACCGCCACCGGCCGCTTAATGCTTGGCTGAACGCCAAGCCGCGTCCTGACTGGGCTGAACGCCCAGTCTGTCGGTATTTGTAGGCCCACCCCTTCGGGCTGCGCTGCCGCTTATCAGCGACAGCTTCGCCCTGCGGGAAACCCCTCCCTATATCCCTCCCCACCCGATCGCCCTGTTCCTTGCTACCGCTGCGTAACGTGCTCTCGGGGGAGGGACGCAACGCTCCCCATCCATCGCTCCTCCGTCGCAATGAATGGGGCCCCTCGCGTTGCTAATAGCGAGGGGTTTCCCGCAGGGCTCGCCGTCAGGACGGCGCAGCTGCGGGGTGGGCGGGGCTATGCCCCCCACAGGCTTGACGCACTGGGGTGCGTACGCGGTCTGGCCGACCGCTCAAGCCTGCGGCTCCCCCCAGCGCTACAGCAGTCCAGCATGGGGCTGGACGTGCTTTCGCGGGGCTCGTGCTGGACGCACATTGCCCCCAGTCGCCGTAATGGCGACTGGCTCCCCCGAGGCGTCCGATATCGGCCTCCGTGACCAATTTGAACAGCCTTACGCACGACGCGGAGGCAACCCCGACGTCCACTCTTATGGCGGTTTGGTCCCATCGCTACATATCAGCACTGGCAAAATATGGCTTCTTCTTCCTGATTTATATGGCTTTTATAGCGCCTCAAATCCGAATAACCAACGATATTTGGACCGCTGCACAACCCTGCTGGTTTGTAGCTATACCAGGCACCAGCAGCTTGCTACAACCCACGCCCAGTACCCCTTGCCGCTGGTGGGAGACTGGGCGATGACACAGAGTAATGGCCACATATTTGAACTATGACAAGAAGCGTGATCGGTACTGTTGTCAAATGAGGATACCCAATAGGTACCGCAATCAATTTGGCGGAAAGACGACCATTCGCAAGCACATTGGAAAGGTTGAGCTTCCTGTTGCATTGGCAATAGCAGCCAAATATGCGAGTGAGTTCAAGGAGATGTTCAGGGACGCTGAGCGTAATACTGCATTGACGACCATCCCCAGGAGTTCTGCATCGGAGATGGTGACTTTTGTACTTTCCGATGACATCAGGGCACGGATTATTGCGACCTGGAAAAGCGCTACGGCAGAGCAGCTCATTTCCGTGCACAAATCTCTTAGGGAAGCACCTTGCGCAGACTGGGATAAGCATATGCAAGAAATCGAGACTGCCATCGACAAGATCCGAGATGATCTAAGACGCGTCAGGTCGACCTTTGTGGATGACTACGTCACAAAGCTTCAGCAACGGCATAAATTCAGGTTGCTCGCGACACAAAATGAGTTAGAACACTTTGTTTGTGAGTTCAACTACGCTCGGATCAATCTCTTGAACTCGTACCTTGACGTTACAAATGGACAAGCGCCTGTGACACAACTACTAATCAGACAAGAAGAGATCATCCCGCTCATCGAATTGTGGGGCACTCCAGCGAGCACGCTCTCTGAGGGGTGGAAAAAATCGATCCTGAAACAAAACAGACGCTTGGTCGTAAAGACTTACGACAAATACAAAAGAATTGCTGCAGATCTAGGGACCATCATGGGAAGACGTCCAGTTGAACACATCGGGATCAGTGATCTTGAAGGAATCTTGTCCCTTTGGAGAGGACGTGTAAATTCGCCCAGGACCGTGAAAGGGTATTTCCAGATACTCAAAACAATGCTAAGGCTCATGCCAGAACATGAACATTTTGAACGCATGTTTGAGAAATTTAGGCTGTCAAAAGATAAAACCGACGCTGCTCGACTCTCCTTTACGGACGAACAGATCAGGATCCTCTCCGATGGGATCATAGACGGTGATGATGTGCGTGAAGATGACCGTGCGCTGGTCTGCATGATGCTCTTGACGGGCGCAAGACTCGAAGAGATTTACCAGCTCACTCCAAGCGATCTATCCCCATGCCAGAAGGGGTGGATGATCAGGATTGCTGATTCCAGGCAGACCGGCCATGGAGAAAGCCACACAAAGAATAGCGCATCAGCTCGCCGAATCCCCATCATCAAGGGTGTTTTCCCAGATATGGATGACTGGATTGAACGTCATCAATCATTTGCATTCATATTTCCAAACGGCAGCAAGAACAAGCACGGCATTCGGAGCGCTGCGGCCAGTAAACGCCTAAACCGTCTGATTCGGAAATATTTTCCTGACGATAAGCGTCTTGTTCTACAGAGCACCAGAAATACGGTAGCGAGGATCATGAGACGAGAGAACGTCGACATTAGGGTGAGATACCGTTTTCTAGGTCACAAAGACGCCGGGATACACATGACACACTACGATCACAGTAGCCAGATGGACGCAGAGGATCTGATGGCCGCATCAAAAGCTATTGCCCGGCACTTATTGACACTTAGGTGACGCCAGCGCTGCGAACGGATCGAGCTTGACCGACAACTTCATTCCGGCATCTGTAAGCACAGAATGGACATGCTCTAAGTATGTCTCGACACTCACCCGAAACAGGATTTCGGCCTCTATATGCAATAGTCTGAGGTTGAGGCGCTTACACATCTCGGTCTTGAACCTTCTCCTGGCTACGTAATCCTCGAAATGTGCACTGGTATCTGTCAAAGGGGCCGTCCACACCTCCAGGTAGGCTCCGAATTCGGTGACATAGAAATCAGACTTGCACGAATGACGCAGCCCGCGCGGAAAGGTAAACGGGTAAGCCATATCGCAAATATAGGGCTGATCGTTAGCCTCGAAGATACGCGCCACAGCGAGCTCAGGGAGGCTCTTGCAGTAGCCTCCTTCGCATGGGTATCCCATGCTCGGGCGCTTTGGCGCTACCTTACGCAGATCCGCCATCAGACCATTTCTGCGGGCCGCATCTGCAGCATGCGGATCAAGCTGTGCCCACGCGGTCAAATCACCGACACGTTGGCATCGATCCAGGTAGTACTGCAAATCATCAGCTGGATGAAACTCGTTTGTGTATCGACACCCCAACCGCTCCGCCACCGCCTCCAGCCTACCCTCTCGGCGCAACAACTCACACCAGTGCTGTGCCGATCGCCACATATCAGTGATCGATGTGACGCCTTTTGCCCGGAACCGCTCAACGAATTCACCATCACTAAGACTCTTGAGGCCTCCATTCTCGATTTTAGGCATCCATCCCAATTCCGCTGCGACATCACGCTGCAACCCCAGGGTGGCGGCCCTGCTGTAAGTGCTCCTTGACTGTGTGGCCCATTGGCTCAGGGATGTCACGCCAAGTTCCCGCACGTGCTTGCACCAGTCCTCGAGGGACCATTGCCGATACTCTCTGGATGATCTGCGCATAACACCCCCTCAGAGTTCGACACAGGGGAACACAACGGGAAAACGGATCTTGGAAACCGCCTCGACGAGCACAGTGAGCGGGACATGCCCATACCCTCGACCAACGGATCCTGAGACATGGCCAGTCAGGACGTCGTGAATCTCTTCGGGAAGACCAGCTTCGCGGCAAAGGGTTTTGAATGTATGGCGGAAAGAGTGAAAGACCACCTGCCGGTCCTTAATGCCACATCCCCTTGTGTTCCTGAGGTAGCGGGCAAACCACTTCCCAAAATTCCCACCCTTACGCCCGTCGTGATCCGGTTCCAACGCGGGGAAGAGCCACTGGTAACCGGATTCCACCACTCGCTCGTGGTATTCCAGCAGACCCGCATTGACCAACTCTGGGTGAATCGGAATGGTGCGACGGGAACTCGAGGTTTTGATGCGCTGCCCCTCGCCCTGATCAGTAATCCTCAACAGGGGTCCATGATCCTTGTCCAGGATGATGTCATTGACCAGCAGCTGGCAGATTTCTTCTAGCCGTGCCCCCGTGGCGAGGGCGATGAGGGGTACCCAGGGTGCGGCCTCCCCACCACCCGCGAGATCCCTCTTGCTTCGCGTGTACACAGGGGATGTGAAGATCCTGTTGAGTTCATCTGCGGTGAATGCGCGTCGCCTGAAGGTTTCCACCTTAGGCTTTGGGATTTTCAGGCCTCGGGCAACATTCTGTTGCAATGCGCCCGCGTCGTATCCGTTTTGGAGAAGGGTGCTGATGAAGCCGATACGTTTGGCGACCGTGGAACGGGCCTTGCCTGCAGCGATCAGTTTGTCACGGTATGCCGCGATATCCGTCCGATCGATGTCCCCTGGGACCTTTTTGATGGTTTTCTGGAAATCTTTGACGACAGAGGCCATTTCCTTGTAAGTGCTCGCTACCGCCTCAGGATGAAGCTGCCGCCAGTATCCAAGCAGTTGCTGCATGGAATCCGCGATTCCCTTTTTCGGTGCATGGGCGCGTTTTGGCGCGGCAGGGGCGACTTGCTGACTCTCAGCCTGACCCACGCCAGAGAGTCCTGCAGGAACTCCCGGCATAGCTCCGGGAACGACCGCAGGCCATTCCGGGTTCATCAGGATTGGGTAGGGCTGTTGTGGGGCGCTGGGCTGCGCCTGGTGGGGCAGGTCCGGCACCGGCATGTAACCTGCCTGGCCACGTTCCAGCGTGAACTGTGTCAGCCAGTGGGACGCCAGCTGGTAGGCAAGCGGTTGGGCGACACGGCGGTCAGTCGTCTGGAGGTTCTGCCGAATCACAGTGCCGTACTTGGGCACCAGCGGCCTGGGAACTCGAATCTGAAACCAGAACGACCCGTGGTGAATGATGAGGTAGGACATATCGCGGCATCTCCTTGGTTTGGACGATGCTGCGTGTTGTTACCTCAGGGGGGGACAGGATACCGGGAAGTAACACCATTTCCCGGCCCCGTTTTCCTGAAAACCCTAAGTTTTTCAGTAACTTAGAGTCAGTGGTGTTAGTGGCGGAGAGGGAGGGATTCGAACCCTCGATACGGGGTTACCGTATACACACTTTCCAGGCGTGCGCCTTCGACCGCTCGGCCACCTCTCCGCTGGATGTC
>SR_TP_S13solDRAFT_1000368_pt1 | contig 19440 bp, 17 predicted proteins | sample SodReaTP_S13sol_FD_11159 | JGI IMG/M metagenome (IMG submission 11159)
AAGACTTCCTGCATCATGCCGATGAGGCGCAGTGTACGCGCGTCGCCCACCCGGTAGTAGACCCGGTTGGCGTCCTTGCGGGAGGCCAGGATGCCCTTGTCACGCAGGATCGCCAGATGCTGGGAAATATTGCTCTGGGAGGTGCCCACATTGTCCACGATCTCCTGCACACTGACTTCCCGGTCGCCCAGGATGCAGAGGATCTTCAGTCGCAGGGGGTGGGACATGGCCTTCAGGGAGCGGGAAGCACGCTCGATATCTTCTTCCTGGGTCATCAATTCAGGGTGGATCGCGGTAGCATTCATGGGGATCTGTTGCCTCAATCGTCTGGTCCGCACGGGGAATCGCGGACGAGCCTGTGTAATATAATTAATAACTGATTAAATTATATGCCTACCCCGAAAAATTCAACTTTTCCCGCGCTCCCCGGCCTGCTGGCAGGCCTGGGTCTGGCCGTATTACTGGCCGCTGGACCCGTTCTGCTGGCCGATGATCGGGCCGAGGCCACCCGGCGCCTGGAACAGGTGCAGCAGGAAATATCCACGCTACGCCAGCGCATGGAGGCCGCCCGGGGCGAGCAGGGCCGGGTGGAGGCCGCCCTGCGCGAGGCGGAGCGGGAGATCGGCCGCCAGGACAAGGAGCTGCGCCGGCTGGATCAGGAACTGGCCAGCGCCGGTGAACGCCTCGCTGGCCTGGAGGCGGAACAGGCCCGGGAACGGGAACGCCTGTCCACCCAGCTGGAACTGCTGGCCCGACAGCTGCGCGGTGCCTACCTGGCCGGCCGCCAGGACCGGCTGCGGCTGCTGCTCAACCAGGAGGACCCCGCCGTGGTGGGCCGCCTGCTGGTCTACTACCAGCATTACAACCAGGCCCGTGGCCAACGCATCGAGACCGCCCGGGAAGACCTGGACCGCCTCGCCAGGCTGGGGGAACAGGTATCTGCCGCCCGTGCGCAGCTGGGCGCCGAGCGGGAGCGCCACCAGGCAGCCCGGACGCGTCTGGAACAGGGACGCGCCGAACGCCAGCGCCTGCTGGCCCGGCTGGCGACGGAGATCGCCGACGCCGGCAGCAGCCTGCATCGACTGGAGGAAGACGAAAAGGAGCTGGAGGCCCTGCTCCGTTCACTGGACAACGCCCTCAGGGACATCCCGGCCTACAGCGCCCTGGACGAGCCCTTTGCCGGGCGCCGGGGCAAGCTGCCCTGGCCTGCCCAGGGCAGCCTCGGCGCCCGCTTCGGCGCCGACCGCAGCGGCCAGGCGGAGCTGAAGTGGCGCGGCGTGGTCATAAACGCCGAGTCCGGGGATCCTGTTCATGCCATCCACCATGGCCGTGTGGTCTTTGCCGACTGGCTGCGGGGCTATGGCCTGCTCACCATCCTCGACCACGGCGGGGGCTACATGAGCCTGTACGGTCACACCCAGAGCCTGTATCGGGCCCCGGGGGACTGGGTCCAGGCCGGCGAACTGATCGCCCGGGTAGGGGACGGCCCCCTTGCGGACAGGGCCGGTCTGTACTTTGAGATACGCCATCAGGGCAAACCGCTGAACCCTGACCGCTGGTGTGACTCTAATGTGAGAATCACCGCTCCTGCATCCCGCCGCTGAGGCGGGGATGGTATGATCGGAGCCAACTGGACCGCTGCCATCAGGCGCGGGCCCAACGCCGTGGAGAATTGCTGAATGAAACCGACCATCAGGATGAGCGCAGGGGTAATGACAGGCATTGTGCTGGGCCTCGCGCTCAGCCTCTCCTTCGGGGTCTTCGCCAACAAGCAGCAAGGGGCAGAGGCCATCCCGCTGGAAGACCTGCGCACCTTTACCGACGTGTACATGCGCATCAAGCGCAACTACGTCGAAGACGTGAACGACAGCGAGCTGCTGGAGAACGCCATTCGCGGCATGCTCTCCGGACTGGACCCCCATTCCAGCTACCTCAGCGAACGGGATTTCCGTGACCTGCAGATCGGCACCAGCGGCGAATTCGGCGGCCTGGGTCTGGAAGTAGGCATGGAAGACGGCTTCGTCAAGGTGATCTCCCCCATCGACGATACCCCCGCCAGCAAGGCCGGGGTGCGTGCCGGTGACCTGATCATCCGTCTGGATGACAAGCCCGTGAAGGGCATGAGCCTCAACGACGCGGTCAACGAGATGCGCGGCCCCAAGGGCACCGACATCACCCTGACCATCATGCGCGAGGGCGCCGACCAGCCCATCCGCATCACCCTGACCCGGGACACCATCCGCGTGCGCAGCGTGCGCAGTGAGATGCTCGAGCCGGGCTTCGCCTACCTGCGCATCAGCAACTTCCAGTCCAAGACCTCCCAGAACCTGGTGGAAGAGGTGCAGAAACTGCAGCGCGAAGGCAACGGCCTGCGCGGACTCATCCTGGACCTGCGCAACAACCCCGGCGGTGTGCTCAACGGCGCCGTGGGCGTGTCCGACGCCTTCCTGGAAGACGGCCTGATCGTCTACACCGAAGGCCGCACCGCCGATGCCCAGTTCCGTTACCAGGCCTCCCCCGGCGACGTGCTCAACGGCGCGCCCATGGTGGTGCTGGTGAACGAAGGCTCCGCCTCCGCCTCGGAGATCGTCGCCGGCGCCCTGCAGGATCACCAGCGCGCCATCATCATGGGCACACGAACCTTCGGCAAGGGCTCTGTGCAGACCATCCTGCCCCTGAAGCAGGACACGGCGCTCAAGCTCACCACCGCCCGCTACTTCACCCCCGATGGCCGCTCCATCCAGGCCGAGGGTATCGAGCCAGACATCAAGCTGGAACGTCTGCAGGTGAGCGCCGCCGAGAGCAATGACTCCCGCCCGGTCACCGAGGCCTCCCTGCAGCGTCACCTGCAGCGCCAGCGTGCCGCCGAAGAGGCCGGCGCCACAGAAGGCGCCGACAACGGCAATGGCTCACTGGCCCAGCGTGACTACCAGCTCTATGAAGCCCTCAACCTGCTCAAGGGGCTGACCATCCTGCAGGCCCGTCGCTGATGCCGGAAGGGGTGCGGCGTTTCGGCCTCCTGTGGCTGGCCCTGCTGTTATGGGCCAGCACCGGCCAGGCCCATGAACCGCGCCCCTTCATTGCCATCGTCATCGACGACCTGGGTAACCAGCTCGACCCGGGGCAGCGCACCCTGGCACTGCCCGGCGCGCTGACCGTCGCCGTCCTGCCCCATACCCCCCATGCCCGCCTGCTGGCCGAACAGGGTCACGAGGCCGGCAAGGAAATCATGCTGCACCTGCCCATGCAGGCCACGCACCCCTTCCCCCTGGGGCACGGCGCCATCACCGTGGACATGGACCGGGACACCTTGCGTGAGACCTTCCATGCGGCCCTGGCCTCGGTGCCCCACACCCGGGGTGTGAACAACCACATGGGCAGCCTGCTCACCCGGCACCTGGGCCACATGCAATGGTTCATGGAGGAGATGGCGGCGCTGGAAGACCTGTATTTCGTGGACAGTCGCACCACGGCCCTGACCGTCGCTCAGCGGGTAGCCCATCACCAGGGCCTGTCCACCACCCGGCGCGACGTGTTCCTGGACGCCGCACCCCACGACGAGACCTTCGTGGAGGCCCAGATGGACGTGCTGCTGGCGCTGGCACGGCGTCAGGGTCACGCCCTGGCCATCGGCCACCCCTACAGCGCCACACTTAACGTCCTGGAACGTCACCTGCCCCATCTCCATGAACAGGGGATCGAGTTGGTGACCGTCAGTGAATACTTGAAGCGAAAGGAGGCGATCCCCCTATGGCAAGCATCCTTATCCCCCTCGCCCAGGGCTGCGAAGAACTCGAAGCCGTCACCCTGATCGACCTGTTCCGGCGCGCTGGCTTCCAGGTCGTCACCGCCGGCCTGGAACCGGGCCCGGTGCGCTGCTCCCGGGGCACTGTCCTGCTCCCCGACCAGAGCCTGGCAGAGGCCGAGGGCGGCGACTACGACCTCATGGTCCTGCCCGGCGGCCTGCCCGGCGCCGATCATCTCAACGCTGACCCGCGCGTGCACCGACTGCTGAAGAAAATGAGTGAGAGTGGCCGCTATGTGGGCGCCATTTGCGCCGCACCCAAGGTGCTGGCAGACGCCGGTCTGCTCAAGGGCAAGCGGGCCACGGCCTACCCCGGAGTCCTGGAAGCCATGGACCTGGGCGCCGAGACCACCCTGAGCGCCGCGACCGTGCAACGGGACGGCAACGTCATCACCTCCCGCGGCCCCGGCACCGCCATGGACTTCGCCCTGGACCTGATCGAACTACTGGCCGGCCCGGAAAAACGCCGCCAGGTGGAGGAGCCGTTGCAGCGCCCTGGCGTGGGTTAGGCGTGAAGCGGTAGGGGATAGGCGTTAAGCCGTAGGCCGGATAAGGCGCAGCCGCATCCGGCATGACCTCAGGTTAAAGGAGCAACACCCACAAGCCCCACCACGACCCATGTGATCATTGGTTTTCCTCTGTGCCCTCTGTGGCTACACGCCTCCCGCCTTCCGCCTCACGCCTTACGCCTCCCGCCTATCCCCTCACGCCCGAACAACCACCACTTTGACCCGCCCCGCTGCCTCCCGGGCGCGGGCGCGGCAGTCCTCGATGTCGTCCCCGTGGGCCACGGCCACCCCCATGCGCCGGCGCTCGAAGGCCTCCGGCTTGCCGAACAGGCGGATGTCCGTGCCCGGCACCGCCAGGGCGGCCTCCACCCCGTCATAGGCCACGCCTTTGGCCTCCACGCCGCCGTAGATCACCGCACTGGCGCCGGGATTGCGTAAGGATGTATCCACCGGCAGTCCCAGGATCGCCCGGGCGTGCAACTCGAACTCGCTCTGCCACTGGGTGGCCAGGGTCACCAGCCCCGTGTCGTGGGGCCGCGGGCTCACCTCGCTGAACCAAACTTCATCCCCGCGGACGAAGAACTCCACGCCGAACAGCCCCTGCCCGCCCAGGGCGCCGGTCACCGCCTCGGCCATCTCCCGGGCGCTGGCCAGGGCCTGCTCGCTCATGGGCTGCGGCTGCCAGCTCTCCACGTAGTCCCCCTTCACCTGCCGATGGCCCACCGGGGCGCAAAAGTCGGTGTGCAGCTTGCCGTCCTCCGCGAGGGATCGCACCGTCAGCAGCGTGATCTCGAACTCGAACTCCACCACCGCCTCCACGATCACCCGCCCCTGGTCCACCCGTCCGGCGGATCGGGCGTACTCCCAGGCCCCGGCCAGTTCGGAGGCGTCCGCCACCAGGGACTGGCCCTTGCCCGAGGAGGACATCACCGGCTTGATGATGCAGGGATAGCCAACGCCTGCGTCGATGGCGGCGGTCAGTGCTTCAAGCGAATCGGCGAAGGCATAACGGGAGGTCTGGAGCCCCAGCTCCTCGGCGGCCAGGCGCCGGATGCCCTCCCGATTCATGGTCAGCTGGGTGGCCCGGGCCGTGGGGATCACCCGGGCGATGCCCTCGGCCTCGATGCCCGCCAGCTCATCGGTGGCGATGGCCTCGATCTCCGGCACGATCAGGTCGGGCTTTTCCCGCAGCACCAGTTCCCGCAGGGCCCTGGCGTCGGTCATGGGGATCACGTGGGCCCGGTGCGCCACCTGGTGACCTGGTGCGTTCTCGTAGCGATCCACCGCGATCACCTCCACCCCCAGGCGCTGCAGGGCGATGATCACTTCCTTGCCCAGCTCCCCGGCGCCCAGCAGCATCACACGGGTGGCGGAAGGCGAGAGGGGGGTTCCGATACGGGTCATGGCGGGTCTCCGGGCTGGGTGGCATATCTGGCGGGCCAGTATAGCCGGCGCCTTCCCCGGTTTTCGAATCCAAGAGCATGGGTTCTCGCGGAGGCGCAAAGACGCCAAGAAAAAATTCAATCAAGGTTTTCCTTTGCGTCTTTGCGCCTCCGCGAGAGACCAGTCCTTATAGAATGCGCCCACAAAAAAGCCGGGCACCAGGCCCGGCTTTTTTGACTGCCTTGAGGAAGACCCTCAGGCGGCGGCGCTCACCTGGCTGCTAAGCAGCAGGGGACGCTGGCCGCTCTGCACGGCGCGACGGATGAAGTCCGCACGGCCGGCTTCACGATCATTGACCGCAGCGGCGCACTGGGAATCCACGTAGGCAGCGGCGCTGAGCAGCACTTCCAGCTCTTCCAGGTCCACCTTGGGGATGGTCAGGTCAGCGGCCTGGGGATTGAGCTTGCGGCCGAACTCCCAGAACATCCGGGCGTTCCACATTTTCTGCATCACGCGCGGGCTCTGAAACAGCTCCACGCAACGGGCATTCAGTTCTTTGTGATCCATGATTTCACTCTCCGCCTCGAAGGCACGGTTTTGACCGCCGGGCAAATTACCCCAGAACGGGCAGGCATACAACCGAGTGTCTTAGTAGGATATAGGCCGGTACATTGACGCAGGCCAGGAGGGCCTCATCCCCGAAGCGGGGTCCACCAGCCAGCCTTCACGGGAATGATCGCTATTGCGGGTAGATGCGCCTGTGTAGCCATGCGCCCCTGACGGGCACAACCCAGGCGAGACCTCATGGGCAAGGACAGACTGACTATCAAGGGAACAGATTAACGACCTGCTTCGACCGGGTGGCAGACATCGGGCACCCTGCCGATCATGCCCTGCTGAACCTTTGGCACACAGACCGGACCCCACTGCAACAGCCGGGTGCCCGGTCAGCGACAACCCTATTGCCAACGGCCTCCCCGACCAGCTCACGCCGGAAGTGATTCACTGATCTCGTCGGTGCGTACCGCAAACTGCAACAAGGTACTGGGCCCAAAGGCGGTGCTGATGGGCACGTCCGCCGCATCTCGACCACGGGCGATTAGAATCCGCCCTATGCGTGGCATGTTGTTCCGGGGGTCAAAGATATACCAGTGTCCGTCCAGATACGCCTCGAACCAGGCGGCAAAGTCCATGACACCATAAGGTGGCTCAGTCCCCATATCGCCCAGATATCCGGTGCAGTAACGGGCAGGGATATTCATGCATCGGCAGAAGGTGATGGCCAGATGCGCGAAGTCGCGGCATACACCAGTGCGACTCTCAAACACCTCGAGGGCCGTCATGGTGGGACGAGCGCGCTGGTAGTCGAAGGCGATGTGCCCATGCACGTAATCGCAGATTGCCTGGACACGCTCCCAACCCGCCGGGGCCGAGTCGAATAACTGCCATGCGGTATCCGACAGACGATCGGTTTCGCAGTATCGACTGCCAAGCAGAAACACCAGGGCGTGATCGGGCAGTTCCTGAACCGGCACCTGGCCAGCGCCCGGGCACGTAGGATCAGGCTCACCGGAGTCGTTGATCACGGCATCCGAAGAGAGTCGCACCCGGCCCCTGGGCGCCACGATACGGGAACACCAGTTGCCGAAATCATCCCGATAGGCCCTGAGCGGTACCGGCGGCTCGGCAATCATATGGTCGGGGGTGACGAGATCAGAGACCCGGCTGTAATGCACGTTAAGGGTAAGGATCATGGGTGTCGGCTTCGGACACTCGAAGACCAGCTCATAACCTATGCGTATCTTCATCGCAGCCTCCTGCTGTAGCTCATTGACTTCGCGGCCCGAGGGACGCGAAGCGTGGTTCATGATTGACGGCTGACGCTGGCTTCACCCGCGTCGGACAGCGCGGTACGCAGTGATCTGATGATCAGACTACGCAACCGGTCCCAACTCGGGGCCGGTCCCGACACGAAACGCTGGTTGACCTCAATCTCTATGCCGACATAGACATCCGCTGCCAGGCGTTTACGCAGCCACGTGGTGAAGCCGTCGTTGCGGCCCTGATAGGGGAAATTGCGACGCACCCTGAGATCCGGCGCGCACGTCTTGAGCGCAGCCTTCCAGTGCTCACACAGGGAGGCCTCTCCCGGGCGGGCCGGATCATAGAGCAGGCCCACATCAACATTGCGATCACGACCGTGAAGCCTCGGGGCAAAGCTGTGGCAGGAGAGATGAAGCGCTTGTCCATGCTCGGTAATGGCGTCCATGATGAGGCGCTCCGCCTCGGAACGAAAAGGCGTGTAGTACGCTTCCACAATGGCCACGCGCACCGGCGTGGGCGCTTTGCGTATCGTTTCGAGATGCAGCTGGCGATGTCCGATGGACCGGTTCAGATCTACCAGCAGGCGGCTGACCGTGGCGCTGACCAGCGGCGCCCGGAAGGTCTTGGCCAGGGCGCGCGCCATCTCCAGCGCACCCGGGTCATAGCCTCGATGGGTGTCCAGCAAGTCCTGATGTGCGCGAAAATAGTCACGATATGCCGCAGGGATGCGATTGCCACCATGCTCGCAAGTGATCACCAGCCCAGGGCTGATAACCGCACCCGGGCTCCCGGCACGCTGATTCTGAGTCCTGACACTGGCCGTCATGGCGGTGGCCCTACCAGTGCAGCTCGGGCAGCCGGCGAAACACCTCGCGAGTGCCTTCGCTCCATTCTCTGCTGAGCTCAGAGAAATAGGCGTCATCCGGCCCGAAGCGACGGCGCATTCGCACGCACAGGCTGTCCCGCTGGTAGCAGATCAGATCGATGGGCATACCGACCGACAGGTTGCTGCGCATGGTGGAATCGAAAGAGACCAGGACACACTTGGCCCCGTCATTCAGCGTGGTCCGGGGGGTGATGACCCAGTCTATGATCGGCTTCCCGTACTTGGTCTCGCCCGTCTGCAGATAGGGTGTCTGTTCGCCGGCCTCGATGAAATTGCCCGCCGCATAGATGCGAAACAACCGCGGCGGCTCGCCCTTGATCTGACCGCCAAAGATGAACGATGCATTGAAGCCCACGTCATCTTCTGTTAGATGCTGGCCATCGCGCCGGTCAACTTCGCGCATGGCATCGGACACCATCAGGGCAGCATCGAACAGGGTCTCTGCACGGCGGAGGTTCTTTTTGTCATCATGTCTGACGCCCTGTTGCAACAGGCTGATCACCGCCTGCGTACCGGCCAGGTTGCCCGAACTCAAGAGGACGATGACACGGTCGTCTGGCCACTCGAAGAGAGACATCTTGCAGAAACTCGCAAAATTGTCGACGCCAGCGTGGGTTCTTGAGTCCGAAGCGAAGATGAGGCCGCTGTCCAGCATGACACCGACACAGTAGGTCATTGTGGCCTCCGAGGCCTGCTCCACGACGCGTTGAATACGGCAGCTCCGCCAAACGGGCGGACGCCAGAATACTCAGGCGTTTTCTATAAACACCTGCACACGGGAACAGTAATTACCTCATGGGCACGAACAGGTCTGTTCGCTAGGGCACATGGAAACCTGGCACTCAAGCAAGAGACTACCGCCCCTCACCTGATTTACGATTTGGGGTCCACGTGTGGACTCCGGTCAGGCGCCTTGGTCGAGGTGATATCGAGCAGCGTGATGACAACACCATCTATCACGTTGTCCAGACGGCGATAGGGCATGATGCGGACCGAGAACCATCGTCCGTCGTCGGTGCGCACCTGCTTCTCCGTAGGCCGCAGGGTGCGCAAGGTCTCCAGCGCATCCTCGTGCAGGGTGGGGTACTCCAGGCTGGTGGTCAGGTCGCTGAGCGGCCGACCAAGATCGCTCTCCCGCAAACTGATGATCTTTGAGGCCCGATCCGTGTAACGACGGACGTTCAGTTCCCCATCCAGGAACAGGATGGCGATCTCGATGCTGTTGAGCACGTTCTTCATGTCGCTCTGGGCGAGGGAAAGATCATCGAGCTTGGTGTGCAGCTCACTGTTGATGGTCTGCAGCTCCTCGTTCATGGACTGCATCTCCTCCTTCGAGGTGGTCAGCTCCTCGTTGGTGGACTGCAGCTCCTCGTTGGTGGACTGCAACTCTTCGTTGGATGACTGCAATTCTTCCCTGGACGCGCGCGCCTCCTCCCGCAGGGTTTCGATCTCATCGCGGTACTGCTGGATCTCGGCTGCACGCGATGCCTCCAGTGCGTCCGCTTGCTTGTGCTGACCCCGGCGTACCGTGGGCGTGACCGGCACATCACGGAACACGACCATGGTCATACCCCGCAGGGCTGCCGGCTCGCGCAGAGCCTGTACCGTGACATCCACATGTTGCACGCCTCCGGCGAACTGCACCTGGAGACCGTGCAACTGCAGCGGCTCCGCCTGTGTGCCCACCTTCTTCAGGGCGTCGGCAATCGGCGCACGCAGACCATCGCGCACCATGGCATGAAAGTTCCAGTTGGCCTTGCCCGCCGCAGGCTCCAGGTACTTCCCGGTACGGCCGCTGATGTAGACCACATCGCCGTCGGCGTTGAGTACGACGGCGGCGGGCGCATAGACCTGCAGCAGTACATGGTCTGCCGCCGATTGCAGATTGTCCGTCGGTTCAGTCGGGTTGTTGGGAGGCGACACGGATTGCTCCTTGGATAACCTTGACAAGGGTGGAAACGAATTCAACAGGAAGTCGGGGCCGCCGATGGAGACCTTGTCCTGACGCTGGTAGAGCCGTAGCTTCTGGTTGATGGGCGAGAACAGGTAAGCGTAGCGCCCGACCGTTTCCGAACTTCCCAGCACCAGCACACCCCCGGGGCGCAGGCTGTAATGAAACAGGGGCAACAGTCGGCGCTGCAACGTGGCATGAAAGTAGATCAGCAGGTTGCGGCATGCAATCAGGTCGAGCCGAGTGAAGGGGGGGTCCAGCACCACATCGTGCTGCGCGAACAACACCATATCGCGGATGTTCGTGTTGATCTGGTAGTACGTATCGTGGGTGGTAAAAAAGCGCGCCAGTCTGGTCTCCGACACGCTGTCGCTGATGGACAGGGGATATTTGCCACGGCGCGCCACGGCGATGGCATCGGGACTCAGGTCCGAGGCAAAGATCTGCAGCCGGAACTTGTAGCGCAGCGGCATCCGTTGTGCCGCCTCGCTAAAGACCATGGCCAGGGAGTAGGCCTCCTCGCCGCTGGAACAACCGATGACCCAGAAGCGCAGCTCCCGCTCATCGGTGCGACGCGCCAGCAACTCCGGCAGGACGACCTCCGCCAGGTGTTTCCAAACGTCGGGATCACGAAAGAAGCTCGTCACTCCGATCAGCAACTCTTTGAAAAGCAAATCGATCTCCTGCCCGTTGCGCTGCAGGTACTCGATGTACTGTTGCTGGGTCTCGATGCCATGGATGGTCATACGCCGCTCGATGCGGCGATGCAGGGTGCTGTGCTTGTAGAGCGAGAAATCGTGCCGGGTTCGTTTCTGCAACAGCCCGATGATCTGCTCCAGGGGCTCTGATTCGGGCGCGGGGACCGCATCCTCCTCGGCGACCATGCCGGGGTCCGGCACCTTGGCCACGTAGGACAGGATACGGGCCGGCAGTTCCTCAGTGGGTGCAACGATGTCGGCACAACCCGCGGCGATGGCGCTCTTGGGCATGGAATCGAACTGCGCCGAGCCCGGTTCCTGCACCACGGCCAGGCCACCCACCGCCTTGACCGCCTGCAATCCCAGGGTGCCGTCGGAACCCATACCCGAGAGGACCACGGCGATGGCCCGCTCACCCTGCGCGCTGGCCAGGGACGAGAACAGCACATTGACCGGCAAGCGCATACCCCGGGGCTCGGCGGGCCTGGCCAGTCTCAATGCGCCATCGACCACGCTGAGTTCCGCATTGGGAGGGATCACATACACGTGGTTCGGCTCGACGCGCATGCCCTGCAGGACCTCCTGTACCGGCAGCGTGGCAACCCGCTGCAGGAGTTCCGGCAGCATCCCCTTCTGGGTGGGGTCCAGATGCTGCACAACCACATAGGCCATGCCACTGTCCGGTGGTATCTGTTTCAGAAACTGCTCCAGTGCCACCAGCCCCCCAGCCGAGGCACCGATCCCGACAATACGCGTAGTGGCTGCCCGTTTGCCGTGATCCTCGATCCCCATGAGTCACCTCCCTCCCGCTTGTGCCGGGAAGCATGGCGCATCGCATCGACGGTGCGCTGTGTCAGAGCAGGGGGTGACGACAGTCGAGGAAAGCATACGGAATGAACTCTCGGCCGGGGATGACCGGCCGCGCTTGAGGGGCCCGGACGGGGTTATCAGGCCGCTTATGAGTGATCGTGCTCGCAAACAAGCATCAGAAGGACGTCACTGTCCGGTGAACGATTGGCGCTGATCCACAACGGGCGCGCACCGTTTGAGCCACGGGCCCCCTGCACCTCGCATGATGCCTCTGAGCCGCCTTCGCGCAGCGTCTTCAGCAGATCGGCAAACATTGGCCGGCTTTCGGGCAGCAGGAAGTCGCCCAGGGCCTGATTGAGAAAGCCTGCCGGTCCCACTCCCAGCAGCTTGGCAGCGGCGCGGTTGCCGTCAATGATCAGGCCATCCAGGCCGACGATAAAGTATCCGGCAGGGGCAAGATCATACAGGGCCTTGTAGTGAATCAGGTCTTCGCCAAATTCACGCTCATTGGCCTCGATCTGCGCCTGCTGGAGATCCAGCTCCACCTGATGGGCCTGCAACTCATGCAATAGCTTGAGTGCATCACCCGCGCTGTCGGGATTGCTGGCCAACCGGTAGAGCAACGCCAAGGCGTCCCCACCGATCGTCCAGCCCCTGCTGTGTGGCGCGGTTCCCTTACTTAGGCTCGCGTCGGCGGCGAGACGCAGTTGGGCTTCAATGCCTGAATCACCACTTATTCTGTGCATGGAACCTCCGGTCATCGTCACACAGCGACCATGGACACATCATAGCGCAAGTCCTTGTGCCAGGGCATAGCGTTGGCTGCAGTGACCCGGCCGGGTTACGTCAATCAGGGAACAGACTGGCATCCTGCAAGAAACCACGGGGCTCCCATCAGTTCCGGGTGCTGCTTGCTGCCTCCTGAACGTCCTCACCGGCCTTTTCCACCGCCTCCCCAACCTTGTCCACAGCCTTGTCGATGTCCTCGCCGGCCTTCTCTGCAGGACCCTTCTCACAGCCCATGAGTGCCACGAGCAGCACACCCATCACAAGGGCGGCGCCAGTTACGCTTCGTCGTTTGAGCATTTCATGACTCCTGAATGTCACTGACCCAATGGCGAGCAACGCCCCCGCCGTCACGTTCAGCCTGACGTGAGTTGCTACCTGCATCTGTCTGGTATCGAACACACCGGTTACCGGCACCCGGTTGAGCATAGGTCGTTCGCAGGCCACGAAGCGACCTGGTGGACGCCGCCCTGTGGGCGCGCCCGGGAGGCGTTTAGCCCACAGCGCCGTGACTGGGGATATGAGCCCGGCACTGTATGTACGCTATCGAACACATCAGATCACCGGCCATGCACTATAATCCGCACAGTTAAGCTCTACTATTCGCGGACCCTGGCGTAATCACCGGGACAGGGTTTTTTAGGCCCACGGGGTCTGAAAAGCTCTGTCAGCCCGACTCCGGGTCACGATGGACGCTCACGCTCGAGCCAGGGAGCCAGGGAGCCAGGGAGCCAGGGAACCAGGGAACCAGGGAACCAGGGAACCAGGGGATAATGGATACCAAAGACCCAAACCTCAATCGCCTGCTCGCTATGCTGCCCGACGTCGAGCACCGGCGCATCTCTCCTCATCTGGAGCCCGTACACGTCGGCCTCGGCGACGTGCTCCAGGAATGCAACCAACCCATGCACTACATCTACTTCCCCACGGATGCCATCGTGTCCCTCACCAACATCATGGAAGACGGATTCGCCGCCGAGATCGCCGTGGTGGGTCACGAGGGCGTCGTAGGTGTGTCACTGTTCATGGGCGGGGAAACCAGCGCCGGTCGTGCCGTTGTGATATGTCCTGGCACCGTCTACCGGATCAAGGGGCAGCTGCTCAAGGACGAGTTCTTCCGTGCCGGATTCCTGCAGACCTGCCTGCTGCGCTACACCCAGGCACTACTCACCCAGATGGCTCAGACTGCGGTATGCAACCGACATCACTCCCTGGGCCAGCAACTCTGCCGCTGGTTGCTACTGAACCTGGACCGCCTGCGCAGCAACGAGGTGATCATGACCCAGGAACTGATCGCCAACATGCTCGGCGTGCGGCGCGAGGGTGTCACGGAAGCCGCCGGCAAACTGCAGAAGGCCGGATTGATTACCTATCATCGCGGGCACATCCATGTACTCGACAGGGCTGGGCTGGAAGCGTGTTCCTGCGAGTGCTATCGCGTGGTCAAGAGGGAATACGAACGGTTGATCGGACCAGACTGCTGTCCGGAGTCCCGTCTAAGCTGTCAACCGCGCCATATCACTCCAGGGCGCCTCTAATTATTCTGAGTGCGTCAGATCGGACACTCAGGTTCGTGCTATCAAGGCGCAAATCGCACTATTTCCGTTCCGCGTGCAGCGCACCCGAGGGCGTCGCGCCCCCAGGGGCAATTCGGCCACCATCTTCCTCCCAGCGGCCAACATCACTCTTGCTGGGTACTTCTTCCTGCCATCCTGCGCTTTTCGGCGCGGGCACCACGGAATACCAGGGAACTGCCGGCGGACTCGTCTTCCAGTACCAGGGCATTGCATCTTCGGGGTCGTTCACCAATAACCTCTCACGCCTGTCTGCATTCGGGTTTCCCCGCTGCACATAGCGATGTGCATTGTATCGGCCTGGATCGATTGCCCCAGGCAGCTGCATGAACAAACGCCTGTGTATGAACGTTTAGTCTCGCCATACCGATCCCCGACTTCTGTTCGGTCACGCACACTGCGATGGGGCCTGGGGGCCCACCACCCGCGCCGGCCGAGGTTTAATCAAACACCCCGGGCCAATGCGCGCTCGTCTTAAATCCGCATCACCATAATGTACGGCTGCGTACCGATGCGGCTCGTTCAACCTGGATAGGATTCACACTGAACATCGTTCGGCAGGAATGATGCGTGCTGAATGCCTCGCCCCGTAGCAGGCTCAAGAGCCATTCCCGGTACCTTATCCAGGCAGTTTCACTCGTTCAAAGTGCAATGCAAGGATTCGTAACCGCTGCTCGTAGGGTGAGAACGATCCGGCGTGATACACGCCTTGCAATCACTTCGAGGTACATTGCCATGAACAAACTCATCTTAATTCCAGGTCTGTTGTTGACTGCCCTTCTGGGTGGCTGCGCGGGCATGGGGAACATGGGTGGGACGACCTACGGCGAAACCGCAGACAACACGGCGGTCAGTGTTGCGGATCGTTACGGCACCATCGCTCAACTGGATAACATCCAGGTAGATGACAACTACAAAATGGGTGTCGGGACGGCCGTCGGCGCCGTCGCAGGCGGCCTGCTTGGTGCAGGAGTCGGCGACAGTACCACCGCCACGGTGGCAGGCGCGATACTGGGTGGCGTGGCCGGCACCTATGCCGAGAGCAAGATGGTGAAGAAGGATGCCCAGCGGATCATGGTCGACATGTCGACGGGCGGACGCCTTACGATCACCCAGCCCGTGGATGCCCGTTTAAGAAACGCGATGCAGGTACGCGTTGAAGGCAGCGGCGAGAATGCCAGGGTCGTGCCACGGTAGAAGTCGCGAAGCGGCGCATTGTGCTTTATCTCCATGGCACTACGCGTCACTCCTTCCCTCTACCGCTTCTCGGACCTATTCCACGGTCACCGACTTCGCCAGATTCCTCGGTTGATCCACGTCCGTGCCCTTGAGTACGGCCGTGTGATAGGCCAGCAACTGCAGCGGGATGGTGTAGACGATCGGGGCAGTGCTCGGGCAGATGTCTGCCAGGGTGAGACTGTGGTAGTGGTCCAGGTTGATCTGGATACGCTCGTCGCTGAACAGGAACAGTTCGCCGCCACGGGCCCGGACTTCCTGGAGGTTGGAGAGCACCTTTTCCAGCAGGGGGTCGTTGGGCAGGGCGCAGATCACGGGCATGTCCGCGTCCACCAGGGCCAGGGGGCCGTGCTTGAGCTCACCTGCAGGATAGGCCTCGGCGTGGATGTAGGAGATCTCTTTGAGTTTCAGCGCCCCTTCCATGGCTACGGGGTAGAAGGTCCCTCGGCCCAGGAACAGGGCGTGGGTCTTGTCGGCGAACGCGTTGGCCATCTGCGCGATGGCATCGCTCAGGCCCAGGGCGACTTCCACCTGGCGTGGCAGGGACTCCAGCTCTTCCACCAGGGCCTTTTCCTGCTCCCTGTCCATGCCATGGCGACGTGCCAGGGCCAGGGTGAACAGGCGCATGGCGACCAGCTGGGTGGTGAAGGCCTTGGTGGATGCCACTCCGATTTCATGACCGGCACGGGTCATCACGGCCACGTCGGATTCACGTACCAATGAACTCTCGGGCACGTTGCAGATGCACAGGCTGCCCAGATAGCCCATCTTCTTTGATTCACGCAGTGCCGCCAGCGTATCGGCGGTCTCACCGGACTGGGAAATGGTCACGAACAGGGTGTCTTTGGGCACCACAACCTTGCGGTAGCGAAACTCACTGGCCACCTCTACGCTGCAGGGCACACCCACTTCCTCCAGCCAGTAGCGTGCCACCAGGCCCGCGTGATAGCTCGTACCACAGGCGATGATGTGTACGCCCTTCGTGGCATCCAGCAAGCCCTTGGCTTCGTGGCCGAAGGCCTCCTCCAGCAAGCGGCCCTTGTATATGCGCCCTTCCAGGGTCTCGGCAATCACACCGGGCTGCTCGAAGATCTCCTTGAGCATGTAGTGGCGGTAAGGGCCTTTGTCTGCGGTGCTGGCGGAGAGGCTGGACTCCCGCTGCTCACGTTCCACCGGCTGGCCGCTGGCATCCATCACCTTCACGCAATCCCGGCGCACTTCGGCGATATCACCTTCTTCCAGGAAGATGAATCGCTGGGTCACCGGCAGCAGGGCAAATACATCCGATGCGATGAAGTTCTCACCGACGCCCATGCCGATCACCAGGGGGCTTCCGAGACGCGCAACGACGATCCGATCCGGATCCTCGGGGCTCGCCACGGCCAGGGCGTAGGCACCCACCATCTTCTCTGTGGCCGACTGGACTGCGGCAAACAGATCGGGGGATTGCTCCAGGCTTCGCGCAAGGAGGTGGGCGATCACTTCGGTGTCGGTCTCGGAAGTAAAGCTGTAACCGGCGGCTCTGAGTTCGGCGCGCAGGGCATCGTGGTTTTCGATGATGCCGTTGTGTACCACTGCGACCCGCTCCCCGCTCATATGGGGGTGCGCGTTGCGCTCCGCCGGGATGCCATGGGTGGCCCAGCGGGTATGGGCGATGCCCAGCGATCCGGTCAGCGACTCCGTTTCCAGGCGGGTCTGCAGTTCACCGACCTTGCCCACCGAGCGGATGCGCTGCATGCGCCCGTCATCGGCCCGGACCGCAATCCCTGCGGAGTCGTAGCCACGGTATTCCAGTCGTCGCAGCCCCTCGATCAGGATGGGCACAACGTTACGTTCAGCAATGGCTCCGACAATTCCGCACATATGAGGGCCCAGGTCCTAGTGGCAAGAGACAAGTACTCACAATGAATTGGACAGGATTAACATGATTTACACGATGAAAAAATCAGACCGTGAAGACTCAAGCGAGAGAGCTTTAAATCCTGTTAATCATGTAAATCCTGTCCAAGCCTTTCATTCTTTTGGTTTCTTCACCGGTCGTTTCCAGCCAGGCAAGGTTATCGCCTTGGCACGCGCCACGGTGAGTTCCCCTGCCGGCGCATCCTTGTTCAGCGTGGTGCCAGCACCGATGGTGGCGCCCTCACCCACTACCACCGGCGCTACCAGTGCCGTGTTGGAGCCGATGAAGGCGCGGTCGGCGATGATCGTCTTGTGCTTGTTGGCACCGTCGTAGTTACAGGTGATGGTGCCGGCACCGATGTTCACATCCCGGCCCAGCTCGCTGTCGCCCACGTAACTCAGGTGATTGATCTTGGAGCCTTCGCCCACTGAGCTATTCTTCACTTCCACGAAGTTGCCGATCTTCGCCTTTGTTTCCGTGACGGTACCGGGCCTGATCCGCGCGAAGGGACCAATGCTGTTTCCGGGGCCGATTTTCGCCTGCTCGATCACGCTGTAGGGCAGTATCTCGGTACCCGGACCGATCTCCGTATCGCGGATCACACAGCCGGCGCCTACCGTGACACCGTCACCCAACACCACGCGGCCTTCCAGAATGACGTTCACATCCAGGCTCACATCATGGCCTGCCTGCACCTGACCGCGGATATCCAGACGCAGCGGATCGATGATGGTGACTCCGTTACGCATCAGTGCCTCGGCCTGGCGACGCTGCCACGCCCGTTCCTGTTCGGCAAGTTGCAGCTTGTCGTTCACACCCATGACCTCAACGGCTTCATGGGCCACGCTGGCTTCCACCCGACCACCCTCGGCATTGGCCAGGGCCACGCAGTCGGTCAGATAGTATTCTCCCTGGGCATTCTGGTCGGTCACCTGGGACAACCAGCGCGCAAAGTCTTTCGACCGCCCGGCCATGATGCCGGTGTTCACTTCATTGATCCTGCGCTGGGAGTCGCTGGCATCCTTTTCTTCCACGATGCCGGTTACCCGACCCGCATCGTCGCGCATGATGCGCCCGTAGCCGGCTGGGCGGGACAGTGCCGTGGTCAGCACGGCCAGATCGGCGCCCGCCTCCAGGGAGTCCATCAATTGCTTCAGGGTCTCGGCGCGCACCAGGGGCACATCCCCATAGAGCACCAGCACACGGTCCTTGCCATCGGTACTGGGCAAGGCGACGTTCAGCGCATGTCCGGTACCCCGCTGCTGCGCCTGCCGGACCCAGGTGATGGTCTGACCGGCAAACTCGCTGCACACCTGATCGCCGCCATGTCCATGGACCACCAGCACCTGACGGGGCTCAAGTGACCGGGCGGTATCCAGGACGTGGGCGAGCATGGGCCGACCGGCCAGGGGATGCAGGACCTTGGGGAGCCTGGAGCGCATGCGTGAGCCCTGGCCGGCGGCGAGGATCACGATGGAGATGTCATTACTCATGGGTGTCAGTCTAAGGCCTTGGTATGAGACCACAAAGGGTCACGGGGCGATTTTGCAAAGAAAAAGGGCGTGCCCCACTCCCGCCGGGTCTTTCCGCACGGGGTGATGCACGCCCTGGATACTGCCTGGCGATCTTTTGTAATCCGGTCAGCTCTTGTGCCGGCGCAACTTCTCGATCATGCGCAGGCGTGCGGCCGCCTCGATCACCTCGGCCTGGGCCTTGGCATAATCAAAGTCCGCCTTGCTGTCGGCCAGCGCTGCCTCGGCGCGACGCTTGGCCTCAACGGCCTCCGCCTCGTCCAGATCCTTGGCGCGAATGGCGGTATCCGCCAGTACGGTCACCACGTGAGGCTGCACTTCCAGCAGTCCGCCGGAGATGAAGATGTGGTGTTCTTCGCCCGCATCGTTGACCGTTACCCGCACCTCGCCCGGCTTGAGCTGGGCAATGTACTGGGAGTGCCGGGGCAGGATGCCCACCTCTCCGCCCTCTGCGGGTGCCACCACCATCTGGGCGGTGCCGGAGTAGATGGACTCCTCGGCGCTCACGATATCCACGTGAAAAGTCATGGCCATGGGTTACCCCTG
>SR_TP_S13solDRAFT_1000369_pt1 | contig 19435 bp, 17 predicted proteins | sample SodReaTP_S13sol_FD_11159 | JGI IMG/M metagenome (IMG submission 11159)
ATTGAAACCCAAACCGGGAACGACCCAATGACTTCCATCAAGACCATCGAAGGCGATTTCACCCAGGCCGCCGGCGGCCGTTACGGCATCGTGCTGGCCCGCTTCAACAGCTTCATCGTGGAACGCCTGCTGGAAGGGGCGGTGGACACCCTGCGCCGTCACGGCGTGAAGGATAAGGATCTCACTATCGTGCGTGTGCCCGGTGCCTACGAACTGCCCCTGGCCGCCCAGGCCATGGCGAAGTCCGGCAAGCACGATGCCATCATCGCCCTGGGCTGCGTGATCCGCGGCGCCACGCCCCACTTCGATTACGTGGCGGGCGAGAGCGCCAAAGGCCTGGCCGGCGTGTCAATGGACAGTGGCCTGCCGGTGTCCTTCGGTGTGCTCACCACCGACACCATCGAACAGGCGGTGGAACGTGCCGGCACCAAGGCCGGCAACAAGGGTGTTGACGCTGCCATGGGTGCCATGGAAATGGTCAGCCTGATGAAGCAGCTGAAGGCCTGACCTTGACCAGCAACGACCAACGACGTCAGAGCCACGCACGCCGCCAGGCGCGCCGTGTGGCCATGCAGGCCCTCTACCAGTGGCAGCTCACCGGTTACCACCCCAAGGACATCCTGCTCCAGTACCGGGAGGACCCGGAGCTGGAAAAGGCGGACCTGGAGTATTTCCGGGAACTGTTGCTGGGCGTCACCGACCAGGTGGACGACCTGGATGAGCTGCTGACCCCCTTGATGGATCGCTCCGTGGCGGAGCTGGATCCAGTGGAACGGGCCATCCTGCGACTGGCCACCTACGAACTGAAAAGCCGCATCGAGATCCCCTACCGGGTAGTGATCAACGAAGCGGTGGAACTGACCAAGAAGTTCGGTGCCACCGACGGCCACAAGTACGTCAACGGCGTCCTGGACAAGCTGGGGCGGCAGCTGCGGACCGTTGAAGCATCGGCGAACTGAACTCCTAAAGCTGGAACGCAAAGGGCGCAAAGGGGTCGCAAAGTACGCAAAGGAATCCCTTGAGTAAAACCTTTGCATTCCTCGCGCATCCTTCGCGACCATAGCGGTTCGCTTTTCAATGGTTGCAGGACAGACAGGCCCTCACGTGTCCGAATTCGATCTCATCCGCAAGTACTTCACACGTCCCGGCACGCGCCAGGACGTGATCCTGGGCGTGGGTGACGACGCGGCCCTGCTACGGATGCCGGCGGATCAGGAACTGGTGGTGTGCGTGGACACCCTGGTGTCCGGGGTGCATTTCCCGGCGGAAACGCCGGCCGAGGCGATTGGTTACAAGGTTCTGGCAGTGAACCTCAGTGATCTCGCGGCCATGGGCGCCACACCCGCCTGGGCCACCCTGGCACTGACCCTGCCCGAGGCGGATGAGTCCTGGGTGCAGGCCTTTAGCACCGGGTTTCACCGACTCGCCTCCCAGTACGCCCTGGACCTGGTGGGTGGCGACACCACCCGGGGCCCCTTGAGTGTCACCGTGCAGGTCATGGGCCTCGTTCCCCGGGGCCAGGCCCTGCGTCGGTCCGGCGCGCGGACAGGCGAGGGGCTTTATGTCACCGGCACCCTGGGCGATGCGGCCCTGGGGCTCAGGCACTGGGCACAGCGGGGTCAGGGCGACAGTCACACGGACTGGCTCGTGGAACGCCTGACCCACCCGAGTCCGCGCATCGAGGCGGGTCTCGCCCTGCGCGGTCAGGCCCGCTGTGCCATCGATATCTCCGACGGTCTGCTGGCCGATCTGGGCCACGTACTGGAGGCCTCCGGGGTGGGTGCCACGCTGGAGTTGTCCGAGCTGCCCCTGTCCGAGGCCTTTCGCGCGATCGGTGGTGACTCGCCGGACTGGGACCTGGCGCTGTCCGGTGGCGATGACTACGAACTGCTGTTCACCCTGCCGGAAGGGGTGGCCGGGCTGCTCAGGACCTGCGTGCCCACGCCCTTCACACGGATCGGCACCATCGACGCCGAATCGGGACTGCGTGTTCTGGATTCTGATGGCAAGCCCTTCGAGCTCCCGAAGCCGGGCTACCAGCACTTCACCTGAAGACGGCTACCGACCATGCCCCGCATCCCGCCACCGCCCGCCCGCACGATCTTCACCGACCCGGTGCATTTCCTCGCCTTCGGCTTCGGTTCCGGCCTCTCGCCCAAGGCCCCGGGCACGATGGGCACCCTGGCCGCCATCCCCATGTTCCTGCTGCTGCAGCCGCTGCCCCTGTGGGCGTATCTGTTGGCCACCGTCATGGTCACACTGGCGGGTTTCTGGCTGTGCGGCGAGAGCGCCCGCAGGCTGGACGTGCATGACCATCCGGGCATCGTCTGGGACGAGTTCGCCGGTTTCCTGGTGACCATGATCGCCGCCCCGGCGGGCTGGGTCTGGATCCTGATCGGTTTCGCCCTGTTTCGCCTGTTCGACATCGTCAAGCCCTGGCCTGCCCGCTGGTTCGACCGCCACGTCCACACCGGCGCCGGGATCGTCATGGACGACATCGTGGCAGGTATCTATGCCCTGATTGTGCTGCAACTGATCGCCTGGTGGTGGGGGTAAATCAAGGGCGAAGTGGGAATTGGGAAGTTGGAATAAAGGCAGGCAGCCTAACGTGCCACCTCCGTAAACTCGTTCGTTCCAATATCCCGCTATCCCCGGATGTGCTTTCCCCTTCTGGCTAGTACCTTGTATCTTGTACCTGCCCCTCACGGAGATGCCCAATGGCACGTACATTCTGGCTGTTGCCCTTTCTTCTGATCTTCTGCCTGCCGGCCCAGGCGCGGGACGTGGTGGTGTTGGGTGTATTTCCAGACCGAGCGATGATCCAGGTGGATGGCACGCGTCAGGTGCTGCGTGCAGGAGAATCCACCGACGACGGCGTGCGCCTGGTGTCCACGGACAGCAGGGCGGGTTACGTGGTGCTGGAGATCGCCGGGCAGAACCGCAAGGTGATGCTGGGTGGACGGGTGGGCGGAAGCTTTCAGGCCCGTCAGTCGGCCCGTGCGCAGATCTTCTCCGATTCCCGTGGCGCCTACACCACCACCGGCAGTGTCAACGGGCGCACCATCACCTTCCTGGTCGACACGGGCGCCACCACCATCGCGATGAATTCCTTCGAGGCCCAGCGCCTGGGTATCGACTACTCCCGGGGCCAACTGACCCAGGTGGGCACCGCCTCGGGGACCGCCTTTGCCTACGAGGTGACTCTAGACCGGGTGCGGGTCGGGGAGATCGAACAGCGCAACGTCAGGGCCATGGTGCTGCCCGGCGAATCACCACGCATGGCACTGCTGGGCATGACATTCCTCGGCAGGGTAGAGATGCGCAATGAAGGCCAGGCGCTGGTGCTGGAACAGAAGTTCTGAACCCGGCGGTTCGCGGCGGGGTCGCCGCTCCTACCAGTCAGCCCCCCCCTGGATACTAATGCGCAGCCTCACAGGACAAGGTGACGGCAGCGGGTAGCCTGCACCCCGATCTGTTCCAGTGCCGACAGTCCCGTCTGGACGAAAGACTCAGGCCCCGCCACGAAGGCCTGCCGTTGCGGCACGTCCGCAAGCCCCTGCAATGCAGTCCGGACGATATCGCCCGCCTGGTCGTCGGCCTCGATGCGCAGCGCCTGGTAACGAAACCCATCCATGGCATCGTTCCAGGACCGGCACAGATTGTCCTCGTAATGGGACCGTTCCCCGCTGGCCAGCCACACCAGGTCCAGGGCCTCGCCGGTCTCCTGGGCCAGTACGTGCTCCACCAGGCTGTGCACCGGACCAAAGCCGGTATCCATGGCCAGGAAGATCAGCGGGCCGGGATGCTCCTCCGTGAGCACGAAATCCCCCTCGGGCCCCTCGATCCCAACCGTCGCGCCCTTTTGCAGTATCGACTCGCAATGGGCCGTGAAGGGGTCATCTCGCCGGGCATCCAGATGAAAGACCAGGTTGCGGTCATCACAGGGGCAATTGGCCAGGGGCAGGGTGGCCGACACACCCTCGCCCAGGCTGAGCCTCACGGACTGACCCGCCAGAAACCGCAGGCGCTGGGTACGGGGAGTCTGCAGCCGCAGCACCAGGACATGGGGGTCCGGGCGCTCGATGCCCCGCACCGTGGCGCTGATGCGCTGCAATGGGATCTGTTCGGGGCCCTCGGCCAGTCCGGCCTCCAGGAGCAGGTCGGAGACCGGGGTGACTGAACACATCAGGGTGTAGCCCTGTTGCTTTTGTGTTTCGCTGAACACGTAGTCGTGGGGGCGGACCTTGCGCACCTCGCCCTCGAGCACCCGGGCACGGCAGTCACCGCAGTTGCCGTTGCTGCAGCCGTAGTTCACGGGCAGGCCGGCGCGCAGGGCGGCCTCGAGGATCGACTCCTCGCCCTCGACGCTGAACACATGCTCACCGGGGATGAGTCGGACTTTGGCTGCGGTCATTTGTGATCGTATGGGACTGTGGATTCAGTCCCACAGCATATCATCCGGCAGGTAGCGCTTCGCTTGATGAACGGCCCGCGAGCCGATCCGCCAGGCGTTCGTGGACCGCCAGCAGGGCGGGGATCACCACCAGCACCAGCACCGTGGCCACCCCGAGCCCGAACACGATGGACACCGCCATGGGGATCAGGAACTGGGCCTGCACGGAGCGCTCGAACAGCAGCGGGATCAGCCCGGCGATGGTGGTGAAGGAGGTGAGCACCACGGCGCGCAGCCGCTGGCAGGAGGCCTCCACGATGGCCAGTTCCTGCGCCATCCCCTCTTCACGCAGGGACTGGTAGAAACTCACCAGGATGATGGAGTTGTTGACCACGATACCCGTGAGGCCGAACAGACCGAACAGGGACAGGATGGTCAGCTCCAGGCCCATGATCCAGTGTCCCACCAGGGCCCCCAACAAGCCGAAGGGGATGATGGCCATGACCACCAGGGGCCAGCCGTAGGAACCGAACACCCAGGCCAGGACAAGATAGATCATGGCCAGGGCAAAGATCAGGCCCATGCGCATGTCACCCAGGGTCTCGGCCTGATCGGCTGCCCGGCCCTCGAAGGAGTACTGCACTCCGTAACGCTGTGCCAGGTCGGGCAGTACATCGACGGCCAGTTGCTCCCGGATACGGGCCGCATTGTTCTGGCTCCGATCCACCTCGGAGGAGACGGAGACCGCCAGCCGGCCTTCCGCATGGCGCAGGGTCTCGAAGCCCTGACGGGGCAGCAACTGCGCCACGGTATCCAGGGGGGCGATGCCGCCGTCGGGCAGGACCATGGCGAAGCGCTCCAGTGTCGCCGTGCGGTGGCGCTCGTCATCGGGCAACACGACTCGCACCTCGATCTCTTCGAGGCCCTCCTGGTAGATCTGGGCCAGTCGTCCGTCGAAGGCGGCGCGTAATTGCCGGCCCAGGGATTCCGTGGTGAGACCCAGGGCCAGACCCTCAGGCTTGAGGCGATAGATCAGCTGTTCCCGGCCGAAGGGCATGTCGTCCTCCACGGCGAACACGCCGGGGTAGTCGTTCATGGCCTCGGCCAGTTCCAGGGCCGCAGCCTTGAGACGGTCCGGGTCGGACCCGGTGAGGCGCACGTCAACGTCCCGGCCGGGCGGGCCGGACTGGCGTTCGGTGATGCTGAAGGTCTCCATGCCGGCGGGCTCCTGCACCCGCTCCTGCCAGGCGCGGATCAGTTCCGTGTTGCGCACGTCCCGGGTGTCGGGTGAACTCAGCTCCACCAGGATGGAGCCGAACTGATCGCCCTTGGGGGCCTGGGCCGCCCCGCCCTGTTCCACGCCCGTGCCCAGGCGCACCACCACGTTACGTACCAGTCCGCCACCCAACGCCTCTTCGGCATCGAACAGGGCCTGTTCCACCTGCCCGATAAAGGCCTCTACCCGCTGGGGTGGTGTGCCGGCTACAAAATTGGCCGTGGCATTGACCACCGTGCCCTCGGGATTGGGAAAGAAGGTAAAGCCGATACGGCCACTGGCCATGAGGCCGAAGGCCAGGATCAGCAGCGCCATGGCAGTGGCCAGGGTGATGCCTGAATGGCCGACAGCCCATTGCACGGCCTGGCGGAAACGATGTTCACGAAAGGACTCGAAGTGCTCATCGAAACGGGCGCGAAAGGAGCCCTGCTTCGGCGGCTTGATGCGTTCCATGCTGTGCTTGAGGTGGGCGGGAAGAATCAGGAAGCTGATCACCAGGGTCGCCAGGATCACGCACACCACCACCAGCGGGATGTCGAACAGGATGTTGCCGATGATGCCGCCGATGAGCATCAGAGGCAGGAAGGCCGCCACCGTGGTGAGCGATGCGGAGATCACCGGCGCCAGCATGCGTTTGGCGCCTCTTTCAGCGGCCTGGGTGGGCGTCATGCCCCGCTGGTACTGGGTGTAGGCGTGCTCGCTCACCACGATGGCGTTGTCCACGATGATGCCCAGGGACATGATGAATCCGAACAGGGAGATCATATTGATGCTGCCGCCCAGCAGCCAGAGCACCAGGAAGGCGGTGGTGAAGGCCACCGGGATGCCCAGGGCGACGCGCAGTGCCAGGCGTCCGTTGAGGAACAGGAACAGGATGGCCAGCACCAGCACCAGACCGCCCAGGCCATTTTTCAGGAGCAGCACGATGCGCTCCCAGATCAGTTCCCAGAACTGGTCGTAGAGGTGCAGTTCCACCCCCGGGGGCAGGGTCGGGGTGACCTCGTCCAGCCAGTCGATGAGGATGGCGGACGATTTGAGGGCGTCGGCGCTCTCGGTGCGCTGCAGTTGCATCTCCACCGCCGGCTCGCCGCGATAGCGCACGGATACCTGGTTGTCCCGGGCGCGACGTTCGATCTGCGCCACGTCGCCGAGCCGGATCAGTCCACCCTCGGCATCCGAGCGCAGCGGCAATCTCCCAAAGGCCTCGGCATCCCGACGCTGTTCCAGGCTGCGCAATTGCCGCGCCGTATCGTCACGCCCCACCATGCCGGCGGGCAGGTCCCGGGAGATCCCCGCCACCCGGTCACCGATGGCGTCCAGGCTCATGCCCAGTTCCAGGCTGCGGGCCATGGGCACCTGGATGGCCATCTCCTCTTCGGGCAGGCCCTGGAAGTCGATGCGGGCAATGCCTCGGTCCAGCAGCTGCTGTTCGAAGTCCCGCACCAGGGGGCGCAACTCGCGCATGTCGGCGGGACCGGTGATGAGCATGCGCGCCACGGGTTCGTAGCGGATGACCCGGGTGACCACCGGTTCCTCGGCCGCCTCGGGCAGGTTGCGCTGCTGGGCGACGATGTCCTTCACCTGGTCCGTGGCCAGGGACATGTCCGTGCCCGATTCAAACTCCAGGGTGATGGCTGCGACACTCAGGGCGGAGGTGGAGGTCAGGTTGCGCAGGCCGTCCACCGTGCGCAGCTCCTGCTCAAGGGGGATGACGATGCCCGTCTCCACGTCCTCGGCGCTGGCACCGGTCCAGACGACCTGCACGGTGACGAAGTCCAGGGCGAAGTTCGGGAAGAACTGAGTGTTGAGCTTGCTCAGGGCCCAGGTCCCAGACAGCAGCATCAGGGCCATGAGCAGGTTGGCCGCCACCTTGTGGCACAGGAACAGCCGGATCAGGCCACGGGGACGGGCCATCTCAGTCGCCGTCCGTCTCGACCCGCAGGCCGTCCAGGGCGTTGGGCAGGCGCGTGATCACCAGACGATCCCCGTCGCGTATCTGCGGGCTGTGCACCAGCACCCGTTCCCGTCCTTCGTCATGCATCCATTCGCCGCGCCGCTCCACCGTGATGGCGTCCATGCGGCCGTCCTCTACCCGGTAGACCCGGTCGGTGCCGTAGAGGGCCTCGAAGGGCAGGGCGACCACGTCGTCCTGCGCAGGCAGACGAAGATGCACGGTCATGAATCGTCCCAGGGGCACCTGTCCGCCGCCTTCGGTGATACGGAACAGCCCTTCGACGCCCGCACCGGTGGCCGGTGCCTCGCCGGCCAGGCGGGTGAGTTCCAGTGCCACACGCACACCGTCGATCTCGCCCTGGGCCATCAGGCCTTCGCCGGAGTCCAGGGCCTCACGAACCACGGGCAGATACAGGGCCGGGATGCGTGCGCGCACCTCCATGGCCTCGGCATCGTAGAGGGTGACCAGGGCATCTCCCACCCGTACCCGGTCACCGGGAGAGACGCTCAGGCGCGAGACACGGCCATCAAAGGGGGCACGCACGGACGTGCGTTCGAGGTCCAGGTTCGTGTCCTCCAGCAGGGCCTCGGCGCGCCGGGTGCGGGCGTTGAGCTGCGCCAGGCGCGCCTCGAAATCCTCCAGGGCCAGGCGCCGGGTGTTCACGGCCAGCGCCTGCTGTTCGAAGGCGCGCCGGGCATCGTCCAGGGCGGTCCGGCTGCCGAGGTTGCGGGCAAGCAGGTCCGTGGCCCGGGCCACGTTGCGCTCGGCGAGTTCCAGCAGGGCCTCGTCGTGTTTCAGGGCCTCCCGGTCGCGGGCGTTGCGCAGACGCTCTGAGCTGATCTGGGCACGCACATCGGCCAGATCCGCCTCCCGCTGGACCACCAGCAGTGCGGCCTCGCGCTCGTCCAGGCGCACCAGGATCTCCCCCTGCGTCACCAGGCGACCTTCCTGGGCCGGGGTTTCAAGCACGTCCGCCTCGAGTGCGGCGCGCAGGTTCGCGGTACGGGGCGTGGTGACATGACCGTAGAGGCTCAGGGAAGGGGCCAGGGTGCCCGGCGTGACCGCCTCGGTGTTTACCCGCCAGACCCGCTCACCCACTTCCATGGGCGGACTCTGCGGGCCGGTGGCGCGCAGGATGACAAAGCCGGCAACGCCCGCTGCGAGGATCAACAAAGGCAGAAGGCGGCGCAGCAGAGGGGAAAGGGTCATTTGAAAAGCGCTTCCTTGAGGGGTGACTCAACGGCGAATCGGCAATCTATGCGGCATGCGCTTTGACTTCAGTGACCGTGTCACTAAGAAGGCGCAGAGACAAGATACAAGATACAAGATACAAGTGGGAAACCCCCTTCAGTCTTTTCCTTGCTACTAGCCACTAGCCACTGGCGCTACTCCACTAAAGCCACGGCCTTGATCAATGCGTGGACCTGCATCCCAGGTTCAAGGCCCAATGCACGCAAGGAGCGCCTAGTGATGCGGGCGAGCAGGGGCTGACCGGAGACATCCAGGGTCAGGAGCGTTTCACCAGGGCGGGTTTCCTCGTGGATCTGCCGCACCGTGACGGGCAGGCAATTGAGCACACTGATGTCACGGGGTGGGGTGAGGGCAATGCTCACGTCCCGGGCGTGGATGCTGATACGCACCTTGCGGCCCACGGGCAGGTCCTCCCGCAGCAGGGTGAGGCGCGCGCCGTTGATGCCCAGGATGGAGACGTGGTCCTCGTCGTCGTGTTCCAGTACCTCGGCTTCCAGCAGGGCCACCGCGTCCTCGGCCCGGGCGAGCGGCAGGTCGCCCCGGGTGGTCAGCTCCTTGATCGGACCTTCCGCGCGCAGGCGGCCATCTTCCAGCAGCAGCATGTGGTCCGCGAACCGCATCACCTCATCGATGGAATGGCTGACATAGAGCACGGGGATGGAGAGTTCATCGTGCAGCCTTTCCAGGTAGGGCAGGATCTCCGCCTTGCTGATAGCATCCAGGGCCGCCAGGGGTTCGTCCATGAGCAGCACCCGGGGGCTGGTGAGCAAGGCACGACCCATGGCCACCCGCTGGCGCTGGCCGCCGGAGAGTTCCGCGGGACGCCGTTCCAGCAGCGAGTCAAGACCTAGCAGGTCGATCACCTCCTCGGGCAGCACCACACGTTCAGACACTGGGATGCGCCGATAGCCGTAGTCCAGGTTGCCCTGCACGGACAGGTGCGGGAACAGACGGCCTTCCTGGAAGACGTAGCCTACGGGGCGCTTGTGGGCGGGGACAAAGGTGTCGTCGCTCTGCCAGGTCTGGCCGTCCACCACCAGCCGCCCACGGGCGGCCGGTTCCAGGCCGGCGATGCAACGCAGCAGGGTGGTTTTGCCGCAACCGGAACGGCCGAACAGGGCGGTCACACCCCGGGCAGGGATGTGGCTCTCGATAGCCAGATGAAAGTCCGGGCGCCTGAGGTCGAAGTGCAGGTCGATGCTCATGATGGTCTCAGGCCGTAGTGAGCTTGAAGCGCCCGTTGATGGCATACAGGGCGAACAGCATCAGGAAGGAGAGCCCCAGCAGGAGGGCCGAGAGCACGTGGGCCGAGCCGTAGTCCACCGCCTCCACGTGATCGTAGATGGCAATGGAGACCACCTGGGTCTCCCCGGGGATGTTGCCTCCAATCATGAGCACCACGCCGAACTCGCCCACGGTATGGGCGAACCCCAGGGTGGTGGCGGTGAGAAAACCGCGCAGGGAGAGCGGAATGACCACCGTGAAGAAGCGGTCCCAGGGGCCGGCGCGCAGAGAGGCGGCCGCCTCAAGGGTCGCATCGCCCACGGAGACGAAGGCATTCTGCAAGGGCTGCACCACGAAGGGCAGAGAATAGAACACCGAGCCGATCACCAGGCCGGTGAAGGTGAAGGCAAAGGCCGGCCCGCCCATGGCCTGGACAGGACCCTGGGCGCCCAGCATCAGCAACAGGTAAAAGCCAAGGACCGTGGGTGGCAGCACCAGGGGCAGGGCCACCAGGGTCTCGATCACCAGCTTGATACGCGCCCGGGTGCGCGCCAGCCACCACGCCAGGGGCGTACCCAGTAGCAGGAGCACGAGGGTGGTGATGGCTGCAAGTTTGAGGGTCAACCACAGGGCGGCGGCGTCCTGTGGGCTGATCAGTGTGTCAAACATGATTTTTTATTGTTGTCGTTGTGAGCCCAGTACCTAAGGCGCAAGGATACGATAACGATGATGTCCCGTCTCAAAGCATAGGGCGGCCCGTGGCCGCCTGTGCGGGCACGGCGAATGGCGCGTACGGCGGATGGCGGGCACGGCCCGCCCTATGGGACGGCGCGAGACAGGGTTCTTTGTGCAATAGCGGGACTATCGCCCAGGGAGACGATATCCGTCAGACTCGATGATGCCCAGGGCCACGGGATTATTCCCCACCCAGTCGAGGAAGCCTTGCGCTGCCACGGGATCGGCGGCACCGGTGAGCAACACGGCTTCCTGGATGATGGCCGGGTAATCAGCCGCATCCGGCAACCAGCGGGAACCGCCCCCATGGTCCCGCTCCCAGGTGATGAGCTGTGAGAGGGCTACGAAACCCAGGTCTGCATTTCCGGTGGTGATGAAGTTGAAAGCCTGGCTGATGGTCTGGCCCGTGACCAGCCGTCCTCGGACATCAACCCCGTGCGCCTTTAGAACGGCCTCTCCTGCCGCACCATAGGGCGCCACTCGGGGGTTGGCGAGGGAGAGACGTCGATACGCCCCGTCCTTGAGAAAGGCAATAGCATCACCGGGAATCAGGGCAGGGTCTGCACTCCACAGCGCGAGCACGCCATGGGCATAGACAAAGCGGCTCTCGGCTACGGCCTGGCCCCCGGTCACCAGGTCGGCGGTACGCTGATCATCAGCGGAAAAGAACAGGTCAAAAGGCGCTCCCTGGCGGATCTGGGCAAAGTGCTTGCCCGATGAACCGCTGCTGATTGAAAAGCCGATGCCGGATTCGGTGCCATAGGCCTGGGCCAGGCGTTCCAGGGTGGCCGTGAAATTAGCAGCCACGGCGACGCGCAATTCGGTGGCTGCCGCTGGCAGACTCAGCAGCGTCAGGCACAGCATCAGAGTCAGGCGTTTCATCGTATTCAATCCCATGGCTACTGTGGCTAAATGGCTCACTCGCCCACGGCGAGCATGATGTGAGGCGCCTTAATGAGTGCGCAGACTCGACTGCCCGGGGCCAGCCAGGAGGCGGCCAAGGACTCGCTGGTTACAATGGCAGTCAGCACGCGGCCCTCGGCGATGCGCAGTTTCACCTCGCCGTTCACTGCGCCGTCGTGTGTCTCAGTCACGGTGCCGCACAGCCGGTTACGGGCGCTGCATTTAAGGGCCGGGTTGTCTTCGGCCAGGATCACGCTGGAGGCATCGAACAGCACCTGCACCTCGCCGCCCTCGGCAAGCCCGAGATCAGTCACCGCCTCATGGGTGATGATGGCCACCACCTCCTGGTCGCCACCGATGTCCACGGACACCTGATCGTTGACGGCGCCACCGCGAACGGCTGTGATCCGGCCCTGGAAATGATTGGCTGCGGTAGTGCGCATGGACATCTTCCTCATGAATCCGACCACGTCTCCCAGGTCCGAGAGACGGTGTTCCAGTTGTCCCATGAAGCGGCGATAGGTCTCATCGGCGGCCTGGTAGTGCTGGATGACCTGCTGACCGAACTCGGTGAGATCCGTGCCTCCACCCCGCTTGCCGCCGGCCTGGCGGATGACCAGGGGCCGGTCCGCCAGGTTGTTCATGGCCTCCACAGCATCCCAGGCAGCCTTGTAGCTCATGCCCATGGTCCGGGCAGCGGCAGAGATGGAACCGGTCTGGCCGATACGCTCCAGTAGTTCGATGCGCCCGGCGCCTAGGAAACCCCGGTCGCTGAGCTTGAACCAGAAACGTCCATCCACATGGGCCTTCATGTCTGCCTCCCCATTCGATAAGCGCTATATATCTACGAATATAACGATGCGTTGTATATTACGAAATATAACGACGTGGTCAAGAGGATATCGTTCCGATGGTTCCTCATAGATGCCGTGAGATTTTCTGTTATTCCTGGCGCGTTCACAGACCGGGACAGCTTTGATTTCCCGTCCTGAACGGCGTCCAATGGGCGCGTCGGCATCGTGCGAGAGACAGGACTCCCATGGGCAAACACATCCTGATCATCCAGGGGCATCCGGACCCCGCAGGCAACCACTATGGACATGCCCTGGCCGAGGCCTACCGGGTCGGCGCTGAGGAGGGTGGCCACAGGGTCGAGGACCTGTCCGTGGCGCAGCTGGATTTCGAGTTGCTGCGGACGCAGGCGGAATGGATGAAGGGCGAACCGGCCCCTGACATCCGTAGTGCACAGCAGGCTATCGCCAGGGCGGATCACTTGGTGATCTTCTACCCCCTGTGGCTCGGCTCCATGCCGGCCCTGCTCAAGGCCTTCCTGGAACAGACCTTGCGTCCGGGCTTTGCCCTGGGCCATCCGGAAAGACCCGGCGACTACGCCAAACTGCTCAAGGACAAGAGCGCCCGCATCGTGGTCACTATGGGCATGCCGGCGTTTGTCTACCGCTGGTTCTTTCGTGCCCACAGCCTCAAAAGCCTGGAACGCAATATCCTCCGGTTCTGCGGTATCAAACCCATCAGGGAGAGCCTGATCGGCATGGTGGAAGGCAAGCCTGCCCATCGGGAGAAATGGCTGGGGAAGATGCGTGCGCTGGGGCGTGCGGGTGATTGAACGGCTTTTTAGCCACAGAGGGCACAGAGGTCACGGAGAAAAGGCCAAAGTAGGAATCACTTAGCCAGGCTTTGGGTTTTTTTTAACTCTGTGACCTCTGTGCCCTCTGTGGCAAATCAAATGCATTTCGTGGCCGTGGGGTAAGATGTGGCAATCTGCGCCTGTCTGGCAAAGTCGTTCGGCCCGGGGTCGGGCCTCCTACATAAAGATTTCGGCACCATGCTTTGGTCACTCCTTCATCTGCTCCTCTGTCTCCTGATCCTCTGGCCGTTCGCTGCGATCGCCCAGTCGGGCCTTCCCGCGCCGGTGCAGCGGGTCATCCAGGCCCATGGGATGGACCCGGCCAGGGTCGCCGTCTGGGTGCAGCCGGTGCACGACGATAAGCCTTGGCTGGCCCACAACGCGGATACCACCCTCAATCCTGCCTCGGTGATCAAGCTGGCCACCAGTCTGGCGGCCCTGGAGATGCTCGGGCCCGCCTATACCTGGAAGACCCGGGTCTACCTGGGCGGACCGGTGGAGCAGGGGGTGCTCAAGGGGGATCTGTGGATCGTGGGAGGCGGAGATCCGTTCCTGGTCACGGAGGAATTCTGGAAATTGCTGGGTGCCCTGCGTCGCCTGGGCGTCCGGCAGATCGAGGGCGATCTGGTCTTTGACCTCTCCTACTTCCAGCTTCCCGAGGAGGAGTCCGCCGCCTTCGACGGCCAGCCCCACCGGGTTTACAACCAGTCGCCCCATGCGCTGCTGGTGAACTTCAATGCCCTGCACGTGGACGTGATCCCCGATGCCGATGGCGAGACGGTCCATGCGATGGTAGACCCGCCCATTGAAGGCCTGCGGGTGGAGAACCGCCTGCGCCAGCGCGCCGGTGCCTGTGGCGGCTATCGCCTGGGTATCAGTTACCGAGTTCTGGAGGCACAAGCGGGGATTGGCCTGGACGGTCGTTTCCCCGGCGCGTGCGGTCCACATCGTTTTGCGCGCACCGCCCTCACCCCGGAGACCTACGTTCACGGGCTGTTTCAAAACCTCTGGGCACAATGGGGCGGGCGTTTCGATGGCGGCTGGCGCGTCGACACCTGGCAGGACACGGAGCGGGAGCCGGACCTGGTCCACGAATCCCGCCCCCTGGGGGATCTCATCCGCCTGGCGAATAAGCACAGCAACAATGTCATGACCCGGCATTTCAAGCTGGCCCTGGGCGCCGAACAGTTTGGTGTCCCGGCCACCCCGAAGAAGGGCCTGAATGCCATCCTGGACTATCTGGACAGTCAGGCAATCGATGCCCGGGGCCTGGTGCTGGACAACGCAGCGGGTTTGTCACGGGACAATCGCATCACCTCCCGCCAACTGGCCGGCATACTGCGCGCCGGGCGGGAGAGCCCATACATGCCGGAGTTCGTCTCCTCCCTGGCGTTGGCAGGCCTGGACGGCACCCTGCGCACCCGCTTCGAGGACGACCCGGCCGCCGGGCGCATGCATCTCAAGACCGGTTTCCTGGATGGCGTGTCCGCCATCGCGGGCTACGTGAAGACCGCGGCGGGTGAGGATGTCATGGTGGTGGTGATCGCCAACGGCCCGGGGGTGCAGTGGGGCACGGGGATCGAACTGCAGGATGCGGTGCTGCGTTGGGTGTTCGAGCGTTGATGCGGGTGGTCAAAGGCGCTTTGCCACAGAGGGCACAGAGGTCACGGAGAAAAGAAAAAACCTAAGAAATACCCCGGTACAAAGGGCTTGGGTTTTTTTGGATTTTAACTCTGCGACCTCTGTGCCCTCTGTGGCTAAAAACGACCTTCAAGACCCATCCAACGCCCCGCCAGCCGCCATGAACACCGGCACACCGTCCACTTCACCTGTCACCAGCTTCTGCCCGTACAGCCGCTCCAGCACCGGCAACAGCAGCATGTCCTTGGTCGGTCCCCAGCAGGCACTGCCGTCGGGATAAAGCAGCAACAGGTGATTGCAATGGCGGGCGGCCAGGTTCACGTCGTGCAGACTCATCACAGCGGCACAGCCGCTGTTCACCCGCTCCCTCACGATGTCGAGCACGGCCACCTGGTGATGCAGGTCCAGGTGGCTGAGCGGCTCGTCCAGCAGCAATAGGCGCGGGTCCTGGGTCAGTGCCGTGGCAATAGCCAGGCGCTGGCGCTCGCCTCCGGATAGGGTGTCAACCCCGCGCGACTCCAGGTCGGCCAGATCCACCCGTGCCAGCGCAGCCCGTGCCAGCGCCATGTCCCTGGTTGTCTCCATGTCCCAGGGGCGCAGAAAGGGGTGACGACCGATCAGCGCGGTTTCCAGCACGGTGGCGGGAAACCCGTCGTGGTGGTCCTGGAACACCAGGGCCAGCTCACGGGCCACACTGCGCCGCTGCATTTTACCCAACCGCTGACCACTGAGAAGCACCTGACCGGCTCGGGCGGGACGCAGTCCGGCGAGGGTGTGCAACAGCGTGGTCTTGCCGGCGCCGTTGGGACCCAGAATGCCCCAGCATTCGCCAGGCTGCACCGCGAAGCCCAGGGGCGATCCCCCGGCCCGTCCCGGGACGTGGATAACCAGATCCTCCAAGCGCAGCAGCGGCGTGTCCATCAGCGGCTCCGGTGCAGCAGGTAGAGAAATACGGGTACGCCCAGCATCGCGGTGATTACCCCCACGGGCAGCTGCTGGGGTGCGATCACAGTGCGGGCCAGGGTGTCGGCCAGGGTCAGCAGGATGCCACCGGCCAGGGCCGAGGCGGGCAGGATGATGCGCTGGTCGTTACCCAGTACCAGGCGCAGCATGTGGGGCACGATGAGCCCCACGAAACCGACGGTGCCCGCCAGGGTGACTGCGCTTGCGGTGAGCGCTGCGGCGAGCAGGTAGACGGTCCACTCCAGGGGGCGCACGGAAACGCCTAAGGCCGCTGCCTGCAGGCTGCCCCGGGCCAGCACATTGAGGCTGCGGCCCAGGGGCCAGGCCATGAGCACCACCACCAGCAGCACGATCAAGGCGGGTCCCGGATGGCTGGCATGGGAAAGATCCCCCATGAGCCAGTAGAGCATGCCCGGCAATTGCGCACCGGGGCTCACCGCCAGAATGAAACTGATCAGTGCCCCCCAGCCTGCCGCCACCACCACGCCGGTCAACAGCAGGCGAACCGGGGTCCAGCTGCCGGTACCGTGGGCCAGGCCGAACACCAGCAAGGTGGAGAGCAGTGCGCCCGCAAAGGCGGCACCGGAAACCAGCGCGGTGGCCAGACCGGCCAACATGGACAACAGGGCACCCACCGCCGCACCTCCTGAAATACCGAGCACATAGGGATCCGCCAGGGGGTTGCGCAGTAATACCTGCATCAGGGCGCCGGCCACCGCCAGCAGGCCACCGGTGGCAAAGGCCGCCAGGGTTCGGGGCAGGCGCAGTTCCAGGATCAGGGTGCGCTGCAGGGGTTCGCCGCCGCCGGTGACCACGGCCCAGAGATCGCCCAGGGACAGGGCCACGCTGCCCAGGCCCAGGGACAGGCCCATCACCGCCAGAGCGACGATGGACAGGACGGCCAGAATGATCCCCAGCCGATTCACTGGCCTGACTCCGGCCGGCGCTGGCGGGCCAGTTCCAGTTGCTCACACAATAGGGCGGCCCCCTCCAGGATGCGGGGTGTCTGACGCTGGATCAGGGAAGGGGGGATGAAGAACAGGTTGTCCCGCTGCACGGCGGTGAGCCCCTGCCAGCGGCGCCAGTCTTCCACCCAGGCCCGGTTGTCCTCGCCGGATCCACCGCCCACGATCACCTCCGGATCTGCCGCCAGCACCGACTCCCGACCCAGGCGCGGCACCAGGGCAGGGAGTTCGCCGAACAGGTTATGGCCGCCGCACAGTCCGATCAGCTCGCCAATGATGTGTTCATCGTTGATGGTCATGAGCGGCCTGTCCCAGATCTGGTAGAACAGGGGCACCGAAGGACGATGGGCGTACTGCCTTGTCAGTTCGAGGACACCCTGGCGCAGGGCCTCGGCCCGAGCGGCACCGGATTCGGGCAGCCCGGTGAGCGTGGCCAGCTGTTCCAGGGTATCGGCCAGGTCCGCGAGACGGCGCGGTTCGCTGTAGTAGACGGTGAGACCCAGCTGCTCCAGGCGCGTCACCTGCCGGGCCGGATTACCACTTTGCCAGGCCACCACCAGGTCCGGTTCAAGCGCCAGGATGCGTTCCAGGTCCAGCTGCCCGGCGCTGCCAACCACAGGGATCCGCGCGGCGGCCTCGGGGAAATCACTGAAACTCACCGTGCCCACCACCTGCGCGCCCGCCCCCACATGAAAGAGGATCTCCGTGAGGTGGGGGGAGAGACTCACCACCCGCTGTGCAGGCCCGGCCAGCCGGATGTCCCGTCCCGCGTCATCGGTGACCCGGATCTCCCCCAGGACGCCTGCAGGCAGGGCCAGCAGACACAGCATCGCCCAGGCCGCGACCCATGGCGGCAGGGCAGGGGGGGCAGTGACGGGCCGGACAGCGGGCATGGGAGATGGTTTGAAAGTGATCACGGGAGGTGAATCATACCAGCCCCATCAACTAGGACCGGTGCGGTGCTGATGAACGGGGGCGGTGCGTTTGGTACCCTATGCGCCTTTCCTCTCAAGACAAGCCGAGCACCTCCCATGAAAGTTCGTACCCGTTTCGCGCCCAGCCCCACGGGCTATCTGCATATCGGCGGCGCCCGCACGGCGCTGTTCTCCTGGCTCTATGCTCGCAAGCATGGTGGCGACTTCGTGCTGCGGGTGGAGGACACCGACCTGGCCCGTTCCAATGCCGAATCGGTCAACGCCATCCTGGAAGGCATGAGCTGGCTGGGCCTGGAGTACGACGAGGGTCCCTTCTACCAGACCCAGCGTTTCGATCGCTACAAGGAAGTGATCCAGCAGCTGCTGGACGAGGGCAAGGCCTACCACTGCTACTGCTCGAAAGATGAGCTGGACGCCATGCGCGCCGAGCAGATGGCCAATAAGGAAAAGCCCCGCTACGACGGTCGCTGCCGTCACCGCACCGAACCCCGCGAAGGGGTTGAGCCGGTGGTGCGTTTTCGCAACCCCACCGAGGGCGCCACGGTGGTGGAGGACATGGTGCGCGGGCGCGTGGTGTTCCAGAACACGGAGCTGGATGATTTGATCATCGCCCGCTCCGACGGCAGCCCCACCTATAACTTCACCGTGGTGGTGGACGACTGGGACATGGACATCACCCATGTGATCCGCGGCGACGATCACCTGAACAACACGCCGCGCCAGATCAATATCTTCAAGGCCCTGGGCGTGGAACCGCCCAGGTACGCCCACCTGCCCATGATCCTGGGCCCCGACGGCGCCAAGCTGTCCAAGCGCCACGGCGCGGTGAGCGTCATGCAGTACCGGGATGATGGCTTCCTGCCCGAGGCGCTGCTCAACTACCTGGTGCGCCTGGGCTGGTCCCACGGCGACCAGGAGGTCTTCAGCCTGGAAGAGCTCATCGAGCTGTTCGACATCGCCGACGTGAACCACTCGGCCTCCGCCATCAACCCGGACAAGCTGCTGTGGCTGAACCAGCACTACATCAAGACCCAGGACCCGGACCACGTGGCCAGGCACCTGTCCTGGCACATGGGCAACCACGGCATTGATCCGGCCCTGCCACCGCCCCTGCGTGATCTGGTGGTGGCCCAGTGCGAGCGTGCCAAGACCCTGGTGGAAATGGCCGCCAACAGCGTCTACTTCTACAAGGACTTCGAGGACTACGAGGAAAAGGCCGCCCGCAAGAACCTGGGTGAGGAGGCCATGCCGATACTCCAGGCCCTGCACACGGCCCTGGACGCCATCGCCGAGTGGCAACCCGAGGCCATCCACGCCGCCGTGGAAGGGGTGGCCGAGCGCCTGGAGCTCAAGCTTGGCAAGGTCGCCCAGCCCCTGCGTGTAGCGGTGTCCGGCGGCGGTGTCTCCCCCCCCATCGACCAGACCCTCACCCTGCTCGGCAAGGAGCGCAGCCTGGGCCGGATCGACCGTGCCATCCACTACATCGAGGCCCGTTCCGGGGGTGCTTGACATGGTCAAAACAGTCGCGTAAATTGCCCGACTTCCTTGAC
>SR_TP_S13solDRAFT_1000370_pt1 | contig 19384 bp, 18 predicted proteins | sample SodReaTP_S13sol_FD_11159 | JGI IMG/M metagenome (IMG submission 11159)
CCAGTTCGGGCACGCAGGCAATCAGCCGCTTGGTATAGGGGTGGGCCGGCGCGGCCAGAACTTCGGCGGTTGGTCCTTCCTCGACAATCCGCCCGCCATACATGACTGCCACATGGTCACAAAGCTGGCCTACCACGCCAAAATCATGCGTAATGAACAGGATCGCCAAACCGCGCGAACGGCGCAGATCATCCAGAAGCGCCAGAATCTGCGCTTGCACGGTCACATCCAGCGCAGTGGTCGGTTCATCCGCAATGATGATGTCGGGATCATTGGCCAGCGCCATGGCAATGCCCACGCGTTGGCGCATTCCGCCCGACAATTCATGCGGATAGGCGCGTATGCGCGCGGCCGCGTTGGGGATGCGCACATCCTCCAGCAGTTTGACCGCCCGCTTATGCGCTTCTGCGTGGCTGACGGGTTCATGCACGCGGATTGCCTCGATCAGTTGATCGCCGATGCGGTGAAGCGGGTGCAGCGTCGACAGCGGGTCCTGAAAAATATAGGCCACCTTGCGCCCGCGCAAAGACCGCAGCAGCTCATAGGGGGCACCAATCAGATCTTGCCCCTCCAGCACCACGGCCCCGCCTGTAATCACACCGGGCGGAGAGGAGACAAGCCCCATCACCGACAAAGCCGTGACAGATTTTCCTGAGCCACTCTCGCCGATCAGCCCCAGACATTCGCCCGGTTTCAGCTCAAGCGAGACCTTGTTGACCGCCTTGTAAATACGCGACCCGACATGAAACTGGGTCTCCAATTCATCAATTTGCAGCAGCCCCTTGGCTTTGGGCGCAGGGGGCCTCGCCCGTTCCACCCGCGTGGTCGCCATGGGTCGCGCCAGCGCGCCCGAACGCAGGCGCGGATCCAGCGCATCGCGGATGCCGTCGCCCAACAGATTGACCGACATCACGATCAGCAAGATCATCACACCCGGCACGATGGATGTGTGCGGCGCCGTAATCAGGGCCGACCGTGCCTCGCCCAGCATGGACCCCAGATCTGCCTGCGGCGGCTGGCTGCCAAGACCAAGGAAGGACAGGCCCGCAGTTTCCAGAATCATCCAGCCGATGGTGGTGGACATGGCGATCACCACAACGGGCACGATATTCGGCACAACTTCGGTCAGCAGAATGCGCGTATGCCCCATGCCCGCCAGTTTTGCCGCATCAATGAATTCCCGATGCGCGATGCCCACAGTCACCCCGCGAATATTCCGCGCGAAAAACGGGATATTAACGACCGCAACCGCAATCAGCGCATTCAGCAATCCCGGCCCCAGCACCGCGACAATCGCCAGCGCCAGCAGGATATACGGAAACGCCATCAGCATATCGATGCCGCGCATGGTCACATTGTCCGTGCGCCCGCCGAAATAGCCTGCCATCACCCCAATGGCCGCGCCCAGCAACCCCGCGACAAGGGCCGCAGCAAAGCCCACCGCCAGCGACAGCCGCGTGCCCCACATCAGGCGCGACAGCAGATCGCGTCCCAAATGGTCGGTGCCCAGCAGATGCCCGTCCGCGAGGGGCCGCAAAAAGCGATTGGCGGTGTTGGTCGCATTCGGCGGATGCAAGGGCAGGATAGGCGTCAGCAGCGCCAGCACCACAATCACCCCCAGCACCACAGCGCCGAAACCGGCCAGCTTGTTGCGAAACAAAAGACGCAGAAACAGGCTCATGTCTTGATCCTCGGGTCCAGCCAGGCCTGCGCCACATCCACGATGATGTTGAAGCCCACATAACAGGCCGCAATAAACACCACGCCCCCCTGCACCAGCAGAATGTCACGCTTCAAAATGCCATCGACCAACATCCGCCCCACACCGGGCCATTGAAACACCATCTCGATATAAACCGCGCCCGACAGCACAAATCCCGCCTGTATGCCAAGCACCGGAATGATACTGACCATAGCCGCGCGCAACGCATGGCCCCAGATCACACGGCGTTCATGCACGCCCTTGGCGCGCGCCGTGCGAATGAAATCCTGCCGCAGCACCTCCAGCATCGCCCCGCGCGACAGCCGGGCAATGACCCCTGTGGCCACCACAGACAGCGCAAGCGCGGGCATGCTCAGATGCCGGATCAGGTCCGGCAGATCGCCGCCCCCCCAGATTGAATACATGCCAGAGACCGGAAACCAGCGCAGTTGCACGGCAAATAACAGGATCATCATCATGCCAAGGAAAAACGATGGCACCGAAATCCCAAGGATCACGACAAAGGTAATCGCCTTATCCGCCAGCCCGTATTGACGTGCCGCCGAGACAACGCCGGCCAGAATGCCCAGCAGCGAACACAGCACGAACGCCGTTCCCGCAAGGATCAGCGTCGCTGAAAACCGGTCCAGAATTTCATCCAGCACAGGCCGGTTCAGCGCAAATGACCGCCCGAAATCACCCTGCAACAAATTTCCCAGCCAGATGAAATACTGCTTCCACAATGGCTCATCCAACCCCAGATGGCGGTTCAGCCGCGCGACGTTTTCCGGTGTTGCATAGCTGCCCAGTATCGCCGTTGCCGGATCGCCGGGGATCATTGCCATGATCAGAAACACGATCACCGTAATGCCCAGCAAAACCGGTATCGCCGAGATAAGCCGTTTCAGGATATAGCCGCCCATCCGCGTCCCCCTGCTTTTTCATTCTGGCCCAAATATCCTCAGGGGGTGAATTGGCCAATGGCCAAGAGGGGGCGCGAGCGCCCCCTTTCCCCGCCTCAGTTCTTCACAACGTCTTTCAGAAGCAGGAAGAAAGACGGCTCAAGCTGGAAATTCTCAACCGCATCCGAAGTTACGGCATTCTGCATCCAGTTCGCCACAAACACCCATGGCGCGTCTTCCTGCACGATCGCTTGCATCTCGCGGTAAAGCCGCGCGCGCTCGTCCTGATCTGTCTCCACGCGCGCCGCTTCCAGCAGTGCGTCCACTTCGGGGTTGGAATAATAGCCCGAATTGAACCCGCCCGCATCAGGGAAGGCGTCAGTGCGCAGCGCAAGGAAGGGCAGGGTATCGGGATCGTTTGTCATCCAGGCCATCTGCGCCATATCCGCCTTGCCTTCCAGACCCGGATTTACGCGCCCCAGAAAGGTGTTCCATTCATAGGTTTCAATGGTCACATCAAATCCTACGGCGGCCAGATCGGCCTGAATGGCGGTGCCCATCGGGATCGGGTCCAGCATCCCCGATCCACCTTCGGTCACATAGAAGGTCAGGCTTGCGCCGTCTGCACCCGCCTCTGCAAGCAATTCGCGCGCGCGGTCGGGGTTATAGGGGTAGGGTTCCAGCTCTTCATTATAGGCCCATGCGAAAGCGGGCGGGGTAGGCCCTGCTGCAATGGTGGCCGTGCCTTCCAGCACGTCATTGACCAGCGCTTCTTTGTTGATCGCGTAGTTTGCCGCCTGCCGCACGCGCTGGTCGGCAAAAGGGCCTTCCTTGGCGTTCAGGATCAGGAACCACAGATGCGGGCCAGCCTGTTCATGCACGGTATGCGCGTCACCCTGAAATTGTGAAACCGCAACAGGCGGCACTTCCACCATGACATCAATACCGCCTGCCAGCATTTCCGCGACGCGGGTATTGGCGTCTGTGATGGGGCGGAAAATGACGGCCTCGGTTCCGGCTGTGCCGTCCCAGTACTCATCATTGCGCGTCACGACTACACGTTCGTTCGAGCGCCATTCGGCAAACTGGAACGCCCCGGTGCCCGACGGGTTGCGCCCGAAATCCGCGCCATGCTCCATCACCCCGGCGGGAGAGACGATCAGACCTGTGGGATAGGCAAGGTTTGACAGGAAGGGCGCATAGGGTTCGTTCAGCGTGAACCGCACCGTCAGGTCATCCACGGCCTCGACTGTCTCGATCGCACTGAAGAAGAACGACAGCGGGAAGGGGCCGGTTTCGTGATAGGGGTGGTCCTCGTTCAGCATGCGCTCGAAATTCCAGACCACGGCTTCGGCGTCGAATGCGCTGCCATCATGGAAGCTGACACCTTCACGCAGGGCGAAGGTGTAGATCGTGCCATCTTCAGAAATTTCCCAGGATTCCGCCAGCGCGGGCTCAACTTCCAGCGTGCCGGATGCGTAGCGCACAAGCCCGTCATAGATATTCATCAGGATGCGGAAGTCATTGACTGCCGTCACTGCATGCGGGTCGAGGGCCTGTGGTTCAGCGATCTGGCCCACGACCAACACACCGGGCGGGGTTTGGGCATTGACGGGGGCGACCAATGCCGAGCTGGCCAAAAGAGCGGCTGTCAAAACCCCAAAGCCACGGCGGGTCAGTGATGAAAAGGCCATATCCGGCACTCCCTGTTGGTTGATTATTGTCGTCTATTTATCATGATAATTTGCATTCGTCAAAATTTTCATGATAAATGGGTGGGGTAAGGGGAAACAAACAGATGACGTTCTCGATTCTTGCACAAGATTTGAACACGGGCGCTTTTGGTGGCGCGGCGGCGACCGGGTCGCTTTGTGTCGGTGGCTGGGTTCTGCGCGGCGATTCGCGCGTCGGGATGTCAGCGTCGCAGGGGGCCGCGCCTTCGACCATTTGGGGCGAAGAAGCGCTGTTGCGCATGCAGGCAGGAGAGAGTGCTGAGCAGGCGCTTGCAGCCGTGACGGGGCCCGATGCCGGGCGCGACTGGCGCCAGCTTGCGTTGCTTGATTGCGCGGGCGGCACGGCCTGTCATACTGGTATAAAAAACACCGACTGGCGCGGGGCGCTGATGGCACCGGGGCTGGTGATCTCGGGTAATCTGCTGGCAGGCCCACAGGTGCTGGAAGCGCTGCGCGATGCTTTCCTTGCCGCGCGGGGTGATCTGGCGGAACGGTTGCTGGCATCCATCGCTGCGGCCGAGGCGGCAGGTGGTGATACGCGCGGATTGCAGTCTGCGGCGCTGCTGGTGGTGTCAAACGACGCGCCGCCACTGACCCTGCGCGTGGACTGGTCTGACAATCCGGTCGCCAGCCTGCGCGATCTGCACCGCCGTAGCCAAAGCGGCGCTTACGCCGCATGGTTGCCCAGTGTGCCCACCCGTAACGATCCGGAGCGCGGCCATGACGGACACTGACTGGGGCGCGCTGGCGCAATATTGGCTGGACCGTCTGGCTGCCTGTTCCGAACCCGGCCCCGGCGTGACGCGACTGCCTTTTACCCCTGAGCACCGTGCTGCGCTGGGGGTGCTGACCGAATTGATGGAACAGGCCGGGCTTGGCGTGTCGCTAGATGCCGCAGGCACGCTGATCGGACGGCTGGAGGGGCCAGCGGGCGCGCCTGCGCTGTTGTTCGGCTCGCATCAGGATTCGGTGCGAGAGGGCGGTGCCTATGACGGAATCATGGGTGTTGTGCTGCCAGTTCTGGCGCTGATGAAGCTGCGCCAGCAGGGGGTGACGTTGCCTTTCGCGGTCGAGGTTCTGGCCTTTGCCGATGAAGAGGGGGTGCGCTTTCCGACCGCGCTGATGGGGCCGCGTGCGCTTGCCGGAACATTCGACATGGCAGCGCTGGGGCTGCATGATCAGGACGGGATTTCCCTGCGCCGCGCGATGGAAGATTTCGGGCTGGACCCTGACGCCCTGCCGGGTCTGAAACGTGATCCCGCGCAGGCTCTCGGCTGGGTCGAGATACATCTGGAACAAGGCCCTGTGCTTGCAGTTGCCGGACAGAATATCGGCATTGTCACCGGCATTTGCGGGATTGAACGCCATATGGTCACGCTGACCGGCAAGGCCGCGCATGCGGGCACTGTGCCCATGCATCTGCGCCGCGATGCGCTGGCTGGCGCGGCGGAATTGACGCTGGTCGCCGAAACCCTCGCCCGCGACACCGATGGCTTGCTGGCCACAGTCGGCGCCTTGCATGTCAGACCGGGCGTGGTGAATGCCGTCCCCGGCGAAGTCGCACTGACGCTTGAAATCCGCGCCTCTGATGATGGGGTGCGCGAACAGGCAGGCGCGGCCCTGACGCAAGCCGCCCATGACATCGCAACCCGGCGGGACCTGACGCTACAGATTGCGCGGACCTATGCCCAACCGGCAACCCCCTGTTCGCCACAGGTCATCGAACGGTTATCAAGGGCCGCTGAAACCGGAAACCGCGCCGAGGTCCCGCGCATCGCATCCGGTGCAACGCATGACACCTCTGCGATGGCTGCGCTTTGTTCTGTGGGCATGATCTTCACGGCCTGTCGTGATGGGGTCAGCCATCATCCGGACGAGTATGTGCCGCTTGCCGCCCTGAACGCTGGCATATTGACGCTTGAGCGGTTTCTGAAGCAGTGGCAATAAGGCTGAAAGCGCTGTTTCTGTTGGATTACGTCATCACATCAGATCGTTGGGGACGTGATCGCGCTATGGGCCCGCGATAACCCTTGCGCTACCGAATAGCAGCGCGTGGGGCACTTGCATCTAAAAGGATATCAACCTCCAAGCTACCTGTGACAGTTTTGCATTTTGCTACATATGAAATGCCACAACGACACAGGGGCTTGCCCGCCCACAGTGACGCCGATCGCTGATCGACACGCCCCGCGCATTGCTGCCGGTCGGCACTGGGAAGGGGTTGCATCCTGCCTTCACCATAACAGCCGCCCATGCATGCCGCAGAATTGTTCTTCTGCTTGACTATGATCTGTTGGTCTGCCGCCCTGAACCTCCGCCCAAGTGGTAACTCAATGCCCTGGCAAGGCAGACCCTGACAGCGTTTTCGGGCAGTGGCCGGTCATGAAGGATGATGACAGCACGGTTCTTTTCAAAGTAAAATTGATCTGCAAACTGCATGCGAAATTCCTCGACAAGCGATGTTTGGCAATGGAAGAAGATGGCGGCATCCTGTGGCGCCGATCGTGTGCGTCCCAAACGAATTGTCGTGCCGCTCTTGCTGGTTTGGGTCAGATAGGCGGGTTCGCCCCATCTGAGCGTTTCGGTCAGCGGGCCAACCGAGTCCATCCCGTCGGAAAGCTGGAAAATCAAACCTCGAATAGCAAGAAGGCGTGCCTTTACCGGCGCGGGAAGGCGCGCAAACACATCAGTGACATTCTGCGGCATTTTGGGCGGATTCATTCCGGGTTGCTCAGCGGTAAATGGATGTCGGTCCGCAACGCGCTTTGGGGGACTTGGCTTGGGTCATTTAGATACAGCTCGAAAACCGGCGCATCGTCAGGCTCATACCCTGAAGCGGGCAGCCATGTGCCAAGCAGCCAGCGGTAGGCATCCCGCATGGCGGCATAGGGACCCGCATAGTTCAGCTTCGCATAAAGTCCGCCCTTCAGCATTGTTTCGGCCAGTGGCGTGTTAATTGCAACATCGCTGCCAACAGGCATGCAGGCCCGCGACCGCAGCGCCGCTTCCTCGCCCAGATCGGGGTCGTCGAAAAATACACCGATCATTGACGGAACTTCCGGCAGGGTGCCTTGCTTCGAAAGCGCGGTAAACAGTCGGTCCATGGCATGGTCTATCCGCATATATGCGCCGATATGATCAACGCCAGCGCAGCGTTGCTCAGGCAATGTCACGACTGAAACCGGAAAGCGCCGCGCATCACATGTGCTGGCAGCCTGCTTGAAGGCTGCGTGTTTCCCCAACGCCCGATATTGTGCGGGCGTGTCGCCAAACGCATCACGAAAGGCGCGCCCGAACGTGTCTGTGGAGCTGTATCCAGCCAGTTCCGAAGTTCTGTCCAATGCAATGTCGGTGTTGGCCAGCCGGTCCGCCGCGCGTTGCAACCTTAGCCGACGGATGCGCATGGCAACAGTTTTCCCGCGCATCGCGGCGTAAATCCTGCTCCAGTGATATGGAGAGAGGCATGCCACCTCTGCCAACCGCTCGATCGAAAGATCGCTTTCCAGATGGGCGTGTATATAGTCATCGACGCGGTTCAAACGCTCCAGATAGCTTTGACGTGTGGGATTTTTGGGCATGGGTTCACTTTCACCGATCATGTTGCCCTGTCAACCTGACACAAACCGAACCGGCAAATCCTGCGGATTTGTCTGCAAGACAGTCGAGGCTGGCCCGAAACCAACTTCAACCGAACACACCAATTATGCGCCGCAGCTTCACCAGTCCGGCCATTCATGCATTGTGCAGCGTTTGCCAGTGCCCGTGGTGCCAAAAGCGGGATCAAGCGAATATGGCAGATGTGGCCGGTTCGGGCCGCGGCGCGATTTCGCAGCCCGAACCCGAACCCTCACCAAGGTGTCATGCCCTCGGGTTCCACGAAGATACCACTGTCATCGCCACCAAGGGCGTATTGCACGGGCAGCCCTGCGCCCTCAGCGGGTGTCATGGTGCCGTAGCCTGTCAGGTCCGTCTTGACGAACCCCGGACTGACGGAATTCACCTTGATGGCGGTTGTTTTCAACTCCTCATGCAACTGCACTGTCAGCATATTTGTTGCGGCTTTCGACGCGTTGTAGCCGATAAACTGATTGGCATAATACGGCGACGCCGGATCACCGTTCAGGGTCAGGGACCCCAACGAACTGGACAAATTGACGATGCGGCCTTGGGGTGACTTTCGCAGCAGCGGCAGCATGGCCTGTGTGACGGCCAGCGTCCCGATGAAGTTGACCTCCATCACCTGCCGGACAGCCGCAATCGAGGCTTTGCCGGGGGTGGCATCGGCAAAATCAAAAATGCCGGCATTGTTGACAAGTATATCTAGGCGACTGTGCCGTGCCGCGATCTGCGACGCCGCATCAGTGATCATGCTGTGATCAAGAAGATCAAGCGCAACACTTTCGGCGGTTAGGCCGTCCCGTGCCAGATCCGCCAGTGCGCGCTTCGCCTTGAAGGAGTCGCGCGCCCCGATGATGACGTGAATGCCCGCCTGCGCAAGCTGACGCGCGATTTCCAAACCTATCCCCTTGTTGCCGCCGGTGACGAGGGCAATGCGTGGTTGTGTCATGGGTCTTTCCTTTCCTACGAATACCGTGAGAATATGAGGAAAGCTTCAGGTTTTGGATTCGCATATGCCCAGCCCGCCCCCGACTGCCCTGCAACCCCGAAAAACACCGGCCCAGAGCCGGTCGCGCGTGACCGTAGAGGCGATTTATGAGGCCACCATTCAGGTTTTGCTGCGGGGTGGCATGAATGCGCTGACGACCACGCATGTGGCAGAGCGCGCCGGTGTGTCTGTCGGCACCATGTATCAGTATTTCCCGAACAAGCAGGCGCTGGTCTACGCGTTGAACGCGCGCTATCTGGATGCACTCGCTGCGCGGATCGAGGCGACATGCCGGGAACAGTCAGGCGCGCCACTGGCGCAGATGGTCGAGGCGCTGATCCAGACCTACTGGACGGCCAAGACCGAGCGCGCGGATGTCACGCATGCGCTTTATCGCTCGGTGGCGGAACTGAACAACGATGCCCTTGTCCACGCTTTTGCCGAACGGGTAGACCGCGCGACGACGCAGATGTTCTCAGGGGCTTGCGATGCGGTTTTCACTGACGCGTCGCGGACAAATCTTGCGCTGGTCACTGTAATCTACGGCACTGTGCGCAATGGCTTTGAACGTGGGCTATCTGATCAGGAGGCCGCTGACCTGCGACAGGACCTGACAGCCATGTGCCGCGCTTATTTGGCGAATTTTACGGTCTGACGATGGTTTAAGGACAGGTCGTCCGCTTCATGGTTGTCCGCTACAATGCGGTGTCACGAGACCGGCCATTCATCCATCGCGCAGCATTTCATGATGCTGAATGAAAGCAGTGCGGACTTGACTCAATATCCCGAAAATGAGAATTATCCCCGATATGGGAATCACCGATCTTTCTGAAAGCCTAAAGTTGGCACATCACCTGCGCGGGCTCCGCGAACATCATAGTCTGACTCTTGCCGTTCTCGCAGAGCGCAGCGGATTGAGTCGAGCATCGCTCTCGCGCATCGAAAATGCAGAGGTTAGCCCCACAGCGGAAACGCTTGGACGGCTTGCTTCGGTCTATGCCCTTCCCATCTCGCAACTCCTGGCGCCGCTCGAAAAGGGCTTTCAGCCCGTCGTGAAGCGCAACGATCAGGCCATTTGGAGTGACCCGAAACACAACTTTGTGCGGCGGAGCGTTTCACCATCAAATGGGCCTCTCTCGATCGAACTTGTCGAAAGCCAGCTCGGCGTGGGGCAACGGATCGCATACGCGGCCCCCGCGATCCCAGGCCAAGAACATCATGTCTACGTTCTGTCCGGCCAGATGCAGATCACCGTTGATGGCACGGACCATGATCTGAAGGCAGGAGACTGCCTGCGATACATCCTCTTTGGAGAGACCATTTTCAAAACCACCGAAACCCCCTGCACATATGTGATTGCACTCTCATGACTTCCCATTCATTTTCCGTCATTGAGCTTTCGTCCTGCGATATCGATACATACACAAGCGACCTGTGCCGTGTCCTGATCGACAGCGTCAGGGAGGGCGCCGCCATCAGCTTTATGGCGACGCTGACACTGGCGGAGGCAGAGCGCTTCTGGCGCAACGACGTCCGCGCCGCAGTACAGAGGGGAGGGCGGCAGCTCTTCGGGGTATTGGCTGACAGTCGCTTGGTTGGCACAGTTCAACTGATCACGGGCATGCCCCCAAACCAACCGCATCGCGCCGAAATTTCAAAGATGATTGTTCATCCTGAAAGCCGTCGTCTTGGCTTGGGCAAGGCATTGATGACCGCTGCGATCGACGCCGCACGGCGCGCCGATAAGGTCCTCGTCACGCTAGATACCCGCACGGGCGATGTGTCCGAAGCGCTTTATCGCAGCGTCGGCTTCGAACAGGCGGGCGTGATCCCCGACTTTGCCTTTGACCCAGATGGGCAAGCGCGGCACGCAACGACCTACATGTATCGGTATCTGTAAGTAGTGGCCCCTGACACGACCGTTGTTATTGCGGCCTTGGCCTTCACGGGCGGGGTGTTGGGCGCGATCCATATCGTCATTTGCATGCAGAGCCTTCCGGCGTTGGGGGCACGCTGTTCTTGGTCATCGTTGTGCCCGGCAACCTAGTCGGCGCAGCGACTTTCGTTCACCTGGGGGGGCTGGGTCTGGACGTCCGGGCGTTTTCCGGTGCTAAAGCGTGTTGCACAAAAGTGGGAACCGGTTTTGAGCTTCTCGAACATGCGAAATCAATAATTTAGCGCAAGTCTAGTGAATGCGAATGAACGTGACATGCTCTAAAGGGCCATGGTATGCTTTTGATCGTCGCAGGTCTCGGCATCGTCGCGCCTGCGTGAAGGGAGTACTTCGGGGTTCGACGTAAACACCCGCGAGTTGCCAGTTGTGACCACTACGCAATGAACAATTTGGGCTTCAAGCTGCTTTGCGGCATTGCAACACGCCCAATGCCCCGCCCGACCGGCAGTCGCGCGGGCAAAGCTGCCGTTGCTACTTTCCGGCAGCGATCATGCCGCGGATCTTCAACGCCTTCTCAAAATGATCAAGCTTGTGCTGTCTGATCCACCATTCTGCCGCTTCCATCAGGAGGTCGGGATCGTCATTTCTATTGGCGAAGAAAGCGTAAAACGATAGTCCCACCGTTTCCCCCTTCTTTGCGATCTTATCGTCACAGATGGCTATGGCCTTGGCTCTCAAACTCGGCCGCATGGTTATTCCGCCTTCAACTAAGTGCATTGCAGGGTGCCATATCAGACAGGCTGATTGACAGCCGGGTGGCAGCAGTGGGGACAAAGCCGATTTAGGACCAATGCTGTTGAAATTCCGCCCCACCGATAGACAATGACATCCCTACATGTCATTAAAAGCGCATGAAAGCCTTTGTTCAGATATTCGGTTGTCAGAACCCAAGTCGAATTACCTTCCCGGCCTGAAAACCGGGCCGGGTAAGTCGTATCTGAATGTCAAATGCGCACATAGCGCCGAACAAGGGTCTTCATATGTCCTCGACAACACCAACCCTGCACTTGTTGTGCGGAAAAATTGCCTCTGGAAAATCCACACTGGCTGCCGAACTTAGCCGCGCTGATGGAACTGTTGTGGTTTCTGAAGATGATTGGCTGAGTGGTCTTTTTTCTGGGAAAATATCATCCATTTCCGATTATATGCGGTGCATGTCAAAACTTCGTAAGGTCATGGGGCCGCACGTCGTATCATTGCTGAACGAGGGTGTTTCAGTTGTGCTGGACTTCCAGGCAAACACGATTGCGTCGCGTGACTGGATGCGGGGCATCTTGGAACAGACAACGGCTGCACACCAACTTCACGTCCTGGATGTCCCTGACAAAATCTGTATCGCACGGCTTCATGCACGCAATGCGCAAGGTGATCATCAGTTTGCGGCAACCGAAGAACAATTCCGACAGATTTCAAAACACTTCGTTGCTCCCTCCCGAGAGGAAGGATTTAATACCGTCCTGCATCATGTTGACCCGAAGCATTGAGTTTGGCGGACCTTCGTGGATGGTGCAGCACTTGGTAGCGAGGGTTCCAAGCCGCCTTGCGGCCCCGCAACACGCCAAATGCCGCCCGACCGGCAGCTACGCGGACAAGCAAGCCCCCCGCGGTGCGCGTGTTAGCGCATGTTGCTCAAAAGTGGGAACCGGTTTTGAGTTTCTTGAACATGCGAAATCACTAAGTGAGAGCATGTCTCGTGAATGCGAATGAACGTAACATGTTCTAATGTCCGCATTGCAGGCACGGGGAACGGGCGAAAGAACGCCCGCATTACCAGAAGATCACCCTCCGGGCGTCGCAGCAGATCCCGCGAGGATGCCACCGTCGATCGTTAGCTCTGTGCCTGTCATGTAGGTCGCTTCGTCAGAAGCGAGTAGCACAGCAAGGGCAGCAACCTCTTTTGCTTCGCCAAACCGCCGCATGGGGGTGTCTGACACCATCGCAGCCTCTCGGTCTGCCCGGTCAGGACCGTCACCCAACATCGGCTCCCACATCGGCGTCATGATCGCCGCAGGATGGATCGAGTTGCAGCGGATCGCGAGGCCCTGTCCCGCACAGTAAAGCGCGACTGACTTCGTGTGGTTGCGTATCGCAGCTTTTGAGGCGGCGTAGGCGGCCGCCATTGGGATACCGACCAGCCCCGAGCGGGACGAAATATTGATAATGCTTCCCGCACCATTCGCCCGCATGGCACGGATCGCGTAGCGGCAACCAAGGAATGTCCCGTCGCTGTTCACAGCATGGACAGCTTGCCAGTCCGCCAAGGAGGCATTTTCGGGATCATGCGCGCGCGGCGCACCGTCGAACGGTCCCTCAAACCCTGTAATGCCAGCGTTATTCACCAGCACATCAAGGGCCGGAAACCGCGCTGCGACCATATGCCAATCGGTTTCTGACGCCACATCGAGGCGGGCGAAAGTTGCGCCTATCTGGTCGGCCATGGCCTGCCCAGTTCCGGCATCAATGTCTGTCAGGATCACATTGGCCCCTTCATCGCGGAAAGCCTTGGCGATTGCGGCACCAATGCCTCGGGCCCCCCCGGTTACGAGGGCGGTCTTGCCTTTTAGTCTGGGCATGAAAACTCCGTGAAGTAGGACCCAACAGATTCCGGGCGTCTTTCGCCCGGCGCGCAGTTCACCCCTTGGGGGTCGATTACCGGTTGCGCTTATCCATCGTCGTTCACTCCTCTTGGACGCAATCAGGATAAAAAACAAAATTATGGTGGTCAAGCTTACCGAAACAGCCGTCCGAGAGCCTCGCGCATCGGGCAAAGCGGGCGGCAAGCCGCCTTGCGGTGTTGCAGCGCGCTGTTTTGCAGCAGAATGGCAGTAGAGCGGGAAGAGCGGACGTTCGCAAACGTCCGGCAGGCATGCCCCTCCGTTTGTCGGCGTTATTTGATGATGACAGATGTTGGCTCGCCCGCCGTCTCCCTTGGTCTCGCGGACGATCCGATCCGGGTTAGAACCGCAGTAACCATGAGGCTGCTGCGCGTCTGGAACGTGCAATGCTCAGGCCCGATCTTCTTTACCCTTGGAAACAATTTACGCTTGCATCGTCAATCGACGATTTATATATCGTTTATCGACGATGAAGGACGTTTGCTATGCTGGATCGAAACACAGGCGCCACCGTTGACGCCAAGCAGATCGCACGGGTTGCCAAGGCGCTTGCCCATCCGGCCCGTGTGCGGATCATTGAATTTTTGCTGTCGCGGCCCGGCTGTATTGGTGGCGATATTGTGGACGAGGTTGGTCTGGCGCAATCGACCGTGTCCGAGCATCTGCGCATCCTGAAAGCGTCAGGTCTGGTTGTGGGCACGATTGAGCGGCCCCGGATTTGTTATTCGCTGGACCCCGATGCGCTTGCCCCTCTGCATATGCTGATCGGACAGATCGAAGCGCGTGGGGCTGAAAGTGCCGAGGCACCTTGCTGTTATACCCCCGCAGGCTGCATTCCAAAGGAAACCGGCCAATGAGCACATTGACTGTTTATGACCCCGCCATGTGCTGCTCGACGGGCATTCGTGGCACGGATACCGACCAGAAGCTGATCACACTGGCCGCCGATCCGGACTTGTTTAAATCTTGGGGCGCGTGCTGGTAAGCCAGCGTTGCTGATGGAGTGAAGGACATACCAAGCCCCTGCGCGGCGACAGGAACCACGCTTCCCATACGCGCCACCCGCGCCGCGTCCGACGCGCCCAAGATAGCCTTTGTCCGCAACGGTCTTGCCGCACACTATGCCGTGGTGCCGCAACACGCCGAAGGCCCAGTGGGCGCGGCCCGCCTGCGCGCCCTTCGCTGCCATGAAACTGCACCCGTCTGAAACCTGAAGGAACTGACCATTATGCCTATCTTTGAACGCTATCTTTCGGTCTGGGTTGCCCTTGCCATAATCGCCGGTCTGGGGCTTGGCCAGATCGCGCCCGCGCTGGTGAACTTCCTCGCCAGCCTTGAATACGGCTCGATCAATTTTGTGGTCGCGGTGCTGATCTGGTTCATGGTGTATCCGATGATGGTGGGGGTGGATTTCACCTCGCTCGCGCGTGTGCATGAACGCCCCAAGGGGCTGATCATCACGCTGACGGTCAACTGGCTGATCAAGCCCTTCACCATGGCCGCCCTTGGCGTGCTGTTTTTCGAATATGTCTTTGCCCCCTTCATCGAGCCGGGCACGGCGGGCCAGTATATCGCGGGCATGATCCTGTTGGGCGCGGCGCCTTGCACGGCCATGGTGTTCGTGTGGTCGCAACTGACCAAGGGTGACCCGAATTACACATTGGTTCAGGTGTCGTTGAATGATGTGATCATGATCTTCGCCTTCGCGCCCATCGTGGCGCTGCTGCTGGGTGTGACTGATATTACCGTGCCGTGGGAAACGCTGGTGCTATCGGTGGTGCTGTATATCGTGGTGCCGCTGACGGCGGGGGTGATCACGCGGCTTTATCTGACACGCGGCGCGCGCAATGCGGCAGAGGGTGAGGCGACAGTCGGCGCATTCACAGCGCAGGTTAAACCTTTCTCGATCATCGGGCTGCTGGCGACAGTCGTGCTGCTGTTCGGGTTTCAGGGCGAAGTGATTCTTGACCGGCCCCTGATTATCCTTCTGATCGCAATTCCGCTGCTTATCCAGTCCTACGGGATGTTCGCAGTCGCCTATTGGGCGGCAAAAGCGTGGCGCGTTCCGCACAAGGTCGCGGCCCCCTGCGCAATGATCGGCACGTCAAACTTCTTTGAACTGGCGGTGGCTGTGGCGATTGGCCTGTTTGGCCTGAATTCGATCGCAGCACTTGTCACTGTGGTCGGCGTGCTGGTCGAGGTGCCGGTGATGCTGTCGCTGGTGTGGTTTGCCAACCGCACCCGCCATTGGTTCCCGCTTGAAGAAACCCCGATCCGCAACCCCCGCGCGAAAACGCATAGCTGATGTATTTACCCGCAGCATGACAGCAAACGGAATGGAAACCATATGCGTATCGTATTTTTGTGTGTCGCTGCTTTCCGCACCGTCTGCGATCAGCTCAAGGACAGGAATGCAAGGCTGGACCCTAAAACCTGAAGAGGGTGCGATGACACGGCCCCCTTATGCAAGGCCGCTTTACAGCACACTGGCCGAAAGCATAGTCTTGCCCGGGGGAATTTCGAAATGATACGGTTCGAAAGACGCAGGGTCTTGTGTGGGGCGGGCGCAGCGCTGTTGGCAATGCCGGGCATTTTGCATGCGCAACCTGCGCCGTTCCGGTTTGGTCTGACCCCGGTATTTCTGGACAATGACTGGCAGTTGCTGGACTTTCTGCGCGTACATCTAAGTACCAAGATGGGCCGAGAGGTCGAGTTTCTTCAGCGGCGCACTTACAAGGAAGTGACCGCCCTGCTGTTGATGGGCGAAATTGATGCGGCGTGGCTGTGCGGCTATCCGTTGCTTCAGAACATCGACCGGCTGTCAGCACTGGCGCTGCCAATTTGGCGGGGCCAGCCGAATTACAGCGCAAAGATCATCACGCGCACTGGGCGCGCGGTGCAAGGCCTGGAAGATCTGCGTGGTGATATCCATGCTTATTCCGACCCGGACTCCAATTCCGGTCATCTGGTCACTGTCTCGGAACTTTTGCGTCAGAATTATCGTCCAGAAGCGTTCTTTGACCGCAGCTTTTTCACCTATGGGCACCGCAATGTCGCGCGTGCGGTCGCGCGTGGTTTAGCACAATCGGGTAGCGTGGACGGCTACGTCTATGACGCCATGAAACGGGCAGAGCCCGAGCTTGTGGCGAACACGCAAGTTGTGTGGGAATCAGAACTCTTTGGGTTTCCGCCAATCGTGGCGACCCGTGAGACCTTGGACAGCGAACCCGTGCAAAGTTTCTTTAGCGCGCTTACGACCATGCGAGAGAGTGATGCAGGACAGGCCGCGCTGCATATGTTGCAACTTGACGGGTTTGCAGCGCCTGACGCCCACAGCTTTGATCAGATCGCCGCGCGTATGCGGATTGTGGCAGAGCGGGGCTGAGCGCGTGCGCGGGTTTCACCTTCCCGTCATGGTCAAGGGGCCGCTTCTGGCCGCAGGATTGCTGGTGCTGGTGGGCGTTCTGGCCTCGCACCTGGTATTGCGCGCGCTTGTGAATACCCAAGAACGCCATTTGCGCGAAATGGCCCTACTGGAATTCGCTGGCGTCGAGGCGACGATCGGCCCGTTTCTGGTGCGCGATGATATCTGGGAAATGTTCGACCTGCTGGATTGCGTCACCCAACGCGAAGGCGCGCTGCAACCCTTGCAGGCAACACTTATTGATCCGCTGGGGCGCGTCATTGTCTCAACCGCACCCGAAGTGAACCCGATTGGCACGCAGAAGGCCAGCATGATCGCGACCGCGACCCCGGTTGCGGCTGAACACTATGACCTCAGCGTCGGTGAGATCGCTCTCTCGAAGGTGTTGCAGTATCAGGGCCGACCGCTGGGGCAACTGGTCATCGCTTTCGACACAACAGGGTTTATTGCCGAACGCGCGCGCACCACTGGCTTTTTGATTGCGGGGAATGCGGGTGCAACGCTGATTGCCGCACTTCTGGGCTTTTGGCTGATGCGCCGCGTGCTGCGCCCTGTCGCGCGGCTGACCGATGAGAAGGGACGCAGAAGTGATGCGCTGACGCCCATTCCAGACACCGCGATCCCGCGTCGAAACCCCGAAGTCGCAAAACTTTATGACACCTATAACGGATTGATACGCGCGGTGGCAGAACGTGACGCCACGACAAGGCGTCTGGCGGACCGCGAGCGTTTTGTCAGTCTTGGGCGGCTTGCCGGCACGCTGGCGCATGAAGTCAACAACCCGCTTGGTGGCTTGCTGAACACCGTCGACACGCTGCGCACCTATCCGGAACGCGCCGATGTGGTGAAAAGCGCGGCTGATTTGCTGGATCGCGGGTTGCGGCATATGCGCGATGTCGTGCGCGCGACATTGGACGTTCACCGCGATGCGCCTGAACGCAGGCCGTTGACACTGGCCGATCTGGAAGATCTGAACCTGTTGATCCGTCCCGAAGCCGAACGGCGCGGCCAGAAACTGCATTGGGATATTAAGCTTGCGGAAGACCGCGTGGCCCATCTGCCTGCAGGGCCGGTGCGCCAGATTGTTCTGAACCTGTTGCTGAACGCGTCGTCGGTCGCCGGGTATGGGGGTGAAATTGGGCTCAGGCTGGAGGGCGAAGGCAATTCAGCCTTGCTGGCCGTGCAAGACAGTGGGCCGGGATTGCCCGAGCATCTGCAATCGCGTCTGTTATCCGACGCACCCCTGGAGCCGGGCGGGGGTGTCGGATTGCGACTTGTGCGCGAATTGGTTCAGGGCGCTGACGGGCGTATAACCCTGGGGCAATCGGCGCAGGGCTTGCAGGAAATTCAAGTGCATCTGCCCTGCTCAGGCGTTGGGGGGCAGGATGCTTGAGGGCCGCATCATAGCGCTGGTTGAAGATGACGAGATCATGGGCGGTTCACTGGAACAGCGCTTGCGGCTGGAGGGCGCGCGCGTGGTCTGGTTCAAGGGGTATCAGCGCGCGCTTGGGGGGCTGCGAACACCGCACCGCCCGTTTGATGCGGTCGTCTGCGACATCCGGTTGGGGGACGGGTCGGGTGAGGATTTGTTCCTGAAACTGGCCGAAACGACCGTTCCGCCACCATTCCTGTTCATGACCGGGCAGGCCAGTGCCGATCAGGCTGTGCGGTTGTTACGGTCGGGGGCCGCAGATTACCTGACCAAACCCTTTGATATGGCGCAACTTCTGGAACGCCTGTCGCTGTTGCTTGCACCGGGGTTTGAGGGGGATGGGCCGGGATTTGGACCGTCAAAACCGGCCCGCCAGATCGACGAGATGATCGGGCGGTTTGCCCAAGCAGAGGGGCCGGTGCTGATCCTCGGCGAAAGTGGCACGGGCAAGCGGGCGGCGGCGGGGCGATTGCATGCACGCTCTGACCGGTCTGCGGCACCTTTGATCAGCGTTGATCTGTCGCGTATCGCAGGCGACCAGCACGCCGCGCGCCTGTTCGGGGCAGGCGGCGCGATAGAACAGGCGGGGCAAGGTATCGTGCTGCTTGAACGTCTGGGCGAGGCCAGCGATGCGGTTCAGGCACAGCTTCTGACTGCGATCTGGGACGCCGGCACGGACGGTATGCGTCTGGTGGCAACCGAGGACGACACGGCGCGCGACAAGCTGCGGCCCGATCTGTTCTTTCACCTCAGCCCGTTGACTTTGACCATCCCCCCCTTGCGCGACCGGCGAGAGGATGCGCTGTGGATGATGACCCGCATGTTCGACGGTATGAACCGCCGCCGGGACACACCGCTGAAGGGGATATCCACACAGGCCGAGGCTATTGCGTTGCGCCATGACTGGCGTGGCAATGGCCGCGAAGTTCGCGCGCGGCTGGCGCAGGCCATGGCGCTTGCGCAGGGCGACATGATCATGCCCGCCGATCTGTTCCCGGATATGGCAGCAACACCAA
>SR_TP_S13solDRAFT_1000371_pt1 | contig 19376 bp, 14 predicted proteins | sample SodReaTP_S13sol_FD_11159 | JGI IMG/M metagenome (IMG submission 11159)
GCCGGCAAGCTGCGCAATGCCAAGTGGCTGGCCCAGGGCACCATCTACCCGGACGTGATCGAGTCCGCCGGCTCCAAGACCGGCAAGGCCCACGTGATCAAATCCCACCACAACGTGGGCGGCCTGCCCGAGCACATGAAGATGGGCCTGGTGGAACCGCTGCGGGAGTTGTTCAAGGACGAGGTGCGCAAGATCGGCGTGGAGCTGGGCCTGCCCAGCGAGATGGTCTACCGTCATCCCTTCCCTGGTCCGGGTCTGGGCGTGCGCATTCTGGGCGAGGTGAAGAAGGAATATGCCGACCTCCTGCGCCAGGCGGACCATATCTTCATCGAGGAACTGCGCAAGGCGGATCTCTACGACCAGGTCTCCCAGGCCTTCGTGGTGTTCCTGCCGGTGAAATCCGTAGGCGTGATGGGCGACGGCCGCAAGTACGACTACGTGGTGTCCCTGCGCGCCGTGGAGACCATCGACTTCATGACCGCCCGCTGGGCGCACCTGCCTTATGAGTTCCTGGACACCGTGTCCCGGCGCATCATCAACGAGATCGATGGCATCTCGCGCGTCACCTACGATATCTCAGGCAAGCCGCCGGCGACCATTGAGTGGGAGTGACGGGCACTGGCTGGCAATGTCTAGCAACGGCAGGCATTTCGGCTGAGGGTAAAAGAACTTTCCGCTAAGCGATAGACTGTATGTAAACACAGTATTGCAAGGACGCGGAACATGCCTCATGTGGCGGCCAGGACGGCCAGCCGGGATCGGGATACTGGTCGTTACCAGAGCCACCGACCCGAGCAAACCCTTCTCTATCAGATCGTTGACGAGTATTACCCGGCATTCGCTGCGCTTATGGCAGAGCAGGGAAAGGAATTGCCGGGCTATGTGCAACGGGAATTTGAAGAATTTCTCCAATGCGGGCGGCTGGAGCATGGCTTTCTACGGGTTCGCTGCGAGTCTTGCCACGCCGAGCACCTGGTCGCTTTCAGCTGTAAGCGTCGCGGTTTCTGCCCGAGCTGTGGGGCGCGGCGGATGGCCGAAAGTGCCGCCTTGCTGGTTGATGAAGTACTGCCTGAACAACCCATGCGTCAGTGGGTGTTGAGTTTCCCGTTTCAGCTGCGTTTCCTGTTTGCCAGCCGGCCCGAGATCATGGGGCGGGTGCTGGGCATCGTTTACCGCGTCATTGCCACGCACCTGGTCAAGAAAGCGGGCCATACCCACCAAGTGGCCAAGACGGGCGCGGTCACCCTGATCCAGCGTTTTGGATCGGCGCTCAATCTGAATGTTCACTTCCACATGCTGTTTCTCGACGGTGTGTATGTCGAGCAATCCCACGGCTCAGCGCGTTTCCGCTGGGTCAAGGCGCCGACCAGCCCAGAGCTCACCCAGCTGACGCACACCATCGCCCACCGGGTGGGTCGCTATCTGGAACGGCAAGGCCTGCTGGAACGGGATGTCGAAAACAGCTATCTGGCCTCGGATGCGGTGGATGACGACCCGATGACACCCCTGCTGGGGCACTCGATCACTTACCGTATCGCTGTCGGTTCACAGGCGGGGCGAAAGGTGTTCACTTTGCAAACTCTGCCGACCAGTGGTGATCCGTTCGGTGACGGGATTGGCAAGGTAGCCGGGTTCAGCCTGCACGCCGGCGTGGCGGCCAGGGCCGATGAACGCAAGAAGCTCGAACGGCTGTGCCGGTACATCAGCCGCCCGGCGGTGTCCGAGAAACGACTGTCGCTGACGAAGAATGGCAACATCCGCTACCAGCTCAAGACGCCGTACCGGGACGGCACCACGCATGTGATCTTTGAGCCGCTGGATTTCATCGCAAGACTGGCGGCGCTGGTACCAAAGCCCAGAGTCAATCTGACCCGCTTTCATGGTGTGTTTGCCCCGAACAGTCGGTACCGGGTGTTGGTCACGCCGGCAAAGCGGGGCAGGGGGAACCAGGCCAGGGTGGCGGATGAGCCACCAACACCAGCGGAACGGCATATCTCGATGACGTGGGCGCAGCGGCTCAAGCGTGTTTTCAACATCGACATCGAGACCTGCAGCGCCTGCGGCGGCGCCATGAAGGTGATTGTCTGTATTGAAGATCCGATAGTGATCAAGCAGATACTCGATCACCTGGAGCACAAAGCAGAAGCCAGTGAGCTCAGGGCGCTACCCGAAAGCCGGGCGCCGCCGGCTGGATTGCACCACGGGTTGTTTGACTGACGAGCCCGAAAACCAGGAGTTCAGGCCAGGATGCTACGCTCACCACCGCGGCAGGGGGGTGCTGTGCCGGGTGGCTGGAATGGAGCCGATTGTGAAGAGAAAGTAGGCCGGTTGTCAGCGACGAGAAAGGAATTCAGGTCCATTTGGGGCTATCGAACGGTTGCCGGGCTAGTCATTCGCAGTCAGAGCCGTGGTCAGAGCTGCTGGACTTGGGTAAAAAGGGCGTTTATTCTTCCTATACACACGCATGCGTCGGTGTGAAATGAACATGGAATCGTGGACGCTGGGCAAACCAAGCACGTACCTTTGGATGCTTATGCGTCGCATAGTTGTCCATGATCAAGTGGATATCCAAGTCCTCTGGTACGTTCTTTTCAATATGGCGAAGAAAAGACAAGAACTCCTGGTGTCGGTGCCGGGCTTTGCATTGACCCAGCACCGTCCCGTTGGCGACGTCCAGCGCCGCAAAGAGTGTCGTGGTGCCATGGCGGAAATAGTCGTGTGTCACGCCTTCTACGTAGCCCAAGCCCATTGGTAGCACAGGCTGACTGCGTTCCAACGCTTGGACTTGGCTCTTCTCGTCGACGCACAAAACCAAGGCCTGCTCTGGCGGATTCAGGTATAGGCCAACAATGTCACGTACCTTCTCAACAAAGAACGGGTCGGTCGAGAGTTTGAAGGACTTGCTGCGGTGCGGCTGGATACCAAAAAGCTTGAAATAGCGCTGAACGGTGGACTTCGACAAGCCGTTGGCATCGGCAAAACTGCGCACGCTCCAATGGGTACCGTCCTGAGGTCTTGTTTCAAGGGCTTGCTGCATCAATCGGGCGACTTCGTCGTCGCCATAGGTCCTTGGCCGCCCAGCACCCGGCAAGTCGTACAGCCCATCTATCCCTTCATCGATGAAACGCTTGCACCACTTCCTAACGGTGGTCTCGGTCATCCCCAAACGTTCAGCTATCATCGTATTGGGCATGCCTTCTGCAGCATGAAGAACGATAGCCGCACGACGACTCAGGCCATGGGGCAAACTGCGCGAACGCAAAAACGCTTCAAGTTGTTCGCGCTGTGACTCGTTAAGTGTGACTTGGTGGAGCTTCGGTCGCCCAGTTCGCATGAGTACCCTCCGTAAAGATGATACCTTTATTGACCGCTAATACTTAGATTAGTTTATTGCGGGACGGGACACTAGAAGGTCAATTTCACTGTGGTGCCCGCGCCAGCTTTGCTGGTGATGTCGATAGTCCAGCCATAGCGATCGCATATGCGCTTTACCAGATTTAAGCCCAAGCCTGTGCCGCCGGGTTTGGTGGTGTAGCTGCGGTCAAATATCCGCGGCAGGTCTGCCTCGGCAATGCCGGAACCGGTGTCGCCAATTTCCAGGCTGTGGCCATCGCTGTTTATGTCAATGCGGCCATGATGGCTGTGCTCAATGGCGTTGCGCAGCAAGTTAGAGAGCATGATTTTGACCAGGCTCTCCGGCGCCTGCACAGTGAGCGCGGTGTCCACGTGGGTGCTGAGCTCAATGCCGGCGGCGTCGATATCCCCCTTTAAATCGGCGACGAGCTGCTCTGCGACGTTGCTAACCGTGCAGGGGCCGCCCTCGTAGATGGTGCGGTCCTCTTCCCGGGACAAAAACAGCGCCGCCTCGATAAAGGCCAGCATCTCGCTGCAGGCCCGGCGGATGCGGGTCACCGCGCGCTGGGTGGCGGGCTGGGGACAGTCGGCCTCGATAATATCCACGGCGCCGATCATTACCGACAAGGGGGTGCGCAGCTCGTGACTGGCGGCCGCGGTGAAGGAGCGCTCCCGGTCCACAAAGTGGTCGATGCGCTCCAGGTAGCTGTCCACGGCGGCGGCAATCTGGCTGATATCGCTGTCGCCAAACTCCGCTTCGATTCTAACGCCGCGCTGTTTGGGCGATAGCCCTGTCAGACGCTGGGTAAGTCGGCGCACCGGCTCCAGCACACTGTCCGCCGCTTTACTGGCCAGGTAAAGGGCCACGATCAGCACCACTAGCATCCCGGCAAGGAGAATGGCGAGCAGTGTATGCTCCTGCTCCTCCCAGTCCGAGATGTCGTAGAGCAGGTACACTTTGTCGCCGGCGTCGCTAACGATTTGCAGGTGGTAGTGCCGCTTGTCCAGCTTGATGCTGTGGTAGGCGCCGGGTGGCAGGGCTTGAATGTCCGCCGGCAAGCGCTGGACGTCATCGCCGCGATAGTACTGCCATTCATTGAGCAGTGGGTTGTCCAGGGAGTCGGCATTGGCGGGATCGGCCAACAGGATGTCGATATGCCGACTGACGATCTTGCCGAAGGTGGCCTCTTCCAGTTGCTGCTTGATCAACAGCAAACCGCCGGCGAACAGTGTGCTGGTCACCGTGACAATTACCGCGGTGACCAGGATAAGCCGATATCTCAGGGTTTTGACTTTCATGATTTGCCTGCGGTGTCTGCCAAGCGGTAGCCGACACCGTGTACGGTATGCAGCAAGGGTTTATCAAAGGCTTTGTCGATGGTGTTGCGCAAACTGTAAATGTGAGTCCTGAGTATGTCTTTGTCCGGCGGGTTATCCCCCCAGATAAGCTGTTCCAGCTGCGCTCGTTTTACCACCTTGGGGCTGTTTTCCATCAGGTAGTGCAGCAGCTTGCGCTGGATGGGGTTGAGCTCCAGGGCCTGATTGCCCCGCCGCACCTCCAAGGTTTGGGTGTCGAAACTGAGGTCGGCCACGTGCAGTGCCGGCGCCTCGTTTTGCTGACGTTTTAATAGTGCCAGCAGGCGCGCTTCCAATTCTTTTACCGAAAAGGGTTTGACCAGGTAGTCGTCAGCGCCCACCTCAAAGCCCAGCAGTTTGTCGTCGAGTTGATCCCGGGCGGTGAGCATAATGACCGGGGTGTGGTTGTGGCCAGCGCGCAGCTGTTTGCACAGTTCGATCCCACTCATTCTGGGCAGCATTAAATCCAGCACAATGGCGTCAAACTCGGTGCTGCGGGCCAGCTCCAGGCCCTGTTGTCCGTCGATGGCAAAGTCCAGCTGGTGGCCCTTGGGCTCCAGATAGTCGGCAATGTTTTCCGCGATGTCGCGATTGTCTTCCACGATCAATAGATTCATCGGCGATCGCTCGGTGGTTTCTTGTATTGGCGAATCTAGCATGACAAACGCCAAAAGGATGTCAAAAGCGCATTTTGCCCCCGCCGTCACGTTGTCGACATATTTTTGACAAGCGCCTCTTTACCCTGTGCCGCACATTCACTGACTGCGGACATCAATGTGAAAGCCTTACTAGCGTCTGCCGGACTGTACTTGATAGTGGCCGCTGTGGTGGCCAGCCCGGCCCACTCTGCCGATGTTGAAGCCCGGGAAACCGTGGCTCACCCCCACAGCGAGCACCCTCATCTGGGTGTTGATGCGAGCCTGTCCATCGATCGGGTTTTTCAGGCGGCATTGCAATTGGCACCGGAACAGGATCTGGGCAGTGCCTATCGGCAGCAGGCCGAAGCCCAGCAACGGGTCAGTCGCCGCCTGATCGCCAATCGACCGCGCCTCAACCTCAGCTACTGGGATGATCAGGCTGGTGACAATACCGGCATGCAGGAAACTGAATTGGGCGTAGAGGTGGACCTGTGGCGTTGGGGCGAGCGCGGTAATGCCCAGGCCCTGGCCGACAGCTTTAACAGCGGCAGCCAGGATTGGCAGGCCTACCAACAGTTGTTGGTGTCGGGGCGGCTGCGGGACGCGCTCCATCAACTCAGCGCCAGCGCCACGCGGCGCCAGCATGCCGTGGACGCGGTAAGCGATGCCCAGCGCTTGTTGGCCGTCAGCCAAAAGCGATTCAAAGCCGGCGCCATTCCCCGGGCGGCGGTAATGCAGAGCGAGGCCCTGTTGTTAACCGCCCGCCAACAGTTGTTGGAGCAGGAGGCGGAGCTGGTCGACGCCGAGCGCCAGTACGTGACCCTGACCGGTTTGCAGCAGCGTCCCGAGACTTTCTCGGAGGCCCCGCCCCAGCGGCGACAGATAGATCAACAGCACCCGCAACTTCGCCTGCTGCTGACCCGCCGTCAGCAGCAGGCCGAAAAATTGACCCAGCAGCGCCACCAGGCGGCGGGCAACAGCACCGTGTCGCTGGGCGTGCGACGGGAGCGGGGCAGTGACAGTGAACCCGAGCTGGAGAGTTTTGGCGTCAGTGTGTCGATCCCGTTTGGCGGTAGTGCTCACAGCGATGCGTCCAGCTCTGAGGCGGCTGTGGCACTGGCGGATATCGACGTGCAGATCAAACGTGCCCGCCTGCAATTACAGCAGCAACTGCACGAGGTGGAGCATCAGTTGGATGTGCTGGAGGAATCCCTGGATTTTGCCACCCGGGCCCGGGATCTTGCCCGACAACAGTGGCAGATGGCAGAGAAGGCCTTTGCCATCGGCGAGTCCGATATTCGCCCCACTATTCTGGCGCTGCAGCACTACCGGCAAAGCCAAGTGCAGTGGCAGTTGCTCACCCTGCGCCGTCACCAATTGATTTCCTCCCTGAGACAGACTGTTGGAGAACCCCTATGACCTTTTTTATCTCGCGCCCCCAGCGGGCCCTGGCTGCTCTCACCGTGATGCTCTCTGCCAGTCTGGTGCAACCGCTCTCGGCCGCCGCCGAAACCATTGCGCTGTCCAGTGAGGACCAGGCGCGTTTGGGTATCGTCAGTCAGCCTTTGGTTGCCGCGGACAGCGGTGTGGGTATTCACGTACCCGCAGTGATCATTCCCTCGCCGGAGTCGCCCTCGCAATTGGTGGCCCGCTACGACGGCGTACTGGTGGGCTGGCACCAGCCCGGCGGTGCCACCGTCGAGGCCGGTGATCTGGTCGCCACCGTCAACAGTCCGGCGCTGGCTCGTGTACAGGAGCAGTGGTTGGCGGCGGTATTTGCCCAGGCCAACCAGCGGGCCCTGTTGGCCAAAGATCGGCAGCTGTTTGCCGACGGTATTATCTCCCAACAGCGGCTGGCACAAACCGAGCGCGCCGCTCAGCAGGCGGCCTTCAATCGCGATGCCTGGCGGGGGCAGTTGCAGCAGGCGGGCTTTGACGAGCAGGCCCTGCAACAACTGCGGGACGGCAAATTAGCGCCGGGGGACTACCCCCTCAAAGCGACCCGCGCGGGGGAGCTCAGCCGGGAATATCTTCGCGTCGGCGATGCGGTGGCCGCCAATCAGCCCCTGGCATCCGTGACCGGCGCCGATGGTTTGTGGCTGCGCGCCTCTATCAGTGCCGCGCTGGCTGACGGTTTGGCCCTGGGGCAGGAATTGCAGATTGCCGAACTGCGCGACAAACAGGCTCGGGCCACGCTGACCTTGGTCAGCAAAAATCGCCAGCTCAGTACCCACACCCAGCGGGTGGAAATCCTGGCGCGCTTTCAGCAGCCGGTGGCGCTGCTGCCCGGTCAACGGGTCAGTCTTATTGTGTCCAGCACCGCGCCGGGGGTGAAGGTGCCGGCCAGTGCGGTTACCCGCAGTGGCGCCGAGGCCTCAGTCTATGTGCGGGCCGACGGTGGCTTTGAAGTGCGTCGCCCGTCGCTGGTGCCACTGGGCGAGGACTACCTGGCCACCGCGGGTTTGCAATCCGGTGAGCAAGTGGCGGTGCAGGGCACTGCCCAGTTGAAAGGCATGTTGCTGGGCCTGGGAGGCGGTGAATAATGTTGTCGCGACTGATTCAATTCTTCCTCAGCCAGCGCCTGCTGATCGGCCTGTTAACGCTGTTGTTGATCGGCCTGGGCGGTCGCGCGGCGATGAATATCGCCATCGACGCCTTTCCGGATATCTCACCCACCCAGGTGAAAATTATCATCAAATCGCCGGGTATGACCCCGGAAGAAGTGGAGAGCCTGATCACCCAGCCCATTGAGGTGGAGCTGTTGGGTATCTCCCGGCAGTCGATGCTGCGCTCTATTTCCAAATACGCGCTGTCGGCGATTACGCTGGATTTTGAGGAAGGCACAGATATTTACTGGGCCCGGCAACAAGTTGCCGAACGCATGAACAATATCTGGGACCAGCTACCCGCTGGCATTAGCGGCGGTCTGGCGCCGATGAGCACGCCGCTGGGTGATATGTTTATGTTCACCGTGGACAACGAGCAGATGTCACTCAGTGAACGGCGTTACCTGTTGGACTGGACTATTCGCCCGGCGCTGCGAACGGTGGACGGCGTGGCCGACGTCAACTCGCTGGGGGGCTTTGTCAAAACCTATGAAGTGGCGCCCCGCCGGGGCGATATGGCCACGCTCAAGGTCAGCACCCAGCAACTGATTGAAGCCCTGGAGCGCAATAACCGCAACGATGGCGCGGGCCGCCTGGACCAGGGCGAGGAAGCCATCCTGGTGCGGGTTGCCGGGGCGCTGAATTCGCTGGAAGAGATTGCCGACCTCCGGGTCAGCAATGCCGATGGCGAGACCTTTGCGTTGCGGCAGTTGGCGGATATTCGCCTCGGCGCTTTGGAGCGCTACGGCTCGGTAACCGTGGACGGCAAAGGAGAGGCGGTGCAGGGCCTGGTCATTGGTTTGCGCGGCGCTAACGCCCGGCATGTGGTGCAGGGGGTGAAGGATAAAATCGCCGAAATTCAGCCCGCCTTGCCGGAGGGCACCACCCTCAATGTATTTTACGACCGCAGCCAGCTGATTGAGCTGGCGGTGGGTACGGTGGGCGAAGCCCTACTGGAAGCGGTGCTGCTGGTGCTGGTGGTGCTGGGGCTGTTTCTGGGCAATGTGCGCGCGGCGTTGACGGTGGCCAGTATTCTGCCGCTGTCGGCCTTGTTCACCTTTTTTATGATGGACCGCCTGGGTATGAGCGCCAACCTGATGAGCCTCGGCGGGCTGGTTATCGCCATCGGCATGCTGGTGGATTCCGCCATCGTGGTGGTGGAGAACATGGTGTCGCTGCTGGCCCGTCACGACGGCCCCTCCCAGCAGGGCGCCCGCCGCTTGCCGCTGCTACATATTCTGTTTCGGGCGGTCAAGGATGTGGCGGTGCCGGTGACCTCCGGGGTAATTATAATCGTGATTGTGTTTCTGCCGCTGATGACCTTGCAGGGGCTGGAGGGCAAATTGTTTGTACCGGTGGCGCTGACGATTGTGTTCGCCCTGTTCGGTGCACTGATAATGTCGCTGACCGTGATCCCGGTTATCGCGTCTTTGTTGTTGAAAAGCGGCCAGGACGAAGAGCCCTGGTTGAGCCGTAAATTGATTAGCCTGTATCAGCCCCTGTTGGCCAAGGCCCTGCAGCGCCCCGCTGTGGTGGTGACCTTTGCCGGCGGTCTGCTGGTATTGATGGCGGTGCTGTTTCCCTTTGTGGGTAAAACGTTTATGCCCACCATGGATGAGGGCGACTTGATTGTGCAGTTGGAGTCGATTCCCTCGGTGAACCTCAGCAGTGGCATCCGCATGGTACAAAGCGTGGAAAAAGCCCTGCTGGACAACGTCGAGGAAATCGAGCGCATTGTGTCCCGCAGCGGCTCCGACGAAATCGGTATGGACCCCATGGGCCTGAATGAGACCGATGTGTTCCTGCAACTGAAACCCCAGGATCAATGGCAGGTCGCCGATAAGGCCGCCCTGCAGGACAAGATGCGGGCGGTGTTGGAACAATTCCCGGGGCTCAATTACGGCTTTACTCAGCCGATTGATATGCGGGTGTCGGAAATGCTGACCGGCTCCCGGGGCGATATCGCCATTAAGGTCTTTGGTCCCGACCTCAGTACCCTCAATGACCTGGCCCAGCGCATTAGCCATATTGTCGGCAATGTCGACGGCGCGGTGGATACCACGGCCACCCTCAATGAGGGCGCCCAGTATTTACAGGTCAATGTCGACCGGCTGAAAGCCGGGGCACTGGGCTTGAATGCCGATACCCTGCAACACCGTCTGCGGGCTGAAATCGAGGGGCTGCCGCTGGGCAACATCATTGAGCAGAGCGCCCGGGTGCCGCTGGTACTGCGCTACGACAAACCCGCCGGTGACGGCGTGGTGCAATTGCAGAACAGCCTGATGACCCTGGACGATGGCCGGGTGGTGCCGCTGTCCGAGCTGGCCAGTATTGAGCGCATCGACGGCCCGGTGGGGGTATCCCGGGAGTCGGGGCGGCGCTTTGCCGTGGTGCGCAGCAATGTGGCGGGCCGCGACCTGGTGGGTTTTGTCGACGAAGCCAAGCAAGCCATCGCCGCGCAGCTCGATATGCCCGAGGGCTATTCGCTGGCCTGGGGCGGGCAGTTTGAGAACCAGCAGCGCGCCGCCGCCCGTCTGGGTCTGGTTGTGCCGGTGGCCCTGGGGTTGATTGCCCTGCTGCTGTTTATCACCTTCGGCTCCCTGAAGCAGACGCTGATTATTCTGTCCAATATCCCCTTTGCCCTGACCGGCGGTGTGGTGGCGCTGTGGCTGACCGGCGAGTTTATGTCGGTGCCGGCGTCGGTGGGCTTTATTGCCTTGTTGGGCATTGCGGTGATGAATGGGGTGGTGATGATGTCCTATTTTAATCAACTCCGGGCCAAGGGCCTGGACATCCACACCGTGGTGACCGAAGGCGCCGTGCGTCGTTTGCGGCCGGTAATGATGACGGCTACCACCTGTGCGCTGGGTTTGGTGCCGCTGCTTCTGGCCAGCGGTCCGGGGTCGGAAATTCAAAAGCCCCTGGCGATCGTGGTGATCGGGGGACTGATCAGCTCGACCCTGCTGACCTTGTTTTTGCTGCCGATTATTTATCGCCGCTTCCACCGCCCGCTGATTCGCCAAACCCATCTCGCTGAGGAGCAAGCCTAATGTCCAGTCAGCAACGTTTGATACTGACCATTCCTCCGAGCTTGGAGGATGACTTGGTCGACTACCTGCTCAGTTTGGAGGCGGTCGGCGGTTTCACCTCCTACCCGGTTCACGGTCACGGCGAAAACCGCCAGCTGTCCATTGCCGAGCAGGTGACCGGACGCCAGAAGCGGGTGCAATTTGAGCTGATTCTGCCCAGCGACAAGCTGGAGGCGGTGCTTGCTGGTCTCAGAGAGCAGGTGGGCAGTGATACTTTTTACTGGCACCAGGACGTCAATGGCAGCGGGCATTTGTAGTGCCCCTGAGTGCGACGGCTGCTCAGCGCTGAATCCAGTGCAACACCTGCTGGGCGGCGAGAAAGTCCTCCGCCTCCCGGCCATGGAGCATAGCCAGGGTGGCCAGCAGTCCAGCCTCCACGCAGGTGTTGGCCGCCACCGTCACTGAGCGCGGGGCGTCCAACACCGGCCAACCGGTGCGGGGGTTGAGGACATGGGGGTAGCGCTTGCCGTTTTTCAGCAGGAAGCGGCGGGCGTCGCCACTGGTTGCCAGGGCGCCGCGCTGCAACTGAATCATGGCCGACTGCAGTCCACCGATACTTTCCACGCCCACTAGCCAATGGGGCTGGCCGGCAGGGGGCGCGGTGGCAAACAAATCGCCGCCAAAGTTAATCAGCACCGGTGTGTCAGTGATATCCCGCACCAGTGCGGCGGCCCGGTCCACCGCGTACTCCTTGCCGATACCGCCAAAATCGATCTCCATACCCGGCTTTAGACGCAGAATCGGCGATTGCCAGTGCAGCTTGTCCCAACCGACGATGTCTAGCAGTGCGTCGATGTCAGATTGGGGGGGCAGGCGGCGCCGAAACCGGTGGTGGTGGCGATGGACACCACTTCGAAGATGCCCTTCGATATCGCCTTGGTGGGCCCCAGGGTAGCGGTGTAAATGAGTACCAGTACGGTGACCACGCTTACCACTGCAAGGATGCTGAAGTAGAAACGGAACTCCGAATCCTGCCAGTAGGCCCTGAGACTGCGTTGGCGAAAGGCCATGAAGTGCAGTGCGAAATTGGCCCCCGAGATGATCATGAAAACCACCGCAATCATTTCGATCAGCGCACTGTCAAAATACCCGATGCTGGCGTCGTGGGTGGAGAACCCGCCGATGGCGACGGTGGAGAAGCTGTGGCCGATGGCATCGAACCAGGTCATGCCGGCGGCCCAGTAGGCAAAGGCGCATAGTGCGGTGAGCGCCACGTAGATGTACCACAGGGCCTTGGCGGTTTCCCCGATGCGGGGGGTGAGCTTGTTGTCCTTGACCGGCCCCGGCACTTCGGCCCGGTACAGCTGCATACCCCCGATACCCAGCATGGGCAGGATGGCGACCGCCAGCACGATGATCCCCATGCCGCCCAGCCATTGCAGCTGCTGGCGATACCAGAGCATGGACTCCGGCAGTGAGTCGATGCCGGTAATGACGGTGGCCCCGGTGGTGGTGAGCCCGGAGACGGCTTCGAACAACGAGTCGATATAGGTGTAGGGGGCGTTGTTGCTGAGGTAAAAGGGAATAGAGCCGGCCACGCTCAGTACCACCCAGAACAGGGTGGTGATCAGGAAGCCGTCCCGCACCCGCAGGTCACCGGCCACCCGCCGGAAGGGGAGCCACACCACCAGGCCACCGAACATGACCATCATCAGGCCATTGGCAAAGCGCTGCCACTGGCCGTCGTCGTAGAGCAGGGAAATGCCCAGGGGCGGCAGCATGGTGAGGCTGAACAGCATCATCAGCAGGCCGAGTACCTTGGCAATCACCGGCAGGCGCATTCTACAGTCCCTTCGGTTGCGGTGGATGTGTCATCAGAAGAAGGTCAGCCCCACCTGGAACAGCTTTTCCACCTCGCGGATGCGGGTCTTGTCCACCAGGAACAGCACCACGTGGTCGTCCGGCTGCACCCGCAGGTGATCGTGGGCGATCAGTACCTCGTTGTGGCGCACGATGGCGCCAATGGTTGTGCCCTGGGGCAGCTTGATCTCGTCCAGGCGTTTGCCGACAACCCGTGAGGAACGATGATCGCCGTGGGCGATGGCCTCGATCGCCTCCGCCGCGCCCCTTCGCAGGGCGTGCACATTGACCACGTCGCCCTTGCGCACGTGGGTCAGCAGGCTGCCAATGGTGGTTTGCTGAGGCGAGATGGCCACGTCGATTTCGCCACCCTGGATCAGGTCCACGTAATCCGGGTTGTTGATCAGGGTGAGCACCTTGCGGGCACCAAGGCGTTTGGCCAGCAGCGAGGCCATGATGTTGGCCTCGTCATCGTTGGTGACCGCGCAGAATACATCGGTGCTTTCGATGTTCTCTTCCAGCAGGATGTCCTTGTTGGCGGCGTTGCCTTCCAGCACGATGGTCTTGCGCAGGTTCTCCGACAGCATCACGCAGCGGTCCCGGTCCTGCTCCAGCAGCTTGACCTGGTAGCGACTCTCCAGGGTATGGGCCAGGCGCTGGCCGATGTTGCCGCCACCACAGATGAAGACGCGCTTGTAGGGTTTCTCCAGGGGCTGCAGTTCGCTCATCACCGAGCGGATGTGGTCGGTGCCGGCAATGAAGAAGACCTCGTCACCATCCTCGATGACGGTGTCGCCCTGGGGAATGATGGGCCGATCCTTGCGGAAGATGGCCGCCACCCGGGTGTCGACGCGGGGCATGTGGGTGCGCAGATAGGACAGCTCATGGCCCACCAGCGGACCACCCTCGGTGGCGCGGATGGCCACCAGCCGCACCAGGCCGTTGGAGAATTCCAGCACCTGCAGGGCACCGGGATATTCGATCAGCCGGGTGATGTGCTGGGTAACCAGGTGTTCGGGGCTGATCAGGACATCCACCGGGAAGCCGTTCTCGCCAAACAGCTCCTTGCGGGCCAGGTAGGCGTTGGCCCGCACGCGACTGATCTTGGAGGGGGTCTTGAACAGCGAGAAGGCCACCTGGCAGGCAACCATGTTGGTTTCGTCCGAGTTGGTGACGGCAATGAGCATGTCGGCATCTTCGGCACCGGCCTGCCGCAGAACCGTAGCGCTGGCCGGGCGAATCAAGGTGTTCGACCCTCTGCTGGAGCATCACGCATTCGTGCAACAATTGCAGTCAGCGCATGGGCGTAAAAGCAGTTTTTGGGCACGCCTGTAGACTTGATGTAGTATTAAAGCCCGCTAATCGAGCATGAGTCTCATACGGATGCTCGGGTCGAAAGGGAATCCCCAGGCGAGTAACCTGTTTGCGGTGATCCATTAGCTGCAGGAGCAGAAGAGCATACATCTGGAAGCAAAGCCAGGAAAGCGGCCTATGGAGCTGTGCGGCAGCGCTCAGTAGGCAATTTTTCAAAATATTGTTAAGCCTTTTCTGAGCATGGTATTTTTCATGGTATTACCAATTAGCAGGAAAATAAGCCATTGAATATAAAAGATAAAAATGTCTTGTTTACAATAGAGTGGGAATGAGGGCAGTGGCAAGTTGCAAGTGGTGAGTCTCAGGTGACAACGACTGGTGTCGCTTGGGCTACACGCAGCGTAATCCAACGTCAGCCTTGGACTCGAATCCGCCATTGCCTACCGCTTGTGACCATCCTGGCCTGAGATCATCTGCAGAGCGACATTTTCCGGTCGCTGCTGCTTACCCTCTGCACTGGTGTTTGGGGATGTGCGCCTGCACAGAACAGGTGTCGTCTCTGGTCTGTGCAGGCGCGGGTGTCCTGGGGATTCACTCAGCGGGTGAGAGCGCCCGTATCGGGAGGCTCTCCTGCTTATTCTTCAGTCCCGATGGGCACTCTTCCGCAGCGAACGGGCGCCCCATCTGAGCCGATACCACCGTCGGGTGCCACGCATTGCTGGAAGGAGCAAATGGGGCATTCGTCCGGGCAGCTGTTGCTGGTGGCACAGGTATCAAAGCAGCTTGGATTACCGCAAACCCCTTGTGGCATGCACTTCAGGCAGGTCTTGATATCCGTCTCATAGGCATCACAGTCCGCATCCGTGGTGCATTCCATTCCGCAATTGGAGGTGATGTCGGGATCGAAGATGAACTGGGCGTGGGCGAGCTGGGTGAGACCCAGGAGCAGGACGAGCAGGAGGGCGGCGCGCATTTATGGTTTCCGGGTTTCTTGTTATCAGCTCGCAAAGAATAAACGGGCAACTTGTCTCCTATCAAGCCGCCTTCTGGAGATTCTGATCCGGCCTCATGGATCCGCTCTTGCCATGGGACCTGATGCGCTCCTGGTGATCTGAAAAAACGCCGCGTTCGTCAGTATGTTCGAGGGTTGTCGTTGACACAGCGGCTGAATTGGGCCTTGGTGTCTGAGCTGCTGTTGTGATCGCCGCCGGTGGATCGGGTGTCCCGAAGGTTGTTTATCCGGAGGCTCTTCGCGCGCAGTGCGACCCTAGGTTCGCTGAAGGACAAAGCTTGGGAGGCGTCGGGGTCAGGACACCGGAGCACGCGGGGTGCATGCTGAGAGTGGAGTCCGCGTTCCGTTGATCTAGATGGATAAATCCAAGAAAATAGTGATGTCGATCACGCGATGGTCTGATCTCCAGGCCCAATAACAAAAACGAGAGTGGGGCGGGAAATGCTGCGGAGTGTGCGCCGGTTCAGACCTCAGTTTGGCAACAGTCTTGATTCACTGAAACTCTTCGGACGCCTTGTTCAGCTTGGATTGGTTGCGCTGGCGGTCATCGGGTGCAGTTCCAGTACGACGAACACCACCGTAGAGGGTGAGGTGGTGAACGGCCCGTTGGTGGGCGCCGAGGTCACGGTGTATACCCCGGCACGCACCCCCCTGGGTTCTGGCATCACCGATGGTGCCGCGGGCTACGTGCTCAATGTGCCGGCCAACCCCCCGTACCGTATCGAGACCCAGGGAGGCGAACTGGACGGCACGCCTTATGAGGGCCGTCTCAAGGCCTGGTGTGAGACCCCCAATACCTGCCCGGTGACGCCGTATACGACCGTGCTGCTCGCGCTCATGGATACCGCGGGCTTCAACGCAGGTGATGCCCGTGCTCATTTGTCCGGGGTGCTGGGTTTCGACGATGATCCTTTCCTGACCGGCAGTGTCGATCCGGCGTCGTTCCGTGTGGAGGATGCACAGGCAGCCATCAACGGAGGGCTGGGGCTGAATGCCTGGGTGGACAGCATGGTGGCCTGGGTCCTGGACAACAGCCAGCCGGTGCCGGCGGGTGTGCCGACAACAGGCTCGAGCTACCTGGTGTCACCAAGCGCGGGCACTGGAGGCAGCATCACGCCTGACATGCCGCAGTCGATCGCCAGTGGTAGTACGACGAGCTTCACCGTGACGCCGGATGCTGGCTATGACATTGATACGGTCAGCGGTTACGGCGGCACTCTGTCGGGTAACACGTTTACGACGGATGTGATAGCCGCCAGTTGCGTGGTAAGCGCCCGGTTCAGCCCGCTGGGTCTTAGCTACACGATAACGCCGGAGGCGGGGGCCGGCGGAAGCATCAACCCCTCCGCGCCCCAGTTGCTGGAATCTGGAGAGACGACCAGCTTTACTATTACGCCCGATGACGGTTACGTCGTATCCTCGATCAGCGGCTGCAGCGGCAGTCTGGACGGGAATACCTTCACCACGGATCCTGCTGGCGGCGACTGCACGCTGAGCGCCAGTTTCGTGCTGAGTGGCCCTGCCACCTATGAAGTGACCGCGACTGCGGGCACGGGTGGCAGTATCGATCCAGGCCTGCAGCTGGTTGCTGCGTCAGCCACGGCCAGTTTCACCCTTACCCCGGACACCGGGTACAGCATTGGCACAGTCGATAGTGCTTGCGGAGGCACGCTCTCCGGGGACACCTTCACCACGGATCCCGTGACTGCCGCGTGTACCGTGAGTGCCAGCTTCAGTCTCAACAGCTACACGGTGACCCCGAATGCCGGTTCCGGTGGCAGCATCAGTCCGTCCAGCCCTCTGTCAGTGAATCATGGCGACACGGCCAGCTTCATCATCACGGCTGATGCCGGTTATGGGGTCGGTTCGGTCAGTGGTTGTGATGGCAGTCTGTCGGGTGATACCTACACCACGGGGGTGATCACCGCGCCCTGTACCGTGAACGCTGATTTCACACTCACCAGTGTGCCGCAGAACCTGGCAGTCACCCTGGGCGAGGGGCTGACGGAACTCAGTTGGGAAGGGGTCGCCATTGCCACGGATTACTGTGTCTATGTCAGCCAGTCGTCCGATGTGAATCCCGATACTGCGGCGTCCTACGATACAGGTCTGTCCAGCTGCACCGGCAACAACACCACCAGCGCCACGGTCACGGGGTTGATCAACGGCACGCGTTATTACTTCGTGGTGACTGCCAGGACAGCGGGTCTGCAAAGCGGGCCGAGCAACCGGGTCACGGCTGTGCCCCAGAAACTGCGTGCGCTCAACGACACCGGTATTGACTGGTGTGCCGACGGCACCACCAATAATCTCGGTTGTCCCGTGGGCAGCCATCCAGGCCAGGACGGGGACCTGGGACGCGACCGAACGGTCTCTCATGCCGCCAAGGTCGGTGGCGGGGAGGCCGGCTTCGATTTCACGCGCATCTGCAACAGTGGTCAGGCGGAAGGCGAGGGCACATGCCCGGTCAATATGAATTCTTCGGATATCGGCAATGGTCCGGATGAGTGGGCCTGTACCCGGGACAATGTCACTGGCCTGATGTGGGAGGTGAAGGCGGAGAGCGGCACACGCTCATATCAGTACACCTATCACTGGTATGACCCCAATCCGGCCAACGCCGGTGGCACAGGCAGCGATGAGGCGGGCAGTCAGGGTGGCAATAACTGCAATGCCGGCCCAAGCCTGTGTTTTACGAATCGTTACATCTTTGATGTGAACGCGGCGGGCCTGTGCGGCCATACCGACTGGCGCATGCCCTCGGTGGCAGAGCTTTCCGGGCTGGTGCACAACGGCCGTCTGGGCGCCAACCTTCCAGCCATCGATGTGTATTACTTTCCCAATACCCGCAATACCCGTTACTGGGCATCTTCGTCCTATGCCGAGGCCCCGGGGCTCGGGTGGTTTGTGGATTTTGGGCTGGTCGATGTGGGAGCTATCCGAAAGGATGCTGAAAATGGCGTCAGGCTCGTAAGAAGTGTGGATTGATCAGGCGGGTCCCGATGGGCCGACGCCCCTTCGCTGGAGAATTGAAATGAAAATGCTTGCATGCGCGGCCCTGTTGTCCCTGGGGTGTCTGGCCCTTTCAGTCCAGGCCGAGGTGCAGTGCAGCAACCAGAATGATCGCTTGGCCCCCACCACTCCCATGAGTGAATTCGCTCTCCATGAGGACGGCACGACCACCCATGTGACCACGGGCCTGGTCTGGATGCGATGCAGCCTCGGCCAGACCTGGAATGGCACGACCTGTACGGGCAGCGCCTCGACCTACACCTGGCAACAGGCCCTGCAGGCGGTGGCGGATTTGAACAGTGGGGGTGGGTTTGCCGGCCATACTGATTGGCGCCTGCCTAACAAGAATGAGCTGAACAGCATCGTCGAGCGCAAGTGTTACGAGCCGGCCATCAATGGGGCCATCTTCCCGGCCACGCCGGCGGACTGGTACTGGTCGTCGTCGCCCTATGCCGACGACGCAACGGGCGCCTGGAATGTGAGTTTCAACGGTGGTTGTGTGCTTGCCAGCCCGAAGACCGAGCTGGACCGGGTGCGGCTGGTGCGTGAGGGGCGCTGATACAGGCCCTGTGTTGGATTCGTGCATGCCGCGAGACGACAGCGGTAGGGACGACGGGCATGGCATGCCTATGGATTGATCCTGTGGCATGTATAGGGCGGCCCATGGCCGCCGGTGAGCGGCAGGTGGCAGACCAGGCGCGGCGGGCACGGCCCGCCCTACGGGATTAAAGGAAGATCCTGCTGACCTGTTCCATGCCCTTGCGGCTCTGGTCCCAGTGCAGGTCCGGGTCTTCGGAGGTATAGCCCAGGCGGCGGTAGGCGGGGATGTGCAGGCGGTTGATGCGGCCCAGGCGGTGGCGGGTGGCCTGGTAACTCTCCACGTTGGCGGCCTGGACCACGTCCACGTAGTCCACCGGCGCGTCATCTCCCGGGTCACGCTTGAGGTTCTCGTGCTCGGCCACCGCGGCTATCAGGTCCGGCTCGAAGTTCCAGGCCTTGAGCACCGCCTTGCCCACGGCCGTATGCAGGGAACCGACGATGACACCCAGCTGTTCGTCGTTGTTGACGATATCCTCCACGTCCTTGGCCTTGTTGAGGATGGGGATCACACCGATGTCATGGACCAGGCCCGCCAGCAGGGCCACCTCGCCGTCCAGGTGTCGGTGGCGCTGGGAGATGAGCATGCTCAGGGCCG
>SR_TP_S13solDRAFT_1000372_pt1 | contig 19374 bp, 16 predicted proteins | sample SodReaTP_S13sol_FD_11159 | JGI IMG/M metagenome (IMG submission 11159)
CGGTTCGCGAACCTGCGCCGGAAATGCTGATTGCCCTGCGTGATGGCGTGGAAGCTGCCGTTTCCCAGATTGCGGCTGTCACCCCGGCAGACGCAGCGCAAACCGCCCCCGACGTGGAAGACGCCAGCACCACAATGGCCCTTGCGGCACTGGCACCAGACACACCAACGGTCACCCCGCCTGCACGCCCTGAAGAGTTTGGCGCGACCCCCGATCTGACCGAAGAAACCGATCTGGCCACGGACACGACCGCAACCACAGAAGCGCCAGACCTTGCGGCAGCACAGGCCGCAGGCTTCTCCATCGCGCATATTGATGATCTGGCTGCACTGGAACAGGAAACCACAGCGCCAGATGCGCAAGCGGAAACAGACATGGCATTCGTGGACGCACCGCCAGCGCGCCCCGACACACTACAGAACGCAGAGCCAGTGATGCAGTCCATTGCATCGTCAGAGGAGGTGGTGACAGACGCTGCGCCAGAAAAAATCTGGATCGGTGCGGCTGAAACAGTGTTGCTGACAGACATGACAACCGAACATGCCGAAGCCGTTCTTGAAGACACAATCAGTGCTGGCACAGACGGGGCCGAGCAAATTCTTGCGCAAAGTAGCCTGACCGCCACTGAAACAGCGCAACCACAACCGCGCCCGTCAATCATCCTGACAAGTGCGGCCCAACCGGGCACCGATGCCCAAGCCCTTGCAACCGCCGCAGTCAGCGAAGCAAGCGCCGCCGCAACCAACAACCCAGAGATCATAAGTCGCGTGTCCACGTCGGATGGCGGGCGGCTTTGGGGGGTATCGCTTGGGGAATTCAATTCGCGAAACGCGGCCGAGCGGGGCATCATCACCGTGAAGATGGCCGAAGCCGCCGCGCTGGGCAACGGGATCAGCCGCATTCGCCAGACCAGCGGCCGGTTCGAGGCCAGCTTCGCCGGCCTGACCGCAACCGAGGCCGAGCGCGCCTGCCTGCGCCTGTCCGCACGCGGGATGGACTGCACGATCGCGCATCCATGAAGGTAATGGCGCACGGCCCCAGTCTTGCGCTATAATATCCTATGCCCGCGCTATGCCGTGATTGTCTGACGATCCTTGAGTCTGGCCCGCGTTGTCCGGCCTGCCATTCGCCGCGCATTGTGGCGGACCCTGAACTGATGGACCTGAGCATCGCGCATATGGATTGTGACGCATTCTATGCCAGTGTCGAAAAACGCGACAATCCTGACCTGCGCGACAAACCCGTTATAGTGGGCGGTGGCCATCGCGGGGTGGTGACAACCGCCTGCTATATCGCGCGCATACACGGGGTGCGTTCGGCAATGCCCATGTTCAAGGCGCTGCAACTCTGCCCCGAGGCCGTGGTGGTGAAACCGCGTTTTGATGCCTATGCCAGCGCATCGCGCGAAATTCGCGCCATGATGGAAGACCTGACGCCCGCCATTGAACCATTGTCGCTGGACGAGGCCTTTCTGGACCTGACAGGGACCGCGCGCCTGCATGGCGCGCCCCCTGCCGTGTCCCTTGCGCGGCTGGTCCGCCGTATGGAACAGGAATTGCGGCTGTCGGGGTCCATCGGGCTGTCACATAACAAATTCCTGGCCAAGATCGCGTCGGATCTGGACAAGCCGCGCGGGTTTGCCGTGATTTCACGCGCAGGCACGGAAAGCTTCTTGCGCGGCAAGCCCGTGGGCATGATCTGGGGTGTCGGGGCGGCCACGCGTGCACAACTGGCGCAAGCGGGCATTGGAACGATTGACGATTTGCTGCGCTGGGACCAGTCCGATCTGGGCGCGCGGTTCGGGGCGATGGGTCTGCGGCTGTGGCATCTGGCACGGGGTCAGGACACACGCCCTGTCAGCCGTGACCTGAGCGTGAAATCCATATCCAAGGAAACCACTTTTGAGCATGACTTGCAGGATCCAGCCCTTCTGGACGGCCACCTGTGGCGCTTGTCGGATCAGGTGGCAAGCCGCGCCAAGGCCAAGGCACTTGCCGGTCGGGTGGTCACGCTGAAGCTGAAACGTACAGATCACCGGATACTAACCCGCCGGATCAGTCTGCGCGCACCAAGCAGCCTTGCCGATGTCATCTATCGTGCAGCCCAACCCCTGTTGGCACAAACCTTGATCAACGGCCCCTTCCGCCTGCTGGGGGTGGGGATATCCGAGCTGAGCGCAAATGAAGGCATAGACTTCAATGCCGACCTTCTGGACCCCGGCGCAGAGGGGCGTGCGCGGGCAGAACGCGCCATCGATACATTGCGCGCGCGCTTCGGCCCGGATGCGGTGATCAAGGGGCGCAGCCTGCGCTGAGCGAGCGCGGCATGAACACAGCGTTGGCCGGAAAAAGGCCAAGGGGGCACGCCCCCTTTAGAAACCCTGTGGATATTTGGGCCAGAATGAATGCAGAAATATGCGTGTAGCCGGACGTGATCTGCGGGCACAAAAAAACCCCGCCGGACTGGCGGGGCTTTCTGAATGCTGTAGGGGCGAAAATCAGTTTTTCGCGTAGAATTCGACGACCAGATTGGGTTCCATCTGGACCGGATACGGCACATCGCCCAAGCTGGGGGTGCGCACAAAAGTTGCGGTCATTTTGGAATGGTCGACTTCGAGATAGTCAGGCACATCGCGTTCTGCCAGTGCGACAGCTTCCAGAACAACGGCGAGTTGCTTGGATTTGTCACGTACGGCAATAACGTCGCCTTCGCGGATCCGGTAGCTGGGGATGTTCACGCGCTGGCCGTTTACGGTAACGTGACCATGGTTGACGAACTGGCGGGCTGCAAACACGGTCGGCACGAATTTCGCGCGGTAAACCACGGCGTCCAGGCGACGTTCCAGCAGGCCGATCAGGTTTTCACCTGTGTCACCCTTGATGCGTTCTGCTTCGGCATAGATGCGGCGAAACTGTTTTTCGGTCAGATCGCCGTAATAGCCCTTCAGCTTCTGCTTGGCGCGCAGCTGGGTGCCGAAATCGGAGAGTTTGGTTTTGCGGCGCTGACCGTGCTGGCCGGGGCCGTAGTCACGGCGATTGACGGGGCTTTTGGGGCGGCCCCAGATGTTTTCGCCCATACGGCGGTCGATTTTATACTTGGCAGACGTGCGTTTGGTCACGGCTGATCTCCTTCCAGATTCGGCCCTGACGGGCCTGTGAAGGGCGTTGTCCTTTCCCTGAGCGGGAGACAGGCTGTCCCTTGCGGGAGCCACCAACACCAATAAGACACCCACAAGCCGGATACTTGGGGATGCGCGCTTATACAGCGGTGCGGGCCGGTGTCAACCGTCATAGCCTGCGGAATACGGCCCCTAAGCAGCCAGAAGCGCGGTTTCGGCAGTGCCCAGATAGCGGCGCGCCGTATCTCCATAATATGCGCCAGTGCCATCATCCATACTGGCAAAGGCAGCGCGCAATGCGGCGCGGTGCGGGCGCAGCATTTCGGGCGCGGCGAAGGCGGGATGAAAGCTCTCCGTGGGGACGTTATTTGCAAAGATAATCTGATGATGTTCCAGCAACAGATGCATATAGGTGGCGCCATGCAGCGCGACATCCTGGGTCACGCCTGTATGGTCCAGCAGATCGCAGGCACGAACCAGAACCTCGTCCAGATTGAACAGCGCCCGTGCCCGTGCACCACGCATCAGAAGGCGATGCGCGGGCGAGACGCGCAGATCCTCATCAGGTTGGCCAATACCCAGCATTCCGCCACGCACCCTTATAGGGCGCAAATGCGGATAGCGGCGCATGGCCATGCCGCAAATGCGGCTGGTGCCAATCCAGATGACAGGCTGCGGGCCATTATCTTGGGTCACGACAAGGTCACCCGCCTTTAACTGGTGGATGGGGCGGGCGCCCTGCGGTGTGGCAATCAGCGTATCATCCGCAAAGCAGATGACATCCTGCTGCTGAGTCTGCGCGTGGGGGGACGGGCAATCTTCATCCAGCGTCACAGCATTCTCGACAACATAGAGAAGCTGGCCCTGAGGCGGCAGGCTGTGTGAAAATACCGCGATCCACTGTCCCCTTGCGGTCTGCACAAGGCGGGCACTGAACAACGTCACCCCGTCCGTCAGCACAAACCCCATTGCCGGTGCCAAGGGCGGGGTTGATATGGCGTCAAGCGGCAGGATTGTGCCGCCAAGACGTGCCGCCACCGGGCGGGCGCGGGCGCGAATGTCACATGCACCATCTGCCAAGCCCAGTCGAAGCAGATCGGACTGTCCATCAAGGCAGTGCGCCTGCCCTTGCCAGCGCCACGATGACCCTGCGCGCAGCCAATGTGGCGGCAATCCGGATATGCCGTCGGTTTCCGTCGAATTCCAGTCCAGGGCGAAAACCCCGACCAATGATACTGCGCGCGTCATGCCTGCCCCTGCCATTGCTGTTTGAACACAGCTTATGTGCGGAATCTAACATAATTTCGCGTTGCAAACCAGATAGATAATCAACCGGACAACCAGTTTTGCAGGAACAGGCAAATGCTAGTACAAGCCTGAAGATCTGGCCATCATGGCCGCCTGTGTGCGGTTGCTGGCCCCAAGGCGGCGGTACAGTGTCTTGACATGCAGTTTGATCGTGGGTTCACGCAGCCCCAGATCACGGGCAATTTCCTTATTGGTCTTGCCGTCGCACAATGCCTTGAGCACCTCCAGTTCGCGGGCGGTCAAGGCCGTGGCGGACAGGGTATCGGATGCGGGCGGCGTATCGGAGAAACCCAACGCGAACATAAAATCCACCGGCACGAAGCGTTCACCAAGGGCCATGAAACGGATCGCATGCAGAAGCGACTGCGCCGGCATGGATTTATGCAAGAAACCGCGCGCGCCCATCTGGACAGCGCGTTCGGCAACATCGCGCATCGCATTTCCCGAAATGATAACTGCGGCGGGCGCGGCATCGAGTTCCATGAACCGTTGCAGCCCGTGCAACCCGTCCATGCCGGGCATATCATAATCCAACAAGGCAAGGTCGAAGCGCGGGTGTGATGATAGTGCGGAAATCGCTTCTTGCAGATTGGTGGTCGCGACGATTTCCATGTCTTTTTCCTGCTTCAGAAAGTTCTGAAGCATGTCCAGTATCAATGCATGATCGTCTGCAATCAGTAGCCGCATAGGAAAAATTCCCGAAAGGGCAGGACACACCTAAGTCAGTCGAATATGAGCAAGGGTCGTTATTAACTCGGCACTTGAAACCGGAAAAGGCAGAACAGCGGTGACAAGTTGCTTATCAACCTCGTTTGCAAAACGCAACTGCCGCGACGCTGTGGTAACGATTATTCGCAAATTGCGATTCAGCGCCTGCAAGTCCCTTGCAAGCGCAAGGCCGCCCGGCTGGGCAAGTTCGTCATGTATGATAACTGTATCCCAAGTTTGCGGATCCTCGCGGATGGCATCAATCGCATCACCGGGATCGGTGCAGCTTGCGACTTCGGCACCCGCGGCAGATAATGTCCCCGCCATGGATTGCAGGATTCTGTCATCTGCATGGACCAGCAGCACGTTGCGCCCGTCTAGGGGATGCGCATCAGACCCCTTGCTTTCGGATTGCGGCACCCCAACCGGCAAATAAAGGCGCATGTCAGTCCCGCCGCCAGTGCCCGCCAGAACCTGAAATCCCCAGTGTCGGATCGTTACTACATGGGCAACAATGGCCAGACCCAGCCCGGTGCCTTCCTTGCCTTTGGTTGTGAAATACGGCTTGAAAATCTCGGATCGGACCGCTTCGGCCATGCCGGTGCCGTTGTCTGATATACTTATCACAACATAGGATTTTTCTGGATACAGCTTCCCGATATCCATATTCGGCAGGGGCGATATCTGATCCTGGGCTGTCATGCTGACCGATAGCCTGCCGTCTTGTCTGCCGGTCGCGCGGATTGCGTCCGCCCCATTCATAAGCAGGTTGACGATCACCTGCATCATTTCGGTCGCGTCCACCTCTGTGGTGGCGACCTTGCCGTCGAAATCCAGCACAACGGAAATTTCCTTGGCCAAGCCCGGCCTGACCAGCTCCACGGATTGATGCAGCACGTCTTGTAAATCCGATGTGGTGGACGCGGATTTCATCCTGCCAAGCCGCAACAGGTTCCTGACAAGTGCCTGCCCTTGCCGACCTGCGGCGTGAATGCGGTCCAGACCGGGCAAACTGTCGGGGCTTGCCTTGGGTTTCAGCATATCGACAGAGCCAACGATCGCGGCCAGAATATTGGCGAAATCATGGGCCAGACCACCAGCCAGCTGCGACATGAGTTGCCTGCTTTGCGCGATTTGCAACTGCTCGCGCAGACGCTGACGGTCGGCCTCGGCCAGACGCCGCGCGGTGGTGTTGCGCACCAACACAAAGATTGTGCCATCATCCTGAACGGACAATGACAGATCATACCAAGCATCCTGCCCATTTTGATCTGGCAACAGGACTTCACCTGTCCAATACCCTTCGGCCATCAAATTGGAAAAGATATCTTCCAGTTTGCCAGTATGCTCTGGCGCGACCAGTTCGTGCCAGGTCAGCGTCGACGTGTCGGTCCGGTCACGCAGCCCGGCGATCGTGCGAAACGCGGTGTTCAAGTACAAAAACCGGCCGTCAGGATCAAGAATCGCAATGCCTTCACGGGTAATTTCCATCGCCTGTATCTTGTCGCGCAGCGCACGCGCCTCGGTCAGTTTATGAGAGGTTATGTCAACCCCGACAACCATGTAGCCCTGAATGTATCCATCCGGACTGCGCAGCGGCTGGATATTCAGATCCAGCCAGTAGGAAATACCGCGACGACTGCGCGCGCGCACTTCCGCATTGATACTATGACCATTGTCCAGCGCTTCGCAGAAGCTTGGCACCATATTCGGCGCCGCATCCCTAAGGTGCAGGATTTCGCTGGGTTTGCGCCCATGCGCGGTTTTCATCGTATACCCGGTTCGGGCAACGCATGCGGGATTCATCCATGTCACATGCCTGTTCCGGTCAGTCAGCATGATCAGGTTGGTGGACAACTCGGCCACGCGACCCAGCTGCCGGATCTGCTTGTCCTGACTATAGCTTTCGGTGACATCGCGGACAATGAACAGATACCCGTGCGGAACCTGCGCATCATCGTGGTGGCGTCTGGTCGCGGTCAGGGTAAAGCGTTTATCACCTGCCGGAAATGGCAGCGTATAGGCAAAACTGGGGGACCAGCCGACAAGATCAACCTGCTTCATCGCTTTGCGCACGATTGACGCCACAACTGGCGGCAAGACCTTCTCGGGCGGGTGTCCGATGACTTCTTGCGGCTTCAGCGCGAACACCAGCGGGTCACTTTGTTTGAACGCAACGATAATCCCGCTGTGATCGGTTTCAACCAGCAACTCCGGCAAGCTGGAGACCATGGCATCGACCCGCGCGCGTTCCAGCCGCAATTCGGATTGCACCCGCTGAAGTTCACTGGTTTGGTGTTGCAAATTCGTGACCAGACCGATGGTCGACGCGAAGGACAGCATCAAGGCGTCCTCCAGATCGGTAAACGCGCGGTCCTCGCGCACGAAATCGAGGCCCACAAGCCCTGTGATATCACCATCACACCACAACGGTGACGCGATCAAGGACTTGATTTCATGGCTTTCCAACAAAGCCCGGAACGCGCTGTCGGGCCGGACCAAACGCGTGGCAAGTTTGAAGGATTGGCGCGTTGCGCGAAACGCCTGCCAGAACGGGTCACCCATCTCATAGGGTAAATATTGCAATTCAGCTTTCAGCGGGCGCACGCCCTTGGCGCACCATTCATGTGTATTATCAACCGTAAGGGCATCCCTGATGCGGAAGATATAGGCGCGATCCGCGCCCATGGCCTTGCCAACCACCTCCAACGCATGTTGAAGGGCGCTTTCCCTATGTTCCGCCAGACATTGATGCAGCAAGATTTGCGCATCGCTGAACGCGCGCGCAATTTTGACAGCGCGTTCAGCATCCCCTTGGGGTTGACCCCGGGAATCCTTGTCTCCGAACATAAAAGCCTCGCAATAAATTAAAGAATCATCTTAACGCGAAATGCATAACATTGCCTGAGTATCCTATTCCCGCTATTGAGGCAAAGCTGAAGCAGATCAAGCCCCAACGGAGGCATTCTTGGACGAGTTACACAAAGGCCACGTTACGAAAGACGGCATTCGCATTCACGAACCGGCAGATTTTGCCGGCATGAACAGGGCTGGCCAGCTGGCTGCGAAAATTCTGGACGACATTGCGCAGCATATCTTTCCGGGGCAAACAACCGGCGCGCTGGACGCCATGATCACCGAAATGGTGACTGCCGCAGGGGCCACATCGGCCACAATCGGGTATCGGGGCTATCAGCACGCCAGTTGTATTTCGGTCAATCATGTCGTTTGCCATGGCATACCCGGTGCGCCCATCCCCATGAGCAAGGATGAAACAATATCCAAAGACCCCGAAAAACGCCGCAGCGATGATGTGCTGAAGGACGGGGATATCCTGAACATAGATGTGACGGTGGTTGTGGATGGCTGGTTTGGCGACACGTCGCGCATGTATGTCGCAGGCAAGGTGCCCCGGCGTGCCGAACGGCTGATCCAAGTGACATATGACGCACTTATGCTGGGCATCGAGGCCGTCCGGCCTGGAAACACCTTCGGCGATATTGGCCACGCCATCCAGTCCTATGTCGAAAGCCAGCGCATGTCGGTGGTGCGCGATTTCTGCGGGCATGGACTGGGGCGCGTGTTCCATTCCCCGCCCAATGTCCTGCATTACGGGCGCGCGGGCAGCGGCCCCAAGCTGGAAGCGGGCATGTTTTTTACCATTGAACCGATGGTTAATCTGGGGCGGGCGGAAACCGTGGTTCTGGCCGATGACTGGACGGCCATCACGCGCGACAAAATGCTGTCCGCACAGTTCGAGCATTCAATCGGGGTGACCGAAAGCGGGTTTGAAATCTTCACTCTGTCGCCGGCGGGTCGCTTCCATCCGACATGGGGCTAGGCACGGCGGACGCAGCATTGCGCCCCCTGTCAATCATGGCATTCAGCACGCCCCCCAGCAAAACCACATAGGCCGACAGGTAAAACCACATCAGCAGCGCAACCACGGCCCCAAGCGACCCGTATACTTCATTGTAGCGCCCGAAGTTGGACAGGAAGTAGGAAAACCCCACGGACACCAAAATCCAAAGGACCATGGCAAGCGCCAGTCCGGGCCGGATGCTGGCATGGCTGCCACGGCTGCGCACAGGGCCAATGCGATAAAACACCCACAGCCACAGCGCCACCATCCCGAACGTGACGGACCAGCGCGACACCTCGACCAGAAGCGCGCTTAACCCCGCCAAGGGGAAAAACGCCAGAATGACAGGCAGCACCAGAAGTGCCAGCAGTGCCACAATGCCCGCCAGCACCATACCCAGTGTAATCACCGCCACCGCCAGATAATGCCGCGTGCCGGTGCGCCGTCGGCTGTCATAGATCGCGTTCATGCCGCGCAGCATGGCATCCACGCCCTGCCGCGCCAGGAACAATGCCGTCAATGTCGACAGCAACCCGGCCCAGCCCAATGTTCCGTCATTGGACCACACCAGCCGCATGACCTGATTTTCAAGCAAGGTGAAGGCGGCGGGCGGAACCAGATCCTGTATCAGCGACAACTGGTTTTGCAGCGCAAGCGGATCCGCGAAAACGCCGAACAAGGAAATAAAGGCGGCAATCGCGGGAAACACTGCCAAAAGCGTAAAAAACGCAACGCCAGCAGCAATAAGGCCGATATTGCGATCGGCCATTATTGCGTAAAAGTCAGCCAGAAACCTGTAGACACTCTGTGCAGTTTGAAACACGCGGTTCAGATGGCCAGATCATCAAGGTTTTTTCCGGCATCCAGCGCGGCCACAACCCAGCGCGGCTTGCGCCCGCGACCGGACCATGTTTCCGACGGGTCAGCCGGGTTGGCATATTTGGGCGCAACAGGCTTGCGCGGTTTCACAACGGTTTCGTCCAGTAATTGCGCCAACGTGAAGCCACGTTCCTTGGCAACAACTTCCAGCTCGGCGATTGCGGCCTTGCGCTCTCGGTCATGGAAACTTTCGATTGCTTTGGCGACATCTTTTTGCAGTTTTTTTAGATCAGCCAGTGAAAGTTCATTCAGGTCAATCATGACACCCTCTTACTAATTTTCAACTTACTCCTGCACCAAAAAGCAATGCTTGGCAAGTCACATGAAATTAACAATCAACAATCCTTTCATGCCATTTTGATAAAATATAATGGCATGTCATCAAGTCCAGATGCGCCCCCCCTCCGTTTTTACATAGTGTAATTGCATCGGAAGATGGCCTTTTGAATAAACCGCTGGCTATATCATAATAATCAGCCTGAATATTGCTACGGCCAATAACGGCTCGTGACAAGGGATCTTTTAGTTCCCCGATATGGTCCAGCGTCGTATCACGGCTGTCGACAAACAGGGCTGCGCGCTGCAAGGCAACGTCATCCACCTCGCGCATATCTGGGCGATAGGCCCCGATCAGGTCCAGATGCTGGCCCGGTTGCAACCATTCGCCACGAATAACCGGCGTTGTGCTCATGGTCGCGGTGCAGATGATATCCGCCTGCGCCACCGCCTGTTCCAGATCCTGTGCGGCCACGGCATTCGGCAGATCTGCCGCGAGTTCTGCCGCAGTGTCAAAACGGCGACTCCAGATTGTGAATTTCGCATCCGGAAAAACCGCGCGATAGGCGGAATGCATACTGCGCGCAACAGCGCCAGCCCCCACAAGGGTAATGTTGCGGCTGTCAGGGCGCGCCAGATATTGCGCTGCCAGCAAACTGTCGCCTGCGGTTTTCCACTTTGTGACCAGATGAAAATCAACCATCGCCTGCAATGTACCGTCTGTATCAGAATACAGCGACACACCCCCATTCACTGACGGCAGGCCCTGCGATGGATTATCGGGGAATATTGACGCGGTTTTCACCAACGCCCCCATCCCGTCAATCCATGCGGCACGCGACAACAGGGTATCGCCGCGCCGATACAAAAAACTGTCGCTGATTTCCGCTTTTGGCAAGCGGTGCGCCTGTTCAAACGCGGCGGTCAATTCACGCCAGTTCAGATGCGGTTCAATATCGGCCGAAATGATGGGAAATGTCATTCCACCCCTCTTTATATCTCAGCCAGCAACCCCAACTGCCCAAGCGCTGTTTTCAGCCCGCCCGCAGTCTGGAACACATGCCCCGCCCAACCGCGCGACAAGGCAGCATCAATATTATCTGCGCGATCATCAATAAAGAACAGGTTTTCCGGCGCGAAACCAGTTTCCTCTTCTAATATCTGATAGATGCGCGCTTCGGGTTTCATGACGCCCAGACGGCCCGAAATAAATGCCTTATCAAATTCATGCAGGAAATCATATTTTTCCTGCGCCATTGTGAATGTATCATCACCGAAATTCGACAACGCGAAAACCGGAACAGATTGCGCACGCAGATTGCGCAATATCTGCACCGATGGGGAAATAACCGGCGTGATCATGTCAATCCAGCGGTCATGCCAGATCATGATCTCGCGCTCCCATTCGGGGTGGTCACCGATCATGTCCAATACTGTGGCATGAAACGGTGCGCCACGGTCGATGCGGGCATTCATCCCGTCCAGATCAACCGCCGCAAACAGCGCCTTGCGCCGGTCCTGCCCGATAAGTCCATCATAGAACTGTTCGGGGTTCCAGCCGATCAGGACATTGCCGATGTCAAACACCACAGCGTGAATATCGCGTGTCATTGTGCAAGCGCCTTCGCATGAAAGGCGACATGGTCGCCGATGAAACTGGTCACGAAGAAATAGCTGTGGTCATACCCCGCCTGCATGCGGAACGTGCCGGACTGGCGGCGCGCGGCCATGGCCTGCGCCAGCGCTTCGGGGCGCAGCAGGTCCAGAAACTGGTCGGACGCGCCCTGATCTATCAGCACCTCGCCCCGAAAGCCGTGCTCCATCATCAACAGGCTGGAATCATGGGCGGCCCATGTGCTTTCATCACTGCCCAGATAGGCAGCGAACTGTTTGCGGCCCCAGTCACTGGCACTTGGGTTGGCAATCGGCGCGAAGGCCGACACGGACGCGAAGCGCCCCGGCAGATGCATGGCCATACTCAGTGCGCCATGCCCGCCCATGGAATGGCCGGTGATGGCCTGACGGTCTTCTTCCAGCGCGAAATTACCCGTCAAGACACGCGGCAATTCATCGGTGATGTAATCCCACATGCGGAAATGCGCGGCCCACGGGTCTTGTGTCGCGTTCACATAAAACCCGGCGCCCTGCCCCAGATCATAGGCATCATCATCGGCCACGCCGTCCCCGCGCGGGGACGTATCGGGAAACACCAGCGCCAGACCATGCGCTGCGGCATGGGCCTGCGCGCCTGCCTTGGTCATCGCGTTTTCATGCGTGCAGGTCAGCCCCGACAGATACCACAACACCGGCACCGGATGCAGCCGCGCTTCGGCAGGCAGGAACAGCCCGAAGGTCATGTCACACCCCAATGCCGCCGATGCGTGCCGATACACCCCCTGTATACCCCCGAAACATGCGTTTTCAGAAACCGTTTCCATAGTATTCTCCGTTCAGTTTCCGGCACTGTGTCAGAAGCTGGTGACCCATGCAATCACGACCGGAACCGTGATAATACTGACCAATGTCGACACCAGAATCGTGGCGGAAACCCGCGCGGGGCCAGCCTGATAATGCTGCGCCAGAATGAACACATTGCCCGCAACCGGCAGGGCTGCTGCTGCAATCAGGACGCCTGCAACATAGGGGTCCACCGAAAACAGCCACAATGCGGCAACAGCCACCGCAGCGGGGTGCAAGAACAGTTTGGCAAAGGACAGCCATGACACGATCTGCAACCGCTCGACCTTCTTGTCGGCAAGGGACGCGCCGATTGCGAACAATGCGCACGGTGTGGCCGCAGCGCCCAGCAGGGCCAGGAAATCATTGGCGGGCACCGGCACCTGCCAGCCGGTTGCAGACCACGCCAAACCCAACACCATGGCAACCACCATCGGGTTGCGCAGCACCGCCCGGAACAGCCGCGCAGGCAAACGCCAGTCCATCCCTCCGCCCCGCGCGAAGGTGATCAGCACTGTAAACAGCGATGAGAACACGATCATGTCGATGGTCAGCACCAGCAACACGGTTTTGACCGATGCCTCGCCCAGCAGAACCACCAGCATTGGCACGCCCAAAAAGCCGGTATTGCCGATGACGGCGCAATGGGCCTCGATGGTGGCAGTGTCCAGTTTCGCGCCGCGCATGAAGGCAACCAGCATGACAACGCCGTATAAAACCGCACAGGCCAGCAAATACGCCACAGCCGCCTGCATATCCAGCAGGTCGCCAAAGCTAAGATTGGCCGCGAACCCGAACAACATGGCGGGCAGCGCAAAGTAAAAGACGAATTTCGTCAGATAGGCCGTCGCCTGCGCAGGAAAGAACCCGGACCGCCCCGCGCCGAAGCCAAGACCTATCAGGGCGAAGAATGGTAATGTTTTCAGGAATATTTCGACCATCTTGACCCGGAATTAACATGTGAAACGTCGCATTCGCATATTGTGCGCTTTCCTTGCCGATTTCCAGCGACTATTCTTGCAGGCCACAGGGGGGATGCTGGGTCAGTGACAACGCAAAAAATCAGGCAAGGGCGGAAATTCAGACAGGTTCTGGACGGGGCGCGACAGGTTTTCGTCGAAATGGGCTATGAACGCGCGAATGTTGATGACATTGCGCGCGTCGCAGGCGTTTCCAAGGCTACGCTTTACAGCTACTTCCCTGACAAACGACAGCTTTTCACCGAAGTCTACCAGACCGAGATTCTGAACCTCGCCGATGCAACAGTTGAATTGCTTTCCCCCGATGCGCCGCCATGTCAGGCGCTGCATCGCGCGGCGCAACGCCTGATAAGCTATCTGATGTCAGATTTCGGCATTGCCATGTTTCGCATCTGCGTGTCCGAAGCGCCGCGCTTTCCCGAAATCGGGCAGGCATTCTATGAAAACGGGCCGGAACTGGGGCGCGCGCGGCTTGGGGCCTATTTCCGTCAGGCCGTGGCGCGTGGCACGCTGGCCATTGATGATATCGACCTTGCCGCCGACCAGTTCTTTCAGTTGTGCCAGACCACGTTGTGCGACCGCATGCTGTGCGGGGTGCAGTCCGAAGTTACCGACGCCGAAATTGCACGCATCACTGACGGGACCGTCAGCATGTTTATGGCGCGCTACGGCGTGAGCACCTGACAGGGCTTGCCGCCGTGTTTGCCCGCAGGTATCGAGGGTGTTCCCAGTCCATAGACGTTCAGGAGTGTCATGACCGCCCCCCAGATCGCCGCCCGCATTGCCACTGATGTCAACGCCCGCCCCCAACAGGTTCAGGCCGCCATTGCGCTGCTGGACGAAGGGGCCACAGTGCCCTTCATCGCGCGCTACCGCAAGGAAGTGACCGGCGGGCTGGATGATACGCAGTTGCGTCTGCTGGCGGAACGCCTGACCTACCTGCGGGAGTTGGAGGACCGGCGCACGGCGATCGTGAAATCCATATCCGAGCAGGGCAAGCTAAGTGACGATCTGGCGCGCGCCCTTGCCAGCGCCGACACCAAGGCCACGCTGGAAGACCTGTATCTGCCCTATAAGCCCAAGCGCCGCACCAAAGCGATGATTGCGCGCGAAAACGGGCTGGAACCGCTGCTGGACGCCATCCTGACCGAACGGCGCGACCCGCAGGCGCTGGCGGGTGGCTATGTGTCTGATGCCGTGCCCGACACCAAGGCCGCGCTGACCGGCGCGCGTGACATTCTGGCCGAACGCCTGTCGGAAGATGCCGCATTGCTGGGTCGTTTGCGCGACCATATGCGCAGCAACGGGGCCATTGCCGCCACTGTTGCGGATGGCAAGGAAGCCGAGGGCGCGAAATTCAGCGATTATTTCGCGCATTCCGAAGCGCTGAAAACCTGCCCCAGCCACCGCGCCCTTGCCATGCTGCGCGGCCGCAATGAAGGGGTCCTGCATCTGGACCTGACATTGCCGGATCCCGCGCCCGTCGAACGCATGGTGCGCGCAACTGTGGGGATTGGCGGCAGTGGCGCAGCGGACGACTGGCTGGCCGCCGCCTGTGACTGGACATGGCGCATCAAGCTGAAACTGTCACTGACCATTGACCTGATGGCCGAATTGCGCGAACGCGCCGAAGAAGAGGCCATTCGCGTTTTCGCGCGCAACCTGCACGACCTGTTATTGGCCGCCCCTGCGGGCAACCGTGTGACGCTGGGCATTGATCCGGGCATTCGCACCGGCTGCAAGGTTGCCGTGGTGGACGGCACTGGAAAACTTCTGGACACGGCAACCATCTATCCTTTCCAGCCCAAGAACGACCTGCGCGGCGCACAGGCCACGCTGGCGGCACTGATCGCGCGCCATAATGTCGCGCTGATCGCCATCGGCAACGGCACGGCCAGCCGCGAAAGCGAACGCATGGTGGCGGACTTGCTGGCGCAGCTTCCGGGCAGCGCGAAACCCACCAAGGTGGTGGTGTCCGAAGCTGGCGCATCTGTCTATTCGGCCTCCGCACTGGCCTCGGCGGAATTTCCGAACCTTGATGTCAGTTTGCGCGGCGCTGTGTCCATCGCGCGGCGCTTGCAGGACCCGCTGGCCGAACTGGTCAAGATTGATCCCAAAAGCATTGGCGTGGGCCAGTATCAGCATGATGTGAACCAGACCCGCCTTGCGCGGATGCTCGATGCCGTGGTCGAGGATGCTGTGAACGCGGTCGGCGTGGACCTGAACACCGCATCCGCGCCGCTTCTGGCGCGTGTGTCCGGGCTGGGGCAAACACTGGCCGAAGCCATTGTTGCGCACCGCGATGGAACGGGTCCGTTCAAAACCCGCAAGGAATTGCTGAAGGTTGCCCGCCTTGGCCCCAAAGCCTTTGAACAGGCGGCGGGGTTCTTGCGCATTCGTGACGGGGGCGAACCGCTGGACGCATCCTCTGTCCACCCTGAAGCCTATGCACTGGCGCGCCGCATCGTAAAGGCAACCGGCAAGGACCTGACTGCACTAATGGCCGCGCCGTCAGTCCTGCGTTCCCTTGAACCGGCGGATTTTGTCGATGACAGTTTCGGCCTGCCCACTGTGCGCGATATTCTAAGCGAGTTGGAAAAACCCGGCCGCGACCCCCGCCCCGAATTCAAGACCGCCAGCTTTGCCGACGGGATCGATTCAATCACCGATCTGCGCCCCGGCATGTCACTGGAAGGCACCGTCACGAATGTCGCGGCTTTCGGCGCATTTGTCGACATTGGCGTGCATCAGGACGGGCTTGTGCATGTCAGCCAGTTGGCCGACAGGTTCGTCAAGGACCCCCATGAGGTGGTGAAAACCGGCGATGTGGTCCGCGTGCGCGTGGTGGAAGTAGATGTTCCGCGCAAACGCATCGGGCTAAGCATGCGCAAGGATGGCGGGGCAGATGCCGCCCCTGCCCCCCGTGAGGCGGGCAAACACAAAGCTGCCGCAAAACCGAACGCGAAAGCACAGGGCAAAGCACAGCCAAAGGCAGATACCGCGTCCCAGATGGGCGGCTTGGGTGCAGCCCTTCAGGCTGCGATGAAAAAACGCTAGCGCATGCTGCGCAAAAGTGGGAACCGGCTTTGAGCTTCTCGAACCTGCGAAATCAATAAGCTAGAGCATGTCTCGTGCGTGCGAATGAACGTGACATGCTCTGGCGCGCATCACACATAAGTGGTTACCGAACAGGCGTCGCACCATCAGCCCCAAGGATTGCCGGCGCGTGGCTGGCGCGTGGTTTGCGCAATCCCGTTTTCTTCTGCCAGTTGCACAAGCGCGGCAATGCGGTTTTCTGTGTTCGGATGTGTAGAAAACAGCTTGTCCCGCTTATGGACATGCAGCGGGTTGATGATGAACATATGCGCAGTTTGCGGGTTCTGCTCGGCGCGGTCATAATCAATACGCGATGCGAATCCCTGTATCTTCTCCAGCGCGGATGCCAGCCACAGCGGGTTCCCGCAGATTTCCGCGCCCACGCGGTCTGCCTCGTATTCGCGTGACCGCGAAATTGCCATTTGCACCACGGCTGCGGCCAGCGGTGCCAGAATCATGACCGCAATCATCGCAATCGCACCGCCCGCCCCCTGATTGCGCCCACCGCGAAAGAACAGCGCGAAATTGGCCAACATGGAAATCGCGCCTGCAAAGGTGGCGGTGATGGTCATGATCAACGTGTCATAATTGCGGATATGCGCCAGTTCATGCGCCATAACGGCGGCGACCTCCTCGTGCGACATGCGCCGCAACAGGCCAGTGGTGGCGGCAACAGCGGCGTTTTCAGGGTTGCGCCCCGTGGCAAAGGCGTTTGGCTGATCCTGATCAATGACATAGACGCGCGGGTGCGGCATGCCTGCATCATCGGCCAACTTGTGCACCATACGTTGCAGGTCGGGATGAACCTGACTGTTGCATTCCTGCGCATTGTGCATGCGCAAAACGGCCTTGTCGGAATTCCAATAGGCAAAGGCATTCATCCCTGCCGCCACGGCAAGCGCGATCAGCAAACCTGCACCGCCGCCAATCGCATAGCCCACGCCCATGAACAGCGCGGTCATGGCTGCCATCAATATTGCGGTCTTGAAGTAGCCTGTCATCGAAACACCCCCGATTGCAATGCTTTCGATATGGGCAGAAGTGAACGGGCATGCAAGATCTGATGCACGCGCGAAACCCGCACGCATTGTACCAAGAGGCCTTATATATCACGCTGTCTGTAAAGAAATGGTGAGCCGGACAGGATTCGAACCTGTGACCCGCTGATTAAAAGTCAATCGAAATGCCATTGCAACCCTGCTTGAATTGGCAATTATTATATAATTTCAATGCATTAGAAATAATCTAATTATCTGAATGTGTGTGTAATCAAATGGAACACTATATGAACATATATATTGTTCTCGTACCAACTACACACAGGAATACACACAACCTTAGGATAGAAAAAAATATCCGTTACACACATTTGAGTGTGTCATCGGGCAAGCATTACTGAACAATATTTTGGCATTGATTTGTATATTTCAGAACTTCTGGATCATCATCTCGACCTTATGCAGTGCAGCACAATTATCTGAAAAAATTTACTTCAGAAGAATTCTATTTCTTGGGTTCCAGAATATTCGACACACGTTCAACACGTTCTTGCAAAGTGTCCGGAAGCAAGTGGGCGTATCTTTCTGTCATTGTAATATGATGGTGCCCAAGAAGCCTCTGAACTTCATACAAAGATACACCTTCATTGATCAACATGCTGGCAAATGTATGGCGCAAGTCATGAAACCGAACATCAGGAACTTCTGCCTTGGCCCTTGCACGATGCCATGCAGCATAAAAGCTATCATAGCGATCCTTTGTACGCGGATTATAGAACACTGGAGAGCTGGGATGCAGCGGATAGCCCCGCACCTCTGCTTCCGCCTTCAATTCCATGATCAGATCAATCACGGCCTGATTGAGAACAATGCGCCTTGCGCGCCCATTCTTACTGACCGGTACAGTCCACACATTTCGGGACAGATCAAAATGGTTCCAATTCGCCTTCAAGGCTTCGCCTTTTCTTGCACCTGTTAGTAAAAGAAGACGGGCAAAATGATACAATTGTGGATGGATATCCTGCTGGCAGGCACGCAATATCCGCCCTACTTCTTCTGGTTTCAGAAACATATGACGCTGTTCGGTAACGGGTAACCTGCGGAGAACACGTGCTTCAAATGCATTATGAGTAATCAGCCCCCAATGCCTTGCAAGATTCATCATTCTGTTCATAAGAAAAATATGTTTGTTAATCGTGGCTGGTGCATATCCTTTCTGCACATGAACAGCTGCCCATGCCTCAAGCTTGGCACTATCAAGTTCTGTCAGCAAATAGTCCCCCAATACGGGGCGAATATGCAAATCAAAAACATACCTGTCTAACTCTGGCCTTCTACGATATAATTGCACATGAGGAAGGTAACGCTCATCGAAGAAACAACTCAAGCTTATCATCTTGGGCTGCTGGTGATCTTCATCGCTTACATGTTCATTTTGTTGTAGTTTTCGAAACACGTTTGCGATTATACCCATGCAAAACCATCCCCAAATGACACAATATTCAGGACATTAACTCTCACAATGGAACTGCTCAATACATATTGTGTTAAATAAATATAATAATTTCTACTCTCCATCAATTGAACATAGTCTTCTTGCTTCGACCGCATTGGTCATGACAGCAGGTGCTGCAGCAGCACAAGTCTCCATGTCCGGTTCGGCCCGCATGGGTATCGCTTACGACAACGGCA
>SR_TP_S13solDRAFT_1000373_pt1 | contig 19260 bp, 15 predicted proteins | sample SodReaTP_S13sol_FD_11159 | JGI IMG/M metagenome (IMG submission 11159)
CGGGCCAGCTTATCCGAGGGCGGGCGGGGCCGCCAGATCGGCCAGGGCGGCGCGCAGCGCCGCCACGCCCTCGCCCTTCTCGGCGCTGGTGACGGCGATCTCGGGGTGGGCCGCGACGTGGCGGGCCAGTTCCGCCGCGGTCGCCCGCTGCACGGCCGCCAGCTCTCCGGCCTTGATCTTGTCGCTCTTGGTCAGCACCAGCTGGTAGGACACGGCCGCCCGGTCGAGCTCGCGCATCACCGCCCGGTCGACCTCCTTGAGGCCGTGCCGCGAGTCGATCAGCAGCAGCACCCGGCGCAGCTGGGGCCGCCCCTTGAGGTAGCCCCGGGTCAGCCGCGTCCAGCGCTCGACGTCGTCCTTGGGTGCCTTGGCGTAGCCGTAGCCCGGCAGGTCCACCAGCATCAGCCGGCCGCCCAGCTCGAAGAAGATCAGCTGCTGCGTGCGGCCCGGGGTGTTGGAGGTGCGCGCCAGGGTGCGCCGCCCGGTGAGCGCATTGACCAGGCTCGACTTGCCGACGTTGGAGCGGCCGGCGAAGGCGATCTCGGGCAGGTCGCTGGCCGGCACCTGGCCGGCCTCGGCGACGGCCAGCAGGAAGCGCGCCTCGCGGGCGAAGAGCAGGCGGCCGGCCTCCAGCCGGGCGGCCTCCTCCTCGTCCTCGGGCGGGCGCTCCTCATGCTCCGTCACGGGCCCGGCCTCAGCTGCGGGCCTTGGCCTTGGCCTTCGCCTTGCGGCGGCCGCCGCCGTTGCCCGGGCTCGCGGTGCCGCCGCTCGGGGGCTCGGAGTCGCCGTCGGAGGTCCCGCCCGACTTGCCGTCCGAGCTCGTGGAGGGCGCCGCGGCCGCGGCCGCCATGGCCTTGCGGCCGATCGGCACGCCGGCGCGGCGCATGATGACGTACTGCTGGGCCACGGAGAGCACGTTGTTCCAGGTCCAGTAGATCACCAGGCCGGCCGGGAAGCTGCCGAGCACGAAGGTGAAGACGATCGGCAGCGCCAGGAAGATGCGCGCCTGCAGCGGGTCCGGCGGCTGCGGATTGAGCAGCTGCTGGGCGTACATGGAGATGCCCATCAGCACCGGCCAGATGCCGATCGAGAGGATGTTGAGCAGGCCCAGGTCCGGCACGGTGTAGGGCAGCAGGCCGAAGAGGTTGAAGATCGAGGTCGGGTCCTGCGCCGAGAGATCCTGGATCCAGCCGAAGAAGGGCGCGTGGCGCATCTCGATGGTGACGAAGAGCACCTTGTAGAGCGCGAAGAAGACCGGGATCTGGATCAGGATCGGCAGGCAGCCGGAGACCGGGTTGGCGCCCTCGCGCTTGTAGAGCGCCATCATCTCCTGGTTCATGCGCTGGCGGTCGTCGCCGAAGCGCTCCTTCAGCTTCATCATCTCCGGCTGCAGCTTCCGCAGCTTCGCCATGGCCCGGTAGGACTTGTTGGCGAGCGGGAAGAAGATGATCTTGATCATGACCGTCAGGATCAGGATCGAGACGCCGAAGTTGCCGATCTGCGCGGCCAGCCAGTGCAGCACCAGGAAGATCGGCTTGGTCAGGAAGTAGAACCAGCCGAAGTCCACCGCCAGGTCGAAGCGGTCGATGCCCAGGCGGTCGCGGTAGTCGTCGAGGACCGTCACCTCCTTGGCGCCGGCGAAGAGCCGGGTGGTGGCGGTGAGGCTGCCGCCCGGCGGCAGCTCCGACAGGCCGTAGACCAGGTCCGTCTGGTACTTGTCGAAGCCGCTGCGGGCGTCGTGCAGGAAGCGGGCGCTGACCTCGCGCTCCTGGTCGGGCACCAGGGCCGCCATCCAGTACTTGTCGGTGATGCCGAGCCAGCCGCCGGTGGTGGTGCGGCTGACCACGCCGTCGTCGCGGATCGAGGAGTAGCTGGTCTCCTGCAGGCGGCCGTCGAAAACGCCGATCAGGCCCTCGTGCAGGATGAAGAAGCCCAGGGTATCCGGCGTGCCGCTGCGCGAGATCAGGCCGTAGGGCGCCATGGTCAGCGCCCGCTCGCTCTCGTTGCGCACCTCCTGGGTGACGGAGAAGAGGTAGTGCTCGTCGATCTGGAAGGTGCGGCGGAAGACCAGGCCCTCGCCGTTGTCCCACTCCAGCACCACCGGCGTGGTGGGGGTCAGGCGCTCGCCCTGGACCAGGGTCCACTCGCTGTCCTGGCGCGGCAGAGCGACCTCCGCCTGCGTCGCCGTCCAGCCGAAGTCGGCGTAGTAGGGCCGGGCGGAGTTGAAGGGCAGCAGGAAGCGGATGCGCGGGCTGTCGGGGTCGATGGTCTCGCGGTAATTGTCCAGCGTCAGGTCGTCGAGCCGGCCGCCCAGCAGCGAGATCGAGCCGGAGAGGGTCGGCGTGGCGATCTCCACCCGCGCGGCTTCGGTCGCCGCGGCCTCGGCCGGCACGCCGGGCGTCGGCCCCTCGATCGCCCGGCGCAGCGCACCTTCGGCGTCCGGCAGCCCGGGCGCGTCCAGCGCGGTGGGCGCGGTGTCGAGCTGCTCGGTCGCTTCCTGCTGGCGCTGCTGCTCGGCCAGGCGCTCGCGCTGCGGCCCGCCGACGAAGAATTCGAAGCCGAGCAGGATCGCCAGCGAGACGACGATCGCCAAGAGAAGGTTCTTCTGGTCCATCACGGAGAGGGGCTCCAGGGGTCCGTCAGGGGTGGTTGTGATGCGGATGGCCGCAGGCGCCGCGGCCCGTGACCCGGCTCCAGAGGCGGCCGGCGAGGCCGGGCTCCGGCACCGGATCCCAGCCCATGCCGCCCCAGGGGTGGCAGCGCGACAGGCGGCGCGCGGTGAGCGCCCCGCCCAGGATCGGACCGTGGCGCCGGATCGCCTCGATGGCATAGGCCGAGCAGGTCGGCATGTAGCGGCAGCTCGGCGGCAAGAGGGGGGAGAACAGCAGGCGGTAGGCCTGGACGCAGGCGATCATCAGCGCGCCGAGTGCGCGCCCGACGCCTCGGTACAGGCTCCGTCCGGCCAGCGACGCCATGCGGTGCAGCAGCATGCCTCAGCCCGCTTCCTTCGCCTCTGCGGGGCCGTTGCGGCCGCCGCCTCCCCGGGCCTTGCGGCCCGCCGCTTTCCCGCGGCCGTGCCGAGCGGGCGCGCCGCCCGACCGTCCGGCCGTCTCGACCCGCGCCAGTGCCGTCCGGAGGTCCTCCAGCAGCGCCGGCCAGGGGCGCGTCAAGGTGTCCCGCCGGGCCACCACCACGTAGTCTCGGCCGCCTCGCCCCGCCAGCGGCATCAACTCGGCCACCGCAGCGCGCAGCCGACGGCGGGCGCGATTGCGCTCGACCGCCTTGCCGACCTTGCGACTGGCGGTGAAGCCGACTCGCAGTTCCTCGACGCCCACGGCGGCCTCCGGAGCCTCCGGGGCCGCCGCCGTTTCACGGTCACGCACCAGGGCCTGCAGTACCAGCCCGGGGGTCGCGATCTTGCGTCCCTTGCCGGCGACCCGCAGGAACTCGGGCCGCTTCTTCAGCCGCCCGAGCCTGGGCATCGCCGCGGCGCTCAGGCGCTCAGGCGCTTGCGGCCCTTCGCGCGCCGACGGGCGATGACCTTGCGGCCGCCGACCGTCGCCATGCGGCTGCGGAAGCCGTGACGACGCTTGCGCACGAGCGCGCTTGGTTGATAGGTGCGCTTCACCTTAGTTCTCCAAAGCCCTTGGCCGATTGCCGCGCTGTATAGAAGGGGGGCGGGGGGCTGTCAACGACGGGCGGCGGGCGGCCGTCGCGGACCCTGGCGGACAGTTACGGAGGCGACGACGGCCATGAGCGTGATGATCCTGCACCTTCTCTACGTCGTCGCCATCACGGCGGAGGCCATGACCGCGGCGCTGGCGGCGGGCCGCCGCAGGATGGACTGGGTCGGCGTCTGCCTGCTCGGCGCCGTCACGGCGCTCGGCGGCGGCTCGCTGCGCGACGTCCTGCTGGGGCACTACCCGCTGGTCTGGGTCGCGCATCCCGGCTACCTGCTGCTCACCGCCGGCGCGGCCCTGGCGACGGTCGCCGTCGCCCGCTTCATGCGGCACCTGCGCCGGCTCTTCCTCTTCCTCGATGCGGTCGGGCTGGTGGTCTTCACCGTCATCGGCTGCAACGTCGCGATCGAGATGGGGCTGCCGAGCGTGATCGTGATCGTCGCCGGCATGATCACCGGCTGCGTCGGCGGCGTGCTGCGGGACATCCTCTGCAACGAGGTGCCGCTGCTCTTCCGGCGCGAACTCTACGCCAGCGTCTCGGTGGTGACCGGCGCCGCCTATGTCGCCGGGCTGCAGCTGGACCTGCCGCACGACCCGGTGATGTTCGGCGCCCTGGCCCTGGGCCTGACGCTGCGGCTGCTGGCGCTGCGCTACGACTGGCACATGCCGCAGTTCGTCTACACCGAGAAGCTGCATTGAGGGGGCGGCCGCGGAGGAGCGGTAGGGGAGACAGAGCCTTCTCTCGCCTGCCTACGGGTCGGTCGGCATCTCGTCTCCGGTCTGTGGCGGCTGGCCACCCTCGCGCGTCATGAGCCGGAAGAAGGCCTCACGGTCGCCCTTGCCCTTGCGGGCGGCGAAAAAGTCGGCCGTGCGTAGGGCGGCCACCTTCTCGGCGACCGCTACCGCCACGAACTGGTTCAGGCTGGTGCCTTCCTGCTCCGCCAGGCGCTCGGCCTCTGCCTTGATCGAGGCCGGCAGCCGCAGGGGGTAGGTAGAGACGCGCGTCTTCATTACAGCCTCCTCAAGGTTTCGCGGGGAAGCAGCACATCCAGATGGAAACGCGTGGCGGCTGGCCGGAAGTGCCTCTGATTGAAGGTCACCAACGCGTCGGCTCGACCGTTTACGGCCGCCTCCAGCACAAGTTCGTCAGCAGGGTCTCGCAACTGCGGCCGCCATAGAAACCACGGCTCCACCGGAAGGACCAGATCCGCCAGGTAGTCCAGGAAGGTGGCGGCGCCGTCGGCATCGAGGCCGGCTGCCAGCATGTGCTCCGCTCGTGTGCAGACAGCTTCGTATTCGATGAACAGGGGCACCGTCGCGAGCAGGGTCACACGGTCGTCGGCGGCCGCCAGGAGCAGTGCGGCCGACGCGCCCGTGGGACTGCGCATCGCTGCGACGACGGTATCCGTATCCATCACAATCTTCATATCGCCTACGATATCACATCATATGGGATGAGGCACTGGTGCGGCCGAGAAAAGAATACACTCCCGCCTTCGGCGATCCTGGGGCGGTTCACGCCGCCGCCGAGGCTCCTCACCGCCACCTCACCGGAAGGTGACTCGCCAGTGAGCGGGCCGCCCGGCATATCGGAGGGGTGCGGCGGCCTCCGATCGCACTCTGGACGACGAGACGCTAGGCTGCAGGAGCGAGGGCGATGGCGGTGGCGGGCATGGACGAGGGGCGGAGACGGCGCTGGTTGCGGTTCCTGCCGCTGCTGGCGCTCTTCGGAGCGGGCGCGGCGCTCTGGCTGCTGCTCGACCTGGGGCGCTTCGCCGACATCGAGGTGCTGCGCCAGAACCACGAGCGGCTGCGCGAGCTGGTGGAGGCCTACGCGCTGCCGGCCGGGCTCGGCTTCCTGTTTCTCTATGCGCTCTCCACGGCCTTCTCGCTGCCGCTCGGCGCGGTCCTGACGCTGCTGGCCGGCTTCCTCTTCGGCACGTTCTTCGCCACGCTCTACGTGGTGGTCGGCGCGACCCTGGGCGCCACGGCGATCTTCCTGGCGGCGCGCTCGGCCCTGGGCGGCGCGCTGCGGGCGCGGGCCGGCGGCAGCCTGGAGCGGATGCGCGAGGGCTTCCGCGAGAACGCGCTGAGCTACCTGCTGGTGCTGCGGCTGGTGCCGCTCTTCCCCTTCTGGCTGGTCAACCTGGTGCCGGCCTTCGTCGGCGTGCCGCTGCGCACCTACGTCCTGGGCACGGCGATCGGCATCATCCCCGGCAGCTTCGTCTACGCCGCCGCCGGCAACGGCCTGGGGGCGGTGCTGGCGGCGGGGGAGGACCCCAACCTCGGGCTGATCTTCGAGCCGGCGGTGCTGACGCCGATCCTCGGCCTGGCGCTGCTGGCCCTGCTGCCCGTGGCCTACCGCCGCTGGAAGGCGCGCAAGGCCGGTGAGCCGGGAGGCGCGTGATGGCCGCGCGGATCGAGACCGACCTCTGCGTCATCGGCGCCGGCTCGGCCGGCCTCTCGGTGGCGGCCGGCGCGGTGCAGATGGGCGCACGGGTGGTGCTGGCCGAGAAGGGCCGCATGGGCGGCGACTGCCTGAACTACGGCTGCGTGCCCTCCAAGGCGCTGCTGGCGGCGGCCAAGGCGGCCGCCGGCACCGGCGGCGAACGCTTCGGCATCACGACGCCGCCGGCGCAGGTGGATTTCGCCGCGGTGCGGGCGCACGTCCAGGGCGTGATCGCGCAGATCGCGCCGCACGACAGCGTCGAGCGCTTCGAGGGGCTGGGGGGGCGGGTGCTGCAGGGCGCGGCCCGTTTCACCGGCCCGGACGAGGTGGCGGTCGGCGAGACCCGCGTCCGCGCCCGCCGCTACGTCGTGGCGGCCGGTTCCGGGCCGCTGGTGCCGCCGATCCCCGGGCTGGACCGCGTGCCCTACCTCACTAACGAGACCGTCTTCGACCTGGACGAACTGCCGGCGCACCTGATCGTCGTCGGCGGCGGGCCGATCGGCTGCGAGCTGGGCCAGGCCTTCCGCCGCCTCGGCGCGCGGGTCAGCCTGGTGGAGATGGCCTCGATCCTGCCGAAGGACGACCCCGAGGCGGTGGCGGTGCTGCGTGCGCGGCTGCTGGCCGAGGGCGTGGAACTGCACGAGGGCGCGAGCGTCACGGCGGTGGAACCGGACGGCGAGGGTGTCGCCGTGACGCTGACGACGGCCGAGGGCGAGACGCGCCTGTCCGGCAGCCGGCTGCTGCTCGCGGCCGGGCGCAAGGCCAAGGTCGAGGATCTGGGGCTGGAGGCTGCCGGCATCGCCTACGACCGCCGCGGCATCAAGGTCGACGCGCGGCTGCGCAGCAGCAATCGCCGCGTCTTCGCCATCGGCGACGTGGCCGGCGAGGGCGGCGGCGGGCTGCTCTTCACCCACGTCGCCGGCCAGCAGGCCGGCATCGTCATCCGCAACGCGCTCTTCCGCCTGCCGGCCCGCTTCGACCCGCGGCCCGTGCCCTGGGTCACCTACGGCGACCCCGAAGTGGCCCAGGTCGGCCTCACCGAGGCGGTGGCCCGCGCCGCCGGCGAGCGGGTCGAGGTCCTGACCCGCCGCTTCGCCGACAACGATCGGGCGGTGGCGGAACGGGCCACCGAGGGCTTCGTCAAGGCGGTGGTGACGCCGCGCGGGCGCATCCTCGGCTGCAGCATCGTCGGCCCCGGGGCCGGCGAGCTGATCCTCCCCTGGTGCCTGGCGATGACCCGGGGCCTGAAGATCGGTACGCTGGCGAGCCTCGTGGCGGCCTATCCGACCCGCAGCGAGGCCTCGAAGCAGGTCGCCGGCGCCTTCTACGCGCCGAAGCTCTTTTCCGAGCGCACGCGACGGCTGGTGCGCCTGCTGCTGAAGCTGGGGTGAACCCATGACCGCCTCGACCGACCGACGCTTCGCGCTGCCGCCGCTGCACCGCAGCCTCTCGGCGCGGCTGCTGCTGCTCACCATCGCCTTCGTCATGCTGGCGGAAGTGCTGATCTTCACGCCCTCCATCGGCCGCTTCCGCCTCACCTTCCTGGAGGAGCGGCTGGCCGCCGCCAACCTGGCGGCGCTGGCCCTGGAGGCGACGCCGGACCGCGTGGTGAGCGAGGAGCTGGCGATGCGGCTGCTCGACCACGTGCCGGCTCACGCGGCGCGGCTGCAGCGGCCCGGTGCGCCGACGCTCTCGCTGATGAAGGAGAGCGAACCGCTGGTCGACGCCCGCTACGACCTGCGCGAGGCCGGCTTCTTCACCCTGATCCGCGACGCCTTCGTCGTCATGGCCCAGGGCGGCGACCGGACGCTGCACGTGATCGGCAACTCACCCAAGGAGCCGGGCGGGGTGGTCGAGGTGGTGATGGAGGAGCGGCCGCTGTGCGAGGCCATGTGGGCCTTCGCCTACCGTATTCTGGCGCTGTCGCTGATCATCTCGCTGATCACCGCCGCCCTTGTCTTCGCCACGCTCTACCGCCTGCTGGTGGGGCCGTTGGAGCGGATGACGCAGAACATGATCGCCTTCCGCGACGATCCCGAGGACGAGCGGCGCATCGTCACGCCCAGCGGCCGCGGCGACGAGATCGGGCTGGCCGAGCGGCAGCTGGAGGAGATGCAGCGCGCGCTGCGGGCCTCACTGCATCAGAAGACGCGGCTCGCGGCGGTCGGCGTGGCGGCGACCAAGATCAATCACGACCTGCGCAACATCCTGGCGACCGCGCAGCTGGCCTCGGACCGCCTGGCGGCGAGCGAGGACCCGGAGGTGCGGCGAACCGCGCCGGGGCTGGTCGGCACCCTCGACCGGGCCATCGAGCTCTGCGCCCAGATCCTCAAGTTCAGCCGCGAGGGGCCGGTGCACCTCGACGTCGCGCGCTTCGATCTGGCCGAGCTGGTCGCCGAGGTCGGCGAGGCGCTGCCGCTGCCGGACGACCGTATCGGCTTCTGGCGCAGCCGGCTGGAGCCGGGCCTCGCCCTGGAGGCCGACCGGAGCCAGCTCTTCCGGGTGCTGCACAACCTCGGCGCCAATGCGCTGCAGGCCGGCGCCACCGAGCTGCGCCTGGATGGCCGGGCGGTGGAGGGGGAGCTGCTGCTGGAGGTGGCGGACAACGGCCCGGGCCTGGCGCCGCGGGCGCGCGAGCGGCTGTTCCAGCCCTTCGCTTCCACCCGCAGCGGCGGCACCGGCCTGGGGCTGGCGATCGCCCGCGAGATACTCCGGGCTCACGGCGGCGAGATCCAGCTGGAGCGCAGCGACGCCCAGGGCACCTGCTTCCGCCTGCGCCTGCCGCTGCGCCAGGAACGCCCCTATCGGGTCGCGGGGGCCGGTGGTTCCCTTGCCGGAAAGGCTTGGCCCGGGCGGCGCGCCCGCTAGAATGTTCCCTCGCCGGGCGCACAGCAGAGGGACGGGCAGGGTGACTTTGCAGAACCGCTTCATTCTCGGGGGCATCGCCGCAGTGCTGGCCCTCTTCGGCTTGGTCCTGGCCGCGCGGGCCGAGGACTCGGGCCTCCATGTCACCGGGCTCATCGTCACCCTCTTCGGGCTGCTGTTCTGCGCCTTCCTGATCAAGGATCACTACGACCGCCTGGAGCGCGATCCCGCGCGGCCGAAGCGCCCGCGCTTCGCCGATCCCGCAGCCCACGCGGCGGCGCCGCCGCCCCTCTACCAGCCGCCGCCGACACCGGGGCAGTACCTGCAGGCGGCCGAGCGTCCGGCGCGGATGGACGCACAGACCCGGGCCTGGATCCGTGGCGGCCTGATCGGCGTCGCCGGCCTCCTGGGTCTGGTGGTCGCGGCCTCGGGCGCCGGCTTCGCCTACTGGGGCGGGCTGCTGGTCTTCGCCGGGGCCGTGCTGCTGCTCTTCCGCATGATTGGCCGCGCCTTCGACCCGCCGGGCGCGGCGCGCCGCGGACTCCCCCTGCCGTCGTCCGTCGAGGCACGCTGGGCTCTCGGCGGCCTGGTCGCCGTGATCGTCGTGCTCGCCCTCTTCGCGGCGCGCGCCGGCGGCGATGCCTACTACCTCGGCCTGATCGTCGCGGGAGCTGCGCTGGCCTACCTCTTCTGGCTGCTCAAGGCGAGCTTCGACGAGACGGAAAGGGCGTAACGCCTCACGGCTCCCAGCGGGCGAAGATCGCCGTCGGCAGCAGGCGCCCGGCGCTGCTCTCGGGCAGGGCCATCTCGCCGGCGACGACGCGCCCGCCCAGCGGTGCCAGGGCCTCGGCCACGGCCTGCTGCACGCCGAGATAGGAGAGGCGCACGGCATAGACCGTGAGCAGCAGGAAGGCCGGCTCGTCCGACAGCAGCGCCCGGCAGTGCTCCAGCAGCGGCGGCAGGCTCTCCTCCAGGCGCCAGACCTCGCCCTTGGCGCCGCGGCCGTACTTGGGCGGATCCAGGACGATGCCGTCGTAGCGCCGGCCGCGCCGTACCTCGCGCTGTACGAACTTCAGCGCGTCGTCGACGATCCAGCGGATCGGCCGCTCCTCCAGGCCGGAGAGCTTCTGGTTCTCGACTGCGTAGCCGATCGACTTCTTCGAGGCGTCGACGTGGGTGACCGCGGCGCCGGCCGCCGCGGCCGAGAGCGAGGCCAGGCCGGTGTAGGCGAAGAGGTTGAGCACGCTCGGCTGCGTCTTGCGTCCGGCCAGCCGCTCCGCGCACCAGGACCAGTGCGGCGCCTGCTCCGGGAAGAAGCCCAGGTGGCGGAAGGGGGTGCAGCGGGCGGCGAAGCGCAGGTCGCCCCAGCCCAGCGTCCAGCTCTCCGGCACCGGGCGCTCGAAGCGCCAGCGGCCGCTTTCGGTCTCGTCGGCGTCGAAGACCCCGTCGGCCCGCCAGGCCTCCTCCGGCAGCGCCGGGCGCCAGAGCGCCTGCGGCTCCGGGCGCACGAAGCTGAAGCGGCCGTAGCGCTCCAGCTTGCGGCCGTCGCCGCTGTCGAGCAATTCGAAGTCGCGCCAGTCGTCGGCCAGCAGCAGCCGCGGGGAGAGGCGGGGATCGTCGCTCATGCCCGCGCTCCCGGATAGTCCTCGGCGCCCCAGAGGGCATAGAGGGTCACCGCCGTGGCCACGGCCAGATTGAGCGAATCCGCGCGTCCGCGCATGGGGATGCGTACCAGCTCGTCGCAGCCGGCCTCCATCTCCGCCGGCAGCCCGGACTGCTCGTTGCCCATCAGCAGCACCGTCGGGCCGCCCGCGGCCGGCGGCAGGGCGTCGTGGCGCCGCGTTGCCCGCAGCGAGGTGCCGACAAGGCGCGCGCCGCCCACTCGGCACCACTGCCGCAGCTCCTCGAAGCCACTCTCCGCCAGGGCCACCGCGAAGATCGAGCCCATCGAGGCGCGCACCGTCTCGACGGAGAAGGGGTCGCAGCAGTCGCCGAGCAGGATGACGCCGCCAGCGCCCACCGCGTCGGCGGTGCGCAGGATGGTGCCCAGGTTGCCGGGGTCGCGCACCTCCTGCAACGCGACCCAGAGGCCGTGTCCGCGCGGGTCGAGGGCGGCGAGTGGAACTCGGCGCTGACGGTAGACGGCGATCAGGTTCTGCGCGTTCTCCCGCCGGGTGATCTGCACCAGCAGCCGCTCACTGGTCTCGACGCAGCGCACCCCGGCGGCATCGCAGCGCGCCACCAGGGCGCGCACCGCCGGCCGCGCCAGCGCCTCGGCGGAGAAGAGCAGGATCTCCGGCCGGCTGCCGGCCTCCTCGGCCTCCAGCACCAGGCGGGCGCCTTCCGCCAGGAAGAGGCCGCTACGGGCGCGCTCGCGCTTGCGCTCCAGGGCCCGCACCTGCTTGATCAGCGGGTTCGCCGCCGAAGTGATCTGCTTGATCATGTTCCTTCCACCGTGCCGCCGCCGGCCGGCGGCAGAGCATAGTCGCCGCGGTCCCTTTGTCGATGCCGCCGTATCCCGGCCGCTGTCCGCACTTGAAGCCCATTCTCCTTGAGTCGGCCGCCGCTCTGCTGCCTGATGAAGCATCGTAGTGGTTTCAACATCGACGAGCCGCCGCACGGATGACGCTCCTCGGGCTCGAATTGCTCTGGGCACCACCGCCCGGCCTGCCGCATGCCCACGATGCGACACCGGTGGCCATCTCGATGTTCGTCGCGATCCTCGCCTCCTATACCGCCCTCAGCCTGAGCGAGAACATGCTGGCAGCGCGCGGCACCGCACGCCTGCTGTGGCTGTCCGGCTCGGCTCTGGCGCTGGGCGGCGGCATCTGGACCATGCATTTCACCGCCATGCTGGCTTTCGTCCTGCCGGTTCCGGTGAACTACGATCCCTGGCTCACCGCGGCCTCGGGGCTGATCGCCGTCGTCTTCACCGGTGCGGCCTTCGCGGTGGTGGCGCGCTTCGGCCCGCGGCCGGGGGTCTTGCTGCTGGCCGGGATCCTGGCCGGGCTCGGCATCGCCGCGATGCACTACATGGGCATGGCGGCAATGCGCCTGCCGGCCCGCCTCGCCTACGACGCGGGGCTCTTCCTGCTGTCGATCGCGATCGCCTGCGGCGCCGCCTCCGCGGCCCTCTGGCTGGCCTTCCGCGGCACCAACCTGCGGGAGCGGCTGGCGGCTGCGGTGGTGATGGGCGCCGCCATCTCCTCCATGCACTACGTCGGCATGGCGGCGGCGCGCTTCGATCCGGTGCTGCACGCGGCCGGCCACGGCGCGACGCATGCCCCGGATGCGGGCTACGAGATCGCGCTCGCGATCGGCTTCGCGGTCAGCTGCCTGCTGGGCCTCGCCCTCTTCCGCTCGGCGCTGGACCGCGAGCGGGCGGGCCTGGCCGAGGCGCGGCTGCAGTCGGCGGAGGCCGCCCGCTCCTTCGTGCAGAGCGCGCTGGACGGAATCTCCGACGCGGTGCTGCTGTTCGACGCCGAAGGCCGCGTCCGCTACGCGGGCGGCCGCGGCGCCCAGGCGTTGCAGGAGTGCCTGGGCCGGCCACTCGCCGGCGAGCTGGCCGCCGGGCTGCCGGAGGCAGCGAGGCTCCGCTTGCGGCAGGGTCTTGCCGAGGCCTGGCGCGACGGCGAGAGCGGACCTTTCGACCTCTCCCTGCCGGATAGCGAGGGGCAGGGTGGTGAACAGGTCTTCGAGACGACGCTTCGCCGTCTGCACAGCGGCGAGGAAGAGCTGCTCGTCGCGACGCTGCACGACATCAGCGCGCGGGCCGCGCTGATGCAGGCGATCGACCGGGCGCGCGCCAGTGCCGAGGCGAGCGACCGCCTGAAGACCAGTTTCCTGGGGACGATGAGCCACGAACTGCGCACGCCCCTGAACGCCGTGATCGGCTTCTCGGACCTGATCCGTGCTCGGGGTGCCTCCCTGGGTGGCGAGCAACTGCGCGACTATGCGGGCGACATCCACCAGGCCGGTCAGCGGCTGCTGGTCACGCTCGACGCCATACTGGACTTCGCGAGGGTCAGCGCCGGAGACCTGAAGCTGCGCGAGGAACCGAGCCCTCCCGGTGAGCTGGTCGAAGCGGCGCTGCTCGCGTTGGCGCCGCAGGCCGCGGCCCGCGGTGTCCGGCTGGAGGCGCGCCTGCCGCCCGAGGCACCGCTGCTGCTGGTCGATCGACGAAGTCTGGGCCGGGCGCTGGCAGAGCTGCTGGAGAACGCGATCGATTTCAGCCCCGCCGGCGCAGTGGTGGAGGTCGGCCTGGAGCCGCCGCGGCGCGAGGACGGGGTCGTGCTCTTCGTACGCGACGGCGGCACCGGTATCGAGCCGGCGCTGCTGTCCGATCTCGTCCGGCCCTTCGTGCAGCGCGATCCACATCTGGCGCGCGAGCGCGAGGGCCTCGGTCTCGGCCTCGCGCTGGCCAGGGGGATCGCCGAAGCTCACAGCGGCAGCCTCGAAATTGACAGCCGACCCGGGGAGGGGACCTTGGTACGGCTGCTCTTGCCGTCGACGCGACGGCTGGACGCTCACGAAGCGGCGGCCGGTGCGACGGCTTTGCCCTGACTCGCGTTTACGGGAATATAGTGTGGTTGACTGTTGGTTCGTGACTTGCTGCGATGCCTGGAGTAGAGGGGGAGGCTTCGGTCGGCTCGGGGGGGCGGACCGGCTCGGTGCTGAAGCAGCAGGGGGCAGGAGTGTTGAATACGTTCGTGCGGTCGCGTGGGATTCCCGATGGTGGCGCGACCAGCCCGGGGCCTGTCGAGATTCGGCGGTTCGACGCGGGGGTCTGCGGCAGCGGTACCGTTTTCAGGCATCGGGTCGGGGCGATTGATGACGTCCCCCGTTAGCCCGGGCGAAATCGCCATCCTGGGGGCGTCCTGCCGGCTGCCTGGCGCTCCTTCGCTCAATGCTTTCTGGGACCTGCTCAGCGAGGGACGGCACGCCATCGGACGCGTCGGGCCGGATCGCTGGTCGGCTTGGCGGCACTGGCATCCCCGGCGCAGCGAGCCGGGCAAGACCTACTCCCTCTCCGCCGGCCTGCTCGACGACGTCTACGGCTTCGACGCCGCCTTCTTCGGCATCTCGCCGCGCGAGGCGGTGCAGATGGACCCGCAGCAGCGCCTGCTGCTGGAGGTGACCTGGGAGGCGCTGGAGGACGCCGGGCTGCGCGCGGGCGCGCTCGCGGGCTCGGGCGCCGGCGTCTATGTCGGCGCTTCCGGCAGCGATCACGGCAACATGCGCATGCTGGATCCGATGGGCGGCGACACGACGCTCATGACCGGCAACACGCTGAGCATCATCTCCAACCGCGTCTCCTACGTCTTCGACCTGCGCGGCCCCAGCTTCACCGTCGACACCGCCTGCTCCTCCTCGCTGCTGGCGCTGCACCAGGCCGCCGAGGCGATCCGGGCCGGACGGGTCGACACGGCGATCGTCGCCGGCGTCAACCTGCTGCTCAGCCCCTTCCCCTTCGTCGGCTTCTCGCGCGCCTCCATGCTGTCGCCGACGGGCCTGTGCCACGCCTTCGACTCGCGCGCCGACGGCTATGTGCGCGCCGAAGGCTGCGCCGTGGTTGTGCTGCGCTCGCTGCAGAAGGCACTGCAGGACGGCGACCGGGTGCGCGGCGTGCTCGCCGCCACCGGCACCAACGCGGATGGCCGCACCGTCGGCCTCTCGCTGCCCTCGACCGATACCCAGGCGGGGCTGCTGCAGGCGATCTACCAGACCTCCGGCATCGATCCCGATGCCCTCGCCTTCGTCGAGGCCCACGGCACCGGCACCCAGGTCGGCGACCCCTCCGAGGCGCACTCGATCGGCGAGGTGCTGGGCCGCCCCCGGACCTTGCCGCTGCCGATCGGCTCGGCCAAGACCAACGTCGGTCACCTCGAGCCGGCCTCGGGGCTGGTCGGGCTGCTCAAGGCGATGCTGGCGCTGGAGCACGACCTGCTGCCGGCCTCGCTGCACTTCGAGTCGCCCAATCCGAACATTCCCTTCGAAGAGCTCAATCTCACGGTCGCTGCGCGTGCGCTGCCGCTGCCGCGCAACGGCGCGCCGCGCTATGCCGGCATCAACTCCTTCGGCTTCGGCGGCACCAACGCACATGCGGTGTTGCGCGACCCCGACTTGCCGCGGAGCAAGGCCAAGCCGGCGGCGCCCGCGTCGGGGCCGCTGCCGCCGCTGATGATCTCCGCACGCTGCGAGCCGGCGCTGCGGGCGCTGGCGACGGCCTACCGCGAGGACATCGCCGAGGCCGGGCCGGAGGAGACGGCGGAGATCGTCGCCGCTGCCGGGCTGCAGCGCGACCGCCTGAGCCACCGCCTGGTGCTCTGGGAGGACGATCGCGAGGCGCTGCTGGCGGCGCTGGAAAAGGTCGAGAAGGAGGAGAAGGGGCCGGCGGTCAGCGGCCGTGCGGTAGCCGGCACCCAGGCGCCGGCCTTCGTCTTCGCCGGCAATGGTTCGCAATGGGCCGGGATGGGCGTCGAGGCCTTCGAGCGCAACGCCGCCTTCCGGGCCAGCTTCGAGGCGACCGACGCGCTCTTCTCGGCGCTCGCCGGCTGGTCGCTGGTCGAGCGCCTCTACGCCGAGGACCTGGAGCAGCAGCTGCGCCGGGCCGAGATCGCCCAGCCGCTGCTCTTCGCGCTTCAGGCCGCGCTGGTCGACGCCCTGGGTGCGCAGGGTCTGCGCCCCGCGGCCGTGCTCGGCCACAGCGTCGGCGAGGTCGCGGCCGCCTATGTCGCCGGCGCCCTGACCCTGACTCAGGCGGTGCAGGTGGTGCACGCCCGCAGCCTGCACCAGGAGCGCACGGCCGGCGCCGGCGGCATGGCCGCCCTGCTGCTTTCCGCCGAAGACGCCGCGGCGGCACTCGACGATCCGCGCTGGGAAGGGCTGCAGATCGCCGCCGTCAACGGTCCGCGCTCGGTCACGCTCTCCGGCGAGAGCGAACTGCTCAAGGCCTTCGCCGCCGAGGCGAAGAAGCGGCGCTGGCCGCTGCGCCGGCTCGACCTCGACTATCCCTTCCACGGCCCGCTGATGGAGCCGGTGCGCGAGCCGCTGCTGCAGGAACTGGCGGATCTGGCGCCGCACGGAACCTCGATCCCCTTGATCTCGACCGTCACCGGCGCGGAGATCGACGGCGAGGCGCTGGCCGCCGACTACTGGTGGCGCAACGTGCGTGAGCCGGTGTGCTTCCGCGATGCGATCGGCGTGCTGGCCGAGCGCGGCCTGCGACTCTTCGTCGAGATCGGACCGCGCCCGGTGCTGCAGGGCTACGTCAACGACTGCCTGCGCGAGGCCGGGCTGGCCGGCCGGGCACTGCCCGGGCTGGACCGCAGTGACGAGGGCGAGGCCGATCCCATCCGCCTGGTGCTGGCGCGTGCGCTCGCCGGCGGTGCCGCGATCGAGGACGAGGCCCTCTTCCCGCAGCGGCCGCCGCATCGGCTGCTGCCGCCCTATCCCTGGCAGCGCAAGCACTTCGAGGCGGAGCCGACGCAGGAAGCCTGGGACGTGATCGGCCTGAAGGCCGAGCATCCGCTGCTCGGCTACCGGCTGAGCCGGGAAATGCCGGTCTGGACCGTGCACCTCGACCACGAACTCATTCCCTATCTGGCCGACCACCGGGTCGAGGAGGCCTTCGTCTTCCCGGCCGCGGGCTTCGTCGAGATGGCGCTCGCCGCCGGCGAGCAGTGGCTCGAGACCGGCGACCTGGAAATCCGTGACCTGGAGATATTCCGGCCGCTGGTGTTCGACGGGCAGCGTATGCGCGAGGTGCAGCTGCGCCTGTCCAGCGACGGCCTGATCTTCGAGGTCTTCAGCCGCACGCGCGAGGAGGGCTCGAGCTGGAGCCAGCATCTGCGCGGGCGGCTGGCGCGCCTGCCCGTTTCCAGCCTGCCTGCTTCCAGTCTGCCCGAGGCCGCCGGCGATACCGCCGCCCCGGGCGGCCGCCGGGTCGAGGGCGAGGAGGTCTACGCGATCGCGCGGCGCTTCGGGCTGAACTACGGTCCCGCCTTCGCCCGCGTGGAGCAGGTGGAGTTGCTCGGACCCAAGCGGGCGCGGGTGCGCATCGGCGGCAGCCTGCCGGAGGAGCCGGCCGGCGAGGCCCGCTATCTGCTGCATCCGACGACGCTCGACGCCATGTTCCACGGCCTCTTCGCGATGCTGTCCGAGGTCGCGGAGGTTCCCGCCGACACCGCCTTCCTGCCGGCGCGGCTCGGCCGCGTTCGCCGGACCGCCGGCGGTGGCGAGCCGGTCGAGGCGCTGATAGAGGTGGCCTCGGTCTCGCCGCGCTCGGTCTCGGTCGGCTTCCGCCTCTTCGACGCGGCCGGGACCTGCGTCGTGGCGCTGGACGACTGCCGCTTCCGCGCCGTGGCGCTGGCGCAGGCGGCCGATGCCGCGCAGCTCTCCTTCCGCTTCCTGTCGCAGCCGGGGCTGGGCGTCGCCGAACTCGACAGCTCCGCCGCACCGGCGCCGGCGGCGCTGCGCCGGGCGTTGGAGGAGGCCGGGCTGGCCCGGGACGGCGAGGCCGGGCCGGAGGAGAGCTGGCTGCTGCTCGACGGCGCCGCCCGCTCACTGGCCTTCGAGGCGGTCACCGTGACGACGGGCGGGGCGCGGACCGGTTTCGCGCTCGACAGCCTGGTCGAGGCCGGGCGCCTGTCGCCGGAGGTGACGCCGCTGTTCGGCCGCCTGCTGCAGCTGCTGGAGGAGGACGGCGTCGCCGCGCGTGACGACGAGGGACTCTGGCGGATCGAGGACGAGCCGCGCTATCCGCCGGCGGCGGAGGTGCTGCGCCTGGTCGCCGCGGAGTACCCTGAGCGGCTGGCCGAGACGGCGCTGGCCGCGCGGGCCATGGAGTTGCTGCCGCCGCTGCTGGACGGTCGCGCCGCGCCGCCGAGCGAGCAGCCCTATGCCGTGGCGTTGCTGGAGCAGCTGGCCGACGCCTCGCCGTCCAGCCGCTGCGCCGTCGACGGAGTGGTCGCCGCGGTCGAGCGGATCGTCGCCGACTGGCCGCGGGAGCGCCCGCTGCGCATCCTGGAACTGGCGAGCGGCACCGGTGCGCTGACGCGCCGGCTGCTGCTGCGTCTGCCGTCGGAGCGCTTCAACTACTATGCAAGCGATCCGGACAAGCGCGCGGCGGACCGCCTCAAGATCGCGCTCGGCGCCGTGCCGGGCCTGGAGGTTGGCCAGCTGGACCTCGAGGCCGAGACCTCTTCGGACTTCGGCCCCTTCGATCTGGTGATCTCGGCGGGGGAGCTGCATCGCGCCGTCCGTTCGCCGACGGCGCTGGCGGCGCTGCGGGCGCGGCTCGCCGGCGGCGGCTTGCTGCTGGCCGCCGAGCCGGAGCCCAGCGCCTTCGCCGACGTGCTGCACGGCCTGCTGCCGCAGTGGTGGCAGGGCGGGGCCGATCCCGCCGTCGCCGCCGGACCGCTGCGCGACGCCGGCGACTGGAAGACAACGCTGGAGGCCGCCGACTTCCTGGGTGTCGAGATCCTGGGGCTCGCCGGTCCGGGGCCGGAGCACAGCCTGCTGATCGCCCGCAACGTCGCGCGCGAGGTGCGGGCGCCCGCAGCTTCCACCACCGGGCCGGTGCTGCTGCTCGCCGATGCCGAGGGGCCGGGTCTGGCTCTCGCCGCCGGTCTCGCGCGGCGGCTGGCCGAGGCCGGGCGTCGTGTGGCGGTGGCCGGGCCGGAGCGGCTGGAGGACGTCGAGGCCGCCGTGCTGCACCCCGGCGACCCGGGCGAGACGGAGCGGCTGCGCGCGATCCTCGGCGATCTCGTCCTCGCCGAGGGCGAGATGCTGGACGTCATGCACCTGGCCGGCGCCCTGGCGCCGGAGGAGGGCTCGCCGAGCGCGCTGGCCGGTGAGCGCTGCCGCGTGGCGCTGGCGTCGCTGCACGCCCTGGGCGCGCTTTCGGCGCGGCTCTGGCTGGTCACGCCGGGGGCGATGCAGCACCTGGCCGGCGGCACGGCGGAGCGCCCCGTCCAGGCGGCGCTCTGGGGCTTCGGCCGCGTTGCCGCCAACGAATACCCCGGCCTGCGCATCGGCCTGATCGACCCGGCGCCCGACGAGGGGCCCGAACGGATGGCCGAGCTGCTGGCCGACGAGGTTCTCTACCCGACCGCCGAGCAGGAGCTGGTGCTCAACCGTAGCGGCCGCCACGTGCTGCGCCTGCGGCGCGGCGGCGTCGAGGCCGAGCAGGGCGGCGGCCGCCGCCGCCGCGACGCCGGCCTGCGCCTGGAGATCCGGCGCAGCGGCTCGCTCGACCAGCTCGCC